>JAANCK010958774.1_pt1 | contig 24759 bp, 21 predicted proteins | sample 7277841 | NCBI WGS metagenome assembly JAANCK01 (sample SAMN14222788, study PRJNA588281) | permafrost metagenome | isolation source: Arctic cryosol methane SIP | place: Canada:Nunavut | collected 2015-07 | reverse complement strand
GCCTGGGAAAGCAGGGCTTCGGCTTGGCCGACTTCCAGATCCGAGCTGATGCCGCCATTTCTGCGGGCGGTGACGAGGTCGAGGGACGCCTTGCGGCTCGCGGTGGTACGCCGCGAAATGGCGAGCCGTTCATCAAGGTTTTGCAGGTCAACATAGGCGCTGGCCACCGCCGCGATCAGGCTGGTCTGCACCGCGTCGCGCTGGTATTCGGCTTGGAGAAGGGACGCGCGGGCCGCCTGGTTGTTGCGGCGGATGCCACCCCACAGGTCGATTTCCCAGTTGGCGCTGGCGCCGAGGGCGTAACTGTCCGCGGTCACCCCGTTGCTGCGGCCACGGCTGGCCGCCGCCGATCCGCTCACCGTCGGCAGGCGCGCGGCGGCGGCGCTGTCGACTGCGGCGCGCGCGGCGCGGTATTGGGCTTCGGCGATCTTGATGGTCTGGTTGTCGATCACCACCCGGGCTTCCATCTGGTCGAGTGCGGCGTCGCCGAACAGGCTCCACCAGCGCTCCGGCACCTTGAATTCGCCCGGCCGGGCGATGCGCCATTCGCCGCCGGCCTCGCTGAACTGCGCGGGCGGCGTCACCTGCGGGCGCTGGTAGTCGGGCCCGACGGTGCAGGCGGCAAGCCCCAGCAAGGGGAGCAACAAAATGATCGGACGCAGGTGCAACGTGAACTCCTTCAGACGGGTTGCAGCGCCGGCACGGTCGGAGCCGGACGGCGCATGACCAGGTTGCGCAGCCGGTCCATCAGCAAATAGACGACCGGCGTGGTGTAGAGGGTGAGCGCCTGGCTCACCAGCAGGCCGCCGACGATGGCGATGCCGAGCGGGGTGCGCAGTTCCGCGCCGTCGCCGCTGCCGAGCGCCAGCGGCACCGCGCCGAAAGTGGCGGCGAGCGTGGTCATCATGATCGGTCGGAAGCGCATCTGCGCGGCGCGGTAGATCGCGCGCGGCGCGCTGACGCCCAGGCGTTGCCGGCCGATGGCGAAGTCGATCATCAGGATGGCGTTCTTCTTGACGATGCCGATCAGCAGGATGATGCCGATCAGGGCGATGACATCGAACTGCGTATTGAACGCCATCAGCGCCAGCAGCGCGCCGACGCCCGCCGAGGGCAGTGTGGAGAGGATGGTGACCGGATGGATCAGGCTCTCGTACAGCACGCCCAGCACGATGTAGATGGTCACGATTGCCGCCAGGATCAGCAGCGGCTGGCTGTTGAGCGAATCCTGAAAGGCCTTGGCGGTGCCCTGGAAACCGCCATGCACGCCGGTGGGCACGCCGATTCTCGCCAGGGTGCGGTCGATGGCGGCGGACGCCGCGCCCAGCGTGACGCCTGGCGGCAGGTTGAAGCTGAGCGTGCTGGCCGGGAAGGTGCCCTGATGATTCACCGACAGCGGCGTATTGATCGTCTCGACGCGGGCGATGTCGCTCAGGGCCACCTGGCCGCCGCCGGGCGTGCTGAACCAGATCGCACGCAGCGATTCCGGACTGGAGAGCCACGCGGGCGCCAGCTCCATCACCACCCGATACTGGTTGAGCGGGTTGTAGATGACCGACACCTGGCGCTGGCCGAAGGCGCTGTTGAGCGTTGAATCCGCCGCAGCCATGGTCAGGCCGAGACTGGCCATGCGGTCGCGGTCGAACACCAGGCGGGTCTGCACCCCCTTGTTCTGCTGGTCGCTGCTGACGTCGGTGAGCTCTGGCATGTCCATCAGGGCGCGGCGGATGTGCGGTTCCCAGTCGCGCAGGTCGCTCAGGTGGTCGGCCTGCAGGGTGTACTGATAGGTGGCCTCGCTCTGGCGGCCGCCGATCCGCACATCCTGTGCCGGGTTGAGGATCAGGCTGGCGCCCGGCTCGTGCGCCAGCCTGCCGCGCAGCCGCGCCACCACTTTGTCGGCCGACAGCTTGCGCTCGCGCAGCGGCTTGAGGGTGACGAACATGAAGCCGGAATTGCTCTGCCCGCCGCCGGTGAAACCGACCACCGTCTCGACCGCCGGATCGTGCTGGACGATGGCCATGAGCTTGAGCATTTTCTGCCGCATCGCCTGGAACGAAATGCTCTGGTCGGCCCGCACGTTGCCGATGATGCGGCCGGTATCCTGCGACGGAAAAAAGCCCTTGGCGATGGTGGCGTAGAGGTGCACGTTGAGCGCGATGGTCAGCCCCAGCAGGACCAGCATCAGCGCGCTATGGCGCAGCGACCACGCCAGGCTCGTGCGGTAGCCGCGCTTGAGGCGGCGCAGCAAGCGGCCGCTCCAACGCGCCAGCCGGCCGGTTGCCGGCTGGCGCGTTTGCGGTTTGAGCAGGTGCGCGCAGAGCATCGGCGTCAGGGTCAGCGACACCACCATCGAGACCAGGATGGCGGCCGTCAGGGTGACGGCGAATTCGCGGAACAGCCGGCCGACGATGCCGCCCATGAACAGGATGGGGACGAACACCGCCACCAGCGACAGGCTGATCGACACCACCGTGAAGCCGATCTCGCGCACCCCGGCAAGCGCCGCCGCGAACGGCAGCTTGCCAGCCTCGAGGTGGCGGCTGATGTTCTCGGTGACCACGATGGCATCGTCGACCACGAAGCCGGTCGCCACGGTCAGCGCCATCAACGAGAGGTTGTCGATGCTGTAGCCGGCCAGGTACATCACCGCGCAGGTGCCGATCAACGACACCGGCACGGCGATGCTGGGAATCAGCGCCGCGCGCACCCGGCGCAGAAACAGGAACACCACCAGGATCACCAGCCCGACCGCGATCGACAACGTCTGCTGCACCCCGCGCAGGGAGCCGCGGATGGTCGGCGTGCGGTCCATCACCACTTCGAGGTCGATCGCCGACGGAATGCTCGCGGACAAACGCGGCAGCAGCGCACGCACCTGGTCGACGGTTTCGATGATGTTGGCGCCGGGCTGGCGATAGAGGATCAGCAGCACCGCCGGGCGGCTGTTGGATGCGCCGAAGGTGCGCACGTTCTCGACCGAATCGTTGACCTCGGCCACATCGCTCAGACGCACTGCCGCGCCATTGACGTAGCGCAGGATCAGCGGCCGGAAAGCGTCCGCCGTGCGGCCCTGGTCGTTGATCCCCAACTGCCAGTGGCGATCGTTTGTCTCCAGCGTGCCCAGCGGCCGGTAGGCATTGCTGGCGGCAATGGCGCTGCGCACGTTGTCGTAGGACAGGCCGCTGTGGTTGAGCGCGGTCGGGTTGAGTTCCACCCGCACCGCGGGCAGCGCGCCGCCGCCGATGTTGACCTGGCCGATGCCGTCCACCTGCGACAGCCGTTGCGCCAGCACGGTCGAGGCGGCGTCGTACATCTGCCCCGGCGACAGGGTTTTCGAGGTCAGCGACAGGATCATGATCGGCGAATCGGCCGGATTGACCTTGCGATAGGTCGGCATCGACGGCAGCCCCGAGGGCAGCAGCGCGCGCGCCGCCTGGATCGCCGCCTGCACGTCGCGCGCGGCGCCGTCGATGTTGCGGTCGAGATCGAATTGCAGGGTCACGCGGGTGTTGCCGAGCGAGCTCGACGAGGTGATCTCGGTCACCCCGGCGATGCGCCCCAGGGTGCGTTCCAGCGGCGTCGCCACGGTCGCCGCCATGGTCTCCGGGCTGGCGCCGGGCAACGCGGCCTGCACCGAGATAGTCGGAAAATCGACCTGCGGCAGCGGCGCCACCGGCAAGTGGAAATACGCCGCCACCCCGGCCAGCACCAGCCCCAGGGTCAGCAGGGTGGTGGCGACCGGACGCTGGATGAAGGTGGCGAAGAAGTTCATGCCGGTTCAGTCGCGCTGCGGCTTGCCTTGAAACGCGATGCCAGCCGGTCGAATGCCAGATAGATCACCGGCGTGGTGAACAGGGTCAGAACCTGGCTGACCAGCAGGCCGCCGACCATGGCCAGGCCCAGCGGCTGGCGCAGTTCCGAGCCGACGCCGGTGCCGAGCATCAGCGGCAAGGCACTGAGCAGCGCGGCCATCGTGGTCATCAGGATCGGCCGCAGACGCAACAGGCAGGCCTGGTAGATCGCGTCGCGCGCGGACAGCCCCTGCTCGCGCTCGGCGGAGAGCGCAAAGTCGATCATCAGGATGGCGTTTTTCTTGACGATGCCGATCAGCAGGATGATGCCGATGACGCCGATCACGTCGAGTTCGCCGCCGACCACCATCAGCGCCAGCAGCGCGCCGACGCCGGCCGAGGGCAACGTCGACAGGATGGTGATCGGGTGAATGGCATTTTCGTAGAGCACGCCGAGCACGATGTACATGGTCACCACCGCCGCCAGAATCAGCAGCAGGGTGTTGGTCAGCGAGGACTGGAAGGCCAGCGCCGCGCCCTGGAAGCTGGTCTCGATCGACAGCGGCAGCTTCATCTCCGCCTCGGCCTGGCGGATGGCATCGACCGCGTGACTCAGCGCGGCGCCGGGAGCCAGATTGAACGACACGGTGGCGGCGGGGAACTGGCCGACATGGTTGACCAGCAGCGGCGTCATGCGCTCCTCCACCCGGGCCACCGCGGTCAGCGGCACCTGCTGGCCGGCGGCGGTCGGTACGTAGAGGCCGGCCAGCGCGGCGGGGCCGGCCTGGAATTCCGGCTTCACTTCCAGCACCACGCGGTACTGGTTGGACTGGGTGAAGATGGTGGAGATCAGGCGCTGGCCGAAGGCGTCGTACAGCGCGTTGTCGATCGCCGCCACCGACACGCCGAGCCGCCCGGCGGCATCGCGGTCGATATCGACGAAGGCTTGCAGGCCGTTGTTCTGCAGGTCGCTGGCGACGCCTGCCAGTTGCGGCAACTGCTGCAGCCGCGTCACCAGCTTCGGCACCCATACTGCCAGCGCCTGGCCATCCGGCGAGCCGAGCATGAACTGGTACTGGCTGCGCGAAATCCGGTCCTCGATGGTCAGGTCCTGCACCGGTTGCAGGTACAGGGCGATCCCGGGGACATGCTGGGCGGCCGCGGCCAGGCGACGCATGACAGCCGTTGCCGATTCGTGGCGAACCGCCAGCGGCTTCAGCGCGATCTGCATGCGGCCGCTGTTGAGCGTGACATTGCCGCCATCGACGCCGATGAACGAGGACAGGCTGGCCACCGCCGGGTCCTTCAGGATCTCGGCTGCCAGCGCCTGCTGACGCTCGGCCATGGCGATATAGGAGATCGACTGGTCGGCTTCGCTGATGCCCTGAATCAGACCGGTGTCCTGCACCGGGAAAAATCCTTTGGGAATCCAGACGTACAGCGCCACCGTCAGTCCCAGCGTGGCGACCGCGACCCACAGCGTCGCAGTCTGCCGCTCCAGCACCCAGGTCAGCGCCCGGCCGTAGGCCGCGATCACGCGCTGGAAAACCGGATCGGGTTTGTGTTCGGGGTCGGCACGCAGCAGACGGGCGCACAGCATCGGCGTGAGCGTCAGCGATACCACCGCCGAAATCAGGATGGCCACCGCCAGCGTGATGGCGAACTCGTGGAACAGCCGCCCGACCACATCGCCCATGAACAAGAGCGGGATCAGCACGGCGATCAGCGAGACCGTCAGCGAGATGATGGTGAAGCCGATCTGCTGCGAACCCTTGAGCGCGGCCGCCAGCGGCGTTTCGCCGGCCTCGACGTAGCGGGTGATGTTCTCGATCACCACAATGGCGTCGTCGACCACGAAGCCGGTGGCGATGGTCAGCGCCATCAGCGTCAGGTTGTTGATCGAGAAACCGGCCAGGTACATGAAGCCGAAAGTACCGACCAGTGAAATCGGCACCGCCAGGCTGGGAATGATCGTCGCCGACAGCTTGCGCAGGAACAAAAAAATCACCATCACCACCAGCCCCACCGCCAGCAGCAGCGAGAACTGCACGTCGGCCACCGAAGCGCGGATGGTGGTGGTGCGGTCGGACAACAGGCTGAGGTCGATGGCGCCGGGCAGGCTGGCTTGCATCGCCGGCAAGGCGGCCTTGATGCGGTCGGCTACCTCGATGACGTTGGCGCCCGGCTGGCGCTGCACGTTGAGGATCACCCCCGGCTGGTCGTTGGCCCAGGCGGCCAGACGCGCGTTCTCGGCGCCGTCAACGATGTCGGCCACGTCCTTCAGCCGGATCGGTGCGCCGTTCTTGTAGGCGATGACAAGATTGACGTAGTCGTCCGCCGATTTGAGCTGGTCGTTGGCGTCGATGGCCGAGGCGCGCTGCGCGCCGTCGAAGCTGCCCTTGGGCGTGTTGACGTTGGCCGCGCCGACCGCCGCGCGCACATCTTCCAGCGACAGGCCGTTGGCGGCCAGCGCCCCGGGATTGGCCTGGATGCGCACCGCCGGGCGGCGGCCGCCGGCCAGGCTGACCAGGCCCACGCCCGGCAGCTGCGAAATCTTCTGCGCGATGCGCGATTCCGCCAGGTCGTGCAGCCGCGTCACTGGCAGCGACGGCGAAGTGACGGCCAGGGTGAGAATCGGCGCGTCGGCCGGGTTGACCTTGCTGTACACCGGCGGCATCGGCATGTCGGTCGGCAGCAGGTTGGAGGCGGCGTTGATGGCGGCCTGTACTTCCTGTTCGGCAACATCGAGCGTGAGGTCGAGGCCGAAACGCAGGGTGATGACCGACGCGCCGCCGGAACTGGTCGAGGACATCTGCTTGAGGCCCGGCATCTGTCCGAGTTGCCGCTCCAGCGGCGCGGTGATCGAGGCGGTGACCACCTCCGGGCTGGCGCCGGGATAAAGCGCCATGACCTGGATGGTCGGGTAGTCCACCTCCGGCAGCGCCGAGATCGGCAGCAGCCGGTAAGCCATCGCACCCGCCAGCAGAATCGCCAGCATCAGCAGCGAAGTGGCCACCGGGCGCAGGATGAACAGGCGCGACGGGTTCATATGAGCTCGATGCCGTAGACCAGGGCCAGGCAGGCGGCGCCCATCAGTATCATCGCGGCGAGGAATACCTTCTCGGCTATCGATTCGATGTGATGCAGGCGGCCGCGTTTGCGCGAGCGCAGCGCCCAGAAGGACAGCAAGCCGGAGACGACGAACAGCATGGCATCAAGGGAGACCAGGTCGTCGGCCAGGGTTTCCAGGTGGCGCAGGGTGATGACTACCCGGATCAGGCTGACCGCGGTCAGGCACACCCCCACCATGGTCGCGGACACCGTGAAGATATGGACGCTCAGGTCCTCGTCCACGCTCTCCCGCTCAGTCTCCTTCCGCGTCGATCGTCCAGCCATGGGGCGGGGGCGCGGCGCGCTCATGATGCCGGCCCGACCGCATCGGCCGGTTTGCTGCGCCTGCCCCTGGTGTCCTTGCCGTCCGGATTCTGCCGCGTTGCCGGTGTCCGGTTCGACTCCCTGGCGCCCGGCACGATGATCTCTGCCCTGGCGCCGTCGCGCAGCTTGTCCACTCCATCGGTGACCACCTTGTCGCCTGCCTTGAGCGCACCCGTCACCGCCACCCAGTCGCCGTCCACCGCACCGGGCGTGACCGGCAGCATCGCCACCGTGCCATTGGCATCGAGGCGGTAGACGAAGCTGCCCTTGTCGCCGCGCTGGATCGCTGCGACCGGCACGGCCACAACCTGCGGCAGGGTGTCGAGCAGCAGGCGGATGTTGACGAACTGGTTGGGGAACAGCGTGGTGTCGCGGTTGGCGAACTCGGCCCGGATCTTGATGGTGCCGGTGGCCGGGTCGATCTGGTTGTCGGTGGTCAGCAGGTGGCCGTCCGCCAGGCGGTGCTTCTGCTCGCGGTCCCAGGCCTCGACCGGGATGGCCTGACGCATCGCGAGCCTGCGGTTGATAGCGGGAAGATTCGCCTCCGGCACGGAAAACAGCACGGTGATCGGCTGCAGCTGGGCGATGCTGGCGAGGCCGTTGGCATCGTTCGCGTGCACCTGGTTGCCGGGGTCGATCTGGCGCAGCCCGATGCGGCCGGAAGTCGGCGCGGTCACCCGCGTCCATTCCAGTTGCAGTTGGGCATTGTCGATCTGGCCGCGATCCGTTTCCACCGTTCCCTGATACTGCCGCACCAGCGCATCCTGCGTGTCCACCTGCTGGCTGGCGATGGCGTCCTTGGCCAGCAAGCCCTTATAGCGGGCGAGATCGATGCGGGCATTGTCGAGCAAAGCAAGGTCGCGGGTCAGCTGTCCCCTGGTTTGATTGAGCAGGATCTGGAAGGGGCGCGGGTCGATCTCGGCCAGCAGGTCGCCAGCCTTGATCATTTGGCCTTCGCGGAAATTCACCTTGAGCAGCGTGCCGTCGACCTTGGTGTGCACCGTAACGAGGTTGCGCGGTGTGACCGTGCCGAGCGCATTCAGCCAGACGCGGATGTCCGTGACGCGAGCCCCGGCGACCGATACCGGCTGCGGGCGGCTGCCGCTTTTCAACTCGCCCCGTCTGCTGCCTGATGCAGACACGGCCTGGGCGTGGTGGGTGCTCCAGTACCAGACGCCGCCGATCAGGCTGACCAGCACGGCACCAATCAGAACGGCGCGCAGGGGATGACGGTGGCGCTGGGAAGAATGGGTTTCGGTAGCCATGCCGTGTGTTCCATGGTTGATGTGTCGGAGTGTTTCATACGGATTGTGACGAACGAATCATCATCGCAAACCGTCTGCAGTGGGTGTGCGCCATGGCTTCGTCCATGCCCGGCGCAGGTACGACACAGGCCACGGGTGCCAGTTCGAAATTATCGGACAAACCCGTGATTTTTTCGGCGTGGCAGTCGCCGCGTGCATCGCCTTGCCGCCTCAGGATCGTCCGCCACGCACAATCCGTCTGGACTACGGTGCCGCCCTGCCTTAGTCGAGCGTTTTCCGGTAACGCTTCAAACCGATCAGCATGACCACTGTCATGAACACCAGCAGCGGCCAGACATTGGGCCAGGTCTCGGCCCAGCCGTTGCCCTTCAACATGATGCCGCGAACGATGCGCAGGAAATGGGTGAGCGGCAGGCCTTCGCCGATGACCTGCGCCCAGTGGGGCATGCCGCGGAAAGGGAACATGAACCCGGACAGCAACATGGAAGGCAGGAAAAAAAAGAAGGTCATCTGCATGGCCTGCAACTGGCTTTTGGCGATGGTGGAGAACATCATGCCGACGGTGAGATTGGCGGCAAGGAAAACCAGAACGCAGCCCAGCAGCATGGGCAGGCTGCCGGCGATGGGAACGCTGAACAGGAAATGCGCGGCAACCAGGATGACGGTGACCTGGATGTAGCCGACCATGATGTAGGGCAGGATTTTGCCGATCATCACTTCGAGCGGGTGCACCGGAAAAGCCAGCAGGTTTTCCATGGTGCCGCGTTCCAGTTCGCGGGTCATCGCCATGCCGGTCATCATGATCATGGTCATGGTGAGGATGGTGCCCATCAGGCCGGGGACGATGTTGTACTGGGTGATGCCTTCCGGGTTGTAGTTGCGCTGCACGCGGATTTCGAACGGCAACGGCGCAGTGCCGAGCTTGGCCAGTGGGCCTTTCAGGTCATGCTGCAAAGCGCTCTGGTTGAGACTGTTCAAGGCGGAGATCGCGTTGCCGGTTGCAGAGGGATCGGAGGCGTCCGCTTCCAGCAACAGCGCCGGTTTTTCTCCGCGCACCAGCTGGCGCGAAAAGTCCGGCGGGATGGAAACGATGAACTGCACATCGCCGATCGCCATTGCTTCGCGTGCATCGGCAACCGTAGCGGATGGCGTGAGCACGTCGAAATAGCCGCTGTTTTCCAGGCTGGCGACAAAGCTGCGCGAATAGGTGCTTTGGCTGGCATCGAAGACCACGGTCGGCAGACGCTTCGGATCGGTGTTGATGGCGAAGCCGAACAACACCAGTTGCATCACGGGGATGGCCACCATCATGGCAAAGGTGATGCGGTCGCGCCGCATCTGGATAAATTCCTTCAGCACAATGGCCCACAGGCGGTGCCAGGCGAGTGGGAATTTCATGGCGGCGCGTCCTGCACGTTTTCCATGAGCTGGATAAACACCTGTTCCAGCCCGGTTTCCGCCTGCTCGAAGCGGGGGCCTTCCAGACTGGCCAGGCTCTGCGCGATCAACGGGCCATCCTGTCCGCTGACGCTGTATAGGTTGCCCATCGCGACCACCTGCTGCACGCCCGGCAGCTTGCGCAACCGGTCGGCCAGGGCCGGGTTGTCGTCTTTCACGTTGAACGAAACAAGACTGCTCTGGGCAATGAGTTCTTCCGGTGAACCGGATGCCAGCATCTGGCCATAGGCGATGTAAGCCAGGCGGTGGCAACGGGCCGCTTCGTCCATGTAATGCGTCGACACCAGCACGCTGATGCCCTGCCCCGCCAGGCGGTGTATCTCGTCCCAGAAATCGCGCCGCGCCTTGGGGTCGACCCCGGCGGTGGGCTCGTCGAGCAACAACAGCCGGGGACGATGCAACATGCAGGCGGCCAGCGCCAGCCGCTGTTTCCAGCCACCGGACAGGGTGCCCGCCAGCTGGTCGGCGCGGTCCGCCAGACCCAGGTCTTCCATTCCCTGTTCCACGGCTTGCTTGCGGTTGGGCATGGCGTACAGGCGGGCGACAAAGTCGAGGTTTTCGCGAATCGAGAGGTCTTCGTAGAAGCTGAAACGCTGGGTCATATAGCCCACCTGTTTCTTGATTTCGGCGCTCTGGCTGAGCACGTCAAACCCGAGGCAGGTGCCGCTGCCTGCGTCCGGCGTCAGCAGGCCACACAGCATGCGGATCGTGGTGGTCTTGCCGCTGCCGTTAGGGCCGAGAAAACCGTAAATCTCGCCTTCCGCCACCTGCAGGCTGAGCGCATTGACGACGCGCTTGTGGCCAAACGACTTGCTCAGCCCCTGCACATCGATGGCGAAATGATCGCTCATCGCGGGTCGGTATGCAGGGACACATCCACCGGCTGGCCGGGGTGGAGACGCGCGGCATCGCGGGCTTGCGGCCATGCCTCCACCAGGAAGACCAGGCGATGGCGGTTGGCCTCGCTGTACAGGACCGGCGGCGTGTATTCGGCAGTGGGGCTGATGAAACGGATCGTGGCCGGCAGCGGCTTGGTGCAGCCATCGCAATTGATCTGCACCGTTTGTCCGGTTTTCAACCCGCCCAATTGCGATTCCGGAACAAAGAACCGCACCTTGATGTTTTCCGCCGGCAGGATGGAAACCACGGGCTGCCCCGGCGCCGCCCATTCGCCGGTGCGATAAAAAGTGTCCTGCACCTGCCCGCTAACGGGCGCGCGCTGCGACTTCTGTTCCAGCCGGATCGCGCTTTGCGCCAGCGCCGCCTGGCTGGCGGATATCTGGGCCTGCGCAGCGGCCTGCGCAGCCTCGCGTCCGGGCAGGCGTGCGGTCGCCACCTGCGCATTCATCTGCGCGATCGCCGCCTCGCTGCTGGCCAGTTGCGTGCGCGCCTGATCCAGCACCTGCGCGCTGACGAAGCCTTTTGCCACCAGCGCCTGTTGGCGAGTCAACTCTGCGGCAGCGAGTTTTCGCTTGGCCTCGGCATCTTTCAACTGGGCTTCGACCACCGCGATTTCAGGCGGTCGTTTGCCGGTGGCCAGATCGGCGAGTTGCGCCTGAGCCTGCGCGAGCTGTGCCTTGGCCTGGTTGACATTGGCCACCTCGGTCGCCTGATCCTGGCTGAACAGGGGCGTTCCCGCTTTCACCGCATCGCCGCGTTGCACCGCCAGCGAAGTCAACTGCCCGCTTTGCTGGGCGGCGACCAGCACCGGCTCCCCCTCCACATAGCCCTGAAGCCGCGCTTCCGGCGCAGGCTGGCAGCCGGCAAGCAAGGCCGCCAGCAAAAACATAAGAGAATGGATGCGTGAGTTCATGAAATAGGCGAATTCAGTTTGACGTGCAGTTTTGCGTAACGAGCCCGGCATGCGTCCTAAGCTGCCACTACAGGAAGCGCCACCCGGGGATACGTACTGGATTTCCATCATCAGTTGCGTGCTGACGGGAAGGCGCATGGCAAGTACTACAAAAGTACCACAGCTTCCAATCCCGCGACCTGCACGCGCCAAGGCCGCCACTGACACTGAAGACCTACACCTCCCTCAAAAACTGCTCGGCTACACCACGCGTGCGATGACTGAGTAGCACTACACCGGCAAGCGGATTGGCGGCAGCGTCAAGCCTGTGGGAATGAAGCGGCCGGTCCAGACGATAGCATTGGGTGACCGCTACTTGATTCGTAAGGGACGGTCACCGTTTGCACGGGTCATCATAATGGTCGGGACAGTTACGAGCAGGCATTCTCTCTCTCAGATTGCCTTCCCAATTACATTCGACATGCGTACAGCGATACCGTCGCTGTCTGACGAAAACGCTCAAGATACGGTCGATGAGGCGGCGACGGATTCGCATCATGCCGTGCGCGCCGCACATCGGACATGTGTACAAGCCTGAACCGCCAATGTGGGGATCCATATTGGCGCTGCCTACAGATGCATATGAGTTCGCCGTTTGATGGGCATGTTTACCTATGACAATTTCCTTCGAGTGATTCGGGCAGATTTCAAGCCGTGCTTGAAAAATTGAATGCCACGTTGTCGGGACAGCGTCAACGGTCATCACGGCTAGCAGCAAGTGCTGGACCGACACGATCACGATTAGTTCCGACTTGGCATCGTGTAAGTAGCTCGGACATTGATTTACGACGAAGCGGGAATACCCCACAGCTGAGGCCTGAGAAAGAACAGCCGATACGAATGGGGAAAGAGGGAACTATTCCAGGGCAGTAGAGGTGGCAGCAGCTCCGCTGCTGAGCGCTGATAGCCATGGGCTCAACTAAGTGCGTGGACGGGGGCTTATCTATTTAGGCAGCAATCGGCCAATTGCGGTGCAGCAAAGAAAACATCCAGATAGACCGGAACTGAGCGGTCCGCAGGAACAACAGGGGACAGACCACGCTTTCTAGATTCGATGGTCGTCCGCTTTGGCCGAGTCCCGGACAAATCCTGCAGTCTCAGCCCTTAGGGTCGTGAGCTGCCTCTCTAGACACCCTCTAACCCGTTCACCTGTTCTCGCAATACCTTTGCGAGTTCCCGCATCTGTTCACGCCATCCACCCTTGAAGGCGTTTTGCGAAACGGTCGATTTACCTTTGATTGTTTTCGGCCGGTCGATTTCGCCCACGGTTGCCATTGCCTTATCAGCTCCGATTGCCGCGCCTGGCTTCGTGCTTGGCTTTCTTGATAGCGGGGCCGGACAGCGGCACGGCGGTTACCGCTGGGAAAAGACCTCCACCAAGCCCGCCTGAAATGGGCGGAACTCGAACGCGAACCTCTCGACACCCAGGACAAAACCTTCGCCGTGATTGCCGAACGCTACCGGCGCGAAGTGCTGAACCAGAAAGCCCAGCGCACCCAGCACGACACCGCATCGCACTCGACCGGCTAGTCAGCGTCTTCGGGCATATTCCTATCGACGCAATCACCCCGCAGGATGTGCGCGAATACATGAACCGGCGCGGCGAAAATGCCAAGGTGCGAGCAAACCGCGAAAAGGCGATGCTCTCGACCCTGTACAACCACGCACGGGAATGGGGGTACACCACAGCGGCCAACCCCTGTGCCGGGGTCAAAGGCTTCAAGGAAGCTGGGCGCGACAGGTACGTCGAGGACGCCGAATTTCTCGCCGTGTGGAATGCCGCCAGCGCCCCGATACAAGACGCCATGGACATTGCCTATCAGACCGGCCAGCGGCCCGCTGACGTGCTGAAAATGCGCCGCGCCGACATCCGAGACGGCTTCCTGTGGGTGACACAAAACAAGACCGGGCAGAAATTGAGGGTGGAGATCGTCGGCACGCTGAAAGACGCGATAAAACGCATTCTGAGCCGCTCTCACCCAGCTTTGGGGCTGTCACTCATCCAGAACGAAAAGGCCAGCCATTGAGCATCAGCGAACTACGCGGAGGCTTTGACCGCGCGAGGGAGAAAGCAGGCGTCAGCTTCCAATTTCGCGACCTGCGCGCCAAGGCCGCCACCGACACCGAAGACCTGCACCACGCCCAAAAGCTGCTTGGCCACACCACGCGGGCAATGACCGAGCAATACACGCGCAAACGGATAGGCGACACCGTCAAGCCAGTGGGCGCGAATTCGGAAAATAAATAACTCAGGGTGGACGCCTCAACCAAGGTGTTAGGCCGCATGTTTTCCCACAGTGAGAGCCTTCGCCATTGCCAACAAGGTCTGGCATATGAGCTTTGCGAATGCACGGTCATCCATGGAGATGTCTTTTGGAAGCTTCCATTCATTGTCAGCGAAGTCAACGTAGAGACCGCGTTGCTTAACTCCATCAGCGCGTGATATCCAAGTAGAAATTCTCTCTGAAATGTTGCAGCCTTCCTTGTGATGACCTGTCGCAATGAGCAAGCCATGAAGCATCGTTGAGATGTCGCCTGCAATTTCGTGCTTGATTTTGTGTCGATGAAAGACCAGCTTAAGGGTTTCTAAATCCTCAATACCTTCAGAGTGCTTTGCGAGAGAGATAACTTTGGCGCATTCCTCACAGGAAAGAATGTAAAGAGAAGTGGCCAGGCCCTGAAGTTCGGGTACCTTGATTCTCGTTGCCGCCTTGTACAGGCTCTGGGCATTCATGTAGGCGTGTCGGGCGCCTTCGCTTGCTTGTGATTGGGGAATCATTTCATGCGACCTAACGTTCAAACCACCCGCTTTGCGGGGCTTTATCGCACAGCGCCAGGTGAGGTGCAGGGTTGGGCGTGCTGCCTCAGTAAACTGTATCGCCTTTTATTTTGTAGAAGTCCGCTAGGAATTGTAGAAGTCCAGGGAAGCGGGGAAAAGACAAACCCCGCGTGTTTATTGGTGCCGGGAGGGGGACTCGAACCCCCACACTGTTACCAGCGGCGGATTTTGAATCCGCTGCGTCTACCGATTCCGCCATCCCGGCAAAGGGGCCGGATGCGAACGCGCCCGGCGACAGAGCCGCGCATTATGGCCCAAGCGGGTGGCCCGCTGCAAGGTGGCGGCTATAATCGCGCCCCATGCAGGTTTCTGATTTTGACTTCGATTTACCCGATGAATTGATTGCGCAGTTGCCGCCCGAGGTGCGCGGCGGCAGCCGGCTGTTGCATGTCGATGCGTCCGGCTTGCGGCATGACCGCTGGTTTCGCGACCTGCCCACGCTGCTGCGTGCGAATGACTTGCTGGTGATGAACGACACCCGCGTGATCAAGGCGCGGCTGTTCGGACACAAGGATTCCGGTGGCAAGGTTGAGCTGCTGGTCGAGCGCGTGACGGGTGAATTCGAGGCGCTGGCGTTCATCCGGGCGAGCCATGCGCCCAAGCCGGGGACGCGGATTATTCTGGCTGACGACGTGTGGGCTGAGGTGCTGGCGCGGCAGGACGATCTGACGCAGCTGCGCTTTCAGCGCCCGGTGCTGGCGGTGCTGGAACAACTCGGCCAGTTGCCTTTGCCGCCCTACATCACCCACACCCCGACCGCCGACGACGAGGCACGTTATCAAACGGTGTACGCGAACGAACCCGGCGCGGTGGCGGCGCCGACGGCCGGACTGCATTTCGACGCGGCGATGCTGGATGCGCTGCGCGCGCAAGGCATCCGCACGGCGCAGGTGACGCTGCATGTCGGCGCGGGAACGTTCCAGCCGGTGCGGGTGGATCATCTGGCCGATCACAAAATGCACAGTGAGCGTTACACGATTCCACAGGCAACCGTCGATGCGATCCGCGACACCCGCTCCCGTGGCGGCCGCGTGGTGGCGGTCGGCACCACCAGTCTGCGCGCGCTGGAGGCTGCCGCACAGCATGGCGAATTGCACGTCGGCTCGAGCGAAACCGACATCTTCATCACGCCAGGTTATCGCTTTAAAGTGGTCGATGTGCTCATCACCAATTTCCACTTGCCCAAATCCACCCTGCTGATGCTGGTCGCGGCGTTTGCCGGATTCGACAGCATCCGCGCGGCCTACGCCCATGCCATTGCGCACCGCTACCGTTTTTTCAGCTACGGCGATGCGATGCTTTTAGAACGTACCCCCGATGAAATTTGATTTGATCACCACCGACGGCGGCGCACGGCGCGGCCAGCTCCAGCTCGCACATGGCACCATCCAAACGCCGGTATTCATGCCGGTGGGCACCTACGGCACGGTCAAGGCGATGGCGCCCGCCGAACTCACCGAAACCGGTTTCGAGATGCTGTTGTCGAACACCTTTCACCTGTGGCTGCGCCCGGGGCTGGAGGTGATTGAAAAATTCGGCGGCCTGCATCGCTTCATGGGGTGGGACAAGCCCATCCTCACCGATTCGGGTGGTTTCCAGGTGTTCAGCCTCGGCAAGCTGCGCAAGATCACCGAAGAAGGGGTGAAATTCGCCTCGCCGCTCAACGGCGACAAGCTGTTCTTGACGCCGGAAATCTCGATGCAGATCCAGCGCACGCTGAACTCCGACATCGTGATGATTTTCGATGAATGCACGCCCTACCCCGCCACCGAGCGCGAAGCCGCCGACTCGATGCGGATGAGCCTGCGCTGGGCGGCGCGCTCGAAGGCGGCGCACGCCGGCAATCCCAATGCGCTGTATGGCATCGTCCAGGGCGGCATGTTTGAATCCCTGCGCGACGAATCCACGCGCGAACTGATCGCCATGGATTTCGACGGCTACGCCATCGGCGGCCTCTCGGTCGGCGAACCCAAGGAAGACATGAAGCGCATCCTCGCCCACACCGCGCCCCAGCTGCCGGCCGACAAGCCACGCTATTTGATGGGGGTCGGCACGCCGTCTGACCTGGTCGCGGCAGTCGCCCAGGGCATCGACCAGTTCGACTGCGTGCTGCCGACGCGCAACGCGCGCCACGGCATCCTGTTCACCCGGCGCGGCGAAATACGCATCCGCAACGCGCGCTGGAAAACCGACACCGCGCCGATCGACGATGAATGCACCTGCCACGCCTGCACCCATTTCAGCCGCGCCTATGTGCATCACCTGATCCGCGCCAATGAGATATTGGGCGCGCGGCTCGCCACCATTCACAACCTGCATTACTACCACCGCCTGATGGCCGGGATGCGCGCGGTCATCGAAGCCCGGCGCTTTGCCGACTTCACAGCAGAATTCCACGCCATGCAGGCGCAGGGCTGGTGAGATGAAAGCCGCACTGGCCGCCATGTAGAATCCGGGACGCGGAGTCTCAGCCACATAATAAAAACACATCCAACCGAAGGGGAGACCATGTCCATTACCAAGCATTACCCAATGCAGTTCACCGGCGCCGGTGGCGAATATTTCGTCATCTGGATCGTCAACATCGCGCTCACGCTCGTCACGCTCGGCATCTATTCGGCCTGGGCCAAGGTGCGCACCCTGCGCTGGTTCTACGGTCACACCCTGCTCGATAACCAGGCGTTTTCCTACCTCGCTACGCCGATGCAGATTCTCAAAGGCCGGCTGATCGCGCTGGCAGCGCTGGTGGCGTATTACGCGACTTCCTATTTCGCTCCGATGCTGGCGTTGCTGCTGCTGCTCGCCTTCTTCATCGCGATGCCGTGGATCGTGGTGTCGAGCCTGCGCTTTCACGCGCGGATGAGCGCCTATCGCGGTCTGCGCTTCGACTTCATCGGCAAGCTGGGCGAGGCAACGGTCATTTATATCCTGCTGCCGCTGCTGATTCTGCCCACGCTCGGGCTGATCCTGCCTTACATGGCCTACCGCCAGGTCAGGTTCATTGCCGGCAACACGGTGTACGGACAGACCGCCGCGCGTTACGCGGGTTCGCTCAAGCCGTTCTGGGGGGTGTACCTGCTGGCATTCGCGTTATTGGTGCTGCCACTCGTTGCGGTCGGGTATGGTTTTTATCACGCGTATCAATTGCAGGCAGCCGGACTGCCCAAGGAAGTGGCCGGTGCCGCAGCCGCAGCCAGTATCGGAGGCGGCCTGCTCTTCTTTTACCTGATGCTTCCGGTTGTCAGCGCCATGATCATGGCGCGCACCGCCAACCTGCTCTACAACGCCACCGAACTGGGTCCGGTCGGGTTCATGTCCAGCCAGCGCGCCCGCGACCTGATCTGGATTTACCTGTCGAACCTGATCCTGATCGCGCTCACGCTCGGCATTTACATTCCCTGGGCCAAGGTGCGGCTGGCGCGCTACCGTGCAGGCCATCTTACCGTGACCGGCCCGCAAGACCCGGGGCAATTCACCGCCGGGCAGCAACAGGGCAGTACCGCCACCGGCGCCGAAATGGCCGATCTGTTCGATCTCAATATCGGGCTGGCGTGACGCGCTTTAGCGGCGAACTGTTCGACGGCATCACCTCGCGCGCGCACCCGGTCACGGCCACACTCGATGACGGAACCCTGCACATCGAAGGGGACGGCATCGCACTCGCCATCCCGCTTGGCGACGTCAACGTAGCCCCACCTGTCGGTGCGGCGCGCGGCGTGGTGCATCTGCCCGAAGGGCGCGAGCTGCACAGCGCCGATCTTGCGGCACTCGCCCAACTGACCCAGGCGCTACCGGCCCGTAGTCCGGAGCGCTGGGCGCACAAACTGGAAAGCCGGCTCGTGTACGCGCTGGCCGCACTGCTTGTCTCAGTCGTCGTCATATTTTCCGGGCTGCGCTGGGGCTTACCCGCTGCCGCGCAACTCGCCGCGCATACCCTGCCCGCCGGGCTGGATGCGCGCATCGGCAAGGAATCGCTCGCGCTGATGGAAAAAGTCAGCCTCAATCCCAGCAAGCTAGCTGCCGCCCGTCGACAGGCAATTGCGCAACGCCTGGCTGAACAATGCCGCCACCAGGCCTGCCCACCTCACGTGCTGCTGTTTCGCGACAGCCAGATGTTCGGCGCCAACGCGATGGCGCTGCCCGGCGGGGCCATCGTGGTAACCGATGCGCTGGTCAAGCTGTCGCGCCACGACGACGAAGTCCTCGCCGTCATTGCCCACGAACTCGGCCACGTGCAGCACCGCCACAGCCTGCGGCTGGCTCTGCAAAGCATCGGCGCCGGCGCGATCCTGGTCGCGGTTACCGGCGACATCGGCAGCGTCACCGACCTTGCCGCCGGCCTGCCCAGCCTGCTGCTGCAAAGTGGCTACTCGCGCGATATGGAGCGCGAGGCAGATGCTTATGCGCTGGCATGGCTGGGAACCGCCTGCATTCCAGCCAGACGTTTCGCCGACATTCTCGACCGGCTCGACAAAAATACGTCGGGCACCAATCTGCTCGACAGCCACCCCGGCACACGCGAGCGAATCCAGCCGTTTCTTGCTGCACGCGGTTGTACCTGAGGCTGTCATGTTTGGCGTGCTAAAATCCGCAGGTTTTTTGACTGAAAGCCCCACACCATGATTTCCCTTGCCCACGCGCAAAGCGCCGCAGCTGCCACACCCGGTAGCGCCGAACTGATCCAGCAATTTCTCCCGCTCGTTGTTATTTTCATTCTGTTCTGGTTCATGCTGATCCGCCCGCAGATGAAGCGTGCGAAGGAACAAAAACAAATGCTGGCCGAACTCGCCAAGGGTGACGAAGTCGTCACCGCCAGCGGCCAGGTCGGCAAAATCGCCAAAATGGGCGACCAGTATGTCTCGCTGGAAATCGCCGATGGCGTGATTACCCACGTGCAGAAGTCGTCGGTCCAGACACTGCTGCCCAAGGGCACGATCAAAAGCCTGTAAGCCTCCAGACGTGAGCATCCTGCCCCGACCCGCTGCTCACCCCTCCCCGCTCACCGCTCCCCCAATAAAATGAACCGCTTCCCGCTCTGGAAATATGTGCTCATCGGCGTCACGCTGGTGATCGCCTTCATTTACACCCTGCCCAATTTTTATGGTGAAGTGCCGGCGGTGCAGCTGTCGCCGATTCACAGCACCGAAAAGGTCGATGCCGCGCTGCTGGGGCGGGTGGAATCCACGCTGAAAACCGCCGGGCTGGTGTCCAGTGGAACCGAGCTGGCGGGCAACAGCATCAAGGTGCGCTTCGCCAACCCGGACGCACAGATCAAGGCGAAGGACGCGCTGCAGACAGGGCTGGGCGACCGCTACACGGTGGCCTTGAATCTGGTGTCCGCCTCGCCGGCCTGGCTGTCCTCCATCGGTGCGCTGCCGATGTATCTCGGCCTCGACCTGCGCGGCGGGGTGCATTTCCTGCTCGAAGTCGACATGAAGGCCGCGCTGGAAAAAGCGGCCATTCGCTACCAGAACGATTTCCGTACCGAACTGCGCACCGATAAAATCCGCTACGGCCGCATCGCCCGCGAAGGCAATGTCGTCAGCGTGCATTTCAACACGCGTGACCAGCGCGACGCCGCGATCAACAAACTGGGCACCGTGTTTACCGAGCTGGCCTTCACGCCGGAAGACCTGGCCGAAGGCTTCAGCCTCTCCGCCCGCCTCAAACCGCAAACCGAAACCAAGGTGCAGGAATACGCCTTGCAGCAAAACATCACCACCCTGCGCAACCGGGTCAACGAACTCGGCGTGGCCGAGCCGGTCATCCAGCAGCAAGGCGCAAGCCGCGTCGTGGTGCAATTGCCCGGCGTGCAGGATACCGCCAAGGCGAAAGACATTTTGGGCCGCACCGCCACGCTGGAAATCCGCATGGTCGACGAGCAGGCCGACCCCGTTGCAGTGAGCCAGGGGCAAGCGCCGTTCGGCGACGACATCGTGCCCAGCCGCGAAGGCGGCAACATCGCCGTCAAAAAGGATGTCGTGCTGACCGGCGACTCGATCACCGATGCCTCGCCGGGCTTCGACAGCACCAGCGGCCAGGCTGCAGTGCATCTCAATCTGGACGGCAAGGGCGCGCGTATTTTTCAGGACGTCACGCGTGAAAACATCGGCAAGCGCATGGCGATCCTGCTGATCGAAAAAGGCCGTGCCGAAGCCGTTACCTCGCCGGTGATCCGCGATGAAATCGGCGGCGGCCGGGTGCAGATTACCGGGATGGAAACCGCGCAGGAAGCTTCCGATGTCGCGCTGCTGCTGCGCGCCGGGGCGCTGGCCGCGCCGATGCAGATCGTCGAGGAACGTACCGTCGGCCCCAGCATGGGCGCGGAAAACATCAGCAAGGGCTTCCACTCCAACCTGTGGGGCTTTGCTGCCGTGGCGCTGTTCATGATCATCTACTACCGCATCTTCGGGCTGTTCTCGGCACTTGCGCTGGCGATCAACGGCGTCTTCCTGATCGCGCTGCTGTCGATGATGCAGGCCACCCTCACCCTCCCAGGCATGGCGGCAATCGCCCTCACGCTCGGCATGGCGATCGACGCCAACGTGCTGATCAACGAACGCATCCGTGAAGAACTGCGCAACGGCGCCACCCCGCAAGCCGCGATCCACGCGGGTTACGACCGCGCCTGGGCGACCATTCTCGACTCCAACCTGACCACCCTGATCGCCGGCGTTGCGCTGTTCTGGCTCGGCTCGGGACCGGTGCGCGGCTTCGCGGTGGTGCTGTGCCTGGGCATCCTCACCTCGATGTTCAGCGCCGTCACCGTGTCGCGCGCGATGGTCAACCTCACCTACGGTCGCCAGCCGCGGCTCACCAAAGTTTCGATCTAAGGATCACGTCATGCTGGAATTTTTCCCCTTCAAAAAAACCATCCCCTTCATGAGCTGGGGCAAGGTGACGACCGCTATTTCGCTCGTCACCTTCCTGTTCGCCATCTGGGCGCTGTGGCACAACGGCCTGAATCTCGGCGTCGATTTCACCGGCGGCACGCTGATGGAAGTCCGCACCAGCCAGCCCGCGAACCTGCACACGATTCGCAGTGCGCTGGACAAAACCGGCCTGCCGGAAGTCTCGGTGCAAAACTTCGGCACCAGCCGCGACGTGCTGATTCGCCTGCCCGCCAAGCATGGTGCCAACGCTGCAACAACCAGCAACACCGTCATGGCCGCGCTGCAAACCGTCGATCCCGCCATCGAATTGAAGCGTGTCGATTTCGTCGGTCCGCAGGTCGGCAAAGAGTTGTACGACAACGGTGCGCTGGCGCTGCTGGTCGTCGCTTTCGGCATCATGGCCTACCTGGCGATTCGCTTTGAATGGCGCTTCGCGGTGTCGGGCATGCTCGCCAACATGCACGATATCGTCATCATCCTCGGCGTGTTCGCCTTCTTCCAGTGGGAATTCACCCTCACCGTGCTGGCCGGCGTGCTGGCCGTTCTGGGCTACTCGGTCAACGAATCGGTGGTGGTATTCGACCGGATTCGCGAGAACATCCGCAAGATGCGCGGCGCCACCGTCCCGCAGATCATCGACGACGCCATCACCCGCACCATGAGCCGCACCATCATCACCCACGGCGCAACCCAGATGATGGTGCTGTCGATGCTGTTCTTCGGCGGTGAAGCGCTGCACAACTTCGCGCTTGCGCTCACCATCGGCATCATGTTCGGCATCTATTCCTCGGTGCTGGTCGCCTCGCCGCTGCTGCTCATGTTCGGCGTCAAGCGCGAACATTTCATCAAGCCGATCGAGAAGAAGGAAGAAGCGGTTGTTTGAGGCTCAAGAAACAAGATTCAAGGTTCAAGGACGCCGAGCGCGCTTTCCTGAATCTTGTAACTTGTACCTTGCTTCTTGAAGCTGCCGTCCTGACATGCTCAACACCTTCATCGACTGGATCCTCGCCACCGTCCAGGACTGGGGCTACGCCGGCATCTTCATCCTGATGGCGCTGGAATCCACCGTGCTGCCGGTGCCAAGCGAAATCGTGCTGATCCCTGCCGGATATCTGGCGCACCAGGGGCAGATGAACTTCGGGCTGATCGTTCTGAGCGCCACCCTCGGCAGCCTCGTCGGCGCCTCGTTCAACTATGTCGTATCGATGTGGCTGGGGCGCCCCTTCCTCGAACGCTGGGGCCGCTACTTCTTCGTGCGCCCCGAGCTGCTGCACAAGACCGATGCGTTCTTTGAAAAACACGGCGCAGTCTCCACCTTCACCGGCCGTCTCATTCCCGGCATCCGCCACCTGATCTCCATCCCCGCCGGACTCACCCGCATGAGCCTCGGCTCATTCTCCTTTTACACCTGCCTCGGTGCAGGCCTGTGGTCGCTCATCCTCATCCTGTTCGGCTACTTCCTCGGCGGCAACGAAGCGCTGATCAGGGAATACCAGCATTTCATCACCGCTGGCGTCATTGCAATTGTTGCGCTGGTTATTGGCGGTTATGTGTGGTGGCAGAAACGCAGCTAAGGCCGTAAGCGTTTGGTTGTTTGCGCTATACGCCTGCCAGACCATTCTATTCACCTCCATTCAATGCGAGCAGTCGGCAAAGGTTGCCTCACGGAGCAGTAATTCGCCCTTTTGGTCTCCCAAAATCCGGGGCCGTGTAGATTGATGCCCATCAGCAAATTGAAAAGCAATCGATGACCATCGACACGCCCCCCTCGCCAGAGCCCAAGGCGACCTGTGCAAACTGCCAGGCCTGCTGCTGTCGGCTGGAAGTGCTGCTGATTACCGATACGGGCGTGCCCGATCATTTCATCGAGCTGGACAAATGGGGCGGCCAGACCATGGCGCGTCTGGATGATGGATGGTGTGCAGCCCTGAACCGGCAGAGCATGAAGTGTTCGATTTACGAAAACCGGCCATGGGTGTGCCGGGAATTCGAGATGGGCGAACACGAGTGCCTTACCGAGCGCGCGGCCAATCTTTAGGCGGCATGGCGGGCAGGTCTTTCAGTTCCTGCTTGATCCACTCGATAAAGACCCTGGTTCGGGCCGGCAGGAGCCGCGCATGCGGGTAGACGACATGGATCGGCCGCGGCGGCGGCTCGAACGATTCCAGCACGACTTGCAGACGATTTTGCGCAATGTGATGCGCCACCTGATACGAGATGAACATGCCGAATCCCAGCCCGGCCAGGCAGGCCTCGGCCGCCGGGGCGACATGGTTGAATTCCAGATTGCCGGTTACCGGCACCGTGAACGGCTTGCCGCTTTCGTGAAATGTCCACCATGGCCCCGCACCGCCAGAGAATCGCACGCAGTTGGCTTTGAGCAGGTCTCTCGGATGTTGGGGCACGTCATGGCGGCCCAGATAGTCCGGGCTGGCGACGACCATGCGGCGAACGCTGCCCAGGGGCTGCGCAACCAGCGTTGAATCCTCCAGCGGGCCGATGCGGATACCCACGTCGATATGTTCTTCCAGCAGGTTGGCCACACGATCGAGCAGCAGCAGATTGACGCGCACCTTGTCATGTTTCTGCACAAAGCGCGTCACTGCCGGCGCGACATACATCTGGCCGAACAGCACCGGCGCAGTGATGGTGAGCTGGCCGCCGGGCTCGACCGCATCCAGGGTCAAGGCCGATTCGGCATCCTTGACGGCCGCCAGCAGTTGGCGGCAGCTCTCGATGTAGTGACGCCCCTCTTCGGTCAGCGAAATGCGTCGCGTGGTGCGATTGAACAGGCGGATGCCCAGATGCACTTCCAGCGCCGCCAGCGTGCGCACGACGGCGGGAGGCGACGAACCCAGCGCGGCGGCGGCAGCCGTCAGGCTGCCTTCATCGGCAATGCTGACAACGGCTTGCATGGCTTTGAGTTTGTCCATGCGCCCGATTATTCCATTTAACGAATCAGTCTTATGTAAAGCGAGCCATTTATTCATCAGGGGGTAGTGTTCACAATCCGCCTCATCCGTTTCCCATGTCAAAAAGGAATGAATTGTGAGATCCGCTGCCGTCCTGCCCACCCGCCCCATCAAGCTTCACCGCTTCTTCCTTTCCGGCCACAGCCATCGGGTCGAGCTGTTTCTGTCCCTGCTCGGGGTGCCCTATGAACGGGTGGATGTCGATCTCGCCGCCGGCGCACACAAGCAGCCCGCGTTTCTGGCAATGAACCCGT
>JAANCK010810339.1_pt1 | contig 24807 bp, 22 predicted proteins | sample 7277841 | NCBI WGS metagenome assembly JAANCK01 (sample SAMN14222788, study PRJNA588281) | permafrost metagenome | isolation source: Arctic cryosol methane SIP | place: Canada:Nunavut | collected 2015-07 | reverse complement strand
CCCAGATACAGCGCCACCGGACAGCCCAGCCCGCCCGCGCCGACAATCAGTACCGCAGACTCGGCAATGCGCGTCTGCCCAGCCACCCCCACGTCGGGCAGCAGGATATGGCGGCTGTAGCGCAGCAACAGATCGTCATTCAGATTCATGGGATAAAACGCGAACTACTTGTAGTCCCGCCATTCCTCGGGGGTCTCGTCGCGATCGCCATGCAGATGACGCTCATAGACCTTGATGAAGGCTTGTTGCGATTTGATATCCGGCTCATTTGCCGCCACGTTGCTGCGCTGCACGCTCTCGCAAAAATAGGCCAGGGCACGCTTGAGCTTGCTGAGCAGACTGTTGTCGAGATGAAACCCTTGACTCGCCAATGCGGTTTCCAGGCCTTCAAGGGTGTACTCGCACACGTGGTAGCGCACCAGCAGATAGTTGGCCTCTGCCCCCACCGCCACCGTCAGCCCCTCCATCCCTTCCAGCAAGGATAGCGCGCGTTCAACCTGCCCGACGGGCAAGGAATGAAACACGATTTCACGGCTCTTTTCGAGATCACACGGGCGCATGGAATCCCCTGCAGATAGGCCAAAGGTAGATTAGCTCAGTATAGCGCGCGAACCGTGACGGCTGAACAGCCATCACTCGACGCGCTTAATGCCCCTGCAGGATTTGCAAACCTTTCAGCAAGTTCACCGCCTGATTCACCTGGTAATCGTTCTTCGACACAACCTCTCCCGGCTCCAGGGCGGTCGGTTTCTTGTCCTGAGTCCCCTTGTCCACTGGCGGCGCTTTAGTCGCGCCATCGGGCTTGTCTGCAGGAGCAGGCTCGGGATCACCATTGGGATTGCTCAGGTGCTTGTCCAGATCCACCTCACGAATGCCCAGACCCTCTTCTTCGCTTGGCATATTCGGATCCTGCACCACGATATCCGGCTCTATCCCTTTGGCCTGGATGGAGCGTCCACTCGGGGTAAAGTAGCGTGCGGTCGTGAGCTTGATCGCCGTGCCATTTCCAATCGGCAAGATGGTCTGCACCGACCCCTTGCCAAAGCTGCGCGTACCCATGATCACAGCACGCTTTTGATCCTGCAACGCGCCCGCGACGATTTCGGATGCGGACGCAGACCCGCTGTTGACCAGCACCACCATCGACACCTGCTTCACGCCTTCCGGCAGGTCTTTCAGGTAATCCGCCTGCATCGGCCGCAGATAAAACTCCCGATTGGCAGTCAGCCGCATCTTGGCGTCTTCGGTGCGGCCTTCGGTATACACCACCAGGCTATCGGGTTTAACAAACGCCGCGGTCACCGCCACCGCGCCATTCAACAAGCCGCCCGGATCGTTGCGCAAATCCAGAATCATGCCTTTGAGCGGCGCCTTGTTGTCCTTGTAAAGCTTATTCAGCGCCTCGGCCAGCAATTCGCCGGTGTGCTCCTGGAACTGCGTAACGCGCACGTAGCCGTAGCCACTTTCCAGCAGCTGGAATTTGACGCTACGGATCTTGATGACCGCGCGGGTCAAGGTCAGCACGAGCGGTTTGTCCACCCCCTTGCGCGCAATGGTCAGCTTGATGGTCGACCCCGGCTTGCCGCGCATCCGCTTGACGGCATCATTGAGCGACAAACCTTTCACCGGCGTTTCGTCAAGTTTGACGATCAGGTCACCCGGTTTGACCCCGGCCTTGAAAGCGGGCGTGTCTTCGATCGGCGACACTACCTTGATGAAGCCATCTTCCATGCCGACCTCGATACCCAAGCCGCCGAACTCGCCCTGCGTACCCACCTGCAAGTCCTTGAAGGCTTCGGCGTCAAGGTAGGTTGAATGCGGATCCAGGCTGGTCAACATTCCGTTGATCGCGCCGTCTATCAGTTTCTTGTCTTCGACCGGCTCGACGTAATCGTTCTTGATGCGGGCAAACACATCGGTAAAGGCGCGCAATTCTTCAACCGGAAGCGCCGTCTGTACCTCCTTGTCAGCGATCGCCGACAGGTTAATCGTCAACGCCGCGCCAGCCATCACGCCAGCCAGGCCGACGAGTATGAATTTCGCCTTATGTGTCATTTCACTTCACCCATAAAAGGGGATTAACAGGACGGCTTTGATGCCGCATTTCAAAGTACAAACCCGTGTCGGGCTGACCGCCGCTATTGCCTACCGATGCGATGGCGTCACCGGGCTGAACCCATTCGCCCACCTGCTTATACAGACTTTCATTATTACTGTACAGGCTCATATAACCTTCGCCATGGTCGACGATGATGAGGTTTCCAAAGCCGCGCAACCACTCGGCAAACACTACCTGACCTGCTGCAATCGCCTTCACCGCCGCACCTTGTCCGGCACGGATGAACAGTCCCTTCCAGCTCACCCCGCCGCCCTCTCTCGGAGCGCCAAAACTGTTCATGAGTTCCCCGGCCACGGGTAAATGCAACGAACCTTTCAAGCTTGAGAACGAACGTCCCGAGTGGAACGGGACCGGCGTTTCGGTATTGACCCCGACGCCCTTGCGTATCTGGCGGGCCACGCCTTTATCTGCCTGCTTGGATTGGGCCGATTTTCGTGCTGCCTCAGCGGCGCGGGCGCGCGCCGCCTGCTGCGCCATCACGCGATTGAGCCGCTCGACCAATTGAGTCAGACTGAGCTCGTCGCGCTTGAGCGTGGAAATTTCACGTCGCTGCTGCTGGATTTGCCCCGACAGTTTTTGTAGCACCTGTTCGCGCGCACGTTTGTCAGCCAGCAGTTTCTGCTGATCGGCCTCGCGCGAGCGCTGCAACTGCGTCAACTCGGTCGTTTTCTGCGCAGTGGTCTGTTGCAATGCGGCCAACTGTGCCAGATCGGCGCGCAGCGCTTCGATCAGTACATGCTGCGCGCGCGACAAATGGGCCAGGTAACGCAGATCGCGCGCGGTCTGGTTGGGATCGGCGCCATTCAGCATGAGTTTCAGCGCATCGCCCTGACCACGTTGATATGCGGCCTTGAGCACCTGCCCAAGCTGAGTCTGCTGCTGACGGATGCGCGCTGTCGTGGCGTCGGCCTGTTGCGTCAAAGTCTGCAGCTCACCCTGGGTGCGCTGACGCTCGCCGTCCAGTTGACGCAACTGGTTCACGCCACTGCTGATGGCCTGCTCGGATAGCCGCAGTTCGTCGGCGGCTTCCCGATGGTGGGTTTGGGTGGTGCGAAACTCCTGTTGCAAGGTGTTCAGGCGCTGCTTGAGCGCCTGCAACTCTGATTGCCTGCGATCAACCTGATTGGCGCCGACACACAGGGGCCAGCACAACACCAGCAAGGCGAGGTGTTTGACGTTCACCGCAACAGATTTACTCAAAATGAACCAGGGCTTCACCGGTCATTTCAGTGGGTTGCGGCAAGCCCATCATTTTCAGCAAAGTGGGGCTGATATCCTCGAGCGCACCGGTTTCCGCCAAACTGGCATGACGCCGCCCGACGTAAATCAGCGGCACCAGATTCAGCGTGTGCGCGGTGTGCGCCTGGCCGGTGACTGGATCGAGCATCAATTCGGCATTGCCGTGGTCAGCCGTAACCAGCACTTCGCCACCACGCGCGCGCTGCGCCGCAACGACCTTGCCGAGGCAGAGATCGACGGTCTCGATCGCCTTGATCGCCGCCTGCAGGTTGCCGGAATGGCCGACCATGTCCGGGTTCGCATAGTTGCAGACAATGAGGTCGTATTGCTTGCTCTCGATCGCCGCAACCAACTTGTCGGTGACCTCAAAAGCGCTCATCTCCGGTTTCAGGTCATAGGTTGCCACGTCGGGCGAGGGCACCAGCACACGGTCTTCACCGGGGAACGAGGCCTCCTCGCCGCCGTTGAAAAAGAAGGTGACGTGCGGGTACTTCTCCGTTTCAGCAATCCGCAGCTGACGCAAGCCCAGATTGGCAGCGTATTCGCCGAGACCGTTCTTGATCCGCTCGGGCGGAAACGCCACCGACACCACAAAATCGTCGCTATAACCGGTCAGGGTGCAATACGTCGCCAGGCGCGGCGTGACTTCGCGCTCGAATTCGCTGAAATCCGGCTCGATGAACGGCCGCGACAACTGACGGGCACGATCAGAACGGAAATTGAGGAAAATCACCGAATCGCCATCTTCCATTTTCACCGGCTTGCCGTCGGGCGACAGGATCGCCGTTGCCTTGACGAACTCATCAGATTCGCCGCGCGCGTAAGCGGCCTCCAGCCCGGCCAGCGGCGTCTCTGCCATGAATTCAGCACGCCCCTGGGTCAACAGATCGAACGCAGATTGAACCCGCTGCCAGCGGCGGTCGCGATCCATCGCAAAATAGCGTCCGATCATCGACGCGATATGGCCGACGCCAGCCTGTTCGATTTTTTCGCTCAGACGATGCAGGTAAATTTCAGCGCTTTTGGGTGGCGTATCCCGGCCATCCAGAAACACATGCAAACACACCTTGTGCAGCCCTTCACGCGCCGCCAGATCCAGCAAGGCATGAAAATGCAATTCGTGGCTATGCACGCCGCCGTCCGACAACAGGCCCAGCACATGCAGCGTCTTGTTGTTGTCACGCGCCAGATGCACGGCATTTAACAACGCAGGGTTGGTATAAAAATAACCGGACTCGATGGCGCGATCGATGCGGGTGAACTCCTGGTACACCACGCGCCCCGCACCGATATTCAGATGGCCCACCTCGGAGTTGCCCATCTGCCCCTTGGGCAGCCCCACTTCGGACTCCGAAGCATGGATCAGGGTATGCGGGTTTTCCTTCCACAGGCGGTCGAAATTGGGTTTGCTGGCCTGCGCGATGGCGTTATCGGCGCGCTCCGCGCGGCAACCAAACCCGTCGAGAATGATAAGGAGAACCGGCAAGGTCTTCATGAAAAAATTTGTATTACCTGACTCGTTTTTGTGGGATTATTTTAATATATGCATGATTTCTAATCTACACATAGCGCATCATGTTGTGGCAACTATTGGATCAACAAGGCGTACCGCGCTGCAGGATTTCCAAAACCTTCTACGAAATCACAGCGCATAAGAGTACTACACGAACAGGATCAAGGTAATGAATATGGCAGCAGAAGCAGAATGGAGTGAAGTGGATCTGATGGACAAGGAGGAGCACATTGAGCAGGCCTCGCGTGCGATGAAGGCCATGTCACATCCGTTGCGCCTGAAAATCCTCTGTGTACTGGGTGACAAGGAAGTCAGTGTGCAGGACATCGTTGATCATGTCGGCACCTCGCAAAGCAATATCTCGCAACACCTGGCCATTCTGCGCGACAAGGGCGTGTTGCGTACCCGCAAGGACGCCAATCGCGTGTTTTACCGGGTGGGTGACACCCGCACGCTCAAACTGCTGGGAATGATGCGCGACGTATTCTGCGGCTTTGCCAAGTAATACCCGCATCATCGACAGCAATCCGGTCTCGCGCCGGCGAGTCGGATTTTTCCAACCAGCTATCTCTATAGCGCGTCCCTTGTCAATTCACTGTCTAACGGAACGATATACTGCTTTATTTCTTGTTCTCAGCAGACCCGCGTTGAACATTCTTGTTCGGCAACCCTCCCGTAACTTTTATCCCAGCCAGATTTGGGAATATCCGGGTTGAGACACATAGAAATATAATTAAACGCTAATATTCATTCCGATTCCGTGCGCCCATTGCGTGCTCATACAACAACAGGAGGTTTGATGCGGCTTTCCAAAAAAAAATCATTCCGATTGAAAACACTCGGCTTCCTGTGCCTGCTGGCCCTCGCCCCTGCTGTGCGATCGGAAACGCTGGATTTCGATCAGGCCGTGCAACGCGCGCTGTCGCAAAACCCGGACATCATTGCCGCCGGCGCGCAGATCGGGCAAGCGCAGGGGGCAGTCCAGCAAAGCGAAGGAGCATGGCTGCCAAAAGTAACGGCTTCTGTCAATGTCACCCGCACCAATGACGCGCTCAACGCCTTCGGACTCACGCTGTCGCAGCGCAACGCCACGTTCAACGACTTCGGCGCTGCAGAGTTTACCGGTCCGGCCTCGCTCAATGTCGCGCCACATAATCTCAACTACCCCGACCCGGTAAATAATTTCAACACACGTCTGGAAGCGATCATGCCGCTATACACCGGCGGCAAGATCGAAGGCTATGCCGAGCAGGCCCAGGCTAATTTGCGGGCTGCGCGCCAGGGCGACGCGTTGGCGCGCCAGCAAGTGATTTTCGATGTGCTGCGCGCCTATGAAGGCGTGCATACCGCGCGCGCTTACCAGAATGTCGCCAAACAGGGGCGCCTTGCTGCCGAGGACTACGTCAAAACCATCAACAGCTTGCTTAAAGGCGGCGTGGTAGTAAAGAGCGACCTGCTATCCGCCCAGGTACATCTGGAAGATGTGAAGGTGCAGCAGACGCAGGCTGAGAATGCCGTGCAGCAGGCGCTTGATCAGCTCCACCTGTTGCTGGGCATGCCGCTGGCGACGCCGCTAGAGGTAGCCGGCAGTGTGGAAGTGCGGCCGCTGGAAGGCAAACTGGCCGATTATCAGGACGAAGCACTCAAGTCCAACCCCGGTCTCGCAGCCTTGCGCGGCCAGCTGGACGCGGCGCAGGCCGCCGTGAAAGTGGCGCGTGCCGGCAAGTATCCACAGGCCGGCCTGATGGCGCGTTTCGATACCAACGATCCCGGTGTGGGGTTCGAAGCAAACTCCTATACGGTGGGCGGCCAGTTGTCATGGCAGCTGTTCGACGGCGGCGTCACCAACGGCGCCATCCAACGGGCTCAAGGCGTTCGCGATGAGCTCGCCGCCAAGCTGAGTCGAGCCGAAAACGGCATCGCCTATCAGGTGGCGGATGCATGGCGACACGCAGACGAGGCGCAGCGGCGGGCCATGGCGCGGGAACTGGCGGTAAGCCAGAGCGAGGAAGCGCAACGCCTTGTGGAAAAACGCTACGCCAACGGCGTGACGACCATCACCGAACTGCTGGCCGCGCAGGCCCAACTGGACAAGGCCCGGGCGGATTGGGTGGCGGCCCGGTATGAACTCAAGGTGCAACGCGCCAACGCCCGTTTGGCAACAGGCCGTTTGCAGCCGGACCAACTGTGAGTAATCGAACATGAATCCAATGGCGCAATCCAAATTTTTTCATCTGGCCTTGCTTGGGCTGGCGGTGAGCGTGACTTACGGTTGCGGTGATCACGAATCCACAGACGGACAGCCCAGCGCCAGCCAGCACACTGTGGCCGCCAAGGTGCTGACGGTAGAGCAGACGCAGCTGAGTTTGCGCGCGGAGTTGCCCGGCATGGTGGTCTCGGAGGACCAGGTGCAGGTGGCCTCGCGGCTCATGGGCTATATCCGCGAAATCAAGGTAGAGGAAGGCCAGGCGGTCAAGGCCGGGCAACTGCTGTTCGTGGTCGACCCTTCCGACATCCAGGGCCAGATGGGGCAGGCTCACGCCGGTCTGGCACAGGCGGAAGCCGCTCTGGCGGATGCCAAGCTCGACTACGAGCGCTTCGGCGCGCTCTTCAAGGACGAAGCCATACCGAAGCAGCAATGGGACAAGGTCCGCCTGCAATACCAGGTTGCCCAGCAACAGGTGGCGGCCGCCCGCGCCGGACTGGGCCTGGCCTCCAACCAGATGCGCTATGCCTCGGTGGTGGCGCCGATCAACGGGGTCGTCACGCAGAAAATGGCCAACGCTGGTGACCTCGCCGCCCCCGGCCGGCCGGTGCTGGTGATCGAAGGCATGAAGAAACTCCAGGTGCGCACTAACGTGAGCAGCGATGTGTATGCCCGTATCAAGGCTGGCGAAAAGGTCGCGATCGTGACCGATGGCGATGCCGCGCAGGCGCCGGTCGAAGGCGTGATCGCCCAGATCGTTCCGGCGGCTGACCCGGTCAGCCATACCCATCTGGTCAAGATCGACCTGCCTGCAGGCAGCAGCCTGACGAGCGGCAATTTCGTCCGCGTCGGCTTTGCCGTCGGCAGCCGCCAAGGCATCCGTGTGCCGGCCACGGCGCTGGCCGAACGCGCCGGCATCACCGGCGTGTTCGTGGTCGACGCCCAAGGCATCGCGCGCTATCGCATGGTGCGTACCGGAGCGGTTGAACAAAACAGGGTGGAAATCCAGTCCGGTCTGAACGCGGGCGACCAGGTGGTCGTGTCCAACGTCGAGCAACTGGAAAATGGCGTCAAGATCGGCGGGAGCGCGCATGACTGAGCGCGCGGTTCCGCTCAATATTGCCGGCAAGCTGGCCGGCGTTTTCATTGAATCCAAAATCACCGCCATGATCATGCTGGCGGTGGCGCTGGCGGGCATCATGGCGCTGTTCGTCACCCCGCGCGAATACAACCCGCAGATCGTGGTGCCGGCAGCCAACATCATCGTCGCCAAGCCGGGGGCGTCGCCCGAGGAAATCCAGAATCTGGTGGTCAAGCCGCTCGAGGCCATCATGAACGCCCAGTCCGGCGTCGATCACACTTTCGGCTATGCCGCCCCGGATTTCGGCCTGGTGACCGTCCAGTTCAAGGTCGGCGAAGACCAGGAAAGAAGCCTGGTCAAGCTCTACAACCAGTTGATGCAGAACATGGACCGCATGCCGCCCGGCGCCATGCAGCCGGTGGTCAAGCCGATCAACGTGGATGACGTGCCGATCATGACGCTGACGCTGTCGTCCAACAAAGTCGACGACCAGCAGATCCGTCAGGTCGCGACCCGCCTGCTGGAGCAGCTGCGCAATGTGCCCGGAGTATCGTTCACCCAGGTACTGGGCGGCTCGCTGCGCGCGGTCAATGTCTGGATTTCGCCTGCAAGGCTGGCAGCGGCGGGCATCGCGCTGGATCAGGTGGACAAGATGCTGCAGGGGCAGAACGTCTCCGTTCCGGCCGGCACACTGGTCGACAACAATCGGATCTCGCCGCTGCAGTTGCAGGGGTTTCTCGGCAACGCCCGGGAGGTGGGCGATATCGTCATCGGCGCGCCCAACGGACGGCCGGTGTTCCTGAAGGACGTAGCCACGATCGTGGATGGCCCCGAGGAAGTGGACCAACACACACGTTTTGCCTACGGCCCCGCCTCGGGCAAGGACGGTGCGCATGGCGAAGCACCGGCGGTTACCCTGGCGATTGCCAAGAAAGCTGGCACCAATGCGGTGGTGGTGGCGAACGCCGTGCTGACCAAACTGGAACAGCTCAAACGCCAGGCCATCCCCGCCGACATCACTGTGGCAGTGACCCGCGATGACGGCGCGCGCGCCAACGATGCGGTCAACACGCTGGTCGAGCATCTGGGCATCGCCATCGGTTCGGTGGTGGTGATTCTGGTGTTCTTCCTCGGCTGGCGCGAAGCCGGCATCGTCACGCTGACGGTGCCGCTGATCCTGTTCGTGGTGCTGACCATCGGCCTGTTCGCCGGCCAGACCATCAACCGCATCACCCTGTTCGCGCTGATCCTGTCGCTGGGTCTGCTGGTGGATGCGGCCATCGTGGTGGTGGAGAACATACACCGCCACCTGCATCACGGCATCGGCGACCGCGATTTCAAGGACGTGGTCATCCAGGCCACCAATGAAATCGGCAATCCCACCAATATCGCCACCATCGCGGTGATCCTGGCCTTCATTCCCATGGCCTTCGTCACCGGCATGATGGGCCCCTTCATGCTGCCGATCCCGTTCAACGTGCCGGTGGCCATGATCGCCTCGCTGCTGATCGCCTACATCGTGGTGCCGTGGGCGACCAACCTGTGGCTGCAGAAAAAAGCCGCGCGAAGCGAACTGGCGCGCAAGGCAAGCCTGGAAGACGCCGGCGCGCAGAAGACCGACCGGCTGCACCGCGCCTATGTCAAAACCATCACGCCTTTCATCGAGCATGGCGGCCGCCGCAACCTGATGTTCCTGGCGGTGCTGGGCCTGCTGCTGGTGGCCATGCTGATGCCGGCGTGGCAGTTCATCCGTCCCTCGGGCATGAACGGACCGCTGTCGGCGCTGGGAGTGGAACTGAAGATGCTGCCCAACGACAACACCAATACCTTCCTGGTGGAAATCGACACCCCGGCCGGCACCCCGCTGGAAGAAACCGACCGTACCGCCCGCGCGGTGGGCGAGGTGCTGGCGCACAACCGCTTCGTCACCGATTACCAGACCTTCCTCGGCATGACCGCACCGATCGACTTTGCCGCCCTGGTGCGCGGCGATCTCATCAAGCGCGGCGACAACCTTGCGCAGATCCGGGTCAACCTGGTCGACAAGCATCAGCGCTCGTTCTCGTCGCACGCGATCGTGCAGGCGCTCAACGACAGCCTCAAGCCGCTGCGCCAGGCGTTCCCACAGGCCCGCGTCAAGCTCTACGAGACCCCGCCCGGCCCGCCGGTGCAGGCGCAAGTGCTGGCCGAGCTGTACGGGCCCGACTACGAAAAACTGCGCAGTGCCGCACCCGAAATGCGCCGCGCATTTGAATCGGTCTACGGCATGATCAACACCGACGACTCGGTCACCGCCACCATGCAATCCTTCACGGTGCGGGTGGATAGCGAAAAAGCTGCGCTGTCGGGCGTCGTCGCAGGACAGGTGGGCAAACTCCTGCGCGACTATGTGTCGGGCCTGGCGATCGGTTCGGTGCATGTGGATTCCGCGCGCGACCCCGTCAACATCGTGGTGCGCCTGCCGCGTGCCGAGCGTCAGTCGCCGCAGTCGCTGATGGCGATCCGCGTCACCAATATGATGGGCAGCCAGGTGCCGCTGGGCGCCATCGCCCAAGTCGAGCAGACTCCCTATGGCAAACCGGTCTACGATCGCGACCAGCATCCCATGGTCATGGTGGGCGGTGAAATGATCACCTCCAGCCCGGTCTATGCCGTGCTCGCGCTGGACAAAATGCTGGACGGCCAGCTGCTGGCCAATGGCGTGCGCTTCAAGACCGGCAATCTGGGCTTCACCCAGGCCACGCCGGACGACGTCACCGATTACCACCTGCTGTGGGGCGGTGAAATGCGTCTGACGCTGGACGTGTTCCGCGACCTCGGATCCGCGTTCATCATCGCCCTGGTGTTCATCTATCTGCTGCTGGTGGGCTACTACAAGTCCTTCATCATGCCGATGATCGTGATGGGTGCGATTCCACTGACCCTGATCGGCGTCTTCCCCGGCCACTGGGCCACGCACCAGGCCTTCACCGCCACCTCGATGATCGGCGTCATTGCGCTGGCCGGCATCGTGGTACGCAACTCACTGCTGCTGATCGACTTCATTGTCGATTACCGCGCCCAGGGCTACGGTCTCAAGGAAGCGGTCATCGAGGCCGGTGCGGTGCGGCTGCGGCCGATTCTGCTGACTGCGCTCGCCATCATCCTGGGATCGGCGATCATGGTCACCGATCCGGTGTTCGGCGGTCTGGCGGTGTCGCTGATTTTCGGCACCTTCGCCTCCACCGCGCTCACCCTGGTGGTCATTCCGCTGCTGTACTACATCTGGCAACAGCGTAGCGCGGACCAGACTTGAAAAAACATCAACCGCCCTTATTTAAATCGCCTGTTTTTGAGGAATCAATCATGACCGTTGAACGCATCGTCCGCATCATTGCTGGCGCCTTCCTGATGTTATCGCTCGCGCTTGCCCATTTCTCCGGCAGCGTTGACATGACGCAACCGTCCTGGTTGTGGTTCACCGCCTTCGTCGGCTTCAACCTGTTCCAGTCAGGCCTCACCCGCCTCTGTCCTCTGGACACCCTCCTCAAAAAAGCCGGCGTCCCTTCCGCCTGCGGTCTGTAAGGAATATTCATGGACATGCAATTTCTGCACGACAACTGGATGCTTGCGTCCCTGGCGCTGGCCTCTGGCGCCATGCTGGTCTGGTCATTCATCGGCAACACACTTTCCGGCGTCGATGACGCCGACACGCTGAAAGCCACCCGCCTCTACAACGACGATGCGCTGGTGCTGGATGTGCGCGAAGACAAGGAATTCGCTGCGGGCCATATCCCCAAGGCCAAACACATTCCGCTGGGACAACTGGCCAACCGCATCCAGGAACTCGAGAAATTCAAGGGCAAGCCGGTGTTGGTTACCTGCCGCAGCGGCCAGCGCTCGGCGCGCGCCTGCGGCATGCTGAAAAAAGCCGGATTCGAGACCGTCTACAACCAGGCGGGCGGCATCATTGCGTGGGAACGCGCCAACCTGCCTGTCACCAAATAATCCGTCATTGAAAAGGGAGCTCCCATGGCCAAAGTTGTGATGTATTGCACCGCTGTTTGCCCCTATTGCGTGTCCGCCGAGCGTCTGCTCAAAAGCCGCGGCGTCACCGACATCGAAAAAATCCGCATCGATCTCGACCCGGCGAAGCAGGAAGAAATGAGGGTCCGCTCCGGCGGTCGCCGCACCGTGCCGCAGGTATTCATCGGCGACACCCATGTCGGCGGTTTCGACGACACCGCTGCGCTGGATGCGGCGGGCGGGCTAGTGCCACTGCTCGCCAGCGCTTGATTTTCCGGAACGCGTCGCCATCTTGAGGCGACGATCATTCGCCTCAAGGAGTCCCGATGGAACTTGCCTGCCCCCACTGCCTCGCCCTCAATCGCGTGCCGGATGAGCGCCTGGCCGATGCCCCCAAATGCGGTCAATGCGGCGCGCTGCTATTGCCCGGCAAAGCGGTCGACCTCAACGCCAGCAATTTTGACCGTTTTATCGCCAGGGCCGGTCTGCCGGTACTGGTCGACTTCTGGGCCGACTGGTGCGGCCCCTGCAAAATGATGGCGCCGATATTCCAGCAAGTCGCCGCCGAGATGGGCACGCGGGTGCGCTTTGCCAAGGTCGATACCGAAGCGAATTCGCAGGTGTCGATGCGCCACCACATCAAGGGCATCCCCAGCCTGATCCTGTTCAACAACGGAGCCGAAGTGGCGCGCACCTCGGGCGCCATGGAAGCGCATGCGTTGAAACGCTGGCTGGCGTCACAAGGCATTCAATAAGCGCGTGTAAAATGCGTGCCGGCACCGGAGTTGTGGCTCCGGTTTTACTTACCCCAGGAAACCATCATGACCGACGCACAACAACCTACATTCAATATCGAAAAACTCTACGTCAAGGATCTGTCGGTGGAAGTGCCCCACGCCCCCGCCATTTACCTGGAGCGCGAAGCGCCGCAAATGGACGTCAACATGTCGACCGAAAGCCGCGCGCTGGGCGATGACATGTACCACACCAGCATTACCGTCACCGTCACCGCAAAAATCGGCGACAAGAACATGTTCCTGGTCGAATGCACCCAGGCTGGCGTGTTCCGCATCCAGAACGTGCCGCAGGACCAGATTCCGATGGTGCTCGGCATTGGTTGCCCCAACATCGTGTTCCCGTATCTGCGCGAGACCGTGTCCGACGTGGTGATCCGCGCAGGCTTCCCACCCCTGCTGCTGAACCCGGTCAATTTCGAAGCGCTGTTCGCGCAACAGCAGCAGGCCCAGCAGCAACAGGCTGTCCCCGCGCAAACGCATTGAGCCGGGTTTGTTGAAGCCACGCCTGTCCCACGCGGGTTCGCTGCTCGCGACGGGCTTACTGCTTGCGCTGGCGCACCCTGCCAGTGCGCTGGAATACCGCAGCACCGGGCGCGCCGCCATCCTGTACGACGCGCCCTCCACCGCCGCCGGAAAAGTTGCCATCGCCGGCAGCGGCCTGCCGCTGGAAATCGTGGTCGACACTGAGTCGTGGATCAAGGTACGCGACGCCAGCGGCCGCCTGAGCTGGATCGAAAAATCGGCCCTTGGTGGCGCAAAAACCATCATGGTCAAAGCTGAAACCAGCGTTATCCGCAAACAGCCGCGAGCCGATGCCGAAGTCGTGACGCGGGTCGCGCGCGGCGTGCTGCTCAGTGTCACCGGCCCCGCCGATGCCTACGGCTGGCTGCCGGTGAAACATGCCGGCGGCCTCAGCGGCTGGCTGCCCGCACACGAAGCCTGGGGCAGATAAAGCATGGCGTCGATAAACCCATGGCGATGAAGCTGGCAGTACTCGGCGCCGGCGCCTGGGGCACCGCACTGGCGGCCAGTTGGGCGCCCCACCATAACGTGACCCTGTGGGGGCGCAACGCGGCCGAGCTCGACGCCATGCGCACCCAGCGCGTCAACGCCCGTTACCTGCCCGGCTGCCTGTTACCCGACCGCCTGCAGTTCAACCCGGATTTCAACGCCGCCGTCGACACCGCCGAGCTCGTCGTCATCGCCGTTCCCAGTGGCGCGCTGCGCCCCACCCTCTCCGCGCTGGCGCAGCGCCCCAGGCTGGCACCGCTTCTGTGGGTGTGCAAAGGTTTCGAGCCCGGCAGCCGCAAACTGCCGCATCAACTGATTGCCGAGTTGCTGCCCGCACACGCGCAAACCGGCGTGCTATCCGGCCCCAGCTTTGCGCAGGAAGTCGCGCAGGGCTATCCCACCGCACTCACCCTCGCCGCTCACGACACCGCGCTGGCGCAGCGCCTGGCCGAAACCCTGTCTGGCCAGCGGCTGCGCATTTATGCCCATGACGACGTCGTCGGCGTCGAGATCGGCGGCGCGCTGAAAAACGTCATGGCCATCGCCGCCGGCATTTGCGACGGCCTGCAACTCGGCCACAACGCCCGTGCCGCACTGATTACGCGCGGCCTGGCCGAAATGACCCGGCTCGGCGTCCGGCTCGGCGGACACTTTGAAACCTTCATGGGATTGTCCGGTTTGGGCGACCTCATCCTCACCACCACCGGCGACCTCTCGCGCAACCGCCAGGTTGGCCTGCGCCTTGCCTGCGGCCAGAGCCTCGACGCCATCCTCGGCGAACTCGGCCACGTCGCGGAAGGCGTCACCACCGCACGCGAAGTCGCCGCCCTGACCAACGAACTGGATATTGACATGCCGATCACCCGCGCAGTCTGCCAGATGCTGTTTGAAGGCCTGCCCGCCGCGCAAGCCGTCGATGCCCTGCTGAACCGGCACATCAAGACAGAGTTTTTAAAACCGGCCTGATCAGGCTTTGTGCAGACAGCGTCCCCGCAAGGCCCGCGCATCCTGTCTCACCGCGTCGGCTCCTGCCCTATTGTTTTCTGCCGGTTTGACCGTAGAGCCCTCATTAGCCTCGCGGCTGCAACTGGCAGCCATCCTGGTCTGACAAAGTAATAGAATGCAATGGTTTCATTCGCCGGGGATGCGAGGACTACGTGGGTAAGGGTGGCATGGATAGTCCGGACAATTTGAATCGCTCCCGCAGCAATCCCTTGCGCGGCCTGTTTCGTCTCCTGATCGGATTCGTCCTGCTGGCCTATTTGTTCGCCATTGTCTGGCATTGGACTTATGCCAAGCGGGAAGCCAAGACGCAACTGCTTTACATCAAAAGCAGCCTGGTAGAAAACACGCGCACCACCCTGAGAAACTACGAACTGGTGCTACGCGGGCTGGGCGGCGAACTGGTTGCACTGGGTGCGTTGGAGACGCCGTCACGCGGCCGGGGGCTCATCGAGCGGATGCAATCGATCGACCCCGGCATGGCAGGGCTCGGGCTGGCCAGGCCTGACGGACAACTGGTGCTGGTGAGCGGCATCCCGGACGACACGCTTCTACCCAATCTGTTGCAGCAGGCAGAAACCCGCGACAGCTTCCGCCAGAGCCTCAGCTCCGGGCGCCTTCAGCTGGGCCGGCCGTACTACATGGCGTCCCTCAAGCATTGGGTCATTCCGGTGCGCGTGCCCATCGTCGATCGACAGGGCCACCCCGTCGCAGTCATGACCGCAGGCTATTCCATCGAGGGGGGGACCGCCCTGCTGGCCAACACGGTGCTGCCGCCTGACGTGGAAATTGCCTTGCTGCGCGACGACCATTACGTCCAGTATCTCCAGCCCCTGCCTGCAGGCCCCCGGCAAGCCGTATACCAGGCTGTCTATCAACAGCCTGTCCACCCCAAAACCATCCAGCAAATCGCTGCGCTCGCCCCCAGCCTCCAGGGGATCTCAACGGTCGATCTGCCCCGCCATAACGGCCGGCACTATGTCGCGTATCAACGGATCAACGAATACGGGATGCTGGCTGCGGCATTCATCCCCTGGAACGCAATCGTGGCCGACTGGCTGCAGCGGATCCTGCTGCCGAGTCTGCTGCTGCTGGCCTGTCTCATCGGCGGCACCCTGATTTATCGGCGCGCCCAGGCTCGTCAGGCTGAATCCGACGCGGTCGTCACCCGTCTTTCAGCCTGGCAGCAGGCGGTTCTGGATGGCGCCGAATACAGCATCATTTCCACCGACACCGCAGGCACCATTGTCAGTTTCAACGCCGCAGCCGAGCGCATGCTGGGCTATCGCGCCGAAGAGGTGATCGGCAAAACCAGCCCGGCAGTCATTCATGATCCGGACGAGGTTCGCCAGCATGCGATCGAGCTCAGCCAGGAACTGGGCGAACCGGTCGAGCCGGGGTTCGACGTTTTCGTCGCGAAAGCCCGGCGCGGCCTATCCGAAGAGCGCGAATGGACCTACCTGCGCAAGGATGGCAGCCGTTTCCCGGTACGCCTCTCGGTCACCCCATTGCATGGATCAAATGGCGCGATTGAAGGTTTCATCGGAATCGCTGCCGATCTGACCGAGCAGAAGCGGGCTCAGGCCAGACTGCGCGACAGCGAGGCGCACTACCGCATCCTGTTCGAGCATACCGGCGACAGCATTTTCCTGATGCAGGGCGATCGGTTTGTCGACTGCAATCCAGCCACGCTCGAGATGTTCGGCTGCACCCGCGACCAGATCATCGGTACCACGCCCTACCGCTTTTCCCCCCCGTTCCAGCCGGACGGCGAGCCGTCCCGGGACGCGGCGCTGAAAAGGATCACGGCGGCGTTTGCGGGCGAAACCCAGGTTTTCGAATGGCAGCATCTGTGCCTCGACGGCACGCTTTTCGATGCCGAGGTGGCACTGAACATCATCATGATTGGCGGGCAGGCGCATATCCTCGCCACCGTGCGCAATATCAGCCAGCGCAAGCAAGCCGAAGCCGAGCTGGAGCAATCCCGCTTGGCGCTGGTCGATCGCAACGAAAGCCTGCGCCTCATCAACCAGTTATCCAACCGCCTCCATGCGTCGCTCAAGCTGGATGACATCCTGCACGAAGCCATGGACGCCCTGCTCGGCCTGAGCCATGCGCCGCATATTGCGATCTACCTGCTGGCCCCGGATAGCGCCCAGCTGAGTCTGGTAGCCAGTCGTGGCTTCGGGGAACAGTTGTTGCAACTGGGCGCAGCTCTGCCGGTGGCGGGCAGCCTGAGCGGCCTGGCCCTGGCCGACAAACGCTTGCTGGTAAGCGATGATTTTGCAGGGGATGAGCGTTTGCAGCCCGAGCTGCGGACTGCGCTGGTGGCTGCGGGGCTGCACTCGGGTGTCGTCATTCCGATGATCTATCACGAACAGCCGCTGGGCAGCATCAACCTGGTCTATGGCGAGCGCCGCCTGTTCAGCGAGATGGAACTGGAAACGCTCAACGCGTTCAGCAATACCGTTGCGATGGCGATCGCCAATTCGCGGCACGTCGTCAGCCTGGCCTTCCAGGCCAAGCACGACAGCCTCACCGCCTTGCCCAATCGCTCCGTCCTGCACGAAGAGTTTGCGGATCGCATCGGGCGCGCCACGGGAAACACCGCGCTGCTGCTACTGGATCTGGATCGTTTCAAGGAAATCAACGACACGCTGGGGCATCACATCGGCGATCACCTGCTGACCCAGGTGGGCCCGCGACTGGAACAAGCCCTCGCGGGCCAACCCAGCCTGATCTGCCGTCTGGGCGGCGACGAGTTCGCCATCCTGCTGAGCGGGCTGGCCGATAAAAACGAAGTGACTGGATTGGCCAAGGGGATTATCGACGCGCTGCACCTCCCCTTCATGATTGAAGGCGTCGCCCTGCAAATCGCCGGCAGCATCGGCGCGGCCCTTTATCCGGAACACGGCGACAACAGCCACGCCCTGCTACGCGCGGCGGACGTGGCGATGTATCAGGCAAAAAACCTGACGGCGGGGGTGGTGGTCTACGACCGCGGTTTCGACACCCACAGTCCGGAGCGCCTCGCGCTCGCCGGCGAACTGACCCACGCCCTGCAGAACGAGGAAATGGTTCTGCATTACCAGCCCAAGTTCGACCTCGCCAGCGGGCAGATCATCGGCTTTGAAGCGCTGGCGCGCTGGCAAAATCCCCGGCTCGGGCTGCTGTACCCGGACGCCTTCATCCACCTGGTGGAAATGAATGAAGTCATCCATCCCTTCACCCAGGCCATCCTGCATCTGGCCCTGGCCGACAAACGCCGGCTGCACGATCTGGGCTATGCCCAGCCGGTCGCGATCAACCTGTCGGCGCGCAACCTGATGGATGGCCGCTTCCTCTCCCATCTTGAACAAGCCATCGTCGCCTACGATCTGCCCCATGAGGAAGTCGAATTGGAATTGACCGAAACGGCCCTGATGCACGATCCGGACAGCTCGATCGCGCTGCTGCAAGTGATCGCCGCCATGGGGGTCAACATCGCGGTTGACGATTTCGGCACCGGCTACTCGTCCCTCGCCTATCTCCGGCGGCTGCCGCTGAGTTCCCTGAAAATCGACCGCTCATTCGTCATGGGCATGGCCGGCAATTCACCGGACGCGACCATCGTGCGCTCCACGATCGCCCTGGCCCATGGACTGGGACTCAACGTGATCGCCGAGGGCGTTGAAGATGGCGAAGCGCTGGCCATGCTGAAGGAGATGGGGTGCGACCAGGCACAGGGCTATCACCTCAGCCGTCCGCTGCCGCTGGATGAACTGCTCGTCTGGCTGAACCAAGCCGCCCTGGCTGACGCCTGACCGGGCGCGTTCAAGCGCCCCCGGCAAATCCATTCTGCCGCCACGCCTCGAACACCACCACACTCACCGCATTCGACAGATTCATGCTGCGCGAGCCGGGCAGCATCGGCAGGCGCAGGCGGTGGCCGGCATCGAAGCCATCGAGGATGTCCGCGGGCAGGCCGCGTGATTCGGGGCCGAACACGAATACGTCGCCCGCCTGAAACGCGTTGTCCGCATAGCGCGCGTTGCCCTTGGTGGTGAGCGCAAACCAGCGGCGCTCAGGCAGAGCGGCCTGCACGACATCCCAACCGGCATGCACCTGCACGCAGGCCATGTCGTGATAATCCAGCCCGGCGCGCGCGACCTGCTTATCTGACAAATCAAACCCCAACGGTTCGACCAGGTGCAAACGGCAGCCGGTGTTGGCCGCCAGGCGAATCAGGTTGCCGGTGTTGGGTGGAATTTCGGGTTGATACAAAACGATGTCAAACATCGGCAATGACCTAAAATAGTGATTCTTACGAAAGGCGCATTGTATGGTTCCCTACCTCACCACTGCACTCACCGGTCCGCTGCTTGAACTGGAAAAACGCCTGCTCGACGCGCAGCCGACCATCGAGCACTGGTTCCGCCAGCAATGGAAAGAGCAGGCGGCGCCGTTCTACACCTCGGTGGACATCCGCAACGCAGGGTTCAAGCTGGCGCCGGTCGATACCAATCTGTTCCCCGGCGGCTTCAACAATCTCAACCCGGAGTTCATGTCGCTGTCGATCCACGCGGCGATGGGCGCGGTGGAAAAAATCTGTCCCGACGCGCAGCGCCTGCTGCTGATTCCCGAGAACCACACCCGCAATACCTTCTACCTGCAAAACGTCGCCGTGCTCGCGCACATCCTGCGCCAGACCGGCCTCATCGTGCGCATCGGCACGCTGATTCCCGAGATCACCCAGCCGACCACGCTGGAACTGCCCGGCGGCGGGCGGCTCACGCTTGAACCGCTGATCCGTAAAGGCGACCGCATCGGGCTGGAAGGCTTCGATCCGTGCGCGGTGCTGTTGAACAACGACCTCTCCGCCGGGGTGCCAGACATCCTCAAGGACATCGAGCAGACCATCATGCCGCCGCTGCACGCGGGCTGGGCGACGCGCCGCAAGTCGCGCCACTTTGCCGCGTATCAGCATGTTGCCGATGAGTTTGCGCGCTTGATCAACATCGACCCGTGGCTGATCGATCCCTATTTCAACCATTGCGGCAAGATCGATTTCCAGGCACGCCAGGGCGAGGACTGCCTGGCCGAAAAAGTCGGCGACATGCTCGACAAGATCCGCGTCAAATATGCCGAATACGGCATCGACCAGCCGCCCTTCGTCATCGTCAAGGCCGACGCCGGCACCTACGGCATGGGCATCATGACCGTGAAGTCCCCGGACGACGTGCGCGAGCTCAACCGCAAGCAGCGCAACAAAATGGCGGTCGGCAAAGAAGGCCTGGAAATCAGCGAGGTGCTGATCCAGGAAGGCGTCTACACTTTCGAGAGCATCAACGACGCGGTCGCCGAGCCGGTGGTCTACATGCTCGACCACTTCGTCATCGGCGGATTTTATCGCGTCCATACCGGACGCGGCGCCGACGAAAACCTCAACAGCCCGGGCATGCATTTCGTGCCGCTGGCGTTCGACACCACTTGTGTCACCCCCGACCGCGCCGCCAACCCCGACGCCGCGCCGAACCGCTTTTATGCCTACGGCGTGATCGCGCGGCTGGCGATGCTGGCGGCCAGCATCGAACTCGACGACGCACTGAACGAGACCGTATGAAACTGCTATTCATCGTTGATCCGCTGGCCGGACTCAAAGCCTACAAGGACAGTTCGGTGGCGATGATGCGCGCGGCGGTGGCGCGCGGCCATGCCGTGTTCGCCGCCGAAGCGCGACAACTGTATGTGGCCGATGGCGTGTCGCGCGGCGCCTGTGCCGCGCTCGACGTGAGAACCGACCACGACTGGTATCGTGTAATCGAAACCCGCGATTGCGTGCTGAAGGATTTCAACGCCGTGCTGATGCGTAGCGACCCGCCAGTCGATACCGATTATTTACTGGCCACCCATCTGCTCGGCATCGCCGAAGCCACCGGCGCACACGTGCTGAACCGCCCGGCGTGTCTGCGCGACTTCAACGAAAAACTCGCGATCCTCAATTTCCCGCAATTCATCGCCCCCACGCTGGTGTCCGCCGATGCGGCGGATGTGGGAGATTTTCTCGCCGAGCATCACGACATCATCGTCAAGCCGCTCACCGAAATGGGCGGCAGCGGCGTCTTCCGCCTGACGCTCGCCGACCCCAACCGCAACGCCATCCTGGAAACGCTCACCCGGCACGGCCGCCGCGCGATCATGGCGCAGCGCTACTTGCCCGAGATTGCGGACGGCGACAAACGCATCCTGCTGATAAACGGTGAAGTCGTACCGTGGGCGCTCGCCCGCATCCCCCTGGCCGGCGAAACGCGCGGCAACCTCGCCGCCGGCGGCACCGCCCGCGCACAGCCGTTGTCGGCACGCGACCGCGCAATCGCCGAAACCATCGCGCCGTGGGCAAAAGAGAACGGCATCTTCCTCTCCGGCCTCGACGTCATTGGCGATTGCCTGACCGAAATCAACGTCACCAGCCCGACGGGATTTCAGGAAATCACGGCCCAGTCGGGGCACGATGTGGCGGTGCAGTTCATTGCTGCGATTGAGCGTGGATGTTCAACCACGATTCGCCCTTGATGCGTGGGGCGTGCATGCGAGCAGCGCGAATCAGCCTGTGGTTTCTGCTGCTGTGGGCGCTCGCCGCCTGCAGCCCGCAGCCTTTGACGCAGCAGCAGTCGTATGTCTTTGGCACCCTGGTCGAAATCAGCGTGTACGGTGCGCCCGAGGCCCAGGCGCAGGCGGCGACTGCCGCCGTGCTGGCGCGCTTCGATCATTTGCATCACACGCTGCATGCCTGGCAGCCGAGCGACCTGTCGCGGCTGAACGCGGCGCTGGCGAAAGGCGAACGCGCAACGGTGACGCCCGAACTGGCGGCGATGCTGACGGACGCGCAAAAGCTGTCGATCCAGTCCGGCAACCTGTTCAACCCGGCCATCGGCGGGCTGATTGCGTTGTGGGGGTTTCATGCCGACACGCCGCAATCGCAGGTGCCGGATAGCATTGCGATTGCCGGGTGGGTGAAGCAGCAACCCCGCATGGGCGACCTGCATATCGAAAACAACACGGTATGGAGCGACAACCCGGCGGTACAGCTTGATCTTGGCGGCTACGCCAAGGGCCGCGCGCTCGACGACGCGGTGGCGATCCTGCAAGCGCACGGCATCAGGAACGCACTGGTGAACATCGGCGGCAACGTCATTGCGCTGGGACAACACGGTGAGCGGCCGTGGCGCGTCGGCATCCAGCATCCGCGCAAGGCGGGCACGCTGGCGACGCTGGACTTGCTGGACGGCGAAGCGATTGGCACCTCGGGCGATTACCAGCGTTATTTCGAAGCGGGCGGGCGGCGATATTGCCATGTGATCGACCCGCGCAGCGGCTGGCCCGCCACCGGCATGCAGTCGGTGACGATCCTGCTGCGTGGTGCACGGGCGGGCACGCGTTCGGATGCGCTGTCAAAGCCGCTGTTCATCGACGGCGCAGCGCGGCTCGCGGATCACGCGGCGCAATCGGGGATTCGTGACTACCTGGCAGTGGATGCCGCCGGCAAAACGGTTCGCTCCTCCACGCTGGCGGCGCGTCTCCACTAGAATGCTGTCTTTGCTTTTTTTGATGTTCACGACTTCACCATGATAGGCATCCTCATCGTCGCCCACGGTTCGCTCGCCGACAGTCTGGTCGAGTGCGCCACCCATGTGCTGGGGCAGCGCCCGCGTGGTCTCGCCACACTGGATTTCATCGGCCACGCCGACCCCGACGAGCGGCAGAAAGCCTTGCAGGAAAGGCTGGCCGAGCTGGATGAAGGCGACGGCATCCTGGTGCTGACCGATCTCTACGGCGCCACCCCCAGCAACACGCTGTGCCGACTGCTCGAACCCGCCCATATCGAAGGGGTATCCGGAGTCAACCTGCCGATGCTGCTGAAAGCGCTGAACTACCGCGACACGCTGGCCCTGCCGCAACTTATCCTGCGCATCGTCGAAGGCGGGCGCAACAGCATCAACCATATTTCCGAGACCATGTGCCATGCAGCAACGGGACGTTGAAATCGTCAACAAGCTCGGGCTGCATGCGCGCCCGTCCGCCAAACTCACCCAGCTCGTGTCCGGCTTCAAGAGCCAGGTGTTCATGACGCGCAACGGCCGCCGCATCAACGCCAAGAGCATCATGGGCGTGATGATGCTGGCGGCCGCCAAGGGCAGCCTCATCACCCTGGAAACCGACGGCGAAGACGAAATCGCAGCAATGGACGCACTGGCCGAATTGATCTCAAGCGGCTTTGGGGAGGAGCGATGAGCTTTTCTCTGCACGGCATTGGCGTGTCCGGCGGGATCGCCATCGGCTACGCGCACATCACGTCGAGCGCGCGCGTCGAAGTGCCGCAATACATGCTGGACCACCAATACATTCCCGAGGAACTGGCGCGTTTCGACGCCGCCATCCTGACCACCCGCGCCGAGCTCGAAACGCTGCGCAGCCATATCCCGGCGCACGCGCCAGCCGAGCTGTCAGCGTTTCTCGACATGCATCTGATGTTCCTCGGCGATACGGCCATTTCCGAGGAACCCAAGCGCCTGATCAACGAATCGCAATGCAATGCCGAGTGGGCGCTGGCGCAACAGATGGAAGCCCTGGTGGCACGCTTCGATGAAATCGAGGATACCTATTTGCGCAGTCGCCAGGACGACGTGGTGCAAGTGGTGCAGCGCGTCCTCAAGGTGTTGCTCGGCCACCCCAGCCATTTGCCGCTGGACGTCAACTTCGACGAGGAACGCATCCTGGTTGCGCACGAACTGTCGCCCGCCGACATGATCCTGTTCAAAAGCGTGCATTTCGCCGCCTTCATCACCGATCTGGGCGGCACCACGTCGCACACAGCGATCCTGGCGCGCAGCATGGCGATCCCGTCGGTGATGGCGCTGCACAATGCACGCGGCCTGATCCGCGATCACGATCTGCTGATCGTCGATGGCCGCGATGGCGTGGTGATCGTCAACCCGGACGAATCCGCACTCGCCGAATACCGGCTGCGGCAAAACCAGTGGCGCATCGATACCGAAAAACTCAAGCGCCTGAAAACCAGCAAGTCGGCCACGCTCGACGGCACCCCCATAGCGTTGATGGCGAACATCGAACTACTGACCGACATTGCCGCCGTCAAAGCGGCCGGCGCACAGGGGATCGGCTTGTTCCGCAGCGAGTTCATGTTCCTCAACCGCAGCGATCTGCCGAGCGAAGACGAGCAGTACGAGTTTTACAAAACGGTGACCGAGTCGCTCGACGGCAAGCCGGTCACCATCCGCACCCTCGATCTGGGCGCTGACAAGCAGGCGCCGTGGGGACATTCGGTGGCAGACAACCCGGCGCTGGGTCTGCGCGCAATCCGCTTGTGCCTGGCCGAGCCCGGCCTGTTCCAGACGCAGCTCCGTGCGATTTTGCGCGCCTCTCACCATGGCCGGGTGAACATACTCATCCCCATGTTGGCCAGTTTTATCGAACTGCGCCAGACCCTGCAACACATCGATGCCGCCAAGGCCGCATTACGCAAGGACGGCCTGAAATTCGACGAGAGCATCGCTGTCGGCGGCATGATCGAAATACCCGCCGCCGCCCTGTCAGCTGCTTTTTTTGCCGAACAGCTGGATTTTCTGTCGATCGGCACCAACGACCTGATCCAGTACACGCTGGCAATCGATCGCGCCGACGACAGCGTGGCGCATCTGTACGATCCGCTGCATCCGTCGGTGCTCAACCTGATTCAGCACACCATCCGTGCGGGCGCCAAAGCGGGCAAGCCGGTATCGGTATGCGGCGAAATGGCGGGCGACCAGCAGTTGACGCGACTGCTGCTGGGGCTGG
>JAANCK010744318.1_pt1 | contig 24913 bp, 20 predicted proteins | sample 7277841 | NCBI WGS metagenome assembly JAANCK01 (sample SAMN14222788, study PRJNA588281) | permafrost metagenome | isolation source: Arctic cryosol methane SIP | place: Canada:Nunavut | collected 2015-07 | reverse complement strand
CTTCGAGCAGCTCGCAGGCACGCCGCTTCGACAGGCCACGCTCGCAGCGAGTGCGACCTGCTCGCGACGCGCCTGCGAGCTCACCACTTTCGCCGATTGATCTCCTTCATCGTTTCGATTTCAAGATCGCGCTCAGCGACGAGTTTCTTCAGCTTAGCGTTCTCTGATTCCAATGCACGCAGCCGCTTGATATCGGCTGGCTGCAGCTCTCCGAAACGTTTGCGCCAAGTGTAACTGGCCTGCTCGCTGACTTTATGCTTCTTGGCGACCTCCGTAACCGAACTGCGATCTGCTTCGCGCAGGATCGCAATCATCTGTTCCTCGCTGAATTGGCTCCATTTCATGGGCTCACTCTTTGGTTGCGGGAGCCATTCTCTCAACGTACGGCTGGTCCTGAAAACCGGGCAGATCAACCCTTCGCTCCACCCCTCATACACTTCCTCGAATCCCATCTTCCGTATCTCCTATAGCACTTGCGTCGGCGTCATTTCCTCCCCACTTCGGGGGGCTATGACAACCGGACAGATCACGTGCTCGCGACAGTTGAGCCTACAGCAGTTGCAACTTTCTGATCTTCTGCGGATAATCGCTCCTAAGGGGATTGCAGGCGGTACGTAAAAACTTGCAACTTTCTGTTTTTTGTGGATAATGGGTCTCCCGTCGCGGATATTTCCCTTAGAATTCGGTTTTTGCCTAGATTAATACAGGAGAGAATAATGAAGAAAGCGCTTGTTGTTTTTATTGCTTCCATGTTCGTTGCAGGTAGTGCATTGGCACAAGGACAACAGCAGAGTGGTGCTGCTGGTTCCGGCGGTGCTGGCGGTGCTGGCGCTGGTGCTGCGGGCGGCGCGGCCGTTGGGGGGATTACGGCCGGTATGATTGCCGCAGCTGCCGCAATTGCGGCGGTTGCTGTGGCCGCGTCTACGAACAACGACAATAACCAGACAACGACGACGGTCACGACAAAGTAATCGCTGGCCGAGCGGTCCCCAAAGAATCCTTGGCTTTATGCCAGGGATTTTTTGTTTCTATCGTTCCAGAACGGAAACCTTGCTGGCTTCCACCTGAGCCCCTGGCGAAATCCCCCTTGTTCCCCCTTTTTCAAAGGGAGAGACCCATAGCGACGAGCGCTTGGCTTAGGATGGCGCCTTGAGTCCTGTTTCCACAATCGTGAAGATTCGAGCTCTGGTCGCCATACCCCTGGTGGTCGCTGCGCTATCTGGCTGCTCCTCGGCCGGTAATGCCATCCTGCAAACCTTGCCGCACGCGTACGGGCGAAATCCGGGCGTTGACAGCGCGAGGCTGAATCCAAATTTCCGTTATCTCAGAGTCACTGTCGGCGGCCGCGTTGTTCTGCTAGCGCTCGGGAACGTGGACAGCGATCCCAACGGTCCGGTTGAGGTGTGGTATAGCGCCGAGCGCGAGGTGCTGCGGTTGCAGAACGGGCGTGTCCTTGGGGCAGTCGGGCTAACGACTGAATGGCGCGATGTCGCATTGTCGAAATTGCCATCGTGGCCCGTGGCTGCTCAAACCAATCAAGCGTTTCGCTGGACTCGCCCGCGCGATGTTATGCCGGGGTATCGGTTTGGGGTGAAGGATGAGCTTTCGCTGCGCGTGGTGGGTGCACCGAAACGAAGCGCGCTGCAGGGACTGGATCCGCAGCGGCTGACGTGGTTTGAAGAGCGGGTTGAATCTGGGTCGAGTGCGTGGCTACCGGGAGTATTTGGTAGCGGCGCTGGGACTGAGGCCGTGCTGCCGCCGGCACGGTATGCGGTGGAAGTGCAGGATGATCAGGCAACTGTGGTCTATGGTGAGCAGTGCCTGGCTGCGGATCTGTGCTTTACCTGGCAGCGGTGGCCGGTGCAGGTGCAGAGCGCGCTTGGGCGGAAGTAATGAATATCGTGGTCCGTGGTTCGTGGTTCGTGATTCGTAGATCTGGGATTGTCCCCCAAGGGGACTTCCTTCGGGGCGTTGGAGGCTCGCCCTTAGGCCGATCGGTCTCCGAAATTGGCACTGATCGCGCCGGGGGCGCCCCTTCTACAAGAGCTTCGCTATTGCATAAGTTTGCGGTAGCTTTTATTGGGGCACTCGCGCTAGCTCCATTCGCGTCGTACGGCCAGGTCGCTTTTGGATCTGGGGCGCACGGGCATGCTGCGCTTGTCACGCCGAATTCGATTGCCGCCCCGAAGCGGCTGAGCGATTGGCTGCTGGAACAAGCAATTGACCCGGACGCGTATCCGCTTGGTCTGAGCTGGAGAGTGCCGGGGGAAGTTCCTGCGCAAGGTACGCTGAAGCTCAATGTTCTTAAGAGCCTCTCCGGCACCGACCCCGAAGTGAAGGCTGATCCCAAGGTGTTGGGGCGATTGAGCGATTGGGTGCGCATGCTCCCGGTTACGGGCCGCGTTCCGGTGCCGGTGGCGGATGCGCGCTGGCTGCAGGCAAATCCAGCGCGCGATCCGATGCTGAAGCCTGGCGATATCGTGGTTTTGCCCATGCGACCGCGTACCGTGACTGTGATTACCTCGCGCGGGGCGCGTTGCGCGGTGACGCATGCTGCGGGCGCTGAGGCGATGGATTATGTGCAGGCTTGCGCTCCGGCCAGTTCGGGGCACGTGGACTGGTTTTGGGCGGGACAACCGGATTGGGCCTGGATCGCGCAACCGGACGGGAGGGTGCAGCGCTTTGGTGTCGCAGCCTGGAACCGCGAGGCGCAGGACGAGCCTGCGCCGGGGGCGTGGATCTGGGCGCCGACTTGGAATGGCGGGTTTTCGGAGCAGTTGTTGCGGCAGCTTGTTATGTTTCTGGCTACGCAGGGGCCGGCTGGTGACGTTGATCGCGACGGCGACACCCCTTTGACGGAAAAGCAGATTCCTCGCGGTGCTCGGAATGACAGTATGGGGGCTGGTCGCGGAGAGGGCCCCGCTCCTACAAACGCGCAGCGGGGGGCAGCTGCAGCGTGGGCTCCTTCCGGACTGCCTGAACTGGGCGGAGCCACGCAAGGACTGCGCAGCCGGCGGGGTGCTGGCGAGGCCGATACTGCAGACGCGGACGGGGCGCTAGTCCTGCCACCGCCGAACCCTTCCTCGCGCTCGCGCAGCCTCGTGACTACCGCTAGCGACTGGGGCGGGGTCGGGCTGTTGCAGACGCCCAGCGCGCGCATGGAGAAAGCCGGCAATCTCACCGTGAACTTCAGCCGCATTTATCCCTATTTTCAGGGCAACATAATGGTGCAACCCCTGCCCTGGCTGGAGACGGGGTTCCGCTACACCAATGTGAGTAATCGGGCTTACAGTCCAGACCCTAGTTTTAGCGGCAGTCAGGCCTACAAGGACAAAAGTCTGGACGCCAAATTCCTGCTTTCGACTGAGTCTGGATATGTTCCTCAAGTCGCGCTCGGATTTCGCGATATCGCGGGTACTGGGCTTTTCTCTGGGGAATATTTGGTTGCAAGCAAGCGCACCGGTGTGTTTGACTGGAACTTAGGCTTGGGCTGGGGCAACGTTGGCGGCCGAGGAAATATACGCAATCCACTTTCGCGAATAAGCCATTCGTTCGATGTGCGAAAAGATGCGAATTCTGGCCTCGCAGCAACTGGAAATTTTGCCTTTGGGAGCTATTTCCATGGCCCAATGTCGTTGTTCGGCGGGGTTCAGTACCAGACACCCTGGTACCCACTAACTCTGAAACTGGAGTATGACGGCAATGATTATCAGCACGAGGGACTTGGCAATGTCCTGTCCCAAAGTTCACCCTGGAACTTCGGTGCAGTTTATCGAGTCGGGCGTGCAATGGACGTCACTCTCGGTATAGAACGCGGTAACACGGCCGTACTGGGAATTACCCTGCATACGCAGTTAGACGGTCTTACGGTGCCGAAGCTCAATGACCCGCCTCGCGTCCCCGTGACGGCTAACCGGCCACAGCGGGCACCCGACTGGTCGGTAACCAGCCGCGACATCGCTGCGCAGACCGACTGGCATGTGCGCAGGATAGAGCAGCGCGGGCGTGAACTCAGGGTAACGCTGGACGATGCGGAGGCAATCTATTGGCGTGAGCGCGCGGACCGGGCGGCGGCGGTGTTAAACCGCGACGCGCCGGCCAATATTGACCGCTTTACGCTCACTTATCGCCAGCGCGGCGTGGACGTGGCCGAGCACGTGATCGATCGCGATGCGTGGGTAGCGCGGCAGACGCAGGCTCTGGCGCCTCATGAACAGCGTACCGCACTGATAGCTCGCGCGCCGGAAAAGCTGTCGTCTGAGATGTCCCTATACCAAGGCAAACAGTCGATGTTCGAATGGAATCTTGGACCGCACTACCAGCAGACACTCGGAGGCCCCGACGCATTTCTGTTGTTTCAAATTGGCGTGGAAGCCAACGCCAGATTGCGATTGCGCGAAGACACGTGGCTGCAGAGCACGGTCAAGTTAGGGGTGATCGACAACTACAATAAATTCACCGTGACCGGACCCAGCGGTCTGCCGCGGGTACGCACTTACATGCGTGAATACATCACCACATCAAAGTTCGCCGTACCCAACCTGCAAGCAACCCACGTCGGTCGATTCGGCGAGAACCAGTACTACAGCGTGTACGGCGGCTATCTTGAGTCGATGTTCGGCGGCGTCGGCGGCGAGTGGCTGTACCGGCCGTTCGCGAGCCGCGTCGCGCTGGGTATCGACGCGAATTACGTGCAGCAGCGCAGTTTCGAGCAGGACTTCAGCTTCAACAAAGCGGGCGATCAGACCGGCTATCGGGTCGCCACCGGCCATGCGACGCTCTATTGGGACACCGGCTGGAATGACGTGCAGGCCAATCTGAGCGCCGGCCGCTATTTGGCGAAAGACCTCGGCGTGACGGTCGACCTGTCGCGTCAGTTCGACAACGGCGTCAAGTTCGGCGCATTTTTTACCAAGACCAATGTGTCGTCGGCGACTTTCGGCGAAGGCAGTTTCGACAAGGGGGTGTACCTGAGCGTCCCCTTCGACGCTTTCCTCACGCGCACGACCAACAACCGTGCGAACGTCGTGTGGAAGCCGCTGACGCGCGACGGCGGCGCCAAGCTCAATCGCAGCGTGCAGTTGTACGACCTCACCCGTGGGCGCGACGATCGCGCGCTGCGCATCAAACCGGCACCACCGCCGAACGAGGACACGATCCCGGAGAACCGGCGCGAGACCTGGACCCCGCCGCCCCAGGGGCCAGAGCCCTATACGCAAGTGACGCCGAAACCGGCGACGGAGCAATGGGCCGCCGCTGCGCAAAGCTACGAGTACCGCCTCACTGAAGCGCTCTACCGGCAGCAGTTCCGCAACATCCGCGTCGCCTACGACAGCACCCGCCGCCTGACGTTGACGTTGTCGAATGACAGCCTGCACCCTGCCAGCCGCGCAGTGGGGCGGGCTGCGCGCACGGCGCTGCATCTGGGACCGTTGGATATGCGCGAGATACGCATTGCGCTGCTGCGCGGCACCGATCCGGTGGCGACCTACGACTTCGCCGATCTGAAGCGGCTGGAGCGTTATTTCGACGGCGAGATCAACGCGGGCCAGCTTGCGGATTCGGTCGCGATCGACTATCAGGATCCGTCCGCGCGCGAACCCGACCCGCTCGCACTGCTGAGCGATCTGGATACCAAGGCGGAGCAGCGGAGTCTGGCGGAAGTGGTGTTGCCCGAGCCCGGCACGTTCAGGCGGGCGAAGGACGATTTCGCCGGCGCGGCGCGCACCGCGGCCGACACCAACTGGCTGCGCATGGGCCTGTTCGGCGCTGGTGCCGTGCTGGCGAGCTCGCTGCTTGACAATCGCGCCGATCAATTCGCCAAGGACCATGCCGCTAATCGCTGGCTGAGGGGCATGAACAAGATCGGCAACAACGTGATTCCGTGGCTCGCCATCGGCGGGGCCGGTATTGCGGCAATGGACGGCAGCGATTCGCGGCTCTCGCGCACCGGATATGCGGCGACTGAAGCGGGCGGCACCGCGTTCCTGGCGGTGTATGGGCTGAAGACAGTCGTCGGGCGCGCGCGACCCTATGTCGAGGCCGGAAGCCACAGCTTCAAACCGTTCTCCATGACGGCCGGCTACGACGGGTTTCCGTCCGGGCATTCGATCATCATGTGGGCGGTAGCGACGCCGTTCGCGGAGGAATACGACGCCCCCTGGCTTTATGGCCTCGCGGCAGTCACCAACCTCGCGCGCGTCGGCAGCCGCAATCACTTCGTGTCCGACACGGTGGCGGGCAGCGTGCTCGGCTATGCCATCGGCCGGGTGTTCTGGGAGTCCGCGCGCGCGCCGAGGAAAGGCGAACCACGGGTGATGATCCACCCTTCTGGCATCAACGTGGCGTGGCAATTCAATTGAGGGCGCTGATGGCGTGCCTGGCGCTGGCGGCGCTGTTCCCGCTGCCTGCGGCGGCCCAGTCCGCGTGCCGAGTGCTGGATGTGGAAATCGCCGGTGCCTACAGTGGCGGCTGCAAGGACGGGCTGGCGGAGGGCTACGGCGAGGCGAAGGGCGCGGCCGAATACCACGGGAAATTTTACGCCGGCCGCACGCAGGGCAAGGGCATCAAGACCTGGTCCTCCGGCGACCGCTACCAGGGGGATTTCGTGGCCGATCGCAGGGAAGGTCAAGGCAAGTACATCTGGAGCCCAAATGGCGCGTCAGCGGGCGAAAGCTACAGCGGTGCCTGGAACAACGACCGGCGCAACGGCTATGGCGTGTACGCATGGCCTTCCGGCGACCGCTACGCCGGTCATTGGGCCGACGACCAGATCACCGGCATGCCGACGCCGGCCATGATCGCGCGCGCGCGCGCGAAAACGGAAACGCTCGCGGCGGTGGCCAAACCGGGCGTCAAGGTCTGTCGCACGCTGCTGGTGGGCATTGCCGTGCACGACTGGATCCGCGGCGTGGTGACTGCCGTCGATGCGGACCGCGTCGAAGTGCGCATCGACGACCCGGGGCAGCAGCCGCATGTGATCGACCAGCGGCCACTGGTCAAGGGCCTGACGTTCTGGTCGGCGGCCGAAGATTGGAAGCCCTGTATCTAGTCGCGCGCTGCATGACGGCTGCGTCAAGAAATGTGAGTCACTGCGCTACCAAACGTCATTCCGAGGCTGAAAGCCGAGGAATCTGCTTCTGGGTAATTCAAGAGCAGATTCCTCGCTTGCGCTCGGAATGACAACCCCCTGGTCGATCTAATGCGGTGATGTCGTGACCGTCGTGGTCGTCTGGTTGTTGTCGTTCGAGCTCGAAGCCGCAGCGGCTACCCCAACTACCGCAACGCCGGCGGCAACCATGCCTGCCGTAATTCCGCCAGTCGCCGCGCCGGTCGCTGCGCCTGCACCGACCGCGCTGACCGCGACCGAGCCCAGGTTGCTGAAGGTCGTCGCCACGGAGGGCGGCAGTGCCGAAGCGGGAATTGCCCCTGCGAGCACCGTGGCCGATTCGACCGCCGCGGTCGCGCCGGTGGAAAAGCTAGCCGCGCCGGCGACGTTGCTTGCCGAGATCGTGCCTTGCAGCACCTGTAGGTACGCCGGGTTCACCAGCGCGATCATGAAGTCGGTGCCGCGTACGCCTATGGTCGCCTGCGGCGCGATCAGCGCGAACGCCTGGCGGCTTCTCGAAGCGATGGCGCCGCTTACCGAGCGCAGCGCGCCTTTGAAAATCTGCAGCGCGATATGGTCGTCCTGCGGCTTGGCTTGGTCGAAGCTGTATTGATTGACGCGAAATTCGGTGTTTTCGTTCAGCACTACCGCGTGGCCGTCGTCAAAGCGCATGATGGCCTGGGCGCCCGGCCCGGTGAGTATCGTCGTTCCGGGTGCAAAGCGCTGGTTCGCGGCGACGCTCACAGGCGCGGCCGCGCCGACGGCGGCCTTCACATCGCCCCTGACGCTTTCGTAAATGCCGTTGGCGAAGCCCAATGGTGCTGCGACCAGGGTCCACAGGCTGAAGAATAGTGCAAGCAAGGTCGATCGACGCATAACAGCCTCCTGTAGTGATAAAGCACCGTCAAAACCAGCGTTCGGCCGATTGCGCATTGCCAGGCCGGCCGCGAGCTTGTATCGTCAGCGAATCGATGCGCCGGTCTATTGAGAAAAATCATAGTTTTGCAATTCTCACCGGCCGCTTGAAGCAACCATATTCCGAATCTGCGGAAAGCTCAATAAATGTCGCTTGCGCCTTACTGCCGCGGGTTCCCGCGCTGCCTTGCTCCGATCGCATTTGCGCTGATCGGTTTTCTTTCGCCTCAGGTAAGAGCGGATCCGGACCAGGGGATCGACGTCAGTGTCCGAATGCAAGGCGAGGAAGTATTCGTCGATGTCACATTTCACGTGCCGGTTACGCCACAGGCGGCCTGGGCGGTGATGACCGACTACGATCATGCGACCGAATTCATTTCGAAGCTGGAGAAAAGCGTGATCCTGTCGCGCACTTCGGACACGCTGCTGGTGGCGCAGAAAGGCAGCATGGGCTGGGGCCCGTTTTCGGTGCTGCTGGAGACGGTCACGGAAGTGCATCTGATCCCTTATGAAATGTTGCGCGGGCGCATGGTCAGCGGCAACATGAAAAAGAACGAGTCCACTACACGGCTGATCGCGGATGCGACCGGCACCCGCGTCGTGTATCACCTGGAATCGATCCCGGAGGTGTGGATTCCGCCGCTGATCGGCCGCGCCATGGTCGAAATGGAAACGCGCGCGCGCTTCAAGCAATTGGTCGAGGAGATACTCAGGCGCAAGGCCTTGGCGGAGGTAAAGCGTTAGCGCGTGGAAACAGCATGTCCCATTATTCCCCGCGAAGTTTATCGCTGGAAGGGGGGCTCGGAATAATGGGATGGATGCCCCGAACGCGCCATCAATGCGGCCGCAATGGCGACGGCGGAACCGCCCACGACGCCAATGCCTCGCGCTATCATCGCCTCATGATCCCGTACAATCTCGACCCCTCAAGACAGCCTTCAAAGGTCAACTGAACATGCATATCCGCAACTGGATGGCGCTGGGCCATGACGTGGCTGCGGCCGCGCTCGCCTGGTATCTCGCCTACTGGCTGCGCTTTAACACCGAAATACCGCAGCTCAACCTTCCCAACATGGCGGGGAACATGCTGTGGGTGGTGCCGCTGCAGGCGCTCGTGTTTTTCAGCTTCGGCATGTACCGTGGCATCTGGCGTTATGCCAGCGTGCCCGACTTGCAGCGCATTGCGCTGGCCGTGGCCCTGGCGACGCTGCTAATTGCGCTGATGCTGGTGATGCTGCCGCACCAGGAGCCGCCGGTGCCGCGTTCGGTGCTGCTGCTCGACCCGCTATTGCTGATCCTGTTCCTGGGCGGCAGCCGCCTCGGCTACCGCATATGGAAAGAGCGCCGCCTGCGCAATGTGCTCGGCTCGCCCGGAAAGCCGGTAGTCATACTCGGAGCGGGCGATGCCGCCGCCGACTTGTTGAAGAATCTCGCACGCGCGGGCGACTGGCGCGTGCTGGGCTTGCTCGACGACAACCCGGCCAAGCGCGGTCGCCAGATCCAGGGCATAGATGTGCTCGGCGCGCTGGAGGACCTAGTGGAACTCGCCCCGCGCCTGGAGCTGGAGCGGGCCATCATCGCCATGCCCTCGGCGTCGCACCAGTCGCGGCGGCGTGCGCTCGAAATCTGCCGCCGCGCCGGCGTGCAGGTTCTGACCGTACCCTCTTACCAGGACCTGATGAGCGGCAAAGTCACGGTGTCGCAGGTGCGCAACATAGAACTCGACGACCTGCTCGGCCGCGACCCGGTGCTGCTCGACGAAAGCCGCCTGCAGGCGTGGATACGCGGCCGCAGCGTCCTCGTCACGGGTGCGGGCGGGTCGATCGGTTCCGAGCTGTGCCGGCAAATCGCGCGCTTCGAACCGGCGCGGCTGGTGCTGTTCGAACACAACGAGTTCGCGCTCTACCGCATGGAGCAGGAGTTTGCCGCGCAGTACCCCGCAATCCGCCTGGACTGCGTCATCGGCGACGTAAAGGATGGCGCGCGCGTGGTCGAGGCGATCGCGCTCCACCAGCCGCAGCTCGTGTTCCACGCGGCGGCGTACAAACACGTGCCCTTGATGGAACAGGACAATGCCTGGGAGGCGATACGCAATAACGTGCTCGGCACCTGGTGCGTGGCGGAGGCCGCGATCGCCCAGGGCGTGGAGAAATTCGTCATGGTGTCGACCGACAAGGCGGTCAACCCGGCCAACGTGATGGGCGCGAGCAAGCGCCTCGCGGAAATCGTGTGCCAAGGGCTGCAGGCGAAAGGCGCGACCTGCTTCGTCATCGTACGCTTCGGCAATGTCCTGGGCAGCACCGGCAGTGTGATTCCGAAGTTCCGCGAGCAGATCGCCCGTGGCGGGCCGGTCACCGTGACACATCCGGAAATTACGCGCTATTTCATGTCGATTCCCGAGGCCGCGCAACTCGTGCTGCAGGCGGGGCTGATGGGCAGTGGAGGCGAAATATTCGTGCTCGACATGGGCGAGCCGGTGAAAATCGTCGACCTCGCGCGCGAACTGATCCGGCTGTCGGGCTACGCCGAGGCAGACATCGGCATTGAGTTTACCGGCCTGCGGCCGGGCGAAAAGCTGTATGAGGAGCTGCTTGCCGATGGCGAGCATACGCTGCCCACGCCGCACCCTAAGCTGCGCATTGCCAAATCGCGCGCCGCGTCGGACGCGCGCTGGCGCGAAGACCTCTTGCACTGGCTGCGCCAGCCCAATCCCGGGGCTGAGCGCGTGCGCGCGGAGCTCGCCGCGCGCGTGCCCGAGTACACCCCACAGGCAAAGAGCGAGCCGTGCGCAAGTGGGAGCATTCAAACATGAGAATTGCCGGAAACGGGGAATCCTTCTGACGCGGTCTGTTAGGGCATAATTCCGCTGTTTCCATTCAATCCGGCTCACCGATGCCTGATGCCTATCTAAGCAGCCGCCTGCGCAGTTTCGGCCACGCTTTTCGCGGTCTGAAAACCCTGCTGCAGACCCAGCACAACGCCCGGATACACGCTCTGGCCACCGTCCTGGTCGTGGCCGCAGGGGCAGTTGCGGGGCTTTCACGGGCCGAATGGGCCCTGATCGCGCTGGCGGTGGCAGGCGTATGGGCGGCCGAAGCGCTGAATACCGCTGTCGAGTTTCTGGTTGACCTTGCCTCGCCCGAGCTGCATCCCCTGGCTGCCAAGGCCAAGGATGTGGCGGCCGGCGCCGTGCTGGTGGCCGCCATCGGCGCGGTGCTTGTCGGCGCCTTCGTTTTCGGCCCGCATCTATTGCCGTTGTTGTCGCGCCAAGCCGATTGACAGCAGTATTGGTGCAGCGCAAAATGCGCTAGTTTAGCTAGCTTTTCCCGTGGCTTAGCCGAGCCGCGGCTGGCTAGGTTTGGTGCACCGCTTTCGGAGATTCGCACACCCGTGCAGCAAGCAAATTCCGAGGATAATTCAGGCGCTTACGCCCAGGCGGGCGGGGCGATGCTGCAGAATTTCCTGCGCCTGTTCCCGGCCGGCTCCGAGGCCGGACAGGTATGGCAGTCGCTGATCCAGGCCCACACTGCCGACGCCGGCCGTCTGGCCGCCCTGCAAACCGGCTATTTTCAGCAGCAAATTGCACTTTGGGGGTCCATGCTAGCGCGCGAGTCGGGAGCGGCTACAACGCCCTCCAACACGGCCGACGGGGACGGCGATAAACGCTTTTCCGGGCGCGAGTGGCGCGACAGCCCCTACCACGACTATGTGCGCCAGGCTTACCTGCTCAACGCCCGCTTCCTGACGGAGCTGGTGGAAACGGCCGGACTGGAGCCGCCGGTCAAGCAAAAGCTGCGCTTTTACACGCGCCAGCTGGTCGATGCCATGAGCCCGGCCAATTTCGCCGCGACCAACCCGGAGGCGCTGCAACTCGCGCTGGAGACCAATGGAGCGAGCCTGCATGCGGGCATGCGGCAGCTGATCGAGGATGTCGAGCGCGGCCGGGTGTCCATGACCGACGAAGCGGCATTCGAAGTCGGGCGCAACCTTGCCGTCACCCCGGGCGAGGTGGTGTTCGAGAACGCGCTGATGCAGCTGATCCAGTACCGGCCGGCGACAGCGAAGGTGCGCGAGCGGCCGCTGCTGATGGTGCCGCCCTGCATCAACAAGTTCTACATTCTCGACCTGCAGCCGGAAAACTCTTTCGTGCGCTACGCGGTGGAGCAAGGCAACACGGTGTACATGCTGTCCTGGCGCAATATCACCGAAGACAGCCTGGGCGGACTCGCCTGGGACGACTATATCGAGGACGGCGTGCTGAAGGCGGTCGAAGTGGTGCGCGCGATCAGCAAGTCCGAACAAATCAACGCGCTCGGCTTCTGCGTCGGCGGCACCCTGCTGGGCGCGGCGCTGGCGGTGCTGCGCGCGCGCGGCGAGGACAGGGTGGCGAGCGTGACGCTGCTTGCGACCATGCTCGATTTCACCTACCCGGGTGATATCGGCGTATTCATCGACGAAGCCAGCGTGGCGGCGCGCGAGGCGGCGATCGGCAAGGGCGGCATCTTTTCGGGCAAGGACCTTGCATTTGTATTCTCGGCGCTGCGCGCGAACGACCTGGTCTGGTCCTACGTGGTCAACAACTACCTCAAGGGCAGGACGCCGGATGCCTTCGACATCCTCTACTGGAACGCCGACAGCACCAATCTCGCCGGGCCGATGTACTGCTGGTATGTGCGCAACATGTACCTCGAAAACAAGCTGTGCGAACCGGGCGCGCTGAGCATGTGCGGCGTGCCGGCCGATCTGGGCGCGATCGGCCTGCCGACTTATATCCTGGCGACGCGCGAGGACCACATTGTGCCGTGGAAGTCGGCTTATCGCTCGACCCGGCATCTCAGGGGCGAGCTGCGCTTCGTGCTCGGCGCGAGCGGCCATGTCGCCGGCGTGATCAACCCGCCGGCCAAGCAGCGGCGCAGTTATTGGACCAATGATCGCCTGCCGGCTGAATCGGACGAATGGCTGGCCGGGGCGACGGAGACGCGCGGCAGCTGGTGGACTAACTGGGACGCGTGGCTACAGCGTTTTTCCGGCGGCGAGCGCGCGGCGCCGAAGAAATCAGGCAATGCGAAGTTCAAACCGATCGAGCCCGCGCCGGGCAGGTATGTGAAGGTGCGGGTGTAGTTCAGGATTACCCCTCGCCCCGCTTGCGGGGAGAGGGCTTGGGTGAGGGGCGTAACGCATAACCGACGGAGGTTGAAATGACAGACGTAGTAATCGTAGCCGCGGGCCGTACCGCGGTAGGCAAATTCGGCGGCAGCCTGGCCAAAATTCCGGCGTCCGACCTGGGCGCACATGTGATCCGGGGGCTGCTCGCCAAGACGGGCTTGAAGCCGGAGCAGATTTCCGAAGTCATTCTGGGCCAGGTGCTGACCGCGGCGGTGGGCCAGAACGCCGCGCGCCAGGCCTCGCGCAAGGCGGGACTGCCGGACATGGTGCCGGCCATGACCATCAACAAGGTGTGCGGCTCCGGCCTCAAAGCGACGCATCTCGCGGCGCAGGCGATCAAGGCGGGGGACGCCGAAATCATCATTGCCGGCGGGCAGGAGAACATGAGCATTTCCGCGCATGTGCTCGCCGGCTCACGCGACGGCTTTCGCATGGGCGACGCCAAGCTCGTTGACAGCATGATCGTCGACGGCCTGTGGGACGTGTACAACAACTATCACATGGGCGTCACCGCGGAGAACGTCGCCAGGCAGTATGGCGTGACGCGCGCCGACCAGGATGCGTTCGCACTCGCTTCGCAGCAGAAGACCGAGGCGGCGCAAAAAGCCGGCAAGTTCAAGGACGAGATCCTGCCGCTGGAAATCCCGCAGAAGAAGGGCGCTGCGCTGGTATTCGACATGGACGAGTATCCCAAGCACGGCAGCACCCTGGAAGCGCTTGCCGCTCTGCGTCCGGCCTTCGACAAGGCGGGCACGGTGACCGCCGGCAATGCCTCCGGCATCAACGACGGTGCCGCGGCGGTGATCATGATGTCGGCGAAAAAAGCACAGGAGCTCGGCCTGCAGCCGCTCGCCACCATCCGCGCCTATTCTTCGGCCGGTGTCGATCCGAAGATCATGGGCATGGGGCCGGTGCCGGCCAGCCAGCTGTGCCTGAAGAAGGCGGGCTGGAGCGTGGGCGACCTCGACCTGATGGAGATCAACGAGGCCTTCGCGGCGCAGGCGATCGCGGTCAATCGCGAAATGAAGTGGGATACGAGCAAGGTCAACGTCAACGGCGGCGCCATCGCCATCGGTCATCCGATCGGCGCCTCCGGCTGCCGCATCCTGGTGACGCTGCTGCACGAAATGATCCGGCGCGATGCGAAGAAAGGTTTTGCCAGCCTGTGCATCGGCGGCGGCATGGGCGTAGCGCTGGCGGTGGAGCGCTGAGATCGGGCTGGCGAAATTGTGGGAGCGAGCTTGCTCGCGAAATCTGTCGCGAGAAAGCTCGCTCCCACGCCGGCGCGCATTGAGCTGTGGATTTTGAAAGGAAGTAGAGATGACTGAGCGCGTAGCATTCGTAACCGGCGGCATGGGCGGCATAGGCACCGCCATCTGCAAACGCCTGGCGGCGAGCGGCAACAAGGTGGTGGCCAATTGCCTGCCGGGCTACGACAGAAAGGACGAGTGGCTGTCGCGCATGCGCGCGCAGGGCTACAGCGTGCATGCCGCCGAGGGCAATGTGGAGGAATTCGATTCCTGCGCCGACATGTTCTACCGCATCAGCTCCATCATCGGGCCGGTGGATATCCTGGTGAACAATGCCGGCATCACCCGCGATGGCGTGTTCAAGCGCATGTCGGAGTCCGACTGGTACGACGTGATCAACACCAACCTCAACAGTGTGTTCAACGTCACGCGCCAGGTGGTCGAAGGCATGACCGACCGCGGCTGGGGCCGGATCATCAACGTGTCTTCGGTCAATGCGCTGAAAGGGCAGTTCGGCCAGACCAATTATTCGGCGGCCAAGGCCGGCATGCATGGTTTTTCCAAGGCGCTGGCGCAGGAAGTGGTGAGAAAGGGCGTGACCGTCAATACCATATCGCCTGGTTACGTCGCGACCGAAATGGTGATGGCGATCCGCGAAGAGGTGCGTGAGCAGATCGTGTCCTCGATCCCGATGGGGCGCCTGGCGCAACCGGATGAAATTGCCGGACTGGTCGCCTACCTGGCCTCCGACGACGCCGGCTATATCACCGGCGCCAATATTTCCATCAACGGCGGACTGCATATGGCGTGATCTAGGTCATTTTTGACGCGCGTCAAATTGATGCCATAATCGCCCCCTAACATCATAAAAGGCGGTGTCGGACCGCCTCAATCAGAGGAGGGACAATCGTGACTATCGTGCCAAAGCGAATTGCAGTGATTACCGGTGGCATGGGCGGATTGGGCGAGTCGATCAGCACCAAGATGCATGAAGCCGGGTTTCGCGTAGTGGTGACGCATTCGCCGGGGAATACCAAGGTCGCGGCCTGGAACGCAGACATGAAAGCGCGCGGTTATGATTTTCAGCTGGTGCCGGTGGACGTGGCGGACTACGATTCCTGCCAGGCTTGTGTCGCGAAGATTCATGCCGATGTCGGACCGATTGATATCCTGGTCAACAACGCCGGCATCACGCGCGACATGACTTTCAAGAAAATGGGCAAGCCCGACTGGGATGCGGTGATGCGCACCAACCTCGACAGCGTGTTCAACATGACCAAGCCGGTGTGCGACGGCATGGTCGATCGCGGCTGGGGGCGCATCATCAACGTGTCTTCGGTGAACGGCTCCAAGGGCGCGTTCGGCCAAACCAATTATTCGGCGGCCAAGGCCGGCATGCACGGTTTCACCAAGGCGCTGGCGCTCGAAGTTGCGAAAAAAGGCGTCACCGTGAACACCATCTCGCCGGGCTATATCGGCACCAAGATGGTGACCGCGATTCCGAAAGAGATTCTGGACAGCAAGATCATTCCGCAGATTCCGGTGGGGCGCCTGGGCAAGCCGGAAGAGGTGGCGGGGCTGATTATTTACCTGTGCTCGGAAGAGGCCGCTTTCGTGACCGGCGCCAACATCGCCATCAACGGCGGCCAGCACATGCAATAGCAGTTGCCAAAGCTGCGGCGGAATGCACGGGATCTGTTATTCCGGGCACAGCGAGGAATCTGTTTTTTGGCCGTGGAAACAAGCCGGTGGGGCGTTTACTGCGGCGATGCCAGTCGATTTGTGCTACGCTGCAACAAATGAAAAAGCCCCGCCTGGAATTGGCGGGGCCGGTGTTTTGATGCGGGGCGGAATTACTTCTTGTCGACCTTGAACATGCCGGCGGTCGCGGCCTTGATGCTGGCTTCGGACAGTTCGGCGAATTGCTTGGTTGCGCGATTGAGGCTGTCCATCATGGCATTGGTTGCAGCAAGGCTGGACTTGAATGCGGCAGCGGCCACCTCGGCGCCGGGTGCGCCCTTGGCGAGTTGTTCGGCGCCGGCGGCGGCTTCCTTGTTGATGCGCGAATTCTGCGCCTCGCCGAGCTTGGTCAGCTGGGCCTGCGTATGGCTGACGATCTCGTAAATGTTTTGGGCGTAGCTGGCGGTCTGCTGCATGTTCGCCTGCGCGATTTTTGTGCGGAGTTCGGTCAGTTCCTGCGGATCGCTGATGGCAAGCAGGTCGCGCGTGTTCTTGCCGGCCTGTTCGAGCGCGTTGCGCGCAGCTTCGAGATTGAGTTTCAGCAGTTGTTCGGCGCCGGCAAGGCTGGTCTTGGCGTAGTTCAGCGTCGATTCCAGGGCGGCTTTTTGCCAGGCTGCCAATTGTTCGTTGGGGTTGGCCATCGTGGGCTCCTAGGTTGGGAAACTGTGGTCAGACGAGTCGGAAGGCTAGTAATGCTGCAATGCAACAACGATCGATTGTACTCGAACAGCCCCAAAAGTCAAGAGGAATGCTGCAATGCAACATAAGAGGGAAACGGCACAAAATCAACCGGATAACGCTGGTACTGGCGCTGCCGACACGCCGCGGCTGATCAAGAAATATCCGAATCGGCGCCTCTACGACACACAGACCTCGAGCTACATTACCCTGGCCGACGTGAAGGAACTGGTGCTCAAGCACGGCCAGTTCCAGGTCGTCGATGCCAAGACCAACGAGGATCTGACGCGCTCCATCCTGCTGCAGATCATTCTCGAAGAAGAAGCGGGCGGCATGCCGATGTTCACTTCCGATCTGCTATCGCAGCTGATCCGCTTCTACGGCAACGCGATGCAGGGCATGGTGGGCAACTACCTGGAGAAGAACATGCAGACCTTCGTCCAGGTGCAAAAGCAGCTGCAGGAGCAGTCGCGCGCAATGTACGGCGACAACACCAAGATCAACAAGGACCTGTGGGCGCAGTTCATGAATTTCCAGGGTTCGGCGCTGCAGGGCATGATGTCGGCCTACATGGACCAGAGCAAGAACGTGTTCATGCAAATGCAGGAGCGCCTGCAGGACCAGACCAAGAACATGTTCACCGGCTTTCCCTTTCCCGGTTTCCCCGGGCAGGCGGTACCGCCGAAAAAGGACGAGGGCGACAAGTCCTGAAGTTCCGCTGTTGTGGGAGCGGCGCCCTCGCCGCGATATGTGCCATGACCAAGCATCGATCGGCCCGAGGGCGGGCCTCCTACATTTCCTGCAATAGATGACTACTGTCCCCAAAGTCGGATTCGTTTCGCTGGGCTGCCCCAAGGCTCTGGTCGATTCCGAGCGCATCCTGTCGCAGCTGCGCGCCGAGGGCTATGCTATCTCGCCCTCCTATGCCGCAGCCGACATGGTCGTGGTCAATACCTGCGGCTTCATCGATGCGGCGGTGGCGGAGTCGCTCGACGCCATCGGCGAGGCGCTGGCGGAGAACGGGCGCGTGATCGTCACCGGCTGCCTCGGCGCCAAAGGCGACATCGTGCGCAAGACCCATCCGAAGGTGCTCGCCGTCACCGGGCCGCATGCCGCCGACGCGGTGATGCAGGCGGTGCACAAGCATCTGCCGCGCCCGCACGATCCCTATACCGACCTGGTGCCGCCGCAGGGCGTGCGCCTCACGCCCGCGCATTACGCCTATCTGAAAATCTCGGAAGGTTGCAATCACCGCTGCACCTTCTGCATCATTCCCTCGCTGCGCGGCGATCTCGCCAGCCGGCCGATAGGCGAGGTGATGCAGGAGGCGGAGAACCTGGTGAAGGCCGGGGTGAAAGAACTATTGGTGATCTCGCAGGACACCAGCGCCTACGGCGTGGATGTGAAATACCGCACCGGCTTCTGGCAGGGCCGCCCGCTGAAGACGCGCATGAGCGAACTGGTGCGCGCGCTGTGCGCGCTCGGCGGCACGACGGCGGATCTGTGGGTGCGGCTGCATTACGTCTATCCCTATGCGCATGTGGACGAGGTGATTCCGCTGATGGCCGAAGGCAGGCTGCTGCCCTATCTCGACGTGCCGTTCCAGCACGCCAGCCCGCGCATCCTCAAGCTGATGAAGCGGCCAGCCTCCGGCGAAGCCAATCTGGAGCGCATCCGCGCCTGGCGCGCGATCTGCCCCGAGCTCAGCATCCGCAGCACCTTCATCGCGGGCTTTCCCGGCGAAACCGAAGCCGAGTTTCGCCAGCTGCTGGAATTCCTGGAGGAGGCGCAGCTCGACCGCGTCGGCTGCTTCGCCTATTCCCCGGTGGACGGCGCGAAGGCGAACGCGCTGCCCGACCCGGTGCCGGCGGAGCTGCGCGAAGAGCGGCGCGCGCGCTTCATGCAGGCGCAGGAAAAAATCAGCCGCAAGCGCCTGAAGCGAAAAATCGGAATGACGCTGAAAGTGCTGGTGGATTCGGTGGAGAAGCAGGGTGCGGTGGCGCGCTCGGCCGCCGATGCACCGGAGATCGACGGCATGGTCCACATTGCCGGCGGCGCGGCGCTGAAGCCGGGCGCCTGGGCCAAGGTGAAAATAGAGCGCGCCGATGCGCATGATTTGTGGGGCCAGCTGGTTCAATAGAAGGGAGTCTGAACGATATGGAATACAGAAAACTTGGGAACAGCGGGCTGAGAGTGTCTCCTATCTGCCTCGGCACGATGATGTTCGGTGATCGCACCGAAGCGATCGAAGCCGGGCGCATTGTCGATTCCGCGCGCGCCGCCGGCGTCAATTTCATCGATAGCGCCGATGCCTATGCCAAGGGCGAATCCGAGCGCATCACCGGCAAGCTGGTGGCGGGCGATCGCGCGCAATGGGTGATCGCGACCAAGGTCGGCAACCCCATGGGCAGGGGGCCCAACGAGCGCGGCTTGTCGCGCGCCTGGCTGATGCGCGCCATCGACGCGAGCCTGCAGCGCCTCGGCACCGACTGGGTCGATATCTATTATCTGCATCTGGACGATGCGTCCACGCCGATCGAGGAAACGCTGGTGGCCATGGGGGAAATCATCGCTGCCGGCAAGGCGCGCTATTTCGGCGTTTCCAACTACCGCGCCTGGCGCATTGCGCAGATCGTGGAACTTTGCGGCAAGCTGGGGGTGCCGGCGCCGATCGTGAGCCAGCCCTACTACAACGCGATGAACCGCATGCCGGAAGCGGAGATCCTGCCGGCCTGCGCGAATTACGGTCTGGGCGTGGTGCCCTACAGCCCGCTTGCGCGCGGCGTGCTCACGGGCAAGTATGCGCCGGGCCAGCCGCCGGCCGCCGACACCCGCGCCGGGCACAAGGACAAGCGCATGATGGAAACCGAATTTCGCGAGGAATCCATGCTCATGGCGCAGAAGCTGAAGGCGCATGCAGAGCAGCGTGGAATGAGTGCAGGGCAGTTCGCGCTCAACTGGGTGCTCAACAACCGCATCGTCAGCTCGGTGCTGGCCGGGCCGCGCACCCTGGAACAGTGGACCGAATACCTGGGCGCGCTCGAGCATCGCTTTTCCGCGGAGGACGAAGCGCTGGTCGATTCCATGGTCAGGAGCGGGCACCCGTCCACGCCGGGCTATAACGATCCCAAGTATCCCCTTAGCGGACGGCCTGCATACGTTTGATCGCCCGACAGGCCGCGCCGGGGCCCTGCGCATAGACTAAAATCGCGTATTCAGCCGTTACGGAATTCTTGCCTTGCTGATTCCAGTCATCTTGTCCGGCGGTGCCGGCACCCGCCTGTGGCCGGTGTCGCGCGAAGCGCATCCCAAGCCTTTCATCGTCCTGCCCGACGGGCAGAGCCTGATGCAGAAGACGCTGTTGCGCGCCGCGGCCTTGAATCCTGCATCGATACTGACCATCACCAACCGCGACTATTTCTTCATCACGCGCGACGCTTACGCCGAAGTGGGGCTCGCCAAAGGCATCACGCTCGATTATTTGCTCGAACCCGTGGGGCGCAATACGGCGCCGGCAATCGCGGCGGGTGCGTTGAGGATACGTGAGCAGTTCGGCGATGCGGCGACGATGCTGGTGCTGCCCTCGGATCACCTGATCGCCGATGTCGCCGCTTTCGAAAGCGCGGTTCGCGCAGCGGAAAAGCTCGCCGAAGAGGGCTATCTGGTCACCTTCGGCATCGCGCCTGCGGGAGCGGAGACCGGGTTCGGCTATATCGAAGCCGACCAGTCGCGCCAGCTCAGCGGCGGTGGACTGGCCGTGCGCCGCTTCATCGAAAAGCCCGCGCGCGAGAAGGCGGAGGAATATCTTGCGGCGGGAGGCTATTACTGGAACTCGGGCATGTTCTGTTTTCGTGTCGGCGAATTTCTGGCTGAACTCGCGCGCAGCGCGCCCGAGGTTTCGCAAGCAGTGGCCGCCGCCTGGGAGGCGACGCCGCACGGCCAGGTCCCGCTGGTGATCGACCCGGAGGCCTTCGCCCGCATAGCCGACATCTCGGTCGACTATGCGGTCATGGAAAAGGCGGAACGCGTGGCCGTGGTGCCGGGGCGCTTCGACTGGAGCGACATCGGTTCCTGGCAGGCGCTGGGCGAGTTGCTCCCGGCCGATTCCGATGGCAATCGCGTCCAGGGCGAGGTCATGCTGGTCGACAGCAGGAATTGCTTCGTACAGAGCGAAGACCGGCTGGTCGCCGCTTTGGGGGTGCAGAACCTCCTGATAGTGGACACGCCCGACGCCTTGCTGGTGGCCGACCGCAGCCGCGCGCAGGACGTGAAGACCGTCGTCCAGCGCCTCAAGGCGGAGGGCCACGAAAGCGCGCGCCTGCACCGTACCGTGCATCGGCCCTGGGGCACCTACACCGTGCTCGAGGAAGGGCCGCGCTTCAAGATCAAGCGCATCGTGGTCAAACCCGGCGCCTCTTTGTCGCTGCAATACCACCATCGCCGCAGCGAGCACTGGGTGGTGGTATCGGGCACCGCCCGGATAGTGAATGGCGAACGCGAAATCGATTTGCACGCGGACCAATCGTCGTATATTCCCGCCGGCACTGCGCACCGCCTCGCCAACCCCGGGGAAGTCGCCTGCGTCATGATTGAAGTGCAGAGCGGCGACTACCTGGGGGAAGACGACATCGTACGGCTCGAAGACAATTACGGAAGGAAGTAAGCTGACCATGGTCAAAGTCGCGCTGGTTACGGGGATCACGGGGCAGGACGGCGCCTACCTGGCCGAACTCCTGCTCGACAAGGGCTACGTCGTGCATGGCATCAAGCGCCGCACTTCGCTGATCAACACCGACCGCATCGACCACCTGTACCAGGATCCGCACGAGGCCAATCGCCGCTTCATACTCCATCACGGCGACCTCACCGATTCATCGAACCTGGTGCGCATCATCCAGCAGACCCAGCCGGATGAGATCTACAATCTCGCGGCGCAAAGCCACGTGGCCGTCTCGTTCGAGGAGCCGGAATACACCGCTAATTCGGATGCGCTCGGCACGCTGCGCCTGCTCGAGGCGATCCGCATCCTCGGGATGGAAAAGAAGACGCGCTTCTATCAGGCGTCCACCTCAGAGCTATACGGCCTGGTGCAGGAGACGCCGCAGAAGGAAACCACGCCGTTCTACCCGCGCAGCCCCTACGGCGTGGCCAAGCTCTACGCCTTCTGGATCACCGTCAACTACCGCGAGGCTTACGGCATCTACGCCTGCAACGGCATACTGTTCAACCACGAATCGCCGGTGCGCGGCGAGACGTTCGTGACGCGCAAGATCACGCGCGCGCTCGCGCGCATCAAGCTCGGCCTGCAGGATTGCCTCTACCTCGGCAATTTCGACGCCAGGCGCGACTGGGGGCATGCGCGCGATTTCGTCCGCGCGATGTGGATGATGCTGCAGCAGCCGCAGCCCGAAGATTTCGTCATCGCGACCGGTGAGCAGCACAGCGTGCGCGAATTCGTTGCCGCGGCGGCGGCAGAGCTTGGCCTGCGTATCACGTGGAAAGGAAGCGGCAAGGACGAAAAAGGCCACGACCCCGAGGGCCGCTGCATCGTCGCTGTCGATCCGCGCTATTTTCGTCCGACCGAAGTGGATTCGCTGCTGGGCGATGCGGCCAAGGCCAAAGCCAGGCTGGGCTGGACACCGGAAGTGACCTTCCAGGAACTGGTGGCCGAGATGGTGCACGCGGACCTGCGATCGGCCGAGCGCGATGCGCTAATCAAGAGCCACGGCCACAAGGTTTTCGACCGCAACGAGTAATGGACAAAGACTCCAAAATCTACATTGCCGGTCACCGTGGACTGGCCGGTTCCGCGATCCTCAGGCAACTCGAACTAAAGGGCTATCGCAAGCTGGCATTGCGCGCCCATGCCGAGCTGGAACTCACCGATCAGGCTGCGGTGCGCGGGTTTTTCGAACGGGAACGGCCCGAGTATGTGTTCCTCGCTGCCGCCAAGGTCGGCGGCATTGTCGCCAACAGCAGCTATCCGGCCGAATTCATCCACAGCAATCTTGCGGTGCAGACGAATGTGCTGCACGAATCCTGGCGCATCGGCGTAAAGCGGCTGCTGTTCCTCGGATCGTCCTGCATCTATCCGCGCGACTGCCCGCAGCCGATGAAGGAAGAATATCTGCTCACCGGCCCGCTGGAATCGACCAATCGTCCCTATGCCGTCGCCAAGATCGCGGGCATCGAGATGTGCTGGTCCTACAACCGGCAGTACGGGACCAATTTTCTCGCGGCGATGCCGACCAATCTGTACGGGCCGGGCGACAGCTACGACTTGAACAATTCGCATGTGTTGCCGGCGCTGATCCGCAAGATGCACGAAGCGATGAAGGCCGGCGCAGGGGAAGTCGTCATCTGGGGCAGCGGCGCGCCGCTGCGCGAATTGCTCTACAGCGAGGACATGGCCGAAGCCTGCGTGCACCTGCTCGATCTTCCGTCGGCGGAATTCTCGAAACTGATCTCCGGGCGCGAGCCGCCGCTGGTGAACATCGGCTACGGCGAGGACCAGAGCATCGCGGAACTCGCGCACACGGTCGCGCGTGTGGTCGGTTTTCGCGGCAAGCTGCGCTTCGACACCAGCAAGCCCGACGGCACGCCGCGCAAGCTGCTCGACTCCGGCCGCATCAAGGCGTTGGGCTGGAAGCCGCGCACGCGCCTGGATGAGGGCATCGCCCTGGCATACAAGGATTTCCTCAGCCGCTACGCCGGCTGACTCGGGCGCGAGCCGGCGACTGCGCCGGCCCTCGGCGTCCTTGCGTCCCTCAGGCCCCGGGCGCGCTTTCCTGCAGCTCGGCGCGCTGCTGCCGCTCCGACATCTGCTGGTGCGTCGCAATGTAAATCCCGCTCGCCATGATCACCGCCATGCCGACCAGCGACCAGTGGTCGGGAAAATGACCGAATACCAGGTAGCCGGACAGGCTTACCCAGATCAGCTGGGTGTAGCTGAAGGGCGCGAGCCTGGACGCGGGCGCATAGTCGTAGGCTTTGATCAGGACCAGGTGGCTCAGGCCGCCGATGATGCCGATGACGACGAGCAGCAGCCAGTGTACCGCGCTGTGCGGCCAGACCCAGACATAGGGCAGAGAGAAGGACATCAGCACACTGCCGACCATGCCCGAGTAGAAGATCGAGGTGTAGGGGCTCTCCAGATTGGCGAGTTTGCGCGTCAGGATCTGGTAGCAGGCGAAACTGGCGGCGCAGCACAGCGGCAGCAGCGATGCCCAGCTGAATATGCCGCTGCCGGGGCGGATGATGATGAGCACGCCGAGGAAGCCACCCGCGACCGCGAACCAGCGCGCCGTGTCCACCTTCTCCTTCAGAAAGAATGCGGCCATCAGCGTCACCAGCACCGGCGCGATGAAGGTGATCGACGAGGTCTCGGCCAGCGGCATTTGCTTGATCGCGAACACGAAGAACAGGGTCGAGCCGGCGAGCATCAGGCCGCGCACCAGTTGCACGCCCAGGCGCCGGGTGCGCACCAGCCCCAGGCCGAGGCGCGGGCCGAGCACGACCAGCACCAGCAGCATGTGGAAGAAATAACGCGCCCAGACGATTTCCGGCACCGGGTAGAAGACGGACAGATACTTGGAGATCGTGTCCATGACGACGAACAGCGCAACCGCCGTCATGATCAGTACCGGGCCGCGCGGTGAGCGCGTGTGCGCGGTCGCGGCCGCGCTCACAGACACCGGGAATGGAATTGCAGGTTCACGACGGGCGAATTATAACCGTCTTTGTGGGAGGCTCGGCCCAGGGCCGATCGGTGTTCGATCCTGGCAATGGTCGGGGCGAGGGCGCCCCTCCTACAAGAACGGAGCCGCTCCTGCGGGAACGGCGTCGCTCCGACGCAAACCCTAGATTAGCTTCAAGGGTAGCGCCGCGCGCCCGGCAAAGCGCGCGCCGGCACCGAGCAGCTCCTCGATGCGCAGCGCCTCGTTCCACTTCGCCATGCGCTCGCCGCGCGCGAACGAACCGACCTTGAGCTGGCCCGCGTCCCAGCCGGTGGCGAGGTGCACGATGCTCACGTCCTCGGTCTCGCCCGAGCGCGCCG
>JAANCK011159588.1_pt1 | contig 25071 bp, 30 predicted proteins | sample 7277841 | NCBI WGS metagenome assembly JAANCK01 (sample SAMN14222788, study PRJNA588281) | permafrost metagenome | isolation source: Arctic cryosol methane SIP | place: Canada:Nunavut | collected 2015-07 | reverse complement strand
GTCACGGTGAAGTCGGCGATCACGCCGTCCTTCATCGGCCGGATGGCGACGATGTTGCCGGGCGTCTTGCCCAGCATCTGCTTCGCCTCCTTGCCTACCGCCTGAATTGTCTTCTTGCCGCTGGGGCCGCCTTCCTGACGGATGGCGACGACCGAAGGTTCGTCGAGCACGATGCCTTTGCCGCGCACATAGATCAGCGTGTTGGCCGTGCCAAGGTCGATGGCCAGGTCATCGGAAAAATAACCGCGTAGAAATCCGAACATTTGCTAGTGTTCCAATCCGAAGTGGGGCTGGTAAATACGTTATAATACCGCACTTTAACGCACCATTTAAGCCCAAATTCCATGCCGTTGTCCCTGCCCGAGGTCAAGCGCATCGCCTGGCTCGCCCGCATCGAAATTACTGATGCCGACGCCGCCGCCGCGCAAGGCCAGCTGAACGGCATATTCGGGCTGATCGAACAGATGCAGTCGGTGGATACCGCAGGCGTAGAGCCGATGGCGCACGCCCAGGACGTGGTGCAGCGCCTGCGCGAGGACTGCGTCACCGAGACCGACCAGCATGCGCTGTTCCAGACGATCGCGCCGCAGGTCGAGGACGGCCTGTACCTGGTGCCAAAAGTGATCGAATAGTCACCCGTTGCAAAATGAAATTTTGCAACGCCCGATATAGGGGAGTATGAGGGGAGGTCCCCCAAGGGGACTTTCCCGTCGAGCGGGATCGAGACCTTCGGGGCGTATCCTCTCATTTTGAAACAAACTATAAGGCCCAGGCCTGTCGCACCGCGCTGCACTGGCAGCGGTTCGCGCGCCTCGCTGCACATGATCAATCTCACCCTCAAACAGCTTTCCGCCATGCTCGCGCAGAAGCAGCTGTCCAGCGTCGAACTGACGCAATCCTGCCTGGAGCGCATCGCGCGTCTCGATCCCGGGCTCAATGCCTTCGTCACCGTCGACGCGGAAAAGAGCCTGGCGCAGGCGCGCGCGGCCGACGCGCTGATCGCCGCGGGCAGAGCGCAGCCGCTCACCGGCATTCCGGTGGCGCACAAGGATATTTTCTGCGCCAAAGGCTGGCGCACCAGCTGCGGCTCGAAGATGTTGGCGAATTTCGTCAGCCCCTATGATGCGCATGTGGTGGAAAAGCTGAACGCGGCCGGGGCGGTGCTCCTGGGCAAGACCAACATGGACGAATTCGCGATGGGCTCGTCCACGGAAACCTGCTTCTTCGGCCCGGTCAGGAATCCCTGGGACCGCGCGCGCGTTCCCGGCGGCTCCAGCGGCGGCTCGGCGGCGGCGGTGGCCGCGCGCATGGCGCCGGCGGCGATCGGCACCGACACCGGCGGCTCGATCCGGCAGCCCGCGGCGCTGTCCGGCATCTGCGGCCTGAAGCCGACCTACGGCGTGGTCTCGCGTTATGGCATGATCGCCTTCGCTTCGAGCCTGGACCAGGGCGGGCCGATGGCGAAGAGCGCGGAGGACCTGGCGCTGATGCTCAATGCGATGGCCGGATTCGACGCGCGCGATTCGACCAGCCTCGAGCGGCCGGCCGAAGACTACACCGCCCAGCTCGAATTGCCGCTGCAGGGCCTGCGCATCGGCGTGCCGAAGGAGTATTTCGGCGCGGGCCTGTGCGCAGATGTGGCCGCGGCGGTGGAGGCGGCGCTGGCGCAGTTCGAACGGCTCGGGGCAACGCGCATATCCATCAGCCTGCCCAATTCCGGGCTGTCGGTGCCTGCCTACTACGTGATTGCGCCGGCCGAGGCCTCATCCAACCTGTCGCGCTTCGACGGCGTGCGCTACGGCTATCGCGCGCCCGAGTATGCCAACCTCGCCGACATGTACTGCAAGAGCCGCGCGCAGGGCTTTGGCGCCGAGGTGAAGCGGCGCATCCTCATCGGCACCTATGTGCTGTCGCACGGCTACTACGACGCCTACTACCTCAAGGCGCAGAAAATCCGCCGCCTGATCGCGCAGGATTTCGCCGCGGCCTACAGGCAGTGCGACCTGATCCTCGGACCGACCTCGCCCAGCGTCGCATTCGCACTCGGCGCCAAGAGTTCGGATCCGGTGCAGATGTACCTGATCGACATCTATACGGTCGCGGCGAATCTCGCCGGCCTGCCGGCGATGTCGATCCCCTGCGGTTTCGGCGAGGGCGGCATGCCGGTGGGGCTGCAGCTGGCCGGCAACTATTTCGCCGAAGCGAAAATGCTCAACGCCGCGCACCAGTACCAGCTCGCGACCGACTGGCACCTGCGCCAGCCCGCGGGGACGGAGTAGGCGATGGACTGGGAAACCGTCATCGGCATCGAGACCCATGCGCAGCTCTCGACCGCGTCGAAGATATTTTCCGGCGCGGCGACGCAGTTCGGCGCGGCGCCCAATGTGCAGGCCTGCGCGGTGGACATCGCGTTGCCCGGGGTGCTGCCGGTGCTCAACAAGGGGGCGGTCGAGCGGGCCATCCGCTTCGGCCTCGCCGTGGGCGGGCCCGAGCTCATCAGCCGCCGCTCGGTGTTCGCGCGCAAGAATTATTTCTATCCCGACCTGCCCAAGGGCTACCAGATCAGCCAGTACGAGCTGCCGGTGGTCACCGGCGGCGTGATCAACATCGTGCTCGAAGGCGGCATCAAGCCGATCCAGCTCACGCGCGCGCACCTGGAGGAGGATGCCGGCAAGAGCCTGCACGAGGACTTCCACGGCATGAGCGGCATCGACCTCAATCGCGCCGGCACGCCGCTGCTGGAAATCGTGACCGAGCCCGACATGCGCAGCGCCGAGGAGGCCGTGGCCTACGCCAGGACGCTGCACGCGCTGCTGCGCTGGATCGGCATCTGCGACGGCAACATGCAGGAGGGCTCGTTCCGCTGCGACGCCAACGTGTCGGTGCGCCGCCCGGGCGGCCCGCTGGGGACGCGGCGCGAGATCAAGAACCTCAATTCCTTCCGCTTCCTGCAGCAGGCGATCGAATACGAAGTACGCTGGCAGATAGGCACGCTCGAGGACGGCGGCAGCATCCAGCAGGCGACGGTGCTGTTCGATCCGGACAAGGGCGAGACGCGCATGATGCGCACCAAGGAAGATGCGCACGATTACCGCTATTTCCCCGATCCGGACCTGCTGCCGCTCGCGATTGATGACGAAATGATCAAGCAGATCGCGTCCGAGCTGCCGGAGCTGCCGAAGGCGAAGAGCGAGCGCTACCGACTGAATTTCGGATTGCCGACCGTCTACGTCGTGTCGCTCACACAATCCATCGAGGTCGCCACGTATTTCGAGGAAGTCATCGCGGGCGTTGGCGCTGACAACGCCAAGCTGGCGGCAAACTGGATACTGGGCGAACTGGCCGGTGCGCTCAATGGCGCCGGCACGGATATCAGCGAATCGCCGGTGTCGAGCATGCAGCTAGCCGGACTGCTGCTGCGCATTCGCGACAACACCATTTCCGGGAAGATGGCAAAAGACGTGTTCGACGCGATGTGGGCGGGCGAGGGCGACGCGGACGCGATCATCGACAAGCGCGGGCTGAAACAGATTTCGGACGCGGGCGAGCTCGAGAAAATCGTCGATGCCGTGCTCGCCGCGAATCCGAAATCCGTGGACGAATACCGCGCGGGCAAGGAAAAGGCGTTCAATGCGCTGGTCGGCCAGGCGATGAAAGCGACCAGGGGCAAGGGCAACCCGGCCCAGATCAACGAAATCCTGAAGAAGAAGCTCGCCGGCTGATTATTTCTTAGCCGCAGACTTGGGTTTTGCGCCGGTCAACTCCTGATAGCGGCGCTTGTCTTCGTCGTATTTCGCGTTTATTTCGCCAAGTTCCTTCTGCTTTGCCGCGAGCGCGTCCTGCTGCACCTTGAGGTCCATCTCGCTGTTCTTGAGATCGTCCTGGAGCTTCTTCGGCATCGGTTTCTTCGCGTAGAATTCCTTTTCGGCCGCCAGTTTCTTGGCGCGCTCGCGCGCTTCGTCGATGCGTTTCTGGATCTCCTTCGACGCCTGCTCCGCCTGCTTCAGCGCGCGCTGGCGCCCGTCCTCGATGTCTTTTTCGCTCGAATAGGTGTTGAGCAGCGCCTGGTTCTTGCGCTTCTCCTCCCGCGCCAGCGCCTCTTCCTCCTTCTTGCGCTTGTCTTCGGCTTCGCGCGCCGCCTGCTGCTCGGGCGTCAATGCGGCCTCGCGCTTCTTCACCACCGTGCCCTGCTTGGACAGCTCGTCCATTTCCTTGCCCAGGCATGCCGCCGGCGGCCGGTCGGTATAGTAGGTCTTTCCCTTCTCGTCCTTGCATTTGTACAAGGCCGACGCGGGAGCAGCCGCGAACAGCAGCAGGGCTGCGACAATCAGGGCTGGCGCTTTAGGCATGAGCATCCGCTCCGTAAAGTTGGCGGTAGTTTTCGATTTCGAGCAGTTGCGGCGCCAGTTCGGGCCTGGCGCCGAGATACTGCAGCAAGTCGTCGAGGTCGGCAATGGCGATCACCGGCAGGCCGAGCTGCTCGCGCACTTCCTGCACCGCCGAGCGTTCGCCGGCGCCGCGCTCCAGCCGGTCGAGCGCGATGGCGACGCCGCAGGGCGTGGCGCCTTCGGCGCGGATCAACTCGACCGATTCGCGCACCGAAGTGCCGGCCGAGATCACGTCGTCCACGATCAGCACCCGTCCGGCGAGCGTTGCGCCGATGGTGCGTCCGCCCTCGCCGTGGTCCTTGGCTTCCTTGCGGTTGAAGCTGTAGGGAACATTGCGCCCGGCCCGTGCCAGCGCGATCGCGATGCCCGCCGCAAGTGGTATGCCTTTGTAGGCGGGGCCGAACAGCATGTCGAAAGGCGCTTCCGCGGCGAGGATGGCTTTCGCGTAGAATTCACCGAGCCGCCCGAGCATTGCACCGTCATTGAACAGGCCGGCGTTAAAAAAATAGGGCGACATGCGCCCGGCCTTGGTCTTGAACTGGCCGAAGCGCAGCACGCCGCAATCGATGCAGAAGGCGATGAACTCTTTGCGAAAATCCGACATTTGCCAATCTTGGTGCGCGCTATGGCGCGCGTGAATCCATCCATGTTACGCATTATCACGGCCAATCTCAACGGCATACGCTCCGCCGTAAGCAAAGGTTTGCTCGAATGGCTCAGCCTGCAGAAGGCCGACGTGGTCTGCATGCAGGAGGTGAAGGCGCAGCTGCCCGATCTAGCGCCCACGACGCTCCACCATCATCCCTACACGGGGCATTACAGCTGCGCCGAGAAGAAGGGCTACAGCGGCGTCGGCATGTATTGCCGCAAACCGCCGGACAAGGTCAGCAAAAGCTTCGGCTCGCCGGAGTTCGACGCCGAAGGCCGCTACCTGCGCGCCGATTTTGGCGATCTCCGCGTGATCTCGGTCTACTTTCCCTCGGGCTCGAGTTCGGAGGAGCGCCAGCAGGCCAAGTTCCGCTTTCTGAGCGAGTTCATGCCGCATCTGGGTGAACTCAGGGCGAGCGGGCGCGAGGTCGTCATCTGCGGCGACTGGAATATCGCGCACAAGGAAATCGACCTGAAGAACTGGCGCAGCAACCAGAAGAATTCTGGTTTTCTACCCGAGGAGCGCGCCTGGCTCAGTCGGGTGTTCGACGAACAGGGCTGGGTCGATGTCTACCGCCGCCTGCACCCGGACACGACGGGCGAAGCCTATACTTGGTGGTCGAACCGCGGCCAGGCCTGGGCCAAGAACGTCGGTTGGCGCATCGATTACCATATCGCCACGCCAGGCATCGCGGCCAAGGTGAAGAAGGCCGCGGTCTTCAAGGAACAGCGCTTTTCCGATCACGCGCCGCTGACCATAGACTACGACTGGACCTTGTAGCGTCGGTCGGGCTGAGCGGGGTTGTCCCGGGCCTGGTGTCGCGCGGCAGCACGATAGTCGCCGGCAAAGCGGGCGGCTTCGTCGCCAGGATGGTCGCGTCTCCGCGTCTTTTGCGCTCACCGGATGCAGCAGAAGTCATGGCCGGAGCAGACAGTACATGGCATTGCGATACAATTCAGGAGAATGTGTAACTAGCCGGGTCAAGCCATGAATACTCCCGCCGCCGCGTCGGCCGCCGGTGCTTCGGTATGCGATGTACTGGTAATCGGTGGCGGTCCCGCAGGCGCGACAGCCGCCGCGCTGCTGGCCGAGCGCGGTTACCGCGTGAGTCTGTTCGAAAAAGCGCGCCATCCGCGGTTTCATATCGGCGAATCGCTGCTGCCCGCCAATCTGCCGCTGCTTGAAAGACTCGGCGTGGCCGGCGCCGTGAAGGCCATCGGCATGGAAAAATGGGGCGCGGAATTTGTCTCGCCCTGGCATGCGCACAAACAATCGTTTGAATTCGCCGATGCGATGGACAAATCCATGCCCATGGCCTACCACGTGCGCCGCGCCGAGTTTGACGAAATTCTGATCCGCAACGCCAGCCGCAAGAATGCCCGTGTAGTCGAAGGCTGTCAGGTGCGGGAGGTCGATTTCCTGCCCGATAATGCCGGGGCGCTGGTGCAGGCCCGCCATGACGACGGCAGCATCGAAACGGTGCACGCGCGCTTTGTGCTGGATGCGTCGGGCCGCGATACCTTTCTCGGCAATCGCCTGAACGCCAAGCGGCGCAACAGGAAGCACAACAGTGCCGCCATCTACGCCCACTTTTCCGGGGCCGAGCGCAATCCGGGCAAGGCCGCAGGCAATATCACCATTTAATGGTTCGAACACGGCTGGTTCTGGTTTATCCCGCTGAGCGGAGGCACGGCGAGCGTCGGCGCGGTGACCTGGCCGTATTACCTGAAAACGCGCGACAAGAAATCGCTTGAGCAATTCTTGCGCGAAACCATCGCGCTGTGCGCACCGTTGAGCGCGCGGCTGAACCATGCGCAACTGAGCTCGCCGGTTGAAGCCACCGGCAACTATTCCTACGTCTGCGATCGCACCCACGGCAGCAATTATCTGCTGCTGGGCGACGCCTATACTTTCATTGACCCGGTGTTTTCTTCCGGCGTGATGCTGGCCATGCACAGCGCCTTTGTCGGGGCCGACACCGTGGACACCTGCCTGCGCCACCCGCAGCGGGCGGCCGCTGCATTGAAGAAATTCGACTACACGATGCGCCTTGGTCCGAAGGCGTTTTCCTGGTTTATCTATCGGGTTACCAACCCCACCATGCGCAATATGTTCATGCAACCGCGCAATATTTTTCGCGTAAAGGAGGCGCTGCTGTCGGTGCTGGCCGGCGACGTGTATGGCGAAACCCCGATTCGCGGCCCGCTGCTGTTGTTCAAAGGACTGTATTTCGCGACCAGCGCGCTCAATTTCAGGCGCACGTTGAAGGCATGGCGGGCGCGCAAACGCAATATCCGGGCTGTGGATGAAACCGGCGCAGCGATGAATTGATCATGCGTGCCGCATTGCGTACGTTGGTGAACGGCTACGATTACCTGGTTCTGTATCTTGGCCTCGCCTGGCTGGGGGCGCTGTGCCTGGCCTGGACGCCGATTGCGATCATTGCTTACCCGCTGCTGTCTGAGCGCCGGGGGCGGGCACTGGGGCGTTACGTCATCATGGCGGTGTTTCGCTTTTACCTCGCCAGCCTGAGCCTGTCGCGCCGGTGCAGCTTTGACCTGGCGGCGCTGGATGCGCTGCGCGATGCACCGCCGCTGATCCTTGCGCCCAATCATCCGTGCATGCTGGATGCCGTGATGGTGATTTCACGCCTGCCCAATGTCGCCTGCGTGCTTAAAGCCGATTTGATGAAAAACCTCTTTCTCGGTGCGGGCGGCCGCCTGGCGCGCTACATCCGCAATGAGCCGGTGCGGCGCATGGTGCAACTGGCAACCGGGGATTTTGCCTGCGGCAGCCACCTGCTGCTATTCCCGGAAGGCACCCGCACCACCCGATGCCCGGTCAATCCGCTCAAGGGCAGCATCGGCCTGATCGCGCATCATGCGCAGGTGCCGGTGCAGACGCTACTGATAGAAACCGACTCGGCATACCTGAGCAAAGGCTGGCCCCTGTTCCGCAGACCGCCGATGCCGATCCACTATCGGGTGCGTCTGGGCAAACGCTTTGAGCCGCCGCAGCATACCCGGCGCTTCATGGCTGAACTCGAACACTACTTTGCGCACGAGCTGGCGCAAGGCACGGCATCTCACCCGGCCGATTGCTTGCTGCGGCAGCCCGAGCGCGCGCCGGATCTCATTTCCCGCTCGCCGCAATGATTGCCGCCTCGACCACGCATCTCGGCCTGATTCCGAGCTATGACCCCGGCGCCAAGGTCTATGAAACCGTGCGTGCGGCGCGCCAATACTGGACCCCGGTGTGGGTGGTGGTAGACGGCAGCACCGACGGCAGCGCCGAAGGTTTGCTGGCGCTGGCAGCGCAGGACGCCGGCCTGCGCGTGATCGTCCTGCCGCGCAACCAGGGCAAGGGCGCGGCAGTGCTGCATGGCCTGAACGAGGCGGCAGCGGTGGGATTCAGCCACGTATTGACCATGGATTCGGACGCACAGCACCCGCCCGAACTCATCCCTGTGTTCATGGCGGAATCATCGAGGCAGCCGGCCGCAATGATCCTGGGCGTGCCGGTATTCGATGCCAGTGCGCCGAGCCTGCGCGTAAAAGGTCGGCGCGTATCCAACTGGTGGGCCAATCTGGAAACGCTGTGGGCGGGCATTGGCGACTCGCTGTTCGGGTTCCGCGTGTATCCGGTGGATGCGCTGCGCAGCGTGATGCGCGATACGCGCTGGATGCGCCGCTTCGATTTTGACCCCGAGGCCGTGGTGCGTCTGTGCTGGCGCGGGGTCAGGCCGGTCAATCTGCCCGCCCCGGTGCGCTACTACCGCGCGGAGGAGGGCGGTGTGTCGCATTTCCGCTATCTGCGCGACAACGTGTTGCTGACCTGGATGTACGCGCGCCTGTTTGCCGGCTTTGTGCTGCGTTTGCCCGCCTTGCTGGTACGGCGCGCGCGCACGGGCTTGAGCCGGTGATTCTTATCCGTCGGCCTTGACCGCCTGATATTCCGAAAACACGCCGAGTTCCAGATGCCGTTCAACCCGCGTCAGGCCTGCAGCGCGCAGCGTCGCCAGCACTTGTTCGGGGGGGACACAGGCTTCGATGCTATCCCAGTGGTAGCGCCAGATTGTCGCGGTATCTTTTTGCCGGGTAACGAGTCGCGTCAGGAGCGGCAGCACGCTGCGCATATAGGTTTTAAGCAGCCAGTGCCCAAAGCGGTTTTGCGCCGGGGTTATTTCAAGCAGGCATAGTCGGCCGCCGGGCTTCAACACCCGCTCAAACTCCGCAAAGGCCACGGCCAGATCGCTGATATGGCGCAGCGCATAGCCCATGCTCAAAAAATCGAAATGATTGTCCGGAAAAGGCAAGGACTCGGCGCGGCCTTCGAGCAACACCATGGCCTCAGGCAACTTTGCGGCGGCCATCATGCCGGGGCTGGGATCGACCCCCGTGACCAGGCCGGCATCGCCGGCCAGAATGCAGGCTTGCGCTGCAAGCAGGCCGGTGCCCACGCCGACGTCCAGTACCTTCATGCCCGGCTTCAAGCCGCCGCGAACGAGCGCCTGGCGCCGATAGCGGGGACCGGATCCCCATGCAAAAATCGCCTCAATATGGTCGTAATCCGCCGCGGTCTTGTCGAACATCTCGCGCAAATAAGCCTGCCGATCCTGCTCGGTTTCGTAGTAATCGGTCAGCGGGACGTGCGGTGCATGCGCGGGAGCCGGTTTAGGGGTGGACATGTTGTCGCTCGCCTTCATATGATGCCGCCGTTGATGGAGATAATCTGTCCGGTAATATAAGCCGCCTGCATCGAAGCGAGAAACCCGATCAGGTCGGCAACTTCGGCGGGGGTGCCGGCGCGTTTCATCGGCACCATGCGCGCGATCGCCTGGGCGTCGAACGCAGCTGCGCTCATGGGGGTGTCGATTATGCCGGGCGCAACGGCGTTGACGGTGATGCCCCGGCTGGCGACTTCCTGCGCCAGCGACCTGGTGGCCGCATTGAGCGCGCCTTTGGCGGCGGAATAATTGACCTGACCGCGATTGCCGGTCAGCGCGGCGATGGAAGACACATTGATAATGCGCCCCCAGCGGCTGCGTATCATCGGCAGCAGCAGCGGCTGGGTGACATTGAAAAAACCGTTGACGGATACGTCCAGCACCCGGTGCCACTGCTCGGCGCGCATGCCCGGGAACACGGCGTCGTCATGGATGCCGGCGTTGTTGACCAAAATCTGGATCGGCTGGTGTTCGACCAGAGGGGTCAGCACCTGGGCGACCGCGGCGCTGTCGGTGACGTCGAATGCCAGCATCTGCGCGCTGCCGCCGCCTGCACAGATGGCATCGGCCAGCGTCTGTGCGGCTTGCAGCCCGCGATGGGCATGAATATAGACGTGGCAGCCATCGGCGGCAAGACGGCGGCAAACCGCTGCGCCAATGCCGCCGCTGCCGCCCGTGACCAGGGCATTTTTCATGGTGCCTCCCCCGCGGCGGGTGTGAGTGCGTCAGCATTGAGCACGACTGCGGCGCGCCCATCCAAGAGGAGGCGACCCGCTGCACTGACGCTGAACTGGTAAAGAATATTGCCTTCGCTGCGCGTGATGCAGGTGGCTTCCACCAGCAGATCGGCGGCGATGTCGTCCAGTCGCGGCACCCGCAACTGTGCGCCGCGCACGCTGACCAGATAACCGACCCGGGCGCTGCTGCTGTCGGGCGGCGCGAGCAAAGCGCCGTGCACGGCCATCGCCTGTGCCGCGTATTCGATGCCGCAGGCGGCACCGAGCCGGCCGTAAGCGCGCAGGGGGTTGTCGGCGGCGCGGTGACTGCTCGCGCGGCAGCGGATGCGCTCGCGATCCCACGCCTCGACACAATCCAGCAGGCACATGCTGCCCTGATGCGGGATGTGGCGCGCAATCCAGGCGTGATCAAGTGTGGTTTGATTCAGCACGGCGAGATCGCCACGGCGAGGCGTGTGCTGTCGAGGTAATCCAGCACGACGCGTTTGTCCTGCCGCAGCGCGATGCTGCGCAACAGCGGCAAGCCGCGCGCGGCGGGGATGGCCAGGCGCAGGTTTTCAAGCGCGCTATCGTCGAGCCGGTCTGCGCCGGCCTCGGTCAGGCTGACCGTGATTTGCGCCAGCGCCCGGGCGCTGTGTTGCGGCGCGAGCACCAGGGCAATGCCAAATGCGTCAGGAATGGGGCGGGTGCTGAATAGCGGCTCCGGATAAGGCGTGTCGCACGCCAGCAAAACGCTGCGTGTGTCATCCACCACGACCTGGCTCAGCGCTTCCAGCAGACCTGCGCCGAAGCTGGCATCAAAGGCACTCAACACCGATGCGGTGGTCATCGCGCCGGTGGCGATTCCCCAATACCCGGCGGCAACGTTATGTACCGAATTGTGAAACCGGGTCGGGGAGATTAGCCGGTCATTCGAGGCGAGCATTTCGCAAATAATATGACAGTTTTCCCCATCGCCGCCGGAGGAAGAAAACACGCTCGGCAGGCTGGCTGCGTCGAGTCCGGCCGCTGCGATGGCCTCCAGCCCGGTCGCCAGGGTGAGTTTGACGATGGCGCAACTACGCCGTCGTTCCGCCGCGGGCAGCAACGCGGGCGGCGGCAGCACAGTCTTGTGCGGCTGATAGGGCTCGCGCCCACCAAGGACGGCCACGCCGTTCAGCCAGTCGGTCAACCCGGGCCCGAGCAGGCCGATGCCTTCGATATACGCGGTTAGTGGCTGCATGCGTCTAGTGCGCGCGCGCAAAAACCAGGCTGCAATTGGTGCCGCCGAATCCAAACGAATTGCTGAGCATGCGCGCTACCGGCTGCGCGCGATTCTGCAGCAGATAATCCACGCCCAGCGCCGGATCGACCTGCTCGGTATTCAGCCCCGCAGGCAAAAAGCCGTGCTGCAGCCCCAGGGCGCAAATCACCGCCGCCACGCCGCCGGCGGCACCCAGGGTGTGGCCAGTGGCGCCTTTGGTGGAACTGCAGGGCGTGTCCGGGCCGAATACAGTTCGAATTGCCTTGGCCTCCGCGGCGTCGTTGCTTTGGGTAGCCGTGCCGTGCAGGTGGATATAGTCGATTTCGGACGCCTTCAATCCTGCCGTCTTCAGCGCATCCTGCATCGCCATGCGCGCACCCAGGCCGTCCGGATGCGGCGATGACATGTGATGGGCATCGCTGGACTCGCCGATGCCGAGCAGCAGCACGGCGTCGGCATCCAGGCCTTCCGCGGCGCGCTCCAGCAGTGCGAAGGCCGCCGCTTCGCCAATCGATATGCCGTTGCGTTGCGCATCGAACGGACGACATGCGCGTTCCGAAATCAGGCCGAGCGCGCTGAATCCGTACAGCGTCGTCAGACACAGCGAATCCACGCCCCCCACCACGGCCGCGTCTATCAGCCCCGTCGCCATCATGCGTCGCGCTGACGCAAATACCTTGGCGCTGGACGAACACGCCGACGACACCGCCACCGCCGGACCCGTCAGTCCAAAATAATGGCGCGTGAAATCGGCAACGGAGAACGTGTTGTGTGTGGCGCGGTAAACGAAGTCCGCGGGGAGTGCGCCGGTCACCGGGTCGCGCCGCCGGTAGGCCCGCTCGGTTTGCAGAATGCCTGAGGTGCTGGTGCCGAGAATCACGCCGATGCGCTGCGCACCGTATTTCGCGATGGCAGCGCGCACTGCCCCGGCGAAACCGTCCTGAGTCAATCCCAGCAAGGCGAGCCGGTTGTTGCGGCAATCGAAGTCGGACAGGTGCGCGGGAAGCTGCACCGCATCCACCCCCGCCACCTCGCCGACGAACGTCGCCAGGTCCACCGTATCAAACGCGCACGGCGCGAGCCCGCCGCGACGCTGGCGCAGCGCGGCGAGAGTCTGGTCCAGGCCGCGGCCGATGCTGCTGGTCGCGGTGAAATGGGACAGCCAGAGCGGGCTCAAAGAAAAGCAGGCCAATCGTAGGTAAAGGGGAAGTTTAGCAAGTTCCGGTGCCTGATTTGGATCATAAGGACGCGATGGTCGATTTCGCCGCTTACGCGCCGCTTATGCCCGCGTGCAGGCGCTGCCGCAACGACACCGTGGCAGCGGGCACCCCCAGCATTAGACCGGCCAGCACATCCATCGCCACATGCTGGCGTGTTGCCACCGCGGAATATACGATGCCGATACACCATGCCCAATTGACGACGACTATCCACGGCGGCGCGCCGAAGCGGCGCAGCAGGTAATGCAACCAGATGCCAGAAAATACGGCCGTTGCGGCGTGAAGCGACGGGCAGGCATTGCCCGAGGCATCCATGCTCTTCAGGAAGGCGACGTCGGGATACTGCGTCCAGTCGATATTGGGTGCGGGCACCGCCGTGGGCCAGAAGTAGAAAACGGCCAGCCCTGCCAGGCAGGTTGCGCTCATCGCCGTCGCATAGGCGTACAGCTCGCGCCGCGTCGCCAGCAATGCCGGGGGAAGCGAAACATAGACCCACAGCGATATGTACAGCGGCAGCGCCCCGGGCTGAAAGCCGATCAGCCGGTCGAGCAGGATGAGGGGCATCACCGTGATCGGGTAGGCCGGGTGTCTGAGCAGGTAGAAGTAAGCGCCGAAGAAAACGCCGATGAACACCGGCGTCCCGATGCTTTTGAGCAGAACATGACTCGATAGGACCGCTGCAAGCTGACGGTACCAGGGCGTCGGCCGACTGCTTTCGTTCAAGGCTTGCCCTCCATGGAATGTTCCAATACCGGCACGAATCAGGAAAGGGCTTGACGCAAGGTGACAAAGCGCAGATCAGCTGCCCGGGCGGCGGCCAGGACAGCGGGGAGCACTTCCAGAATAACAGGGATGCCCTCGGGCGTGCGCGCTGCATTGCCATCGTGCAGCAGCAAAATGGCGCCCGGGCGCAGTCCGCGCAACAGACTGTTCTTTACGCGAGCAGCGTCGCCGATCCGGGTGTCGAAGCCGCGCGCTGACCAGCTCGCAAGCTGCAGCGCCAGCCGCGCGAGCACCGGGTCAAGAAAAGGATTGCGCAAGCCCGCCGGGGCACGAAAGAACAAGGGACGCTGGCCCGTAATCGCAGTGAGCGTGTCCTGGGCCGCCTGCAGTTCTCGCATCAAGCCGGAATATCCCATCAGCGCAAAATAATGGCGGTGATGCTGGCTGTGGTTTTCCACGGCATGGCCGCGGCGCACGATTTCCCGGCATAAGTCCGGGTAGCGCGCGGCCATTTCGCCGACGCAGAAAAAACTCACCCGGACAGCGTAACGATCCAGCAGATCCAGCACCTGCGGCGTGACCACGGGATCGGGGCCGTCGTCGATGGTCAGGGCCAGTTCATTTCCGGCGCTGGCCGCGGCCGGCAGTCGTGTCCAGTTCGGGCCGAGCCAGTGGCTGCGCGGCCACAGCCCGAGCAGCATGAGCAGGCCGTGATCGGCAAACACGGCCCCCAACGCCCAGCGCCACCGCCCGGGTTCAGCGATGACGGCAATCACGGCCAGCAGATGCAGCGCGATGGATGCGAGGATCAAGGGCGCGGGTTGCCAGCGCGAATTACGCATCGGATTGCCTGGCGAAAATGGCTGAATAGATGAGCGCGAGAATGACGCCCGGCGCCACGGTTGTGCCCAGTGCCTGCAGTATCGACACGCCGGAAAACGAAAGCACGCCGAAACCTGCGACGGTAGTAAGGTTGGCAAACAGCATCGAGGCAAGCGTGCGGGGCGAAATCCTGTGGCTCATCGGTCCGGACTCAGCCATTGGAGGATGATCCGCCCGGTCGAAAAACAGGGCGTAATTGGAGCCCACCGCGACTACCAGCAGCAGACCCACCAGATGCAGAATAATCAATTGCTGGCCGAACACGGCCAATCCCGCCGTGACGGTGATGACCGCGGCTGCAAGCGGCGCGATGATGCGCACCACGCGCAGGGGCGAGCGCAAGGCCAATAGCAGCAATGCGATAATCGCCACCAGCCCGCCCAGCGACAACAGGATGGCTTCATGCAAGTAGCCGGAATACAGTTGATCGGACTCGGCTTTCATATCCACGAACAGTGCATCGGGCAATCCCGTGGCGCCCGCGGTGCTTAGCGCAGCGCGAATCCGGCCTGCATTGATGTCGGCACCCTTGGGTGCGGTAAGCGGCAGCAAGGCGCTCCAGTGATCGCCTTGCCGGATGAGCAACGCCGATACCGCCATGGCCATCGAGGTCTGTTCGAGATCGGCTGCCTGCAGCAAGGGCTGGCTGCGCGCGGCTGCGACATCGGCAAGAAACGGCGCAAGCAGTTGCGCACGCAGCGGCAAACCCCGAACAGCCTGCGCCAGCCGCGTTTCCAGCTCGTCCGGGGCGGGCAGGCTGGACTGGCGCGCGCGCTGCGTCGCGGCGCTGGGAAGATAACGGCTCGGGCTCTCGAACCCGGCGAGTTCGCCTTGATCGACCTGCGTTTGCAGTACCGTGGAAACCTGTTCGGAAGAGCGCAGTACGGATTCGCGGCTGGCGCCGGATACCACCACCAGGTAGCGCACGTCAGGCGCACCCATGTCGGCGCGCAGACTCGTATCGAGCGCGACGTCGGCCTGCGATACCGGGCTTAATGAAGATATCTTGTCATTCCACAAACTGGCGCGGTGCAAGACGAGGACGGCACAGGCGGCCAGCACCAGCATCAGGGCTGCCCATCGCAGTGCGGCGGCGCGCTGCACCAGACGGGCCAGGACCAGGCCGACAGCCGATATATCATGCAGGCGAAGATTCGACGGCAGCAGATGCGGCAAGACAAAGCGGGTCACCGTCGCGGCGACGAGGAGACCGGCAATCGAATACAGGCCGAGTTGCGCCAGACCCGGAAAGCCGGACAGCAGCAGCGAAGCAAAGCCGCAGATCGAGGTCAGCACACCGAGACGGATGGTCGGCCAGAAGCGCTTGATCCAGTTCTTCTGGTCTGAACCGACCTGTTCCGACTGCAGCAACAGGTAGATTGAATAATCCACCGCCTCGCCGATCAACGCGGTGCCAAATCCCAGGGTGATGCCATGTACCACCCCGAAGCCCAGGCTGACTGCCGCGATGCCTGCCAGTGCGCCGCTGATCACGGGCAGGAAACCCAATGCCAGTGCGGTGAAGGAACGATAGACCATTAACAACAGCGCGGCGATGAGCACAATGCCGACGATGGCCAGGCGGCCGACCTGACTCTTGATGGTGTCGCGCGAGCTCACCGAAAACACACCGGGGCCGGTCATCACCAGTTTGGCGGCGGGGCTTGCGCCGGATGCCGCGTCAAACGCCTGCCGGATGGCGGCCATGGCGCGTTGCTGGGCATCGATGTCGGAACCCGAAGCGCGTGTCTGCATCAGCATCAGGGCGCGCGCGCCATCGCGTGATGCCCATGCGCCATCGACCATTTTCGGGCGGGCGCCGCTGTTGAGTTGCCCCAGCAATTGCGCCATTTCGCCGGTCGGATCGCGCGGCAGCAGCGACTTGAGCAGCAGTCCGGCGGGCGAAGCGAGCAGATCAATGCTGTCGCTCAACGCGGCATGCAGGCCGTCCACGCTGAAGCGCGCAGGCACCACTGCAGGACTCAGCAGGTAGCGATGGTCGAACAGAAACGCACGGTCACGCTCGGCGCTGACGGGCTCGCCATTATCTACCGTGATAAAGGCAGGGTCGGCGCGCAGGCGCGGGGCGATTTGTTTGGACTGCCGGGCACGGGTGGACGCATCGGCGCCTTCGATGCCCACCAGAATCAGGCGCGAGGCCAGGCCGTCGCGTATCTGTTCCAGGAGCAACTGCTGTGCCGCCGTCGGGCTGCGCGGCAGGAAGGCCGATAAATCCGTGGTGACCCGGCTGCGGCTGATGACGATGCCGCAGGCGAGCATGACCGCCAGCCACAGGACGATCGCAATGCGGGCTGTCGCCGTGTGGCCGCGCTGCGCCGGGATTTGCTTCACGGCGCGGCCAATTTGTCGACGAACATGAGCGAGCTGTCACCGTCGGCCTGGGTGATTTCGATGCTGCGCACTGCGTCGCGCGCCCCCGCGATGCGGATGCGCCTGACCACCGCCTGCATTTTTTCATCCAGCGGCAGCAGCTGCAGCGTCCAGTGCTCGACTGTGCCATCCAGAATCAGGCGGTAATTGCGTTCCAACGCCTTGCGGTCGCCCGCAAGCGTGCCGCGAATGCTGTCGATGAACGCCGCCAGCTCCGGGTAATCCTGCAATTGCAGGTCGCGCTTTTGGCGGCCGCGCGCGATCACCAGAGTGCCGTGATCGATGATCATGGATTCGGGTTTGGGTTTGATGGTGCGCTTTTCCAGATAGTCGGGCGCGGTATAGAACAGCTCCCCGGAGGATTCCACCGGTTTGTCGAGCATGGCGATGAATTTCTTTTCGACAAAGCTGGCGTGCTCGGAGCGGATTTGCGCCAGGCTGCGCATGAGCTGGTCAATATCCCAGCCGGCGGCTTGACTGCGGACGGGCGCCAGCATCATTGCCAGCGCAACGAGCAGGTGTTGCATGACGCGCGGCGAAAGTACAGGGGAGGAGCGCAGGATCATCATGATTGTGGAGGCGTTGCAGCGGGCGCAGGCTGCCAGAAATCGAAAAAATTAAACCAGTTGTATGGCGCCTCGCGGCAGTATCGATCCAGCAGCGCGGCGTAACGGGTGATGGCCTCGCGCACGGCGGCTTCGCTTTGATCGCGCGCAAGCGTGGAAAAATCCGCCAGAGGGTCGAAATGGATGGCGTAGCGCTTGCCGCCCAGATACAGCCCGGTCATGAATACCACCGGACGCCGCAGCAATGCCGCCATGCGCAACGGCCCGCTGGGCAGGTTCGCGTCGGCGCCGAGGATTTGCACAGGGTACAGGGTGTCGTTGCCCAGGCTGCGATCGGTCAAAATGCCGACCGCGCAGCCCTGGTCCAGATGCTCGCGTACTTTGAGCATGGAATCAATCTGTCCCAGTGCAATGATGTCCTGCACCGCCTCCGGATTGATGGCAGCCAGCATGGCGTTGATCTTCTGCGCGTTGTCCTGATGCATGACCATGGCGACGCGAAGATCCGCATTTTTCCGGCCCAGCGCGCGGATGACCTCGAAGCTGCCCAGGTGCGCGCCCACCAGGAACAAGCCTCTGCCGTCGGCAAGCAGGCGCAGCAGCGCATCTTCGCCGTGTACTTCAAAATCGAACAATTCGTAGCGGTGGTTGACCAGGTAGACACGGTCGTGGATGGTGGCGGCAAAGGTAAAGAAATGCCGGTACATATCGCGCCAGCGGGGCCGGTGACCCAACGCACGCCCGAGATAACTGCTCGAAGCACGACGACTGGCCGGTGCAAACAGAAAAAAATAAGCGGCGATCGGGTGCAGCACGACGCGCCCTGCGCGCCGCCCCAGACGCAGTGAAATCCAGGTCATGACGCGCAACATGAGCATGTTGCTGCGCTCCGGGGTATGCGCCCAGGCGGCTCGACCGGTTGTCGGGCGCGGAGTCAGACCGGCGATTCCGGCACGATACTGCCGCTGGCAATTTTTCGCGTGCCAGCAACGATGTCGAATCGTATCGCGCCGCCGGCCGAGAGCGTGTGCTGGATCACCAGTGTTTCGCCCGGACCTGCCCGGCCCAGAAACTTGATCGAGCCGATCTCGCAGGTATCCAGCGCCATTCCAGTGGCGGCGCCGATCGCGTGCAGCGCGGCGTCCAGCAGCATCACGCCGGGGACGATGGGGGTGCCGGGAAAATGGCCGGCAAAAACGGGATGATCCAGCGGAATCGTCCAGTGTCTGGCGTTATTCATGCGAACTTGCGTGCGCTGCGCGTCTGCAACAGGGCTTGCAGCGCCGCGCGCGGCAGTTTCCCGGTGTGGTTGCGCGGCAGCGCATCGACAAACAGCAGGGGGCGCGGCAGGAAGACCGGGTCAATATGCTCGCGTAGCGCCGCCAACAGATGCGCTGCGTCCATACCGGGAGCCACCACACACGCGGCAAGCCGCGCCACGTGAGTATCGCCCGTTTCGTCCGGCATGTAGAACGCGCCATCCACCACGCCGGGAATGCTGTTGAGCAGGTGATCGAGGCTCGCCAGCGAATGCCGTTTGCCCGCGATATTGACCAGATCCGCGACGCGCCCGTGGAGCAGGAAACGCTCGTCCGAAACCGGTTCAAGGACATCGTTCATGGTGACCGCCGACTCGATGTGACCGCCGCAGGCGCGCACGTCATCACCCTCCAGCATCAATTTTACCCCGGGAAACAACTGCCATTCTGCCGTCTGCGTCGAGCGTCGGGAAGCGATCTGGCCGGTTTCGGTGCTGCCGTAGATTTCCATGAGCGGAGCATGGCAACGTGTCTCCACCTCCTGCGCGAGTCGGCCAGACAGCGGCGCGGTGGCGCATACCACCAGCGCGATTTCCGGCAGCGCCAGCCCCGCATCCAGCAAGGTGCGCAGATGCACCGGCGAAGACACCAGCACGCGCGGCGTGGGCACGGCCGCCAGTGCGGCGCAGATGTCGGCCGGGTAAAACGGCTGCGCGTGGCTGAGCGCGTTGCCGCCGTGCCATGCCATCAGCACCGTGGATTCAAACCCGTACATGTGTTGCGGCGGCACGGTGCCAATGATGGTGCAGGGTTTGTCCTGCATCAGCCCCAGGTGCGATGCTTCAGCCTGCACACAAGTGACCAGTGCGCCCCAGGTCTTCGGATGCGGTTGCGGGATGCCGGTCGAACCCGAAGTAAACACCACCGCGATGCGCTGGCTGCTGTCGATTTGCGGAACTTCAACTGCGCCCGCCCGGGTCGCGGCCATGGCCGGGTAGCGCAGTTGCGGCAGATCAACCGGGCGCAGGTCGCTGTCAGCCAGACAAAACACGTCCGGTGCAAAGGCCTTGATCTGGCGCACTACCTCCGCGGTGGGTGCAGACGGTAGCAGGCTGACTTTGCCGGCCACAATGGCGGCCGCCAGGCCCACGCTGAAACGGTAACGGTCGCCGCACAAATTGAGCAGGTGGCCGCCTGCGGGCAACAGCGACACAAGCTGCCCGACTTCGGCCAGAAACTGGCGCCGCGTGACGGCGCCATCGGCGCGCCTGGCGATGATGCTGTCCGGGGAGGCGTGTGATACCAGCGGCAGCAAAGACATGATTCAGGCTGCAGCGACTAGCGTGGACGCGCCGGGGTGTTCGTGAACGCCCGTACCGCATCGAGGATGCGCATATGCCGCATCTCGGGAAGCGCCCATCTGCGTACGCAATATTCGCCAATGAACATCAACGCGACCAAAGGCAGCGTCAGGAGATTGGAAAAAACAGACCATGTGGCCAGTGGCGCCAAAAAAAAGAGCAGCGTGGAAGCCAGCGCCATTGCGCCAAAAAACAGGGTCCAGGCGATCGTCACCTGGCGTGTGTAAATTTCATGCTGCGGCGTCACTGCCTCATGCACCGCATGTGCCAGGCGCGTGCACAGCGGTTGTCGCCCTGCGATCAAAGTACGGCCAAAAGCGATGAACAGGACAAGCAACATACCCATATGCTGCAGCCAGTACACCAGCCCGAAATGGTGTTCGAGCACCGACCAGCCCGCCCACAGCGCAGCACACGACAACACCAGCATGCCCAGCATGATCAAGCGCCGGGGCGATCGCCAGGCCAGCACCAGCGCGATCAGTACCACGGGCGCAATGGCCACCAAGGCACCCAGCTTGCCAGCGGCCGCGGATTCGTTGGTGTAATGCGCCAGCAGCGGATAGCCGATCAGCGCCGCAGCAATGCCCAGCCAGGGCAGGACGCGGCGCGCCATCAGCGCGTTCTCTGTGCCGCGATATAGTCGGAGAGGCTGCGCAGCGAGCTGAAAATGGTCTTGTTGTCGTCGCTGTCGCTGCGCAGTTGCAGACCATAACGCTTGGAGACCTCCAACGCCACCTCAAGCACATCAATCGAATCCAGACCCAAGCCTTCGCCATACAGCGGGGCGTCAGGGGTGATTTGATCTTCCGTGATCTCGAGATTCAGACACTCGATCATCAATTCAGCGACTTCACGCTGCAAATCCGCAGTACTGGAGGCAGCGGGTTTCTGATTATCTTCCATGATGGTTACGGAGGCGCTCTGAATAAGTGAGTAAAAAGTGCACGTCGAAGCTGCGGGGCGACGAAGTGGCTCGGTTCATCCGGCTTCGGTCGGCCGTCGAGCCCGGTCCGTGCCCAAATTGTAGCGTTTAATCAATTTTCGGGTGCGCCTCGGTATGGCAGCTTCCTAGCGCGCGGCTTCGACCCTGGTTTTCGATTCACCGAGTATCCAGGCGATCGAAAATCCCGCCGCCACGCCCCGCCGGTCCCTGACCAGCGGGCTGTCGGCGTATGCCGCGCCCTGCAGGGAGTCCCATTTGACGAAAGCGCCGACCCAGAATTCGCGGTAGCGCTTGCTTAGCGCGGCGATCATTTGCACACCGCCGTAGCCGGCGCCGGCGCTGTAGGCCGGCCGCGCTGCTGTGGCGAACGCCGGCTCCACGCTGTAGAAGTAGCGGTTATAGCCTTGGTCGGAATACACCGGCCCCGCGAGCAGTCCGAGTTTCCAGCCCGCGTTTCCCAGCGGGTCCCGGATATCGACGTTGACCTGCGGCTGAAACACCCAGCCGATGTGCCGCACATGCGAAAAATCGGAGGCGAACACTGCCCTCAGCGGTAGCCGGAGTTCCACGCGCGTTCTGTGGTCGCCAGCCTCCATCAGCTTGAGGTTCAAACCCGGCCCGATCTCCAGCGTGGCGTCGAGATCGGGCATGCCGCGCCGGGCCTCGTTCTTGCCGCTATCCACCGGCACCGAGCCGTTGATGCTGACATCGGCCTCGAGCGGATCGGTCTGGTAGAACAGGCCGCGCATCCGGCGCTCGTCCGCCTGCAGAAATTCGCCGCGATAAATGATGTAGGGGACGGGCAGCAGCCAGGACTGGCGCTCATTCGAGCCGCGGTAAGCCGGGAAGCTGAGCGCGGCGGCGCCTGCCCCGGCTTCCCACAAGGCCAAGGGCTCGGCGCGCGCTCCGGCCGCAGCAAGGACCAGCATGAGCGCGATGCCCGGAGTCAGCCCGGCGATCGGCCGCGCCTGTGTGTCCCGTTTTGCCCAGAACGAAACCATGGCAGATCTACTCCGGCATTGATCTCGGTTCGCCCGAATCGGGGCTTGGTCAATATGACGCAAAGGCAGCTTCAGATTGAATCATTGAATGCCGCCGCTGACGATCGTCTACGGCGTCTAAGCGGTGCTGCTGCCCGGAGGCAGATTCTTGCGCGTATTGTTCTGCCGGCGCCGGTCCAGCCACCAGGCGAGCGCCGGCAGCACGACGAAGGAGCCCGGCATCACCATCACCGCGAGATAAGGGCTGACCATGGACAGGCGGCGCAGGTGGTCGACGATCTTGCGCTTGTCCTCCGCCGACCACTTCTGCTTGTTGCGCGGTTTCATCAGCAAGGGCATCAGACCCGTTATCTGCACGACTTCGCCGAGAACGTATTTTCGCTCCCGGTCCATCATTTCCATGACGTCCCGGACTATGGGTGGCTTGCGCACGGTTCAGGGGGTGACTGTTTGTGCGAGCCAGCGGTAGCCCTGCCACAGGCCGAAGGCGCGCCGTGCCAACTTGAGGGCGCGGCGCGGGCGCAGCAGCGCGAGCACGAACACCGCGCCGGCCAGCAGCGGCGGATGCGACGCGAGCTTGCGCACGACGTCGACGCAGCGGTCGACGAAACCGAGCGGCTGCACGCAGAACTGCAGCGCCTGCCCCAGGTCTTCGCGCTGGCGCGCGGCACGCTCCAGCAGGCGCGCCCGCTTGGCTTCGATTGCGGCGAGGCGCCGGTTCACGTCCGCGGCTCCTGCAGCGCGCTGCGATCCTTCGCCAGCTCGCCGCGCGTAACCGCGAACGGTTTGGGGCGCGACTTCGCCTGCTGGCGCAGCATCAGGCCGAACACCACGCCTGCGGCGAGAAATACGATTGCGAGCACGCCTGCGGCAAGCAGCCGGTGCGTGTCCCAGAAATACAGCACCACCACGCCTGCGGCGAGCACCACTGCCATGCCGAGGCAGAAGGCCGCGGCGAGCGCAACGACCAGCATTTGCTCCAGCCGCACCCGCTCTTCTTCGATCTCGGTGGCAAGGATTTCCAGGCGCGTCTGCGCCGCGCCCAGCACGGTGCGCCCAAGATGCTTGATCGACTGCAGAAGGCCGCCGCGCGCGGCAGCGCCTTCCCTTGCCGCCATGGCTAGCGGCGGCTGATCAGCATGCCGATGACCAGCCCGACCGCGGCGGCGATGCCCACCGCGCCCCAGGGGTGATCATGCACGTAGTCGTCGGTGGCGCGTGCCGCGGCCTTGGTCCGGTCGAGCATGGCTTCCTCGGCGCGCGAGAGCTTGTCCTTGGCCAGGCGCAGGCTTTCCTGGATGCGCTCGCGCGCGACCACGGCCTTTTCGCCCATCTGCCCGGCAGTCGCCCGCACCAGCTCCTCCGCATCAGCGATGACGATGCGCAGGTCGGAAGCGAGTTTTTCGCGGGAAACGTCGGTATCGTTGCTCATGATGCTTGCCTTTCTCACTGGTAAATGCGGTTCCGGCCCGTACATACCCAATGCGCCGGCGGAAGCTTGTCAGGCTACCGGCTTTCTCTTGCCAAATCAACCTTGAACGCCGTTATCGCAGGTAAAATCGGCCGCATGCCCTCGCCCTATACGGAGATCCTGCGCAGCCCGCGCATCGCGGCCGTGCTGTTCCTCGGATTCTCCTCGGGCCTGCCGCTGGCTCTCACCGGAAGCACGCTGCAGGCCTGGCTGGCCGTTTCCGGCACCGACATCATGACCATGGCCTGGTTTTCCTGGATCGGCATTCCCTACCTGCTCAAGGTGTTCTGGTCGCCGCTGATGGACCGCTACGTGCCGCCCTTCCTCGGCCGTCGCCGCGGCTGGATGCTGCTGACGCAGCTGGCGCTGGCCGCGGGCATCGCCGCCATGGCGGTATCCCCGCCGAACGCGGACCTGTGGCTGCTTGGCTGCCTGGCGCTGTGGGTGGCGTTCGCCTCGGCCTCGCAGGACATCGTCATCGACGCCTATCGAACCGACTTGCTGCCGGCCCCCGAGCGCGGCATGGGCGCCGCGGTAAGCGTGCTCGGCTACCGCATTGCGATGCTGGCTTCCGGCGGCCTCGCGCTGATCCTCGCCGACCAGATCGGCTGGCGCCAGACCTTCTTCCTGATGGCGGCGCTGATGGGCGTCGGACTCGCCACCAGCCTGCTTGCGCCCGAGCCCGCGCTGCGCGGAACGCCGCCGCGCAGCCTGCGCGAGGCCGTGGTCGAGCCGCTGCGCGACCTCATGTCGCGCCCCGGCGCGCTGCAGCTGCTCGCGCTGATCATCCTGTACAAGTTCGGCGACGCGCTCGCCGGCACGCTGACCACCGCATTTCTGATCCGCGGCGTCGGCTTTTCGCTCACCGACGTCGGCACCATCAACAAGGTCCTGGGGCTGGTGTCGCTGCTTGCAGGCGGGCTCATCGGTGGCCTGTTGCTGGTGCGCATGAGCCTGATGCGCGCGCTGTTGCTGTTCGGTGCGTTGCAGGCGATCTCCAACCTTTCATTTGCCGTTCTCGCCTGGGCCGGCAAGAGCTATCCGCTGCTGGTGTTCGCGGTGGGCTTTGAAAATCTCGCCAGCGGCATGGGCACGGCGGCCTTCGTCGCCTTCGCCATGGCGCTGTGCAACCACAGCTTTTCCGCCACCCAGTACGCGTTGCTCTCCGCGCTCGCTTCGCTCGGGCGCATCCTGTTCGGGCCGGTGACGGGCGGCCTGGTCGAGCTCATGGGCTGGGCGAATTTCTTCGTGCTCACCTTCGTTGCCGCGCTTCCCGGCCTGTGGCTGGTTTGGCAGATGCGCGCGCAGATCGACGCGGTAGAACAGGCGCAGCCGCGCAGCGCTTAGACGTTTATTTCTTCTCGAACCGGTACACTGCCACGCTGCCGCGCAGATTCGGCACGAAACTGATGCGGCGCTCGCCCTGCATCACGATGCGCTCGAGGATGCGCACGCCGTGGGTGGCGCAGAAATCCTCGAAGTCCTCCAGCGTGCACAAGTGCACGTTC
>JAANCK010163319.1_pt1 | contig 25393 bp, 22 predicted proteins | sample 7277841 | NCBI WGS metagenome assembly JAANCK01 (sample SAMN14222788, study PRJNA588281) | permafrost metagenome | isolation source: Arctic cryosol methane SIP | place: Canada:Nunavut | collected 2015-07 | reverse complement strand
ATCGTTGACCATCAGGCAGGCCACCATGGCGTAGCCGAGCAGCGCGAGCGTCTGCCACCAGGGCAGCGGCATCAGGCCCGGCAGCCCCACGTAGGTCAGTGCCGTGCCCACCAGGACGTCGGCCGCCAGGGCGGCGACGAGGGTGCCACTGGGCATCGTCGCCCAGAAGTGGCGGCGCTCGCGCGCGGACACGATGGAAAACGCCGCCAGGTAGAGCAGCAGCAGGAAGCTGAACGTGTACAAGGCCCCGTCACGACTGTCCAGTCCGAAACGAGTCCACGCGAACCACAGCAGCGCCAGTGCTTCGGCCACCATGAACAGCCCCAGCACCACCGACACCGCGACGAAACCACCGATGGCCCAGGTCTCCGGCCGGCGCGAAGGTTGCACCTGGTCGGTGGCGATGGCGATCTTCGCGAAGTCGGTCATGAAGGTCAGGAGCAGCATCGCGAACGCGGACACGACGAACTTGCCCGTCAGCAGATAGGCGACCGCGACAAACGTCGACTTCAGGATGGTGCGGCTGATCTTGTTGATGATCCAGGTGAGGATGCGCTGGTAGATGGTGCGGCCCTGCTCGACCAACGCGACGATGTTGGTCAGCCCGGCGTCTGTCAACACGACGCTGGCGGCTCCTTTGGCGACATCGGTGGCGGTGCTCACCGCGATGCCGACTTCGGCCTGCCGCAGCGCGGGGGCGTCATTGACGCCATCGCCGGTCATGCCGGTCACATGGCCCATGGCCTGCAGTTGCCGCACGACGGTGTACTTGTCCTGGGGATACACCTCGGCATACCCGTCAACGCGGGCCAGGTCCTCCGTCTGCTGTACGGCGGTCTTCGCGCTGGCGGCCTTCAGTTCGTCGACCCGCCGGATATTGGGCAGGCCGACGCTCTTCGCGATCTCGAGCGCCACCGGCAGCGCGTCCCCGGTCAGCATCTTCACCGCGACGCCCAGGCCGCGAAGCTGGGAGATCAGCTGCGCGGCGTCCGGTCGAAGCGGATCGACCAGGCTGACGAGGCCCAGCAGGACGGGTGTTCCCGTCGCGGGGCCACGCGCCACCGCCAGGGTCCGGTAGCCCTTGCGTGCCGAGTCGCTGACCCGCGCCTCCAGGGCCTCGATCTCAGGCGCGGCCAGGCCACAGGCCGAGGCAACGGTGCGCACTGCACCCTTCATCACCCGCAACTGCTGACCGTCGTGGCTGACGACCGCCTCGGTGCGCCGGCTCTTCGCATCGAAGGGCGCGAATGAAACCGGCGTGAACGCCGTCCGGCCAGCGCCCGGCAGGCCGGCGCTGGCTGCGAGGAAGGCCAGGTCGATGGGATCCTGGTCCGCCTCCTGCGACGCGAGGGCGCCGGCCAGCAGCACCTCGGCTTCCGTCGCTCCCTGGAGCGGGATCACACCGGTGACCGCCAGCTGATTCATCGTGATCGTGCCGGTCTTGTCCACGCACAGCACGTCCATCGTGGCGGCATCCTCGGCCGCGCTCAGACGGGTGACCAGGACACCGCGCCTGGCCAATTCGTTGGAGCCTACCGCCATGCTCACCGTGAACATCACCGGCAGGGCCACGGGCACGGCGCTCATCAGCAACACCAGCATGAGCGGGATCATCTCGACCAGCGAGGCGCCCCGCAGCAGCGAAACCACCATGACCAGCGCCAGCATCGCGCCGACAATCAGGAACAGCCAGCGCACCACCCGGGCCACCACGGCTTCGATGTGCAACTTGGGGCGAGCCTGCTGGACCAGTTCGGTGGTCTGGCCGAACTGGGTGCGTGGGCCCGTCAGCATCGCCCGGGCGTCGCCCTCGCCGCGCCGGACGACAGAACCGGACAACAGATCGTCACCGGCTGCCTTGTCGATGTCCTTCGACTCGCCTGTGAGCGCCGACTGATCGACGCTCAAGGTGCCGTCCAGGAGTTTCAGGTCGGCCGGGACGATGTCGCCGGAGCGGATCCGGACGATGTCGCCGGGCACCAGTTCGCGGGCGGCGATGACCTGCCAGGTCGCGTCACGCAAGACCCGCGTGCTCACCTGCAGGCGCCGCCGCAGTGCCTGCACCACGCCGGCGGCGCGGCGCTCCTGCGCAAAGGCCAGAACCGCATTGAGGACCAGCAGCGCGGCCACGATGGCGAGGTCTGAATACTTGCCGAGCACGGCCGACAGAACCATGATCAGTTCGAGCATCCAGGCCGACAGGCCCCAGAACTTGCCGAGGAATCGCCGCAGGGGGTGGTCGGGCCGTTCGGCGACTTCGTTGTAGCCGTGCTCACGGATCAGGGCCTGCGCCGCGGAGCGCGTGAGCCCGACGAGAGGTTCCAATCCTGCAGGGCCACCCATCGGGCCATTCTAGGTTCGCGACGCGATCGCCAACGTCCCCAGCGGACGACGGTGCGTTACCCTTTCACCGTCAGCAAGGTCCACATGCCCAGTGCGTAGTGCCCCGGGACGTTGCAGTAGAGGATGTAAGTACCGGGTTCCAGGGTCAACTTGAGTGCGCCTTTCTTGCCGGGCTCAAGCTCGGAGACTTCTCCCAGATGGCCCGCCGTGTCCTCATCGACAAGTTGGCCGGCCTTGTCATACGGAAGGGGGGTCTTCGTATCCTTGACCGGCGAAACGACCATCTCGTGCACCAGCTGGCTGGACTCGTTCGTCACCTCAAAAGTCACCTCGCCCGCACGCACGACGTGAGACGAGGCGCGGACTTCCATCGGTGCCATCGGCACGTGGCCGCCCGGCTTTCCGGTTCCCATGCCCCTCATTTCTCCGTGACCCAGCATGTTCATGGCTGCGGCTCCCTGGTCTCGCAGCGTGACCTTGACGACGCTGCCGCGAGCCGATGCCCGCCCCGCCAACACGGTGCCTGCGAATCCGCAAGCCAGCGTCATCCAGTTTCTGCGTGTGAGTCTCATCGTGTCTTCGTTCAAGGATGTGCTTGGGGCTGCCCGCTCAGACGGCGTCGGCCATCGGCTTTTGCTTGGTGGCGGTCCAGCGATCGAGCTTCTCGCGCGCGCCGTTGCGCTGCGGATTCATCGCCTCGTCATGGCCGGGTGTCTTCGCCGTCAGCTCGATCACATAGCCGTTGGGGTCGCGGAAATAGATCGAGTGGATGAACTGGTGGTCGGAGACGCCGCGGGTCTCGATGCCGGCCGACCGGCCCTTGGCCAGCATGTCGTGCAGGCTCTTGGAGTCGACCTCCAGCGCGATGTGCAGGTCGTAGTCGTGCTGCGCCTTGAACTCGAAAGGCATGTCGGGCGCCTCGAAGAAAGCCAGGTACGAACCGTCGTCCAGCCCGTAGAAGGTGTGCAGGGTGTTGGTCTTGCGACCGCTCTTGGTCTCTCCGATTTCCAGGGTTCCGGCCAGCGGCAGGCCCAGGAAACCCTCATAGAACCGCCGCGTCTCCTCGGAGTCGCGGCAGCGGTAGGCGTTGTGGTGCAGGCCTCGGATCATGGTGTGTCTCCTGCAGTTCCGGACGGCGGACTTCAGACCGTGACGAACGACTGGCCCTTGAGTGAAGCGGCGAAGCCGTCGGCGGTCTCGTGCACCCGCGGCCAGCTCTTGAGTGCCTTCATGTTGCGCATCCAGCGCTCGATGTTCGGATAGGCGGCGTAGCTGCAGCCGATGAGGCCGCCGGCCGCGATGATCTCGGCGCCCAGGTAATCGGCCAGCGTGATCCTGTCGCCGCACAGGTACTGCTTGTTCGGGCCGATCAGGCTCTGATCCAGGATCTTGAGCCACGACTGGGTCTTCTGCTTGCCCCAGTCGAGCGTTCCGGCCTGCACGGAATCGCTCGGCCGCTTGTGATGCGGAAACGCCTGCGGATAGATCACGCCGTAGCCAAAGTCCTTGTAGATGTTGGAGTTGAACCAATCCATCATTTCGTTGACGCGGGCCCGCGCCTTCAGGTCCTTGGGATAGGCGGGCGAGCCGGTCTTGTCGGCCAGGTACTTGACGATGGCGGAGCATTCGGTCAGGCGGAAGTCGCCGTCCTCGAGCACCGGAACCATGAGATTGGGATTGATCTTCGCGTACTCCGGCTTGAGGTGCTCGCCGGTGAACAGGTCCACCACCTGGTAGTCCAGATCGACCCCCTGGTCCGCTGCGAACTGCTGGACGACGCGGCTGGTGGTGGAAGCGGGATGGTAGTAAAGCTTCATGCGTGGGTCTCCTGGAGCGATCGTGGGACCGGGAGTCTAGATCGTTTTGCCTTCCGGCGCTCGCGCGCCCGAGCCATGGCATCGATGGCAGAGTTGGCTCCGAGACCCCTCGCCAGACGCCATCCCAGCTCAGGCGTGGTTGCGTGGGATGTTTGTGACCGCTTTCCCTACAATGGCCCGCTCGCCAACAAGGAGCGCCAAATGATCGTCGAGCGAATCTGGACCGGCAACTCGCTGCGCAACTTCAACTACCTGGTGGCCTGCCCGGACACCGGAGAAGCACTGGCGATCGATCCGCTGGACCATGAGAAGACGCTGGCCACCGCCCGGGTCAAGGGCTGGCGGATCACCCAGATCCTCAACACCCACGAGCACCACGACCACATCGGCGGCAACGCGGCCGTGGTGGCCGCCACCGGCGCGACGGTGATCGCGCACCATCGCGCTGCCGGCCGCATCCCGGGCGTGGACCGCGGCGTCAAGGCCGGCGACGTGATCAAGGTGGGCAAGCGCGTGGAGCTCGAGTGCATGGACACGCCCGGCCACACCATGTGCCATATCTGCCTGAGGTCGCACACCGACCAGCCGGCGCTGTTCTCGGGCGACACGCTGTTCAACGCCGGTGCCGGCAACGTGCACAACGGCGGCAACGTCGGCGACCTGTACACCACCTTCGCCCGCCAGCTGGCCCGTCTGCCCGACAACACGCTGGTCTATCCCGGCCACGACTACATCGAGAACAACCTGCGCTTCACGCTGTCGCGCGAGCCGGGCAACGGCGATGCCCAGGCGATGCTGCCACAGGTGACCGGCCACGATCCGGCCAGGTCCACCGTCACGACGCTGTCCGACGAGAAGCGCATCAACACCTTCATGCGGCTGGCGAGCCCCGGGGTGATCGCCCGCCTGCGCGAAGACTTCCCCGAGCTGCCGGACCCGCCCGACGCGAAAACCGTGTTCGCCAAATTGCGGGAACTGCGAAACAAGTGGTGAGGCAGCGGGCCTTGCCGGTCCGTTTGGTCAGGTTCAAGTCAGCTTCGGAACGAGTGCAGGCTCGCTGTAGGGAAAGCCCCGTAGAGCTTCATAGTGCCATGCGGGTACCGTTCTCCCCCAACGAGGAGGCCTTATGTACCAACAAATCTACAACCCGCTCGGCAACGCGTTTCTCTCCACCATCGTCGCCGCGATCCCCATCCTCACCCTGCTCTACTTCATTGCCCTGCATCGCTACAAGGACGCGCAGGGCAATACGCACATGGGTATTTCGGCGCCATGGGCGGCGTTCTTCGGAGTCATCGCGGCGTTCCTGGTGGTCTGCCTGGTGTTCCGGATGCCGGTCATCTCGGCCGTGTCGGCGTTCGCGCTGGGCACACTGTCGGGCTTCCTGGGCATCATCTGGATCGTGCTCTCGGCGATGTTCCTCTACACGATGAGCGTTGTGAGCGGCAAGTTCGAGATCGTCAAGGAATCGATCGTCCACATCTCCTTCGACCGCCGCCTGCAATGCGTGCTCATTGCCTTCTCGTTCGGGGCGATCATCGAAGGCACCTCGGGCTTCGGCACGCCGGTGGCCATCGCCGGCGCCGTGATGGTGGGCCTGGGCTTCAGGCCGTTCCAGTCGGCCGTGCTGAACCTGTTGGCCAACACCGCCCCGGTGGCCTGGGGCGCCATCGGCACCCCGATCGTCACGCTGGCTGCCGTCAGCGGGCTGGATCAGCTCACCCTGTCCTCGATGGCCGGTCACCAACTGCCGTTCGTCTCGGTCCTGGTGCCGTTCTGGCTGGTCGCCACCTTCGTCAAGATGGAAGGCGGCAGCTGGAAGGAAGCCTTCGAGGTCTGGCCCGCGACGCTGTGCGCCGGCCTGTCGTTCGCGCTGATGCAGTGGTTCGCGTCGAGCAACCCCAGCCTGCACCTGATGACCGACGTGGTCTCGGGCGTGTTCTCGGTGATCTGCACCGCCCTGTTCCTGCGCTTCGTCTGGCACCCCAAGACGCGCTTCCTGCTGAAATCGGAACGCGCGGCGCTGGCCCAGGCCGGCAAGAGCACCGCCACGTCGACCACCGACCGCAGCGAATGGAAATACCCTTACACCGTGGGCGAAACCGTCTATGCCTGGATGCCCTGGCTGATCCTGATCGCCTGCTGCGCGCTGTGGGGCGTGCCGGAATTCAAGGCCTTCCTCAACAACCTGTTCGCCAGCTCCAAGATCAGCACGACGCTGCTGGGCTCGCCCTTTGGCGGCACGATGTCGCTGCCGGTGTGGGACATGCCCTCGCTCAACAACCTGGTGCAGCGCATGCCGCCGGTGGCGCCGATCAACGCCAAGCCGGAAGCGGCGAAATTCGCCATCAACTATCTTTCTGCCGCGGGTACCGGCGTGTTCGTCGCCGCCATCCTGTCCGGCCTGGTCCTGAAGCTCAGCGCCACGCAGTGGAAGGACGCCTTCATGCAGACCATGCACCGCATGAAGATCCCGGTGCTGGTGATCGGCCAGGTGCTCGGCCTGGGATTCCTGACGCGCTACTCGGGCACCGACGCCGTCCTGGGTCTCGCCTTCACCGGCGCCGGGCCCCTGTACCCCTTCTTCGCCGCCTACCTGGGCTGGCTGGGCGTGTTCCTGACCGGATCGGACACCGCATCGAACGCGTTGTTCGGCAGCCTGCAGCGCATCACGGCGCAGCAACTGCACCTGAACGAGATCCTGGTCGTCGCCACCAACTCGACCGGCGGGGTGATGGGCAAGATGATCGACGCCCAGTCGATCATGGTCGCGTGTGCGGCCTGCTACGACGATCCGAAGGAACGCTCGTTTGCGCTGGGCCCGATCTTCCGCACCGTGTTCTGGCACTCGATTGCCGGCGCGGCCGTGATCGGCGTCATCGCCATGCTGCAGGCCTACGTGTTCCCGGGAATGATCCCGATCCCGCCGCTCAAGTGAACGGCAGGCCGGCCCCCGGCCCTGACTCCAGAATCAGGACTCGATCGCGGGCGGGGCCGCCTGTTCCGAGAGCAGCGGCTGCGAGGGCCCCTGAACATTTGCCGCATGCGCCGACGAGAACCAACCTCCGTGCTGCGAGCGAGGCTGCGGCGATCAGCGCGCGCCGGCCGCCGCGGCCGATGGGCGGTGATCGCGCAGGAAGTCGAGGATCTTCGACTTGACGTAGCGGTCGCCCTCGGCGTCCTCGAGCAGGCCGGTGTTCTGCGAATGCAGCAGCCGCCCGGCGCCGTCGAGCACGAACAGGTGGGGATAGCCCTGGATGCGGGGCCAGCGTGACAGCAGCGCCTCGTTGCGATTCTGCGGCGACCAGTTGACCTTGACCCAGACGTAGTTGTCGTCGCGCAGCTTGCGCGCATCGGCGTTGGCGGCAAAGAAAGCGTCCATCAGCCGGCACCAGGAGCACCAGTCGCCGCCGACGTCCACCAGCACCCGTTTGCCCTGGGCCTGCGCCATGGCAACGGCAGTCGCGACGTCCGCCGCGGCGTCGCGAGACGGGTCGAACTTGTCCGGCAGCGAACCGGCAGCGCGTGCCGCCGGCAATACCAGCAAGACGACGGTCAGAAGCGCAAGCAGCAGTTTTTTCATGTCGAGGGCCGACGCCGGATGACGGCGATGACGGCGATGACGGCGATGACGGCGATGACGGCGATGACGGCGATGACGGCGATGACGGCGATGACGCCAGCTTAACGCACCTGATTGAAAGCCCACTGCCGGAGCCTGGGCCCGGCCGTTGGCCCTGGCACGGCCGGGGCGCTGGCGTCCTGGGACCGCGACAATCCCAACCAGCCACAGCCCGCGGAAGGAAAACCATGAACTACGTCAACCTCACCAGCGAAGGCCCGGTCGGCATCGTCACGCTGAACCGGCCCGAGCGGCTGAACGCCATCGGCCTGGAACTGCTGCAGGACCTGCACCAGGCGTTGACCGATGCGCAGGCCGATCCGCAGACCCGCGCCATCGTCCTCACCGGCGCCGGCCGGGCGTTCTGCGCGGGCGACGACCTGAAGGAGTTCGCCCAGCAATCGGCCAGCACGGCCAGCGTGGCCGACACCTGCGACCGCATCCAGCAGATCACCCGCGACATCATGTTCGGACCCAAGTTGGTGATTGGGGCGATCCGCGGGTTCGCGGTCGGCGGCGGGTTCGAATGGGTGCTCAATTGCGACATGGTGGTGGCGGCGGACGACCTGGAGGCCTTCTTCCCGGAGATGGCGCTGGGCCATTTCGTCACCGGAGGCGTCACGCATTTATTGCCGCAGGCTCTGGGCCATCAGCGCGCCATGGAGCTGATCGTGCTCGGCGAGCGCCTGAGCGGCGCGGCATTGCATCAGTTGGGGCTGGTCAATCGGGTGGTGCCACCGGACCAGGTGCTGCCGACGGCGCTGCGGATCGCCACCGAAGTGGCCTCGCGCTCGCGCCTGGCGACATCGCAATTGAAGAAATTGATGACGACCCAGTTGTCGTCGCAACTCACCGGCGCACTGGAGCAGGAACGCCAGGCCGCGATGGCCTGCTTTGCCGATGCTGACACAGCGCAAAGGATCGCGGCGTTCGCGCGGGCGAAGCTCTGATCTGCGCTAAGCTCAGCCAAGCTCGACTGCGGCCTTTCGCGGCCCGCAACACTCCGCATTCAACCAGGAAGAATTCATGAAAGTAGCAAGCGCAATCGTTTTCGCCGCCGCAGGCGTCCTGTTCGGCCTGGGCGCCCATGCCCAGGGCAAGGAGTTGGTGGTCGGCTCCAGCGCCACCTATCGGCCCTTTGCCTACGAGAACCCGACGAAGGAAATCGTCGGCTACGACATCGACATGATCAAGGCGATCGCCCAGAAGAGCGGCCTGCAAATCAAGATCGTCAACACGCCGTGGACCGGCATCTTCGCCGCCCTGAACAACGGGGACGTCGACCTGGTGATCTCGGGCGTCACCATCAACGACAAACGCAAGCAGTCGTACGACTTCACAGCGCCCTACTTCGAGGCCCGGCAACTGATCGCCGTGCAAAAGGACAGCCCGGTGCGCGGCCTGAAGGACCTGGCGGGCAAGAAGGTGGGCGTGGTCACCGGCAGTACCGGCGACGACGTCGCGTCGCGCGAGTTCGGCAAGACCAGCCCCGACATCCGCCGCTTCGAAAGCACGCCGGTGGTGATTTCCGAACTGGTCAACAACGGGGTGGATGCAGCCATCGGCGATAACGGCGTGATCGCCTTCCGGGTGCAGGAGCACAAGCAGCTCAAGACCGTCAGCGACCCGGGCTTCTCCAAGGAGTACTTCGGCATCGTCGTCAAGCAGGGCAACAAGGCGCTGCTCGACAAGCTGAACTCGGGGCTGGCCGCGGTGAAGGCCGATGGCAGCTATGCGCAGATCTACAAGAAGTGGTTCCAGGCCGAGGCGCCGGTGCTGCCGGCGCAATAAGGAGCGCCTGAAACGGCCGCCGCCTGATGGAGCAGGCTCTGTGGTTCGGCTGGTTCCGGGCCGACATCATTGCGGAGTACGCCCCGCTGTTCTGGCGCGGGCTGCAGATGACCATCCTGGTCACTCTGATCTGCATCGGTCAGGGGACGGCGCTGGGCCTGGCCGTCGGCCTGGCCCGGGTCGCCGAAGCGCGCCATTCGCCGGCCCGGCAGCTGTGCCACTACGCCCTGCGCTGGCCGTCGACGGTGTACGTCAGCTTCTTCCGCGGCACGCCGCTGTTCGTGCAGATCCTGCTGATTCACTTCGCGGTGCTGCCGCTGTTCATCAATCCTTCGGACGGGCTGCTGATCTCGGGTGAGATGGCGCGCTACCTCAAGCAGAACTACGGGGCCTTCCTGTCGGGCGTGGTCGCGCTCACGCTCAATTCCGCCGCGTACATCTCCGAGATTTTTCGCGCCGGCATCCAGTCGATCGACCGCGGCCAGGTGGAGGCCTCGCGCTCGCTCGGGATGTCGTTCCGGCGGACCATGTTCCACATCGTGTTGCCGCAGGCGTTTCGGCGCATGCTGCCGCCGCTGGGCAACAACGCCATCTCGCTGCTGAAGGATTCGTCGCTGATTTCGGCGATCGGGCTGGCCGAGCTGGCCTATGCAGCGCGCACCGTCGCCGGCGCCTACTCCCGCTATTGGGAGCCCTACCTCACGATTTCGCTCATGTACTGGGTGCTGACGCTGGGCCTGGCCTACGTCGTGCGAAGAATGGAGGCGCGGTATGGACGCGGTGATTCGCGTTAAGGCGCTGACCAAGCAGTTCGGCCCGCTGGCCGTGCTGCGCGGCATCGACTGCACCGTGCAGGCTTCCGAGGTGGTCTGCGTGATCGGTCCCTCCGGTTCGGGAAAGAGCACGTTCCTGCGCTGCCTGAACGGCCTGGAGGAAGCCTCCGGCGGTGAGGTGCTCGTGCATGGAGTTTCGGTGCACGAGTCCGCGACCGACCTCGACGCTCTTCGCTCCGAGATCGGCATGGTGTTCCAGCGCTTCAATCTGTTCCCGCACAAGACCGTGCTGGACAATATCACGCTGGCGCCGTCCAAGGTTCGCGGCTTGACGGCAGCCCAGGCGCGCACGCGGGCCACCGAATTGCTGGCCAAGGTCGGCCTGCTCGACAAGATCGACGCTTACCCCAATCAGCTGTCCGGCGGTCAGCAGCAGCGGGTGGCGATCGCGCGGGCACTGGCGATGCAGCCGCGCATCATGCTGTTCGACGAACCGACTTCCGCGCTGGACCCGGAGATGGTGGGCGAAGTGCTGGCCGTCATGCAGGCGCTGGCCGAGGAAGGCATGACCATGGTCGTGGTCACCCATGAAATGGGCTTTGCCCGCCAGGTCGCCGACCGGGTGCTGTTCATGGACGAAGGCCTGCTGATCGAGGAAGGAACACCGGCCGATCTGTTCGATCGGCCGCAGCAGGAACGCACGCGACGGTTCTTGAGCAAGATGCTCTAGCCAGGGCCGACGCCACTCGCACGGATACCGTTCGGCTCAGTGAGGCACTTCGGCCGCCGCGCCGGACGGCGCGCTGCCGGGGCGGCGAATCAGGAGCAATAGCGGAATCGTCAATAACGTCACGATCATCATGATCGAGAAGTCGCCGACATAGCCGATCAGCGCCGCCTGCCGGCTGACCTCGGCGTTGAGCAGTGCCAGTCCTCCGGCCGTGTCGGGACTCAGGCCCGGCGGCAGACCGATCAGGCCCCGGTTGCCCGGCGCCACCACGGCGGCCAGTTGCGCGTGGGCGGCGGCCGAGCCATGCGTCAACAGCGCCTGCACGATCGAGATGCCGACGCTGCCGCCGATGTTGCGCAGCAGGCTGAAGATCGGCGTGCCCTGGTTGCGCAGGCGCGGCGCCAGCGTGGCGAAGGTCGCCGTGGACAGCGGCACGAAGGTGAAGCCGATGCCCAGGCCCTGGATGAAGCCCGACAGGATGATCAGGTGGCTGTCCATCTGCAGCGTGATGCTGGTCATCTGGTACAGCGAGAACGCCGTGAGGGCGAAGCCGGCGGCCATGATCGCGCGCACGTCGATGCGGTGCACCAGCCGGCCGACCACGATCATGGCCAGCATGGTGCCGACGCCGCGCGGCGCCGTGACCTCGCCGGTGTAGACCACCGGGTAGTCCATCAGGTTCTGCAGGAAAGTGGGCAGCAGCGCCATCGTGCCGTACAGGATGGTGCCGACGATGAAGGCAAACAGCAGGCCGGTGATGAAGTTGCGGTCCTTGAGCAGGTCACGGTCGAAGAACGAAACGCCCTGCACCGTCCAGGTGTGCACCACGAAGAACGCGAAGGCGACCAGCGTGCCCGCCGCCTCCAGCTTGATCTCCCAGGAATCGAACCAGTCGAGCAGCTCACCACGGTCCAGGAACAATTGCAGCAGGCCGATCGCCAGGCTGAGCGTGACGAAGCCGAAGATGTCCAGCCGCTCGCTGCGCGGCCGGCTTTCCGGCAGGTAGCGCAGGATGCCCCACAGCGCGAACAGGCCGACCGGCAGGTTGATGAAGAACACCCAGCGCCAGTCGAAGTTCTCGGTCAGCCAGCCGCCGAGCATCGGGCCCAGGATCGGGCCGACCATGATGCCGGCGCCCCAGATCGCCATCGCCTGCCCGACCTTTTGCGGCGGGTTGATGTCCAGCAGCACGGCCTGCGACAGCGGCACCAGGGCCGCGCCGAAAATCCCCTGCAACAGCCGCGCCGCGACGATGCCGCCGAGCGAAGTCGCCATACCGCACAGCGCCGAGGCGACGGTGAAGCCGACGATGGAGACGATGAAGACCTTGCGCCGGCCCCAGCGGGAGCACAGCCAGCCGGTCAGCGGCAAGGCGATGGCCGCGGCGACGATGTAGGAGGTCAATACCCAGGTGATCTGGTCCTGCGACGCCTGCAGGCTGCCCTGCATGTGCGGCAGCGCGACGTTGGCGATCGTGGTGTCGAGCGCCTGCATGATGGTCGCGAGCATGATCGAGACGGTGATCATCCGGCGGTGCGGAAAACCGCCCACCGTGGCTGCCGGACTCACGCTGCGATTTCCTCTTGCGCGTTGAGGCGGAGCAGGCCTTCCCGGGTCTTGGCCAGCAAGGCCAGCAGTTGCGCGCGCTCGGCCGCCGTCAACGCAGCCAGCGAGCGCGCGGTGAGATCGTCGCCGATCGCCAGCGCAGCCGCGAGCGCCTTGCGCGCGCGTGGCTCGAGCTTCAGGCGATTGATGCGCCGGTCGGTCGGGCTGGGCTCGCGCCGGATCCAGCCGGCCGCGGCCATCCGGTCGCACAGCCCGCCCACGGCCATGGTGCTCAACCCCAGCCGCTGAGCCAGCTCGGTCTGCGACAGCGGCTCGTCGCCCTCATGCGCGGCCAGCACACCCACCAGCCGGCACTGCGCCTGCGACAGGCCGATCTCCTCGCGCGCCAGCCGGTCGAACTGCTGGCTGTAGAGCCGCGACACGTCATTGACCAGGAAGCCGAAACGGCGGGTGAAGCTCCATTTCATAGTGACCTATATTATAAGTAGGCTTATTATTTATCGCCGGCCCTTGGCTTCCATCCAGCCGTGATTTCGTCCTACGGCCGGCAGCGCATGACTGCGAAATACTCGGCTCTGCCGTACCAGACCCGCAGGAAGATCCTCCACCCATGTCCCCAGAACAGGCCCAGGTCATCGTCGACGCCCGGGACGCCGCCGAATCCGCGGGGCTGGTCTATGTGACGGACGAGCAGCGCGGCATCCAGCGCGAACGCGCGGGTGAAGGCTTTCGCTGTCTCAAGGCCAATGGCGATCCGGTGAGCGACGAGGCCACGCTGGAGCGGATCCGCAAACTGGCGATACCGCCGGCCTGGAGCGACGTGTGGATCTGCCCCCGGCCCAACGGGCACATCCAGGCGACCGGGCGCGACGCCAGGGGCCGCAAGCAGTACAAATACCACCCGCAGTTCCGCGAGGTGCGGGAGAGCACCAAATACGAGCACATGATGGAGTTCGCCCAGACGCTGCCGGGCATCCGCGAGCGCATCGCCGGGCATATGGCGCTGCGCGGCCTGCCGCGCCAGAAGGTGCTCGCCACCGTGGTGCACCTGCTCGAGACCACTCTGATCCGGGTCGGCAACGACGACTACGCCAGGACCAACAAGAGCTACGGCCTCACCACCCTGCGCAACCCGCATGTCAAGGTGGAAGGGTCGGAACTGCGCTTCCAGTTCAAGGGCAAGAGCGGCAAGAGCTGGAAGCTGCAACTGAAGGACCGGCGGGTGGCCAGGATCGTCAAGGCCTGCCAGGAATTGCCGGGACAGGACCTGTTCCAGTATGTGGACGACGAGGGCGAAGTGAAGCACGTCACCTCGGCCGACGTGAACGACTACCTGCGCGAGATCACCGGCCGCGACATCACGGCCAAGGACTTCCGCACCTGGGCCGGCACGGTGCTGGCGGCCCTCGCCCTGCGCGAGTTCGAGGCCTTCGACAGCGAGGCCGGCGCGAAGAAGAACCTGCGTGCCGCGGTCGAGAGCGTGGCCTCGCGGCTGGGCAACACGCCCACCATCTGCCGCAAGTGCTACATCCACCCCGAGGTACTGGCGGCCTACACCGAGGGCCAGCTGCTGCTGGAGATCCGCGACGAGGCGGCAGCCGAACGGCGCGACGGATTGGCTTGCCTCAAGCCCGAGGAAACGGCGGTGCTGGAGCTGCTGAAGGCGCGCCTGGACCGCACGCTGGCGGGCGACCTGAAGGACAGCCTTGTCGCGGCGCGCAAGCGACCCCGCAAACGCACCGCGGCTAGCACCTCGGCAGCGCAGGGCTGAGCCGATGGCGACCCTCACGCCGCCGGATCCCGCCACCGCCAGGCGCTACCTGCCCTGGGTGGTAGCGACCGTGATGTTCATGGAGACGCTGGACGCAACCATCGTCAACACCGCCATTCCGTCGATGGCGGCCAGCCTGCAGGTCACGCCGCTCAGCCTGAAAGCGGTGGTCGCCAGCTACATCCTGAGCCTGGCGGTGTTCATTCCGGTCAGCGGCTGGATGGCCGACCGGTTCGGCACCCGACGCGTATTCTTCACGGCAGTGACGGTGTTCACCACGGCGTCGCTGCTGTGCGGCCTGTCGCTCAACCCGCCGATGCTGGTCGCGGCGCGGCTGCTGCAAGGACTGGGCGCCGCGATGATGATGCCGGTCGGCCGGCTGGCCATCGTGCGCACCTTCAGCAAGGCGGAACTGCTGTCGGCGATGAACTTCGTGGTGATGCCGGCACTGGTCGGCCCGTTGCTCGGGCCGACTGTCGGCGGCCTGATCGTGCATGTCGTGTCGTGGCGCTACATCTTCCTGGTCAACCTGCCGGTCGGCCTGGTGGCTTTGATGCTGATCGCCCGCTACCTGCCCGAATACCGGGCCGAGGCGCCACGCCCGCTGGATGGGGTCGGTTTCGCGCTGTTCGGCTCGGGCGTCGCGCTGCTGTCCTGGTTGCTGGAGATTTTCGGCGAGCACCGGCTGGACTTCACCTCGGCCAGCATCCTGCTGCTGGTCGCGCTCGGCCTGTTGGCGGCCTACGCGGTGCACGCGTCGCGCATTCACTATCCGCTCCTGCGGCTGGCGCTGTTTCGCGTTCGCACCTTCCGGGTCGCGGTGCTCGGCGGCTTCGTGACGCGCATCGGCATGGGCGGAATGCCCTTTCTGCTGCCGCTGCTGTACCAGCTCGGCCTGGGGCTGCCGGCCTGGCAATCGGGCCTGTTGATGATGCCCTCGGCCGCGGCGGCCATCACCATGAAGTTCGGCACCCGGCAGATCCTGGCTGCGCTGGGCTATCGGCGCGTGCTGACCATCAACACCGTGACCATCGGCGTCATGATCGGCCTGTTCTCGCTGGTCGGCCCGGCCACGCCCGCGGCGCTGATCGTGCTGCTGGCGCTGGCCATGGGCTTCTTCAATTCGATGCAGTTCTCGGCCATGAACACGCTGGCCTATGCCGACGTGGAAGGACCCGAAACCAGCATGGCCAGCACGCTGGCGAGTTCGATGCAGCAGTTGTCGATGAGCTTCGGTCTGGCCGCCGCCTCGCTCGTGGCCGCCTGGTTCCTGGACGGCCTGCCGCAGACCGATCATGCATTGGTCACAAGCGCGCTGCATCACGCCTTCCTGGTGCTGGCCGTGATCACCGTGGCGTCGTCGCTGTATTTCTGGCGCTTGCAGGCCGACGACGGCGCGGCGGTAAGCCGCGGCGGGGGGCAGGGTCAACTCGTCGAGAACACCTGAGCCGCTGGAATGAGTGTGAACGGCGACTCACGCGGGTCGCCCTCGCGCGACTTTGGGATCGGTCGCCGGCGCGCTCAGAGCGCAGTCAGGCGCAGCGAGGCGAGGTCGTGACGCTCGACCTGCCAGAGCTGCTCCAGCAATTGGCGGGCGGCCTGCGCGCCGATCACCGGCGAGGCGAGCTCGACGAACTTGTCGTTCAGGTCGGCGTCGGACAACGGCGCTTCCGGATCGCCCTTGCGACAGGGCGCGAATTGCTCCAGCACCGAGCCGTCGCGCAACGTCACCGTCACCCGCGCCGCGCGCATGACCGGAAAACCAGCGCTCATTGGCGCGTCGGCCTGCAACTGGGTCCTTGCCACCAGGGCGCGGATGTCGGCATCGGCCAGCCGCTGCGGCTCGAAGGCGTTGAGCCGAACGGCCCCGTACAGCAAGGCATGGCTGACGACGTACGGCAGGCTGAACTTGGCCTCGAACGCGGTGCGCGGCTCGAAGTTGCCGGTGACGTCGAGCGCGGTCTGGTAGGTGTCGACCCGGATGGCTTGCACCTGCTCCACGGCGATCGGCCGTCGGGCCCGGATGTCGAGCATGGCGTCGATCGCGGCGAAGGTGTGACCGCAGCAACCATGGTTCTTCTGCGTGATGGCCTGGATGTTGTAGCGCGAACCCAGGCCTTCGGTGGCCAGTTCCCAGTTGGGCTGGTCGGCCATCGCGGCGCCGAAACCCGCAGCCCCTTCCAGGATGTCGAGTGCGCCGGTGATGCCGCTGGCCGCGCCGGTGCCGGCCGTGACGCCGACCCACGCCGCGTGGCCGGCGTGCAGGGCCTTGGTCATCGCGTCGGAACGGAACGCCTGTTGCAGCCCGGCGGCGAACGACGCCGCCGTCGCCAGCGAGTGCCGCATCACGTCGCCATTGCCGCCGGCGAGCAGCGCCGCCGTGGCCGCGGCGCTGCCGAAACAGCCGACGGTGCCGGTGGTGTGGAAGAAGCGATAGTGAGACGGCTGCACCGCCGCGCCGATGCGCGTCGAGATCTCGTAGCCGATGGTGATCGCCTTCAGCAGGTCGGCGCCGCTGCAGCCGCGGTCCTCGGCGACCGCCAGCGCGGCGGAGATGGTCGGGCAGCCCGGATGGTAGATGGCATCGCGGAAGATGTCGTCGAATTCCACCGCGTGCGAGATGCTGCCGTTGATCCAGGCGGCCGTGCCCGGAAACGCGGTGGTGCGCTGGCCCGGCAGGCTGGATTGGCCATGCCCCAGCTCGGATGCGTGGGCCCGCATCAATTGCTGGCCCGGCGCGACGGCGATGCCGGGAAACAGCGCCGAGAACCAGTCGATCAGCGCGCGCCTGGCGTGGTGCGCCACCTCGGCCGGCAGCGGGCGGGCGGCCTCGAACTGCGCGTAACGCGCAAACTCATCGAGGATCATGCGCATCTTCCAATCAATAGGACACGGTCATCAACCGTTCCTCCGTCATCTCGCGGATGGCGTAGGAAGGCCCTTCCCAGCCGAAACCGCTGTCCTTGACACCGCCGAACGGCATGGCATCGACGCGGGCGCTGGAAGCCTCGTTCACATGCACGCCGCCAAAGCGCAGGGCCCGCGCCGCGTGGAACGCGGTGTGCAGATTGCTCGTGAACAGCCCGACCGACAGGCCGAACGCCGTGCCGTTGGCCTGCGCCACGGCGGCGTCGATGCCTTCGAATTCGACGATCGACAAGACCGGCCCGAAGATCTCCTCGCACATCACCTTCATGTCGTCGGCCACCCGCGTCAACACCGTCGGCTGCATCACGGCGCCCACGCATTCGCCGCCGGTGAGTATCTGCGCGCCGCCCGCGACCGCTTCGTCGACCCAGGCCTTGGCCCGCCTCGCATGCTGCACGCTGATCAGGGGGCCGATCACCGTGGCCGGATCGGCGGGGTCGCCGGCTTTCATCTTCTGCGCCGCCGCCACCAGTTGGGGCACGAACGTCGCCGCGATCCGGCGGTCGACATACAGGCGCTGCACCGAGGTGCAGACCTGCCCGGCCTTGCGAAAGCCCGCGTTGAGGATCTTCGGGATCGCCAGGCCCGCATCCGCGTCGTGGCACACGATGGTGCTGGAGATGCTGCCGAGTTCGAGCTGGGTGCGCCGCAGGCCGGCCGCGCGCTGGACTTCCTTGCCGACGCGCGTGCTGCCCGTGAAAGCATAGAAGGCGATGCGCGGGTCCGCCAGCAACTGCGGCCCGATCACGCCGCCCTGGCCGTGCAGCAGCGCCAGCAGGCCCGGCGGGAGGCCCGCTTCGATCAGGGCCTTGCACAGTTCCACCGCCGTGAGCGGCGTGTACTCCGACGGCTTGATGACCACCGCATTGCCGCCGGCCAGCGCCGGGCCGACCTTGTGCGACAGCACGTTCAGCGGCGAATTGAACGGCGTGATCACGCAGACCACGCCGCGCGGCGAGCGCATCGTGAAGCCGATCCGGTTCTTCACGCCGTCGCCGGCCTGCAGCGGCGCCATCTCGCCGTTCAGGCGCTTGGCCTCCTCGGCCGACAGTTCCAGCGTCTGCACGCAGCGCTTGACCTCGTTGTCGCCGTCGGCGCGGGTGAAGCCCGCCTCGTGGCGCATCAGTTCGATCAGCGGCTCGATCCGGCTTTCGATGATGCGTGATGCCGCCGACAGGATCTTGAAGCGCTGGTATGGCGTCAGCGTCGATTGCAGCTGGCCCCGCACGGCGCCGCCGACGGCCGCTGTCACCTGTTCCGAAGATGCGACGGCCATCTCACCGTAAACCGCGCCGTCGAACTTGTCCTTCAGGCTCTCGCGGCCGGCACCGGCTACCCATTGGCCGCCGAGCAGCAACTGCCCCGTCATGCCCAGCTCCCCGGAGTGGCCAGCGCATCCATGAATCGGCCGCGAATGCGGGCCGCGTCGCGCTCGGTCACGCCCGCCGGCGGCTGGTTGTCGGTGCGGGCGCAGACGAAGCGCGGCCCGTCGCCGGCCAGCGCCTGGTCCACCAGGGCCTCGAAATGCGACTCGTCGGCAGCCCAGGTACTGTGCGCCAGGCCGGCGCCCTGGGCCATGGCGACCAGGTCCACCGATGACGACGTGAGCGTCGGCTGCGAGCCGGTGATCTGGTACGTGCCGTTGTCCCAGACGACGATCAGCAAATTCCCGGGTTTCGCGCTGGCGACGGTGCCCAGCGCACCCAGTTGCATGAGCAGCGAGCCATCGCCTTCCAGCGCGATCACCTTGCGCTGCGGCTGCGCGATCGCAACACCCAGCGCGATCGGGACCGCCAGTCCCATGCTGCCGAGCATGTAGAAATTCTGCGGGCGCGGGCCGGCCGCCCAGAGGTCGAAATTGGTGTGGCCGATTCCGGCGACCACCGCCTCGTCCTTCTTGAGCCTCGCCACCAGGCGCCGGGTCAGGTCCGAACGGTTCATCACTTGCGCGCCGACGCGGCCGTTCGAGATGTTGCTTGCCATGGTGAATCCTTCAATAGCTCTTCTTGCCGCGGCTGGTGAGCAGCGGCGACAAGATCATCGCGGCCGCGGCCTGGGTGGCGTAGGCCTGGCGGATCATGCGGTCGACGATGAACTCGACGTCGTCCTGCCGCTCGATGCCGTGGTTCTCGATCCTGAGCGCCTGCAGGATGGGCCGCAGCGTGCTGCACACGATAGACTGCGCCAGCTGGTGATCGCCCAGGGTACCGCGCTCCGAAATCATCATCAGCACCGGGATCTGGTACGGCAGTGCGAGCGAGGCCAGCACGTTCGGCAGCGTGGCGAAGCCGCTGGTCTGCATCAGCACAATGCCGCGCAACCCGGCCAGGTAGGCGCCGGTCACTATGCCCACGGCCTCTTCCTCACGCGCCGGACAGATCACCGTGAAGTAGGGATCGGCGTGCACTCTTTTGATGAGGGGGGCGAGCACCTTGTCGGGCACGTAGGTCACCAATCGGACCTGGTTGACCTTGAGCACCCGGACGACCGTCTCGTCCCAGGTTTCGCCGGTCGGGGCGGCGGCGGGTTCCACCATTGCAAATCTCCTGGATGTGAGCTGATTCTAGGGAAACTGCAAATGAATCCCTGGGGGATTTGGAACAGCCGGACGCAGAAGACGCAAAGGTCCGCAAAAGACGCAGAAGGAACACAAAACTCAAAGCCAGTCTTGAATTTGAATTCTTTTGCGTCTTCTGCGTAATTCTGCGTCTTCTGCGTCCGGAGGTCGGCCTCGCAATGTCGACTGCACGACCCACGCGATTTTTCGGCAGTGCCGGTTCAAAATGCCGAATCACGCATCAAGAGAGGAACGAGCATGGATTTCAACCTGAGCGAGGAACACGCGGGTTTCGCCGACGCGGTGCGGCGATTTGCCCAGGACAAGCTGGCGGCGGGCGCCCTGCAGCGCGCCCATTCGAGCACCTATCCGCATGACGTGGCCAGGCTGCTGGCCGACCAGGGCCTGCTGGGCATCGCGTTTGCCGAAGCCGACGGTGGCCAGGGCGGCTCCCTCATGCACGCGGTGCTGGCGATCCAGGAAGTGGCGCAGGTCTGCCCCAAGAGCGCGGACATCGTGCAGGCCGGCAATTTCGGGCCGATCCGCACCTTCGTCGAATACGCCACGGCAGCGCAGAAGCAGCGCTGGCTGCCGGGCCTGCTCAGCGGCCAGCAGTTGATCGCCCTGGGCATGAGCGAGCCCGAGGCGGGATCGGCGGTGACCGAATTGACCACCACGGCGAAGCGCGACGGCGACCATTACCTGATCAACGGCAGCAAGGTGTTCTCGACCAACAGCCCGGAGGCCTCGCTGTTCCTGGTCTATGTTCGTTTCGGTCCTGGCCTGGACGGTATCGGCTCGGTGCTCATCGAGCGCGACGCGCCGGGCTTTGCCATCGGCGAGCCCTCGGCCTTCATGAGCGGCGAGCAATGGTGCCAGTTGTACATGGACAACTGCCGCATTCCCGCCGACAACCTGCTGCTCGGGCCGGGCGGCTTCAAGAAGCAGATATCCGGCTTCAACGTCGAGCGCCTGGGCAATGCCTCGCGCTCGCTGGCGCTGGGCCGGCTCTGCTACAACCTGGCGCGCGAGCATGTGCTGATCCGCAAGCAGTTCGGCCGGCCGCTGTGCGAGTTCCAGGGCATCCAGTGGAAGTTCGCCGACATGGCGCTCAAGCTCGAGTCGGCGCAGTTGCTGCTGTACAAGGCGGCGATGGAGGGCGAACAGGGCCTGCCCAGTGCGCACAGCACGGCGATGGCCAAGCTGGCTTGCAACCAGGCCGGCTGGGACGTGGCCAACGAAGCGTTGCAGGCGATGGGAGGCATGGGCTACAGTCGCGAGTCCATCGTCGAATACTGCGTTCGCCGCATCCGCGGCTGGATGATCGCCGGCGGTTCCATCGAAATGCTCAAGAACCGGATTGCCGAGGGCGTGTTCGAGCGCAGCTTCTCGCAGCGCCCGCCCAAGTCAGCCTGAGAACCATCCTTCCAGGAAGCCAAGGAGACAAGACATGAACAAATCCAGGAGACAGGTCCTCGCCGGCAGTGCCGCATGGGTGTCCGCCGGGTGGGCCGGGCTCGCGCAGGCGCAGACCGCCAGCGCCAGCTACCCGAGCGGGCCGGTGAAGATCGTGGTCGGCTTTTCCGCCGGCGGTCCCACCGACCTCGCCGCGCGCCTCATCGCCGTCAAATTGCAGACCGCGCTGGGCCAGTCTTTCGTGGTCGACAACAAGCCCGGCGCGGGCTCCAACCTCGCCTCCGAGATCGTGGCCAAGGCCGCGCCCGATGGCTACACGCTGCTGATGGCGGCGGCACCGCTGGCCATCAACAACCATTTGTACAAGGATCTGAAGTGGGATGCCCTGCACAGCTTCGAACCGATCAGCCAGGTGATGTCGGCGCCCTGCATCCTGGCGGTGCGGCCCGAGTCGTACAAGACGCTCGCCGAGTTGGTGGCGGCGGCGAAGAAGGAGCCGGGCAAGTTGAGCTTCTCATCCTCCGGCGCCGGCGGTTCGCAGCACCTGGCTGGTGAGTTGTTCCAGCAGAAAGCCGGCATCCAGTTGATCCACGTCCCGTACAAGGGCGCGGCGCCGGCACTGGCCGACCTGCTGGGCGGGCAGATCTCGATGGGCTTCATGACATCGCTGTCGTCGGTTCCGTACTTCACCAGCGGCAAGTTGCGTGCGCTGGCGGTGTGCTCGCCCCAGCGGCTGCCCCAGTTGCCCGACGTGCCGACCATGGCCGAGGGCGGTTATCCGGGCGTCGAGATCAACTCGTGGAGCGGGCTGTTGGCCCCCGCCAAGACGCCAGCGGAAATTGTCGCCAGGCTGCAGCGCGAAACCGCCAAGGCGCTGGCCGCGCCCGACGTCAACGAGAGGCTCGCATCCCAGGGCGCGCTGGTGGTGGGCGGCACCTCCGCCGAGTTCGCCAGCTACCTGGCGCGCGAGAGCGCCGAGTACGGCCGGCTGATCAAGTCGATCAAGCTGACGCTGGATTGAGATCGGCGCTGTGACGGACAGCGAAGCGCAGGCGCAGGCGCAGGCCCTGATCGCGCAGCTGGCGCGGCGCTGCGAGCTTGTCGACACGCGCTTCGAGGACAGCACCGTGCGGTGGCACCGCATCGGCCATGGCGCGCCGCTGGTGCTGCTGCACGGCGGCAACGGCAGCTGGCTGCACTGGGTGCGCAACATCGAGGCGCTGGCGCAATGGCATGAGCTCTGGCTGCCGGATCTGCCCGGTTGCGGCGAATCCGACGAACTGCCGCCGCCGCACACCCTGGAGCGGCTGGTCGGGGCGTTGCAGCAGGCCATCGCCGACCTGATCGGCGCCGATCGCGAAATCAGCCTCGCGGCTTTTTCGTTCGGTTCGGTGCTGGCCGCCAATCTGGCGGCAACCCGCGGCCGCGTCAGCCGGCTGGCGTTGCTGGGCGCGACCGGTCATGGTTTTGCGCGCCGGCCGCTGGTGTTGAAGAACTGGCGCGCCATGCCGCCGGGACCGGCCCAGACCGGGGCCCACCGGCACAACCTTTCCCATCTGATGTTGCACGATCCCGCTGCGATCGACGCGTTGGCGCTCGCCATTCACCGGCGGACCAGCGAGCAGACCCGGCTGCGCAGCCGCCCCTTGTCGCTGACCGACGCCACCCGGCGCGCGCTGGACCGCTTGCGCATACCGGTGCTGCTGGCCTGGGGCGAGCACGATCCCACCGCCCCAGCGCCCGATGTGCAGCAAATCTTCGCGCAAGGCCATCCGCAGCGCCGGCTGATGCGGTTCGAAGGCGCGGGCCACTGGCTGCAGTACGAACGGGCGGCGCCAATCAATTCCCTGTTGATCGACTGGTTCTCGCCATGACCGCATCGCCGACGCGCGGCGCCGCGCTTGCCCAAGCCCTGCTGCACCCGCGCAGCATCGCCATCGTCGGCGCCTCCGACGATCCCGGGAAGAACGCCGGCCGGCCACTGCACTTCCTGCGCCAGGCTGGTTGCGCCGCCACCATCTACCCGGTGAATCCGCGCCGGGCCGAAGTGCAGGGCGAAAAGGCCTGGCCCTCGCTCGCCGATCTGCCCGAAGCGCCGGACCATGTCTACCTGGTGACGGCTACTGAAATGGTGATCGAGACCGTCGCCGAATGCGCACGGCTGGGTGTCAAGGTGGTCTCGGTGCTGGCCAGCGGCTTTTCCGAAACCGGAGCGCAAGGCGCGGCGCGCGAACGCGAGCTCACCGACATCGCGCGGCGCACCGGCATCCGCATCCTGGGACCGAGCTGCCTGGGAACGATCAACCCGCGCGAGAAACTGGTGCTGACGGCCAACGCCGCCTTCGCCGAGCCCGACGTGCCGGGCGGCAATCTGTTCGTAGCGTCGCACAGCGGCAGCATGATCGGCGCGCTGGTCTCGCGCGGACGGGCGCGCGGCGTCGGCTTCGCCGGACTGGTGTCGGTCGGCAGCGAGTGCGACCTGAGCCTGGGCGAGATCTGCGCCGCGACGCTGGACGACGACGGCATCGAAGCCTACGCGCTGTTCCTGGAGACGCTGAATCACGGCGCAGCGCTGCGCGCGTTCGCGATCGAAGCGGCCCGGCGCGGCAAGCCGGTGGTCGCGTACAAGTTGGGCCGCTCGGCCGCCGCCGCCGAAATGGCCCAGACTCACACCGGCGCGCTGGCCGGCGAGGACGACATCGCCGACGCCTTCCTGAAGGATTGCGGCATCGCAAGGGTCGGCATCCTGGAAGCGCTGATGGAGTGCCACCCGCTGGCCATGCGATTGCCGTTGCGGCCGGGCCAGCCGGCGCCGCGCCGGGTGGGCGTCGTCACCACCACGGGTGGCGGCGCGGCGATGGTGGTGGACCAGCTTGGCATCCGCGGCATCGTCGTCGAGCCGGCATCGGCCCGGACATTGGCCAGGCTCTCTGCCGCCGGCATCGCCGTCACGCCGGGCCGCGTCGCCGACCTGACGCTGGCCGGCACGCGCTACGACACGATGAAGGCCGCGCTCGACATCATGCTGGCCGCACCGGAATTCGACCTGGTGGTTGCCGTGGTCGGATCGTCGGCGCGCATGCATCCGCACCTGGCCGTCAAGCCGATCATCGACAGCGCCGGCAGCGCCAAGCCGCTGGCCGCGATGATCGTGCCGGAAGCACCGCAGGCGATCGCGCAATTGACGGCCGCCCATGTGCCGTGCTTCCGCACGCCCGAAGCCTGTGGCGACGTGATCGCGGCGGTGTTCGCGCGGCGCTCGCCCGTGACACTGCCGGAAGTCGTCTCGCTCTCGCCCGAGCGCGCGATGCGGGCGCGCCCAGTGAGCGAAGCGCAGGCCTATGAAGTGCTGGATCGATTGGGCATCCCGCATGCGCCGTTCGTCACGGTTGCGATCGACGGCGATGCACCCGCACAACTGCCGTTCGACTATCCGGTGGCGGTGAAGGTTTGCTCGGCTGCGATCCCGCACAAAACCGAAGTGGGCGGTGTGGCGCTCGGCGTGACCGACGGCGACGGGCTGCAGCGCGCGTTGTCCACGTTGCGGGCCAATCTCTCGCAACGCGCGACCGGCATCGATGCCAACGAAGCGCTGATACAGCCCATGACCCAGGGCTTGGCCGAGGTACTCGTCGGCTATCAGATCGATCCGCAGGCAGGGCCCATCGTGCTGCTGGCGGCCGGCGGGATCTGGGCCGAGGTGGCGCGCGACCGCAGCATCCGGCTGGCGCCGGTGAGCGTCGCCGTTGCGCACGAGATGATCGAGGAGGTGCGCGCGCTCAAGACCCTCTCGGGGCTGCGTGGCCGGCCGTGCGGCGACCTGGAAGCACTGGCGAGCGCCATCAGTGCCCTCTCGCAACTCGCGGTGCAGCCGGGCGGCGCCGTGCAGGCGGCAGAGATCAATCCGATGATGGTGATGGCCGAGGGCGACGGCGTGATGGCCGTGGACGCCCTCGTGCTTACCGCCGATTAGCATTGCGCACAGTCAACGTGCCGCTGCGTGGAGGCCGCCACGTCCCTCACGTGGACCGCGCGAAGCAACGCGCAGCCCGGTCCCTGCTGCGGACAGGATCCGGCTT
>JAANCK010118766.1_pt1 | contig 25504 bp, 24 predicted proteins | sample 7277841 | NCBI WGS metagenome assembly JAANCK01 (sample SAMN14222788, study PRJNA588281) | permafrost metagenome | isolation source: Arctic cryosol methane SIP | place: Canada:Nunavut | collected 2015-07 | reverse complement strand
GCGCTCGAGCGGGCCAACACGCTGATCGGCACGACCGGGGGCGACACGGCCCTCGTGGTGAAGCGCGGGGACGCATTCTTCCTCGCGTGATTCTCGGGCAGCCGGCCGCCGCGCCTGAACCGCGCGGAGCTGGGCCCGGGCAGCCATCCCATCGCCGAGCGTGACGTGATCGACGTGGGCGGCTCCCGCTACGAAGTGATCCACCCGGAAAATTGACCCCTGCGAAGAACGTGCTGCCCCCGGAGGGCGCCGCGCGAGGAAGAGGACAAAAATGAAGCAAGACACGATGGGTTCCACGGACGCGAAGGACGCCGAGCGGGCGGCCGACCTGCTCGTGACCGTGGCCACCACGCTGAACGAGCGGCTCGCGGTCACCACCCACGAGCTCGCCCGCAGCCAGGACCTCCTGAGGGAGGCCTCCGACGAGCTGATGACGGCCTTCCGCGGCGCGGCCGACCGCATCGTCGCGGCCCAGCGCGGGGAAGCCGAGAGCGGCGGGGAGAAAGCCACGGAGTACGGCCTGGTGCTCGACCACCTCTATCGCGCGGTCCAGCACCTGCAATCCCACGACCTGGTGAACCAGCTGATCGACGCGCAGAAGCTGCGGGTGGGCAAGATGCGCGAGAAGCTCGAGGAGGCGCTCTCGCTCGCCACGCCCCCGGTGACGCAACCCCACCAGGCCGAACGCTGGATCGAACGCTCGCGCGCGATGCTCGACTGCATCGTCGCCGGCATCAGGCAAATCGACGAGGACCCGCGCGAACCGCGCGGCGACAAGCACAGCGCGGGCAGCGTGGATCTTTTCTGAACGGGAACCCATGAAGACAATCCTTGCCGTTGACGATTCCGCCACGATGCGCGAGATGGTCGCCTTCGTCCTCGAGTCCGCGGGCTACCGCGTGATCGAGGCCGAGGACGGGGTCCAGGGGCTCGATCGCGCCACCGCCACGACCGTGGACCTCGTGATCACCGACCAGAACATGCCGAACATGGACGGGCTCACGCTGGTGCGCTCGTTGAGGGAGCTGCGGGACTACAAGAGCGTGCCGATCCTGCTGCTCACGACCGAATCGTCGGACAGCATGAAGTCCCAGGGCAGGGCGGCCGGGGCCACGGGCTGGCTGGTGAAGCCCTTCGATCCCGCCACGCTGCTCGAAGTGGTCCAGAAAGTGCTGCGCTAGGGCTGCTCGATGCCGATCGACCTCAACCGGTTCATCGCCACCTTCTTCGACGAGGCCCAGGAGCACCTGGAGTCGATCGAGGAGATGGCCATGGCGCTTTCCTCGGGACGCCACGATCCGGAGCTGCTCAACTCGATCTTCCGCGCCGCCCATTCGATCAAGGGGGGCAGCGGCACCTTCGGCTTCACCCAGCTCGCCGAAGCCACCCACGAGATGGAGACCCTCTTCGACGGCCTGCGCAAGGGAAGCGGCAAGGCCGATGCCTCCACCGTGCGCATCCTGCTGGATTCCTGCGACGCGTTCCGGGCTCACCTCGCGCGGCTGCAGGCCGGCGACCGCAGCGCCGATCCCGCCATGGATGCCGCCCGCCGGAACCTCGCGGGCTACCGCACGAGCGCCTCCGCGGCCGCCGCCCAGCCCCAGGCCGCGGCCGCCGGGCCCGCGACGGAGGAGTCGTTCTTCGTCGCCATGAACGCCAAGGACGACGGCGATTCCTACGGCCTCTTCGACGACGAGCCCGCGAGCGTGCCGGCCGCGGCCGAGGAGAAATTCGGCTTCTTCGAGGCACTTCCCGCCGCCGGCGGTGCCGAGGCGGCCCAGGCGCGCGCCGAGCAATCGTCGATCCGGGTGAGCGTGGAGAAGATCGACCGCATCGTGAACCTGGTGGGCGAGCTCGTGATCGCGCAGGCCATGATGCAGCAATCGGTGGGATCGATCGCCACCGAGCGCGACGAGAACCTGACCCACAGCCTGGCCACCCTCGACCGCAGCACGCGCGACCTGCAGCAGGCGGTGATGTCGATCCGCATGATGCCGATGGAGTTCGTCTTCAGCCGCTTCCCCCGGCTGGTCTACGACGTATCGACGCAGCTGGGCAAGAAGGTGAACCTGCGCACCCAGGGGCACGAGACCGAGCTCGACAAGGAGCTGATCGAGCTGCTGGTCGACCCGCTCACCCACGTCGTGCGCAACGCCATCGACCACGGCATCGAATCGCCCGAGGAACGCGCGCGCGCCGGCAAGCCCGAGATGGGCACGGTCGCGATGCGCGCCACCCACCGCGGCGGCAGCGTGATCATCGAGGTCTCCGACGACGGGCGCGGACTCGACCGCGAGCGCATCATCGCCAAGGCGCGCGAGCTGGGCATGGCCGCCGACGACTCGATGGGCGAGGACGCCGCCTGGGCGCTCATCTTCGAGGCGGGATTCTCCACCGCGCGGGAAGTGACGAACCTCTCCGGCCGCGGCGTGGGCATGGACGTGGTCCGGCGCAACATCACCTCGCTGGGCGGCAACGTCTTCGTCTCCTCGGTGAAGGGCGAAGGCACCACCATCACCATCCAGCTCCCGCTCACCCTCGCCGTCCTCGACGGCATGATCGTGAGCGTGGCCGACGAGCAGTACATCGTCCCCCTTGAATTCGTCGCCGAGGCGTTCAAGCCGGGCGAGAACGACATCCGCACGATCGTGAACCAGCCCTCGCTGGTCGCGGTGCGCGGCGAGCAGCTGCCGATCGTGCGGCTGGAGGACCTGGTGCGCCTGCCCCCGGGCGAGGCGCCGCGGCCCGCGCCGCTCTGCCTCGTGGTGGAAGTGGACAATCGCCGCGCCGCGCTGCTCGTGGACAGCCTCATCGGACAGCAGCAGCTGGTGGTGAAGTCGCTCGAATCGAACCTGCACGCGGTCCCCGGCGTGGCCGGCGCCACGATCCTGGGCGACGGGCGCGTGGCGCTGATCCTCGACGTGACCTCGTTCACCCGCACCAGCGCCGCGCGCGCCGCGGCACGTGCCGCCCCATGAGGCCCGCCGCGGAGGAGCGCTCCGAGGGCGGCGCGGCGGCGCGGGAGTTCCGCTTCAGCGCCGAGCATTTCCGCGTCATCAGCGAGCGCATCTACCGCTTTTCCGGCATCCGCCTTCCCGAGGCCAAGCACGAGATGGTCTACGCCCGGCTCGCGCGGCGCCTGCGCGCGCTGGGCATCGGGTCCTTCGACGACTACGTGCGCTTCCTCGAGCTGGAGCCCGCGGAATGGGAACATTGCACCAACGCGCTCACCACGAACGTGACGGCGTTCTACCGCGAGGAGCACCACTTTGCGATCCTCGCCGAGCATGCCCGCGCCCATGGCGCGGAAGACGGGCCGTACCGCGTCTGGAGCGCCGGCTGCTCCACGGGCGAAGAGCCCTACACGATCGCCATGTGCCTCTCCGAGGCGTTGCCGCAGCGCGCCTTCGAGGTGCTCGCCACGGACCTGGACACGCAGGTGATCGCCCATGCCCGCGAGGGCGTGTATCCGCTCGCCTCGGTGCAGAAGCTTTCCCCCGAGCGCCAGAAGCGCCACTTCCTGCGGGGCGCCGGCCGCCACGAGGGCCGGGCGCGGGTGCGCCGGGAGATCGCCGCGCACGTGGAATTCCTGCGCGTGAACCTGATGGACCGCGAATGGCCGGTGACCCCGGGCCTCGACGCCATCTTCTGCCGCAACGTGATGATCTACTTCGACAAGCCGACCCAGGCGCGGCTGATCGAGCGCTTCGCGGCGCTGGTGAAGCCCCATGGCCTTTTCTTCGCCGGCCACGCCGAGAGCCTGCTCGACAACGGGCGCTGCTTCCGCCTCAAGGGCCAGACGGTCTACGAGCTGGCCCGGCGCGCGGGGAGGGCCCCGTGATCCGCGAAGACGATCCGCTGCGCGACGAGATCCCCAACCGCTACTTCGACCCGCACTTCAAGATCGAGACGGCCAAGATCCTTCCCGGCGAGTACTACGCCACCAACAAGGACATGGCGCTGGTCACGGTGCTGGGATCGTGCGTCTCGGCGTGCCTGCGCGACCGCGAGAGCGGCATCGGCGGCATGAACCATTTCATGCTGCCCGACGAGGGCAAGCTCATCGGGGCCCACGGCAACATCAGCGCGGGCGGGCGCTACGGAGTGCACGCGATGGAGCTGCTCATCAACCAGATCCTCAAGCTGGGCGGGCGGCGCGACCGCCTGGAAGCCAAGGTCTTCGGCGGCGGCAACGTGCTGCAGGGCTTCATGCTGTCGAACGTGGGCGAGCAGAACGCGCAGTTCATCGTGGAATACCTGAACCTGGAGCGCATCCCCATCGCCGCGCGCGACCTGCTCGACGTGTGGCCGCGCAAGATCTATTTCTTCCCGCGCAGCGGCAAGGTGATGGTCAAGCGCCTGCGCAAGGTGAACAACGACACGATCGTGCTGCGCGAGCGCGACTACGGCGCGCGCCTGTTCCACGGCCCGATCGAAGGCGGTGCGGAGCTCTTCAAATGATCGCGAACGCGAAGATCCGGGTGCTCGTCGTGGACGACTCGCGCATGATCCGCGACGTCCTCACGGACATCCTCAACGAGCAGCCGGACATCGAGGTGGTGGGGGCGGCGGCCGACGCATTCGAGGCGCGGGACATGATCCGCGACCTCGATCCCGACGTGATCACGCTCGACGTCGAGATGCCGAAGATGAACGGCCTCGAGTTCCTCGACAAGCTGATGCGCGCCAAGCCCCGGCCGGTGGTGATGATCTCCACCTTCACCGAGCGCGGCTCCGAGGTCACCTTCCGCGCGCTCGAGCTGGGTGCGGTGGAATTCGTGACCAAGCCCAGGCTGAACGAGCAGACGCCCGACGACTACGGCCAGATGATCGCGGAGAAGATCCGCGCGGCCCGCAGCGCCCGCCTGAGGGCGCCGCGCCGCGCCGATCCCAACGATACCGTGAGCATGCCCGCGGTGGTGCCCAAGCGGCCGGTGCCGCGCGGGGTGAAGACCTCGGAGCGGCTGATCGTGGTGGGAGCCTCCACGGGAGGGACCGAGGCGATCCGCGAATTCCTCATCGGCATGCCGCCCGACTGCCCCGGCATCGCGATCGTGCAGCACATGCCCGAGAATTTCACGCGCATGTTCGCCGAGCGGCTGAACGGCCTGTGCCAGATCACGGTGAAGGAAGCCGAGCACAACGATCCGATCCTCCCGGGGCACGCGTATATCGCTCCGGGGGGCAAGCACCTCTGGGTGAAGCGCGACGAGGGTCAGCTGCTCGCGAAGCTCTCCACCGAGCCGCCGATGAACCTGCACCGCCCGTCGGTGGATTTCCTGTTCCTGTCGGCGGCCAAGTTCCTCGGGCCCGACGCGATCGGCGTGATCATGACCGGCATGGGGCGCGACGGCGCCCAGGGCATGGCGGAGATGAAGAAGGCGGGCGCCTGGAACATCGCCCAGGACGAGGCGAGCTCCGTGATCTTCGGCATGCCGCGCGAGGCGATCGAGCTGGGCGCGGTGCACGAGGTGGCGCCCCTCGGACGGCTGCGGGAGCGCGCGCTCGCCCGCACGACGCGCAAGGAGGCCGCGCGATGAGCGACGTCCTCGCCGCGGCCGAGCCCCAGTCCCAGGCCGAAAGGCCCCGGCGCGAGTTCCTCACCTGCCGCCTGGGCAACGAGACCTACGGCATCGACATCCTCAAGGTGCAGGAGATCCGCGAGCTCGACCGGGTCACGCGCGTGCCGCACGTGGCCGCGTTCGTGCGCGGAGTGATCAACCTGCGGGGCGCGATCGTGCCCATCGTGGACCTGGGGCTCATGTTCGGCTTCCCGGAGCCCATCGCGCTGGAAAAGGCGAGCGCCATCGTGCTCAACGTGGGCCGGCGCATGGTGGGACTCGTGGTGGCGAGCGTGTCCGACGTGGTGGGACTCGCCGACGACGAGATCCTGCCGGCCCCGGATCTGGGCGAGCGGGCCATCGGCGCGGCGATCCAGGGCATCGGCACGCGCCGCGACGGGGCCGCCGAGGGCGAAGCGGGCAGCATCCTGCTGCTCGACGTGGACCACCTCATGCGCCGCATCCTCGAGGACCGCGGGTGAGCGTCAAGATGAACATGGCCCCGCCCAGCGCCCCGGAATTTCCCGCTCGCATCGGAAGCTACGAGATCCAGGGCGTGCTGGGGCAGGGGCAATCGGCCACGATCTACCTCGGGCGCGAGCTCTTTCCCGCCCGCGACGTGGCGATCAAGGTCTACGACGCCCATGCGCTCGCCTCCGAGGAACGCGCGCTCTTCCGCTCGCTCTTCCTCAAGGAAGCGCTGCTCGCCAAGAAGCTCACCCACCCGAACATCACCCAGGTCTACGACGCGGCCGCCGACGACGAGCGCGCATACATCGTGATGGAGTACGTGCAGTCCGGCAGCCTCGATCGCTACTGCCAGCCCGAGGCCCTGCTCGAGCCCGAGCGCGTGGCGCGCCTGCTGGAAAGCGTCTGCGATGCGCTGAGCTACGCCAACGCGCTGGGCGTGATCCACCGCGACCTGAAGCCGGCCAACATCCTCATGGGCGCCGACGGGGAGGCGAAGGTGGCCGACTTCGGCGTGGCCCACACCGCGTTCGCCTTCGACGCGACGCGCGCGTTGATGGTGGGATCGCCCGCGTACATGGCCCCCGAGCAGCTCGAGCGCAAGCCCGCGTCGATGAAATCGGACATGTACTCCCTGGGCATCGTGATGTACAAGATGCTGATGGGCGAGCTGCCGTTCCCTCCCGACACGCCGGCCGCGCTCGCCACCCGCATCCTGCTGGGCAACCTGCCGTGCCCCGGCGCCTCGAGGAGCGGCCTGAACCCGCTCTTCGACGAGATCTTCGCCCGCGCCACGGCGCGCGACCCGGCCGCGCGCTACGTCAACTGGGAGGACTTCGCCGCCGACCTGCGCCGAATCTCGGAAGGCATCGTCGATACGGGCGCCACCGGGACCCAGGTGGCCCAGCTGCGCGCGCTGCCGTTCTTCCGCGGCTTCAGCCGCGAGAGCCTCGCCGAAGTGGCCGGCATGGCGCGCTGGTTCGACGTGCGCGCCGGCTCCACCCTGGTGGGCGAGGGAGACCCCGGCTATTCGTTCTTCGTGATCGTGCGCGGCCAGATGCGGGTCACCCGCCGCGGGACGCTGCTTCGCATCCACGGCGCGGGCCAGTGCCTCGCGGAGACCGCCTTCCTGCGCCGCTCGGCGGCGCGGCGCTTCGCGAGCGCGGCCGCGATCACCGATTGCACCGTCCTCGAGTTCGACCCCGACGTGCTGTGGCTCGCCACGGAGGAGTGCACGCGGCAATTCCACCAGGCGTTCCTCGGCTCCCTCGCCGAAAGGCTCGAGAACGCGGAAGGGGCGCTCGCCGAGCTCCTCGGCGGCAAGAACGTGACCCTCTTCTGACCGCCAGAGCCGAAACATGAAGACCTCCAGCCTCCAGTTCAAGGTCCTGCTGCTCATGGCCGGCGCCATGGCCGTGGCGCTCGCCGTGTCGGTCACCGCGCTTACCCGCGTCTATCATTCGATCCAGGAGCTCGACTCCATCACCCGGGAGGACTTCGAGACGCAGCAGGCGATCCTGCGCGCGACGATCGCCTTCAAGCAGCAGGTCCAGGAATGGAAGGACGTGCTGCTGCGGGGCCGGGACCCGGCGGCGCTCGAGCGGTTCTGGAAGGGGTTCGAGAAATCCGAGCGCGAGGCGATCGGCAGCGCACGCGAGGCGCTCGCCTCCACGCCCCACGAGAATGTGCGCACCGCGCTGGAGAAGTTCATCGCCCTGCACAAGGCCGCGGGCGAGGGCTACCGCAAGGGGCTGGAGACCTTCAAGGCGGCGAATTTCGATCCCTCCGCCGGCGACCAGGCGGTCACCGGGATCGACCAGGAGCCCACGCAGGTGCTGCTGGACGTGCAGACCACCGCGAGCGACATCGGGGCGCAGCGCACCCTGGACGCGGTGCGAAACGCGGAGAGCGGCTACCGCATGGCCATCGGCGGGACCATCCTCGCGATGCTCCTCGCGCTGGGCGCCCTGTGGGTCTTCTTCCGCCGCGCCGTGCTCGTCCCGATCGAGACCGCCGTGCGCTTCGCCGAGCGCATCGCCCAGGGCGACCTGAGCGCCGAGATCCGCGCCACCTCCGACGACGAGGCGGGCAAGCTCCTGAAGTCCCTCGACCGCATGAACTCCTCCCTCGCCGACGTGGTGACCCAGGTGCGATCGAGCGCCGAGACGGTGGTCGCCGCCTCGGGACAGGTCGCCGCGAGCACCACGGACCTCTCCCAGCGCACGGAAGAGCAGGCCTCCAGCCTCGAGGAGACCGCCGCCAGCATGGAGGAGCTTTCCAGCACGGTGAAGCAGAACGCCGACAACGCCCACCAGGCCGACGAGCTCGCGCGCAGCGCGTTCCAGCGCGCCGAGCAGGTCGGTCGCGAGGTCGCGCGCGTGGTGGTCACCATGGGCGGGATCAGCGAGGGCTCCAAGCGCATCGCCGACATCATCTCGGTGATCGACGGCATCGCGTTCCAGACCAACATCCTCGCGCTCAACGCCGCGGTGGAAGCCGCGCGCGCGGGAGAGCAGGGCAGGGGCTTCGCGGTGGTGGCTTCCGAGGTGCGCTCCCTCGCGCAGAGAAGCGCCCAGGCCGCCAAGGAGATCAAGGGGCTGATCGGGGAGTCGGTGGCACAGGTGGACGACGGCACCAAGCTGGTGGAGCAGGCGGGTGCTACGATTTCCGCGCTGGTGGTCGACGCGAAGCGGGTGAGCGGCCTCATGGGGTCGATCGCCGAGGCTTCCGCGGAGCAAAGCCGCGGCGTGCAGCAGGTGAACAAGACCGTGACGGAGATGGACAAGGTGGTGCAGCAGAACGCATCGGCGGTGCAGCAATCGGCGAGTGCTGCCGAGGCGATGCGCCGCCAGGCCGAGGCGCTGCTGCGGGCGGTGGGCGCCTTCCGCGTCGAGCGCCTCGCGCCACAAGCCGCGCCGGCCGCCGGGCGGCTCGCCGCCGGTGCGCCCGGGTCCACCGCAGCGCTGCGCGCGGGCGGACCCGCCGCCGCATCGCTGCCGCGCAAGCCCTCGGCGGCCGACGGCCCGGGCGACGATTGGGAAGAGTTCTGAGCGCCGCGCGAGGCGCGGCACGGGAGACAGCCATGGCAGCGAAGACCGCGGTACGGGAAGCCACTCGGGAAGTGCTCGTGTTCGTGCTGGGCCGCGAGGAATACGGCGTGGACATCCTCAAGGTCCAGGAGATTCGTGGCTACGACAAGGTGACGCCCATCCCCGCGGCGCCCGATTACCTGAAAGGGGTAGTGAACCTGCGCGGGGTGATCGTGCCGGTGATCGACATGCGCGTGAAATTCCGCCTGCCGGAGGTGCGCTACGACGCCTTCACGGTGGTCGTGATCCTGCGCATCGCCGGGCGTGTGATCGGCCTCGTGGTGGACGGTGTGTCCGACGTGGTGCGCTTCGCCGAAAGCGAGGTGAAGCCCGCTCCCGCCCTCGGGGCGCTGGTCGACAGCTCGTTCCTCGCGGGCCTGGCCACCCAGGACGATCGCATGGTGCTGTTGCTGGACATCGAGGCGCTGCTGTCGAGCGGCGAGCTCAACCTCCTCGCCGAAGTCGCCGGGCGCGGGCCCACTTCATGAGGCGCTACCTGCAATTCGCGATGCGCCATCCCTACCTCCTCGCCGCCCTCGTGGTAGTGCTCTTCCTGCCCTGGGTGTGGATGGCGGTGCTCATACCGCCTTGGGCGCTGTGGATCGCCCTGGGTCTGGTCCCGCTCGCCGCGCTCGCGGCCCTCGGGCTCGCGATGAAGGACCTCACCTCGGACGACGAGGCCATCGGAGCGGGCGCCGACGACTTCCTCAAGTGGCGCAAGCGCACGCGGCTCTTCCAGCAGGTGGTGGTCGGGCTGGACACGATGCTCGAGCGCTGGGACGCGGCTTCCCTCGCCAACCGCAAGAAGCTCGGGCTCGTCACCGAGTCGGTGGAGGAGGTGATCAAGCTCACCGAGAACGCCGTCAACGAGATCAGCAAGAGCTTCCGCGTGGTGGTGGGCAAGGCCAACGAGCAGACCGAGGCCGCGATGTCGCTGCTGAAGGGCGACGGCCAGCGCACGGGCATCCTGTCCCTGCCGGACTTCATCAAGGCCTACGACTCGCAGCTCGTGAACGTGACCTCCCACATGACGAGCTTCTCCCAGGCCGCCGACGAGATGGCGAGCCACCAGAAGCGCGTCTCCGAGCATGCGCAGGTGATGGAGCAGACCATCGACGGTCTGCGCAACATGGCCTCCCAGATCTCGCGCATCGCCCTGGACGGTTCCGTCGCGATGACCTCCCAGACCCTCAACCCGCGCGATTTCGTCGAGATGACGGACCGCATCCGCGCCATCAGCGCGGAGGCCCACGAGCTCACCCGCAAGACCCGCCACGGGCTGGACGCCATCGGCGACGAGGTGCGCCAGGGCAACAAGCGCACGACCCAGGTGGCGGAGGCGGCCCGGCGCGCCGTGGAGATCGCGCGCACGGAGATCACCACCCTCAACGCGGCCACCATCGAGCAGACGCGCCAGATCGAGATCACGCTGCAGCGCATCAACGACCTCTCGGTGGAGATCCAGAAGGACATCAACCAGATCATCGTGGCGATGCAGTTCCAGGACATCACGCGCCAGAAGCTGGAGCGCCTGCACAAGCCCGCGCTGGGCGCCACGTCGGAATCGCTCTCGCTGCTCTCCCACGAGACCCAGGCGCTGCTGCAGCGCGACCTCTACCGCGCGGTGCGCGCCTATGCCCAGAGCGCCCTCAAGCCGCGCATGGGCGGCTCGGTCGCCGAGGCGGAGGGCAGCAGCCTCGACGCGGTCGCCGAGGCGAAGGCCGACGGGGAGCGCGGCGACGAGGCGCCTCCGGACAAGAAGGTGGAGATCTTCTGAGCCGCGGGAGGCGCCGATGAAATGGCTCTTCGCCCCGGTGCATGCCCTGGTGAGCGGGCGCAACAAGGCGAAGCAGGTGACCATCGGGGTGCTCTTCACGGTGCCGCTCGCCATCGCCGCGTGGGCCGATCCTCCGGGGTGGAACGCAGCGGGGATCGCCGTCGCGTCCGCCTTCGCGGTGGCGGTCTATTACCTCGCCGCGCTCACGCTCACCACGGACGCGTCCTGGAGGGAGATCGACGAAGTGGCGCGGCTGCTGGGAGAGCACGACCTGCGCCGCGAGCGCCTTCCCGCGGATGCGCAGCTCTCGGCATCGAACCGCGAGGGGCGCGGGCAGATGGGCCATCTCTACCGGGCGCTGCGCGAGGCGCACGCGAGCCTCAACACCATCGTGGGACAGGCGCGCTCGAGCGCGGACGCGGCGCGCGGCGCCGCCGACGGCCTCGCCGCGGCGAACGTGAACCTCTCCTCGCGCACCGAAGAGCAGGCTTCCACGCTCGAGCAGACCGCGGCGGCCATGGAAGAGCTCTCCGCGACCGTGAAGGACAACGCCGAGAGCTGCCGCGCGGCGAGCGAGCTCGCGGCCACGGCCACCGTCGTGGCCCGCAGGAGCGCCGAGGCCGCCAAGCGCGCCAGCACGACCATGGACGCGATCGACGGCAGCTCGCGCAGGATCGTCGACATCATCGCCGTGATCGAGGCGATCGCGTTCCAGACCAACATCCTCGCGCTCAACGCGGCGGTGGAAGCCGCGCGCGCGGGCGAGCAGGGACGGGGTTTCGCCGTGGTGGCTTCCGAGGTGCGCTCCCTCGCGCAGAGGAGCGAGCAGGCCGCGAGGCAGATCCGGACCCTCATCTCGGAGTCGGTATCGAACGTGGGAAGCGGCACCGCCCTGGTCCACGACGCCGGGTCCCTCATCGACGAGGTGACCGCGAGCGTGGAGCAGGTGAACGAGCTGATCGGCATCATCGCCGTGGCCTCGCGGGAGCAATCGGCCGGCGTGGAAGGCATCAACACGGCGCTCGCCGGGCTGCAGGGCGCGACCCGGCAGAGCGCCTCCCTGGTGCAGCAGGCAGCGTATTCCGCGGTCACGTTCAAGGACGAGGCGCAGCGCCTCTCGGCGCTGGTGGGCCGGTTCCGGATCGACGAGGCGCGCGGCGGAGCGGTCACGGAGGCTGTCCCGGCGGCCGCGCCCACGGACGAGTGGCACGAGCTCTGAGGCGGCGTACACTGGAAACCTGCACCGACCCACGCCCCCGAGGGTGCCGTCCGAGATGAAGCCGCTGGTGGCCGTCAACGATTTCGTCGTCAAGTTCGCGAACGTGAACGGGTCGGGATCGGCCTCCGCGAACACGCTCTTCGCCAAGTCGATCCTTCGCATGGGCGTGCCGGTGAGCCCGCGCAACATCTTTCCGTCGAACATCCAGGGCCTGCCCACGTGGTACGAGGTGCGCGTTTCCGAGCGCGGCTGGCTCGGGCGCCGGGGCGGGGTGGACCTCATGGTCGCCATGAACCCCCAGACCTGGGACAAGGACGTGGCCGAGATCGAGCCCGGGGGCTACCTCTTCTACGACTCCACGAAGCCCATGCCCGCGGCGAAGTTCCGCGACGACGTGCAGGTGATCGGCATGCCCCTCATGGAGATCTGCAGCGCGACCTACGAGGACCCGCGCCAGCGCCAGCTCTTCAAGAACATCATCTACGTGGGAGCGCTTTCCACGCTCCTGGGCATCGACGCCGCGGCGGTGGAGAAGCTGATCGGCGAGCAATACAAGGGCAAGGAGAAGCTCCTCGAGCCCAACGTGCGGGCGCTGCACCTGGGCCGCGACTACGCGCGCGACCACCTGCCGGCCATCGGCCTCGAGGTGCGCGCGAGCGACCGGGTGGGCAAGCGCATCTTCCTGGAAGGCAACAATGCCGCGGCGCTGGGCTGCGTCTACGGCGGGGCCACCGTGGCGGCGTGGTATCCGATCACGCCTTCGTCGTCCATGGCCGAGGCGTTCGGGAAGCACTGCCGCAAGTACCGCACCGACCCCGCGACGGGCAAGGCGCGATATGCCGTGGTGCAGGCCGAAGACGAACTCGCATCCATCGGGATGGTGATCGGGGCGGCGTGGAACGGCGCGCGGGCGTTCACGTGCACCTCGGGCCCGGGAATCTCCCTCATGCAGGAGTTCATCGGGCTCGCCTATTTCGCGGAGATCCCGGCGGTGATCTTCGACGTGCAGCGCGCCGGGCCCTCGACCGGCATGCCCACGCGCACGCAGCAGGCCGATGTGCTGTCCTGCGCCTACGCCTCCCACGGCGACACCAAGCACGTGCTCCTCTTCCCGGAGGACCCGAAGGAGGGCTTCGAGATGGCGGCCATGGCGTTCGATTTCGCCGATCGCCTGCAGACGCCGATCTTCGTGCTCCTCGACCTGGACATCGGCATGAACGAGCGGCTGTGCGAGCCCCTCGCATGGAGCGACGACCGCAGGTACGACCGCGGCAAGGTGCTGTCCTACGCGGACCTGGAGGCGGGCAAGCGCTTCGGGCGCTACCTGGACCTCGATGCCGACGGCATCACCTGGCGCACGTATCCCGGGGCGCACCCCAAGCGGGGATCGTTCTTCACGCGGGGAACGAGCCGCGACCGATACGCGCGCTACACGGAGGAGGGCAGCGCCTACGTGGACAACATGCAGCGGCTGCTCAAGAAATTCGAGACCGCGAAGGACCTCATCCCGAAGCCCGTCGCGCGGGTGGCCGGCAAGGGTTCGCGCTTCGGGGTGATCTACTACGGGTCGACGTCCGCGGCGATGGACGAGGCGCTCGAGAGCCTGGAGGCCGAGGCGATGCAGGTCGACGCGCTTCGCATCCGCGCCTTCCCGTTCCACGACGAGGTGCTCGATTTCGCGAATGCCCACGACCACGTCTTCGTGGTGGAGCAGAACCGCGACGGGCAGCTTCGCACGCTGCTCGTGGCCGAAGGCATGCTGCACCCCGAGAAGCTCACCCCGGTGCTCCACTACGACGGTACGCCGATCACCGCGCGCTTCATCCACCAGCAGATCGCCTCGCGCCTGTCGGCCTTCAACGTGAGCCCGTTGAAGAAGTCCGCCGCCGCCGATTGACCCCACGATGACCTATCTCGCCAAGCCCAAGCTGCACCACCCGGAGCTCCCGACCAACGCGCTGGGACTCACGCGGCGCGACTACGAGGGCGCCATCTCCACCCTTTGCGCCGGCTGCGGCCACGATTCCATCAGCGCGGCGATCATCCAGGCGTGCTGGGAGCTCGCGATCCAGCCCCACCGGGTGGCGAAGCTCTCGGGCATCGGCTGCTCGTCGAAGACGCCCACCTACTTCCTCGGACAATCCCACGGCTTCAACAGCGTCCACGGCCGCATGCCCTCCGTGCTGACCGGCGCCAACCTCGCCAATCGCGACCTCCTCTACCTGGGGGTCTCGGGCGACGGCGATTCGGCGTCCATCGGCCTGGGCCAGTTCGCCCACAGCATGCGCCGCGGCGTGAACATGACCTACATCGTCGAGAACAACGGCGTCTACGGGCTCACCAAGGGCCAGTTCTCGGCGACCGCCGACCGCGGCTCGAAGGCCAAGCGCGGGGCGATCAACACCGACGAGGGCATCGACCTCGTCCTGCTGGCGCTCCAGCTCGGCGCCACCTACGTGGCGCGCAGCTTCTCCGGCGACAAGGCGCAGCTGGTGCCCCTCATCAAGGGCGCGCTCACCCACGAAGGGGCGGCGTTCATCGACGTGATCTCGCCGTGCGTCGCGTTCAACAACCACGACGGCTCGACCAAGAGCTACGACTACGTGCGCGAGCACAACGAGGCGGTGAACCGCCTGGACGTGATCACGGTGCGCAAGGAGATCACGGCGGACTACGAAGCGGGCACGGTGCAGGAGGTGCGCCAGCACGACGGGTCGATGCTGCGATTGCGCAAGCTCGAGGAGAAGTACGACCCCTCGGACCGCATCGCCGCCATGACCTACGTGCAGTCGCGCTACGCCATCGGCGAGATCGTGACGGGGCTGCTGTACTTCACGCCCAAGCCCCGCGACCTGCACGGCAGCCTCAACACCGTGGCTACGCCATTGAACGAGCTGGGCGAGCGCGAGCTCTGCCCGGGTTCGGCCGCGCTCGAGCGATTCAACGAGGACCTGCGATGAAGGACGCGATCGACCTGCGCAGCGACACCGTCACAAAGCCCTCTGCCGCCATGCGCCGGGCCATGGCCGCCGCGGAAGTGGGCGACGACGTCTTCGGGGATGACCCGACCGTGAATCGCCTCCAGGAAGTCTGCGCCAGGCGCTTCGCCATGGAATCGGGGCTCTTCTTTCCTTCCGGGACCCAATCGAACCTGGCCGCCCTCATGGCCCACTGCCAGCGGGGCGAAGAGGTGATCGTCGGGCAGGACGCGCACACCTACCATTACGAGGCGGGCGGCATGGCGGTGCTGGGCTCGATCCAGCCGCAGCCCCTGACCAACCGCCCCGACGGCACGCTCGACTTGGCGGAGGTGGAAGCGGCGATCAAGCCCGACGACGCCCACTTCGCGATCACGCGGCTGCTTGCGCTCGAGAACACCATCGGCGGCAAGGTGCTGCCGCGGGCCTACATGGCCGAGGCGATCGCCCTCGCGCGCCGCCGCGGCCTCGCCACGCACCTGGACGGGGCACGCATCTTCAATGCGTCGGTGAAGCTCGGCATGCCGGTGCAGGAGCTCTGCGCCGGGTTCGACACCGTCTCGGTGTGCCTCTCGAAGGGCCTCGGAACCCCGGCGGGCACGGTACTGGTCGGGCGCAAGGACCTCATCGCGCGGGCCCGGCGCATCCGCAAGATGCTGGGGGGCACGATGCGGCAGGTGGGCATCCTCGCCGCCGCCGGCCTCCACGCGCTCGAGCACAACGTGGAGCGCCTGGCCGAGGACCACGCCAACGCCGAGCGACTGGGTCGGGGGTTGGCCGCGCTCGGGCTGCGGGTCGATCCGGTGCAGACCAACATGGTCTTCGTGGCGATTCCCGGGAATTCGGTCGCGGACCTCGAGCGTCACCTGCGCGAGCAGGGTATCGTCGCTCTCGCGGGACCGAGGATGCGCCTGGCCACGCACCTGGACGTGGACGCGCGCGACATCGACCGCGTCGTGCAGGCCTTCGCCGGATTCTTCGGCAAGGCTGCCGCCGCGGACTAGGGCGAGTTGACGCCCGTCAACCGCCACACCGTTCGCTGGGTTAAGGTCACGACATGAACCCGATCGAAATGAAGTCCGAAGAAGTCCTGGAAACCGCGGAGGATCCGCGGCTGCTCCTGCGCCCCGACGGCTACTACGTCCAGGCCGGGGATGGCGCCCGCGAGCTGGGACCTTTCGCCACGGCCGCCGACGCCCTGGAAGCCTCGAGCACCGCCGGCGACGAAGGAATCGAGGCCGGCGAGACCCTCGAGGAGGCCGAAGACGAGATGGGCATCTCCGGCTGGGTGGACCCCGAGACCCACGAGCTCGCCGAGGAGTCCGTTCCCCGCATCGAGGAGCACTGAGGCTAGAGCACCTCGCCCGCGTGGTCCGCGAGGCGCGAGCGCTCCCCGCGCATGAGCGTCACGTGGCCCGAGTGGTTCCAGCCCTTGAAGCGGTCCACCACGTAGGTCAATCCGGATGAGCCTTCGGTGAGGTAAGGCGTGTCGATCTGGGCGATGTTGCCCAGGCACACGACCTTCGTCCCCGGCCCGGCGCGCGTGATGAGCGTCTTCATCTGCTTGGGCGTGAGGTTCTGCGCCTCGTCGATGATGAGGTACTTGTTGATGAAGGTGCGCCCGCGCATGAAGTTCAGGCTCTTCACCTTGATGCGGTTGCGGATGAGGTCGGCGGTGGCCGCGCGGCCCCAGTCGCCCGCCTCGTCGTCGGTGCGCATGAGCACGTCGAGGTTGTCCTCGAGCGCCCCCATCCACGGCGTCATCTTCTCTTCCTCGGTGCCGGGAAGGAACCCGATGTCCTCGCCCACGGGCACCGTCACCCGCGTCATGATGATCTCCGTGTAGACCTTGTACTCGAGGGTCTGCATGAGGCCCGCGGCGAGCGTGAGCAGCGTCTTGCCCGTGCCGGCCTGGCCCAGCAGCGTGATGAAATCGATGTCCGGGTCCATCAGCAGGTTCAGCGCGAAGTTCTGCTCGCGGTTCCTCGCCGTGATGCCCCACACGTTGTTCTTGTGGTGCGAGAAGTCCTTGAGGGTCTGCAGCACGGCGACCTTGCCGCGCGCCTCCTTCACGATGGCGAGGAAGGGCCGGTCGCCCTCGTGGAAAACGAACTGGTTCACCAGCATCGCGGGCACGAGGGGGCCGCGCACGCGGTAGAGCGTGCGGCCGTGCTCCTGCCAGCTCTCGACGTCCTTGCCGTGCTTGTCCCAGAAGTCCTCCGGCAGTTGCATGATGCCGGTGTAGAGCAGGTCGGTATCCTCGAGGACCTTGTCGTTGTAGTAGTCCTCGGCGGCGATTCCCACCGCATGCGCCTTGATGCGCATGTTGATGTCCTTGGACACCAGCACGACTTCGCGCTTGGGATACTTCTGCCGCAGGTGCATCGCCACGCCGAGGATCACGTTGTCGGCCTTCTGCGAGGCGACGGAATCCGGGATCTCCACGCTCACCGAGTGGGTCTGCAGGAAGAGCGAGCCGGTGGCGTCGCCGCCGCTCTTGGCCTTGAGCGAGTAGCCGCGCTCGATGGGGCCGCCCTGGGAGACGATCTCGTCGAGGAAACGGCTCGCCTGGCGGGCGTTGCGGGCCACCTCGCTCATGCCCTTCTTGTTGTCGTCGAGCTCCTCGAGCGTGACCATCGGCAGGAAGATGTCGTGCTCCTCGAAGCGCAGCAGGCTCGTGGGATCATGCATGAGCACGTTGGTGTCCAGCACGAAGAGCTTCGTCAACCCGGCCCTGGGAGGCCGCGCCTGGGGTTCGCGTTCGCGTCTGCGCTGCATGGGGGCCTCCGGTGGAGAGGCGTAGGTGGGCATCTCCTCCCCGTCGTGGCGCGGGGCGGAGTCTCGCAGGGGATCGTTGGGCATCAGGTCGGAAGGGGATGGTGGAAGAGGGGTCCTACAGTTCGCCGCCGCGCACGAATTCGAGCACCTGGCGTCCGTACATGTTCTTCATCTTCATGACGCCGAAGATCGCGCAGGCTTTCTCGTCGGGATCCGAGAGCAGCTCGAACGGCAAGGAGAACTTCGCCTTGAAGCGCTCGTGGGACTTCAGGTCGTCGCGGGAAATGCCGAAGACGGCGACCTTCCGGCCCACGAATTCCGGGTACAGGTCGCGGAAGTCGATGCCCTCGGTGGTGCACCCGGGCGTGTCGTCCCTGGGATAGAAGTAGAGGACGAAAGGGTGCCCGTGAAAGGCCGAAAGCCGGAAGCGCTGGTTGCCGGTGGCGGGCAGCTCGAAGTCGGGCACGACCGCACGAGCGTTCATCCGAGTCGAGGCTTAGAAAAACGAGAGGCCACAACCCATGGTGAACAAAAACTCCGGAAAACGCAAGCTATGGGGATGATCCTTCGGCCAGGAACTCCGGGCCCTGGGTGGCAAGGGTGCCCGAGCGCCCCGCCAGGGGGGCGTCGACCACGGTGTGCAGCGGCAGCAGGTCCGCCGTCACATCCTGCGCCTGGTCGCGCATCGCGGTGAGGTCGTAGCCCTGCGCCTTCCACCCCGAGAGCAGCCGCTCGAAGACGGGGGCGAGCTTCATTCCCTCGAGCTCCGCGTGCAGCGTGTACACGTGCGCCCGGCGATCGGCGGCGGTGCGCTCGAGGAGCCTCTCGGCGACGGTCGCCTCCGAGACGCCGTCCACCCCGATCATCTCGTCCAGGGTCGGCAAAGTGGTGGGAAACTGCGGGCAGGCGACGATCTCCGCGCGCACCACCGGGATGAACGGGTGCGTGCCGCGCGTATCGGATGCGTAGCGGAAGCCCATGGCCTGGGTGCGGCGCCACGCGTGCACGTTCATTTGCCAGCCGGCGGCGCCGTGGACCTCGGGATCGGCGCCGAAGACCTCGCGGAAGCGCTGGCATGCGAGGGCCATCTGCCACTGCGTCCATTGCGCGTCGGCGCCCGCCACGTCGTCCTGCCATTTCACGTGGTCCCAGGTGTGGATCCCGACCTCGAAGCCCGCGTCGCGCACTTGCCGCATGACGCCCGCGCAACGCTTGCCGATATCGGGTCCCGGCAGCACGGTGCCGTAGAGCAGGGTCCGGATGCCGTAGTGGGAAACCACCGAGGTGCGCCCCACCTTTTTCATGAATCCCGGCCGCAGCGCGCGCTTGATCGCCCGTCCCGTGTGATCGGGCCCGAGGCTGAAGAGGAACGTGGCGCCGGCCCCATGGCGGCCGAGTATTTCGATAAGCTTCGGTACGCCCTCGCTCGTTCCGCGCAGGGTATCGACGTCGATCTTGAGGGCAAGCTTCATGCAGGAGGTTCGGATTGGATGCGCAGGACCGTGATTCTCCCACGCCCTACGACCGGATCGGCGGGGGCGACAATGTGCGCGGGCTGGTGGAGCGCTTCTACGACCTCATGGACCTCGATCCGGCGTACGCGCGGTTGCGGCACGTGCATGGCGCGAGCCTCGAAGGCGCGCGCGAGAAGCTCTACCTGTTCCTTTCCGGATGGCTGGGCGGACCGCCGCTCTACGTCGAACGATTCGGACACCCGATGCTGCGCGCCCGGCACCTGCCTTTCGCGATCGGCGACGAGGAGCGCGACCAATGGATGGCGTGCATGATCCAGGCGATGGAGGAAACCGAGGTGCCACAGGAGATCAGGGGGCCCTTGCAGGGGGCGTTCCGGAAGACCGCCGACTGGATGCGAAACCGATGACCCCTCCTGACGGCCGGGGGAGCAGAAAGTTGATGCGCCGCAACATGGTCGTGTGCTAAAATGTTGAATAACCTTGAAATTTTGGACCATTAATGCGCCGCCCCCTTCGCAACATCGCCATCATCGCCCACGTCGACCACGGGAAGACGACCCTCGTCGACAAGCTGCTGCAACAGGCCGGCACCTTCGCCAAGCACCAGCATCTCGTCGAGCGCGTGATGGACTCGGGCGACATCGAGCGCGAGCGCGGGATCACGATCCTCGCCAAGAACACGGCGGTGGATTACCACGGCGTGCACATCAACATCGTCGACACCCCCGGCCACGCGGACTTCGGCGGCGAGGTCGAGCGCGTGCTGTCGATGGTCGATGGCGTGCTGCTCCTCGTGGACGCGGTCGAAGGTCCCATGCCCCAGACCCGCTTCGTCACGCGCAAGGCGCTCGCCCAGGGACTGAAGCCCATCCTCGTGGTCAACAAGGTCGATCGCGACGGCGCTCGCTCCGACTGGGTGGTGGACCAGACCTTCGACCTCATGGACAAGCTGGGCGCGACCGAGGACCAGCTCGACTTCCCGGTGATCTATGCGTCGGCCCTGAACGGCTGGGCCTCGACCAAGGTGGACGAGGTCGGAACCGACATGCGCCCGCTCTTCGATGCGGTGCTGAAGCACGTACCCGAGCCCGCGGGCGACCCCGATGGCCCGCTCCAGCTGCAGATCGCGGCGGTGGATTACTCGAGCTTCCTCGGACGCATCGCGGTCGGGCGCATCCGCCGCGGCTCGATCAAGAAAGCGCAGGAAGTCGCCATCATGTCGGGCGACAAGTTCATCCGGAAGGCCAAGATCGGATTGCTGCATACCTTCCAGGGCCTCGAGAAGGTCGAGACCCCGGTCGCGTCGGCGGGCGAGATCGTTTCGGTCACGGGCATCGAGGATTTCGTCATCGGCACGACCTTCGCCGATCCGCTCGTGCCCGAGGGCCTGCCCATGGTCGGCGTGGACGAGCCCACGCTCACGATGAATTTCCAGGTGAACACCTCGCCCTACGCGGGCCAGGAGGGCAAGTACGTCACCAGCCGCCAGATCCGCGAGCGCCTCGAGCGCGAGCTCCTCGCCAACGTGGCCCTGCGCGTGGAGGAGACGGAAGACGCGGACGTCTTCCGCGTGTCGGGGCGCGGCGAGCTGCACCTGACGATCCTGATCGAGAACATGCGGCGTGAAGGCTACGAGGTCGCGGTGGGCAAGCCGCGCGTCGTGGTGAAGGAGATCGACGGCGTGCGCATGGAGCCGTGGGAGAACCTCACGGTGGACGTCGACGCCTCGAACCAGGGCAAGGTCATGGAAGAGCTCGGGCGCCGCGGCGGGGAGCTCCAGGACATGGTGCCGGACGGCAAGGGGCGCGTGCGCCTTGACTACAGCATCCCGTCGCGCGGCCTCATCGGCTTCCACATGGAATTCATGACCCTCACGCGCGGCACCGGCATCAAGAGCCACGTCTTCGAGAAGTACGCGCCGGTGAAGGGCGAGCTGCCTTCGCGCCGCAACGGCGTCCTCATCTCCTCGGAACAGGGCGATGCGGTGGCCTTCGCGCTCTTCAACCTCGAGGATCGCGGACGGATGTTCGTGTCTCCCGGCGAGCGGCTGTACGTGGGCATGGTGGTCGGCATCCACAGCCGCGACAACGACCTCATCGTGAACCCGGTGAAAGGCAAGAAGCTCACCAACGTGCGCGCCGCGGGCAAGGACGAGAACGTGGTGCTCACGCCGCCCATCCAGCTCACGCTCGAATCCGCCGTCGAGTTCATCGAGGACGACGAGCTGGTGGAAGTCACCCCCAAGTCGATCCGCCTTCGCAAGCGTTTCCTGTCCGAGCACGACCGCAAGCGCGCCGCGCGGGAAGACAAGGCGGCGTAAGGGTCAGACGTCGTCGATCGACTTCGGCCAGTCGTCCTTCAGCAGCCTGGAAAGCGACCGATCGGCGAGCAGGCGCCCGCCCGTCTGGCACGTGGCGCAGTAGTTGCCTTCGTTCTCCGCGTAGACGATGCGCTGGACGGGCGAGCCGCACACCGGACAGGGTTTCCTGTACCGCCCGTGCACCGCCATCCCGTCGTGGAACGCCGTCACTTTCTCCGGGAATCCGTCGCCGGCCTCAGCGCGCAGCATCCGGGTCCATTTGTCGAGCGTCGAGCGCGCCGCTTCGTGGATACGGCCCACTTCGTCGTCGGCGAGCGAGCGGGAGAGCTTGAGGGGCGAGAGCCGCGCCCCATGGAGGATCTCGTCGGAATAGGCGTTGCCGATCCCGCTGAACAGGCGCGGATCGGTGAGCGAGCGCTTGAGGGTATGGTTCTCGCGCGTGAGCGCCGTCCTGAATGCTTCGCGGCTCGCTTCCAGCGGCTCGATGCCGCCGGGGTCGAGGGCGCCGAGCGCCGCCTCGCCCCGGACCACGACCATCGATGCGCGCTTCTTCGTCCCGGCCTCCGTGAAGAAGAGCGTTCCCGAGGGGAACTCGAGCCGGGCGAGCACCGCTTTCGAACCCATGCCCAGCTTCTGCCCCGGCGTGCGCCAGCGCAGGCGCCCGGCGATCATGAGGTGCAGCACGACAAAGAGATCGTCGTCGAGCACGAGGACGATCCGCTTGCCGATGCGGCGGGCCTCGCGCACGACGCGGCCGGCGAGGGCGTCCACGGGCGGATCGTAGGAACGCAGCACGAACGGGCTCAGCACCTCGACCCGCTCCAGCGGCTGTCCGGCGACTTGCCGCCGCAGGGCTTCCACGTACACGCAGACGTCGGGCAGCTCCGGCATGGGCGGGATCTTACGTGCGAAAATGGGACAGCGTAAGAAGGGGAATCATGGACATCCAGGCGCTTTCCGTCCTCCTGCTCGCGATGATCGTCATCCTCGCGGCGGCGGTGATCTGGCTCGCGTTCACCGTGCGCTCCGGCCAGGAGTCCCGGCACCGGGAGATGCTTTCCGACCTGCACGGGGGACTCGCCGCCTCCGCCGACCGGATCGCCTCGCGCCAGAGCGAGGAGGGCGACCGCCTGCGCCGCGTCGTGAGCGAGGAGCTGGAGCGCAACCGCGCCACGCTGCAGACGTTCGAGAAGGGACTCGCGGAAAAGGTGGACGCGCGCTTGGGCGAGATCGGCGGCAAGGTGGCCGAGCGTCTCGACGAGGGCTTCAAGCGCACCAACGACACGTTCCTGAGCGTCATGACGCGCCTGCAGACGATCGACGACGCGCAGAAGAAGATCGAGACCCTCACGGGAAGCGTGGTGAACCTGCAGCAGCTCCTCGGCAGCAAGAGCTCCCGCGGGGCGCTGGGCGAGCGCCAGCTCGAGGACATCATCCGCAACTACCTGCCCGACTCGGCGTTCGAGTTCCAGTACACATTCCGCACCGTCGCCGTGCGCGCCGACTGCGTGCTGAAGCTCCCCGATCCCACGGGGCTGCTCGCGATCGACTCGAAGTTCCCGCTCGAGAACTACGAACGCATGATCTCCGACGGCCCCGACAAGGTGACCCCGGGCGTGTTCAAGGCCGACGTGCGCCGCCACATCGACGCGATCTCCTCGAAGTACATCGTGCCGGGGGAGACGGGCGACGGAGCGGTGATGTTCATCCCGGCGGAATCGGTGTTCGCGGAGATCCACGCGCACCATCGGGACCTCCTCGAGTACGCCCAGCAAAAGCGGGTCTGGATGGTTTCCCCCACCACGCTCATGGCGGTGGTCAACACCGCGCGCGCGGTGATCCGCGACGTGGAGACGCGCAAGCAGATCCACATCATCAAGGATGAGCTGGGCAAGCTCGGCAAGGAGTTCGCGCGCTTCGACGAGCGCATGAAGAAGCTCGCCGACCACATCCGCCAGGCGAACGAGGACGTGAAGGACGTCGCGGTCACCAGCAGGAAGATCACGGACAAGTTCGCAGCCATCGAGCGGGCCGAGCTGCCCGGCGAGGTCCCTGCGATCGAGGCCGTGCCCGAAGCCCCCCAGCTGTCGGTCGTCCCCAAGGCGGAATAGGGCTTCGACCGCGCAGTTTTTCCTCCATGCGGAAACGCATGATCGCCGTACTCCGACCTATTGCAAGCGGCGGGGCACAGGTGCACGATGGGCCGCGTTTCGCATTCCCGCGCCGAGGAGGATCTCCATGCATGCCAGCCGCTGGGCCATATCGCTGCTCTTCGTCTCCGCCACGGCCGCCGCCGATCCGGGCAATGCCGCGCAGCCGCACGCGGCGTCCTTCTCGACGCTCATCACGACGCCGCTCGGCATCGAGGGCCTCACCAACGACGACCATGGGAACCTGTACACGCCGGGGCGCGCGGCCGCCGGGCAGCCGCGCCCGGTCTATCGCGTGAGCATCGCCAACCCCACCCTCACCGTGGTGGGCGATGTTCCCGCGCCGAGCGCCACGACGGCGTGCTCCCCGAGCGGCCTCGCATTCGGACCCGACGGGCAGCTCTACGTGACCCAGAGCAACAATTCGATCTACCGCTTCGTTCCGAGCGACAGCGCGCCGCCCATGGCCACGGTCTTCGCCACCGGGGTGCCGGGCAACAACGGCCTCGCCTTCGATTGGAACGGCAACCTGTGGACCGGGGACGGCACGACCGGGCTGGGCCGCGTGTGGCGCATTTCACCTGCAGGCGTTGCGACCGAGGTATTCCGCATCCAGCCGATGGCCAACGTGGTGACGGGCGCCCCCAGCGGTGTCGCGAGCGTGGGCCGCAGCGCGCTCACCATTCCCACCGGGACCGCGCAATCGCTGGTGGCCAACGGCCTGGCGTTCGACCATTCGCACAACCTCTACATCGCGGACACCGCCCGCGGCGCCCTCTGGCGCGTGCACATCCGGCGGGACGGCACGCCCGATGCGGACACCGGGTGCGACGAGACCTTCACGGCCGATACGCTCTGCCTCACCCACGTATGGTTCCAGCACCCGTATCTCGAGGGCAGCGACGGCATCGCGATCGACCAGGCAGGCAACATCTGGTCCGATGCGAACGAGCGCAATGCCGTGGTCTTCGTGTCCCGTTCGGGCGAGGCGGTCGAGGTCTTCCGCAACCCGGTGGACGCGGTCACGAAGTTGCGCAACGCGGGCCCGCTCGAGACGCCGACCAGCCCGGTACTCGCCGGCCGCACTTTCTGCACCGCGAGCTCCGACGGCAACCGGCGCGACAACTCCCCGAGCACCGACGGCGAGATCGGCGGGCCGGGGCAGCCGAAAGGCAAGATCTCCTGCCTGGACCAGCGGGTCGCGGTCCCCGGAATGTCGCTGCCCGTGCGCTGAAGGGCGCGGGGCCGGCCCACCCCGGGATCCGCAGGGACCCATTGGTGGATGATGCCGTATCATTTCATCCATGAAGGTCATCGGCATCGCGGGCTACAGCGGCAGCGGCAAGACCACGCTCATCGAGAAGATGGTCCCGGTGCTGGTGGGCGAGGGGCTGCGCGTTGCCCTCATCAAGCACGCGCACCACGAGTTCGACGTGGACCAGCCGGGGAAGGATTCGTATCGCCATCGCCATGCGGGCTGCACGGAGGTGCTGGTGAGCTCGTCGAAGCGCGCCCGCATCGCGTCGGTATCGGCCGATTTGGCGGCGGCATTGAAGGCGAGCGCAGCCTGCTGCAACGCTTTGCCGCGCGCGGCGAAATCAGCCGGCTTCTGCCAGATTTCGAGTTTGGCGCCGGTTTTGCCGATGTTCGGCCCAGTCCCGGCGGGGAACCAGCCGACAACCCTGGGCG
>JAANCK010084837.1_pt1 | contig 25701 bp, 21 predicted proteins | sample 7277841 | NCBI WGS metagenome assembly JAANCK01 (sample SAMN14222788, study PRJNA588281) | permafrost metagenome | isolation source: Arctic cryosol methane SIP | place: Canada:Nunavut | collected 2015-07 | reverse complement strand
CCGCCCCCACCAAGCGCGCCGCCCTGCTCCCGCCGGAAGCGTACGACGCTCCGGCCCGGTCTTCGCACAAGGCAACGCGAAAATCGGAGGCGGTCCAGGCCGACAATCCGCTGGCTGAGAAACCCCAGGCGCTGGATTTCGACCCGCGTCTGGGCGGCGGCGAACCCCATCCGGAGGCGTTCCGGGACGGCTCCGAAACTTATCTGGATCACGCCGGAGTGCCGGCTGCGAAGAAACGCGCGCCCGAGCCGCAGGCAGTCCAGCCTGCGGCGCGGCCGGCACGCAAAGCCCGCGCAGCCGGACCGGCGAAACTGTTCGTGCTGGACACCAATGTGTTGATGCACGATCCGATGAGCTTGTTCCGTTTCGAGGAACACGACATCTTCCTGCCGATGATCGTGCTGGAGGAACTGGACGGCCACAAGAAGGGCATGACCGAGGTGGCCCGCAACGCCCGCCAGGCCAGCCGCACACTCGATGCGCTGGCTGGCGCGCAGGGTGCGGACATCAGCGCCGGGCTCAAGCTCAACACCACGGGGCACCGCGAGGCTGGCGGCTCCTTGTTTTTCCAGACCCAGGCCCTGTCCAATAACCTGCCCATCAGCCTGCCACAAGGCAAGGCCGACAACCAGATCCTGGGCGTTGTGCAGGCCTTGCGAGAGCAATACGCGCCGCGCGAAGTGGTGCTGGTGTCCAAGGACATCAACATGCGGGTCAAGGCCCGGGCGCTGGGCCTGGCCACCGACGACTACCAGAATGACAAGACGCTCGACGATCTGGAACTGCTGTATTCGGGGGCACTGGCGTTGCCCACGGACTTCTGGGCCAAGCACGGCAAGACCATCGAGAGCTGGCAAAGCGGCTTGCACACTTATTACCGCATCACCGGGCCGATCGTTCCGAGCCTGCTGATCAACCAGTTCGTCTATTTCGAGTCGCCCGGCGAGCCCAGCCTGTACGCCCGCGTCACCGAGATCCGCGCCAAGACGGCGGTGCTCAAGACTCTGAAGGACTACGGCCATCTCAAGAACTCGGTATGGGGCGTCACCACCCGCAACCGTGAGCAGAACTTCGCGATGAACCTGCTGATGGACCCGGAAGTCGATTTCGTCACGCTGACGGGCACGGCCGGCACCGGCAAGACGCTGATGGCGCTGGCGTCGGGCCTGACCCAGGTCCTGGACGACCGCCGCTACACCGAGATCATCATGACCCGGGCCACCGTGAGCGTGGGCGAGGACATCGGTTTCCTGCCCGGTACCGAGGAGGAAAAGATGGGCCCCTGGATGGGTGCGCTCGACGACAACCTCGAAGTTCTGGCCAAGACCGACACCAGCGCCGGCGAGTGGGGCCGTGCCGCGACCAACGAGTTGATCCGCAGCCGCATCAAGATCAAGAGCATGAATTTCATGCGCGGCCGCACCTTCCTCAACAAATACGTGATCATCGACGAGGCCCAGAACCTGACCCCCAAGCAGATGAAGACGCTGGTGACTCGGGCCGGCCCCGGCACCAAGATCATCTGCATGGGCAACCTGGCCCAGATCGATACACCCTACCTGACGGAGGGCTCATCGGGGCTGACTTTCGCGGTGGACAAGTTCAAGGGCTGGCCGCACAGCGGCCACATCACCCTGGCGCGCGGCGAGCGCTCGCGGCTGGCGGATTTCGCGAGCGAAGTGCTGTAAACGGAGGATAACGAGCCTGCCAGGGCAGGCTCGTCCTTCGTCTAGAAGTCCGAGCTGCCGGAAGCCAGGCTCTCGAAGCGAGTCAGCTCTTTCATGAACGCCAGCTTGATGGTCCCGGTCGGGCCGTTGCGCTGCTTGCTGATGATGATCTCGGCTACGCCGGGCTCCTTCGAGTCCTTGTTGTAGTAGTCATCGCGGTAGATGAACATGATGACGTCCGCGTCCTGCTCGATCGCGCCGGACTCGCGCAGATCGCTCATCATGGGCCGCTTGTCGGTGCGGGATTCGACACCCCGGCTAAGCTGGGACAGGGCGAGCACCGGGCATTGCAGTTCCTTGGCCAGCATCTTCAGACCGCGCGAAATTTCACCGACGGCGGTGGCCCGGTTCTCCTCGCTCATGCTGCTGGACACGCTCATGAGCTGCAGGTAGTCCACCACGATCAGGCCCAGCTTGCCGCACTGACGGGCCAGGCGGCGCGCATTGGCACGCAGTTCGCTGGTGGTAAGGCCCGGCGACTCGTCGATGTGCAGCGAAATATTACGCAGCTTCTCGATGGCCTCGGTCAGGCGCGGCCACTCGGCATCGGTGAGCTTGCCAGTGCGCAGGTGCATCTGGTCGATCCGGCCGATCGACCCTACGATGCGCACCGCCAACTGGCTGGCGCCCATTTCCATCGAGAACACGGCCACCGGCAGGCCCTCGTTCAACGCCACATGCTCGGCGATGTTGATAGCCAGCGCGGTCTTACCCATGGACGGCCGTGCCGCGAGCACGATCATGTCGCCGGCCTGCATGCCGGAAGTCATCCGGTCCAGATCGTAGAAGCCGGAAGGCACGCCGGTGATGTCGTTGGGGTTGTCCGCCATCTCCTGGACCCGGTCCAGCAATTGGACCACCAGGCTGTCCATTCCCTGGAAGCCCTGCTTCATCCGCGAGCCTTCCTCGCCGATGTTGAAGATCTTCTGTTCGGCCTCATCCAGGATCTTGTCGACCGGCTTGCCCTGCGTGTTGAAGGCCGCCGTGGCGATCTCGTCGCTCGCACTCACCAGCTTGCGCAGGATCGATCGCTCGCGGACGATCTCGGCATAGCGGCGGATATTGCTGGCGCTGGGCACGTATTGCGCCAGCGAGTTGAGATAGGCCAGGCCGCCCACTTCCTCCGCCTTGCCCAGCCCCTGCAGCTGTTCGTACACGGTGATGACGTCCGCCGGTCGGGTGGCGTTGATGAGCCCCCCAATGGCCGCATAGATCAGCCGGTGCTCGTAGCGATAGAAATCACTGTCGGTCAGCAGGTCGCCCATGCGGTCCCAGGCGCCGTTGTCCAGCAGCAGGCCGCCGAGCACGCTGGACTCGGCCTCGATGGAGTGCGGCGGAATGCGCAACTGGGCGATCTGGCGATCACGGGAAAAGTCGTCGTCAACAGCGGTAAGAACGGCAGACATGGATGTTCTTGGGATAAAGACGAATGCTACGCCGGGCGGCGCAGCCCGTCACTGGACAAGTATGTGGACAACTGGTGATTTCCCGGTGCACCAGCAGGATGAACCTGTGCATGGTAGCAATCTCTACCGTTACACAGGACGCGCCGTTCCGGGGCAATGCCGCCAGTTAAAGTCAGCCTGATGCCCATCGCGATCTTCCGGCCCGTATGTCGCGGTCTTCGCCCGGCCAGCCGGTCCCACGCATGAGAACTTTTCGCCTGCAGCTGCGTTTTCTGGTTCCGCTGGTCGTGATCCTGGCCGCGGCAGCCTACCTCGCCTTGCCACTCATGGACCGGTTGAACCTGCGCTGGTTCGCGCGCGACTTGAACATGCGCGGCGCGCTGGTCACCAACGCGCTGTCGGAATCGATCGCCGATGCCATGTCGGATCGGCGCGGGCGCAAGCTCCAGGCGCTCTTCAACCGCGCGACGCAGGATGAACGGCTGGTCGCGATCGGACTGTGCTCGCCGGAAAAGAAGCTGCTGCGCACCACGCCCAACTTCCCGAAGGACCTTGGCTGCGAACGGGCCGCACAGATCGCCGCCGAGCCTGACCCGATGCTGCGCATTGGGGGCGGTCCGGTGCATGTGGGCGTTCATCCGGTCAATGCCGAGGCCGGACGGGTCGGCGACCTCGTGTTGTTGCAGGACCTGAGTTTCATCGAGCGTCGCAGCCAGGACACCCGGCAATACCTGATCATCCTCATCGCGAGCCTGGGCGCAGTGATCGCGCTGGCGACCGTGATCGTCGCGCAGCTCAGCTGGCGCGGCTGGGTTTCCGGCACGCGCGCGCTGCTGCGCGGAGAAGGTCTGATCCGGCCCTTGTCCGGCACCGCACCCGAACTGGCCCCCCTCGCGGCCGATCTGCGGGCCCGGCTGCGTGAACTGGAAGACGAGTATCGCCGCTCGCAGGGGCCCGAGGCCGACTGGAACCCGCAACGGCTGCAGTCCCTGCTGCGCACGCAATTCAGCGGCGACCAAGTGATCGTTGTGTCCAACCGCGAGCCTTATATCCACGAGCGCAGTGGCACAGGCATCGTGGCACGCCGGCCCGCCAGCGGGCTGGTGACCGCGGTCGAGCCGGTGATGCGAGCCTGCTCCGGCACCTGGATCGCCCACGGCAGCGGCAGCGCTGACCGGGATGTGGTCGACGGCCACGACCGGGTGGCCCTGCCGCCGGGCCAGAAGGAATACCTTCTGCGCCGCATGTGGCTCACTCCCGAGGAGGAGAAGGGCTATTACTTCGGCTTCGCCAACGAGGGCATGTGGCCGCTGTGCCACGTGGCCCACGTGCGCCCGGTGTTCCGCGAGTCCGACTGGCAGTGCTACCGGGCCGTGAACCAGCGCTTCGCCGACGCGGTTGTCGAGGAAGCGCGCAGTGAGGACCCGGTGGTGCTGGTGCAGGACTACCACTTCGCCCTGCTGCCGGCGATGGTGCGCGATAAATTGCCGCGCGCCACCATCCTGACTTTCTGGCACATCCCCTGGCCGAACCCGGAATCCTTCGGCATCTGCCCCTGGCGGCGCGAGATCCTGCAGGGCATGCTGGGCAGCACGATCCTGGGCTTTCACACCCGCTTCCACTGCAAAAATTTCATCGAGACGGTGGACCGCTACCTGGAGGCCCGCATCGAGCACGAGCATTCAACCATCTCGTTCCAGGGCGCCAGCACCTTCGTGGAAAGCTACCCGATCTCCATCGAGTGGCCGACCGAGAGCGAGACCGGGCATTGGCGGCCGGTGGCGGAGGACCGGCGCCGCGTGTTCGAGCGGCTGCGCATTCCACCCGGCCACCGGCTGGCGGTGGGCGTCGACCGGTTCGACTACACCAAGGGCATCCTGGAGCGGGTGCACGCGGTGGAGCGGATGCTGGAGAAATACCCCGAATGGTTGGGCCGGTTCGCGCTGGTGCAGGTCGCGGCGCCTTCGCGTGGCGAACTGGAAGAATACCGTGCGTTTCGGGAGCGGATCACGCAGGTCAGCGAGCGTGTCAACAAGCGCTTCAGCGCAGCCGGCGGGCCGGTGATCCGTCTGGTGGTGGAGCACTACGACCACGAGGCAGTCAATGAGTTGTATCGCGCGGCCGACGTCTGCCTGGTCACCAGCCTGCATGACGGCATGAACCTGGTGTGCAAGGAGTTCGTGGCGGCCCGGGATGACGAGCACGGCGTGCTGATTCTCAGCCGCTTCGCCGGCGCCGCGCGCGAATTGCCGGAAGCGTTGATCGTCAACCCGTATCACGTCGAGGAGACCGCCGACGCGCTGCATCGGGCGCTGACCATGCCGGAGGCGGAGCAGCGCGAGCGCATGGCCAGCCTGCGCACCACAGTGCGCGAATTCAACGTGTACCGCTGGGCCGGCCGCATGCTTTCCGACGCGGGCCGCTGGCGCCTGCGTGAACGCATCGCAGCGCGGGTACAGCGCCACGCCGGGGAATAACCACCGGAAATGAAAAGAGGGAGGCGGCCGCCCGGGCGTCCTCCCTCTTTCACAAGGACAAGGCTGCCCAAGCAGCCTTGGTTCCTGTCGGAGCGCAGCGGTTACGGAGCGTAGCGCTTGCCGATCGAAGCGGTTATGCCGTTTCGCCGTACACCGTCACATTGATGTCGACGACAACGTCAGTGTGCAGGGCCACACTGACGGTGCTTTCGCCGACGGTCTTGATCGGGCCGTTGGGCATGCGAACCTGGGCCTTCGCGACCTTGTAACCCAGTTTGGTGAGCTCTTCGGCGATATCGAAATTGGTGACCGATCCGAACAGGCGGCCATCGACGCCTGCCTTCTGGGTCAGCTTCACCGTGGTGCCGGCCAGCTTTTCGCCCTCGGCCTGCGACGCTGCCAGTTTGCCGGCGGCCGCCTTTTCGAGTTCGATGCGCTTGGCTTCGAACTCGGCCTTGTTGGCTTCAGTGGCACGGCGGGCGCGGCCCTGGGGAATCAGGAAATTGCGGGCATACCCGTCCTTGACCTTGACGATCTCACCCAGGCTGCCGAGGTTGATGACCTTGTCGAGCAGAATGACTTGCATGTTCTTCGCTCCTTAGATGCGATGCTGGTCGCTGTAGGGCACCAGGGCCAGGAAGCGGGCGCGCTTGATGGCGGTGTTGAGCTGACGCTGGTAGATCGCGCGCGTGCCGGTCAGGCGCGCGGGAATGATCTTGCCGTTTTCGGCGATGAAATCACGCAGCGTGTCGACGTCCTTGTAGTCGATTTCCTCGACGCCGGCGACGGTGAAGCGGCAGAAGCGCTTGCGCTTGAACAGCAGCGACTGGGTGTTGCGCTTCGGACGCTTGTCCTTGTTGAATTTCTTGAACGTGGCCATGTGGGACCTTTCTGAAGAGGGCGGGACGCAGCCCGGTGGCTGTCCCGCAGGAAACTAACTCGGATGAAATGACTGGATGTGGAGCACGGGGTGCTTGCCGTTGCGCGGTGTCGCCAGGAACCCCGTGAAGCGCCAGTTGCTGCCGATGGCCTGTTGGCGCAGCGTCTCGGCCACGCTGCCAAAAGCCACCGCCTTGATCGCCACCTTGACCTGCCGCACCAGCCCTGCTTCGGTAACCTCGGACTCGTGTTCGAGCCTCAGGTCCAGGGCCGGCAATCCGGCGGGTGTGTATCGCAGGGCCGAAGCCTCGGCGATACCGGCGTTCAAGAGCAGCTGGTTCACTCCCGGCTGGCGCCGCTCACGACTGGTTGTACTCCGCCTGCTGGGCCTTGCGGGCCTCTTCGCGCTCCACGGTCTTCATCATCGACGAAGGGCCGCTGTCGGCCTTCTTCTTGACGACAGTCAGGTGGCGCAGCACTGCGTCGTTGAACCGGAAGGCATGCTCCAGCTCCGCCATCACCGGCTGGTCGGCCTCGACGTTGACGCACAGGTAGTGAGCCTTGGCGAGCTTGTTGATCTGGTAGGCCAGCTGGCGGCGGCCCCAGTCTTCAACCCGGTGCACTTTCCCGCCGCCGGCGGTGATCATGCCCTTGTAGCGTTCCAGCATGGCCGGAACCTGTTCGCTCTGGTCCGGATGGATCAGCAAGATGATTTCGTAATGACGCATGGCACTCCTTGAGGATGGACCGCGGCTTCAAAGGCCCCGGCGGGGTTGCAGCCACCCACTGCGTCGGAAGCGGTGTGGCAAGGAAAGCCTTTAATTATAGCAAAGCGAGGGCCTCGCTCACTGGGAGCGGCCGTGGGGCCCCAGGGACGCGCCGCCGCGGCGGCCTAACGGTCGTTGAGCGCGTCTTCCAGCGGCGAAAACTTCTGGTCGCCCACGGCTTCGCGGATCCGGGGTGCAACCAGGAGAAGCTGCTCGTAATTGACGGCGCCCTCCACTGCCAGGTTCAGGCGGAAGCCTCGCAGTCCCAGGGCCGCCGTGAGGCGGGTGGCAATCGGATAGGCCTCGGCATAACGTTCCTGGGGGGTTCGCTGCTTGTGCTGCGCCACGGCTTCGGCCCGGGCCCGCGTCGAAGCCTCCTCGGCCACGGTCTTCTTGGGCGCGGCGTCACTGATCAGTCCCAGCTCCAGCAGCTTGTCGAAGTCTTCGCGGGTGACCCCGGTGGAGGCCGTGGCTGCAAGCACCTCGTCCAGGGTCCGCTTCCCGTCCAGCATGATCAGGACCGAACGCTGGCGCGGGGTGAGCGCGACCGAGCGGTCCTTAATCACCTGGTGTCCGGCATCCGTTTTGACTGCGAGCATGACGCTCCTCCCTTGAGACCGACGCCACTGCAATGCCGGTTATGGCCCGCCCCGATTCGCCCGGGCCCGTGAATCACAGTTTATCCCCCGCTGCTGAGGGCACAAAAAAACCCGCTTGCTGGAAGCGGGTTTTGTTGCTAACGCGCCATCCCGGGGATGGTGGCCAAGGTCGGTGTCAGTCCCGTGCGTAGATGTCCACGTCCTTGGTCTCGCGGATGAACAGCATGCCGATCACGAAGGTGCCGGAGGCCACGATGACCGGGTACCACAGCCCGTAGTAGATGTCGCCGGTGGCCGCCACCATCGCGAAGGCCGTGGTCGGCAGCAATCCGCCGAACCAGCCATTGCCGATGTGATAAGGCAGGCTCATCGACGTGTAGCGGATGCGGGTCGGGAACAGTTCGACCAGCATCGCCGCGATCGGCCCGTACACCATGGTCACCAGGATGACCAGGAAAACGAGCACCAGCACCACCATGCCCATGTTCATCTTGGCAGTGTCGGCCGCCACCGTCAGGTTAGCCGCCTTGGCCGCGTCGTTGACGCCCTTGCGGAAATCACCAACAGCCTTGGCGCTCTCCGGCGAGAAGCCGTGCCCTTGCGCGTTCAACGTCGCTGAAGGTGCTGTGAATACCTTGTCCCCCACCGAGACGGTTGCCGGGGCGCCCGCGGGGCCGGCCTTGTTCTCATAGGGGATGTAAGACTGCGTCAATGCGCGCTTGGCGATGTCGCACGAGGTGCGGAAATCGATGTCCCGCGCGATCGGGCTGCCCTGGAACGAGCATTCCGAAGGGTTCGCGGTAATCGTCACCTTGGTGGTTTGCTGGGCCTGGAGCAGTGCCGGGTTGGCGTACTTCAGCAACATCGGGAACACGGTGAAATAGGTCAGCGCGGCGATCAGGCAGCCACCCATGATGATCGGCTTGCGGCCGATCTTGTCCGACAAAGTGCCGAAGATGATGAAGCCCGGCGTGCCGAGCAGCAGCGAGCCGGCGATCAACAGGTTGGCCGTGGTGGGGTCGACCTTGGCGATCGTCGTCAGAAAGAACAGCGCATAGAACTGGCCGCAATACCAGACCACGGCCTGTCCGGCCGTGAGGCCCAGCAAGGCCAGGATGACGACCTTCAGGTTCTTCCATTGTCCGAAGGACTCCGCCAGCGGCGCCTTCGAGGTCCGCCCTTCCGACTTCATCTTCTGGAAAGCCGGCGATTCATTCAGGCTGAGCCGGATCCAAACCGAAACACCCAGCAGGATGATCGAAACCAGGAAAGGAACGCGCCAGCCCCACTCGCCGAATGCCTTCGGACCCAACAGGGTACTCACGCCGACAATCACGATCACGGACAGGAACAGCCCCAGTGTGGCCGTGGTCTGGATCCACGACGTGTAGGCACCGCGCTTGTCGTGCGGCGCGTGTTCGGCCACGTAGGTCGCCGCACCGCCATATTCGCCGCCCAGCGCCAGGCCCTGCAACATGCGCAAGGCGATCAGGATCACCGGCGCGGCCATTCCGATCGACTCGTAGCTGGGGAGCAGCCCGACGATGAAGGTGGAGGAGCCCATGATCAGGATGGTGACCAGGAAGGTGTACTTGCGCCCGATCATGTCGCCGAGCCGGCCGAAGAAGATCGCACCGAACGGACGCACCAGGAAGCCGGCGGCAAACGCCAGCAAGGCGAAGATGTAGGCTGATGTCGGATCCAGTCCGGAGAAGAACTGCTTGGCGATGATGGCCGCCAGCGATCCGTACAGGTAGAAGTCGTACCATTCGAAGACCGTGCCGAGTGAGGAAGCGAAGATGACCTTCTTTTCCTCCCGGGTCATCGCTCCGCTTGGGGTCTTCGCTCTCGCCCCGGCAGTTGCTGACGCTGTAGCCATGATGTCTCGTCTCCTTGCGTTGTTCAGGCGAGGCCAGTGTTTGCAGTGCGTCTGACGCCAGCCTGACACAGCACCCCTTAGCAACAGCGCGGCTGCCGCGCCCCGGGCAAGCACTGATAGGGCTATCCCTAGGTCGGCACCCGGCTGGGGGCCCGCGCCGCATTGCAGGCCAGGCTGACCGTGACCACGACCGCGAATCCCATCGGCACGCCGAACACTCCGGCCGACATCGGCTGGATGCCCAGCCACAAGGCGTGCTCGGGCGGCAGACCCAGGAAGCCACGGAACCCAGGCGCATTCACGAGCATGTAGTAGACGGTGACGCCCAGGCCGGCGACCATGCCAGCCACCGCGCCACGGCGGCTGGCGCCGGGCCAGAAGATGCCCAGCACCATCGCCGGGACGAATGCCGACGCGGCAAGCGAGAAGGACGCCGCGACCAGCGGCAGGATCTCGGCGGGCTTCAACGACGCCACCATGGCGGCCACCAGCGCGACCGCCAACAGCGCGAACTTGGACAGGATGACGCGCCGCTCCGCGGTCATCTGGTGGCCGCCCTCGTGCCAATACACGTCGCGCACGATGGCGTTGCTGATGGTCAGCAGCAAGCCGTCGGCAGTGGACAGTGCCGCCGCGAGCCCTCCCGCCGCGACCAGGCCCGATATCACGTAGGGCAGACCGCCGAGTTCGGGCGTCGCCAGCATGATCATGTCGGCGCCGAGCCGGATCTCGCCCCACTGCAGGATGCGGTCGCCGTTGACGTCGGCCACCGAGATCAGCGAGGGATCGACCTTGGCCCACTGGGCGATCCAGGGCGGCAGCCCGTCAAAGCTGCTGCCCACCAGATGGCTCATCACTTCGAATTTCACCAATGACGCGAGCGCCGGTGCGCTGAGGTACACCAGGGCGATGAAGAAAAGGGTCCACGCCACCGACGAGCGGGCCTCGGCCACCGTCGGAGTTGTGAAATAGCGAGTGAGCAGATGCGGCAGCCCCGCGGTACCCACCATCAGGCAGAACATCAGGGCCAGGAAATTCAGTCGCGAAGTGTTGAAGGCAGCCCGCTCACCGGCCGTGCCATTCGGGTCGCCGGCAAACGGCTGGCTATGCGGCGGAACCCCGCCGAGTGGCCGGGCCCGCTCGTAGCTCTCGTGCATCGCGCGCGTCCACTGCTCGCGCGCCGCCACTGCGTCCCTGGGCAGCGCGGCGAGTTGGCGGTTGGCCTTGACGATCAGCGCCGAATCCGCGCGCTGCGACTTGAGATCGCGGATCGCCCGCTTCGCGGCTTCTTTCTCGCGCTGCAGCGCGCCCGCGACATCCAGCAGGCGTGCTTCGAATTCATGCGCGCGCTCCAGGAAGATGGCCGCCACCTGCTGCTCCGCCGGGTCCGAGGCGAGCTGTCGCTCCATCTGCGAAATCTTCTGCAGCTGCGCGCCATAGACCAGCGGCGCCAGTGGGTTGCCCAGCTGCTTGTACGAGAGCCACGAAACCGGGATCAGGAAAGCGAGCAGGAGAATGATGTACTGCGCCACCTGCGTCCAGGTAATGGCCCGCATCCCGCCCAGGAATGAGCACAGCAGCACCCCGCCCAGCCCCAGCAGGATGCCGATCTCGAATTGCACGCCGGTCAGGCGGGAGGCGATCAGACCGATGCCATAGATCTGGGCAACCACATAGGTGAACGAACACAGCACCGCCGCCAGCGCGGCGATCACACGCGGCCACCGGCCGCCGTAGCGCAACGTGAAATAGTCGGGTACGGTGTAAAGGTTCAGCTTGCGCAGGTGCGGCGCAATCAGCAGCGCGACCAGACAGAAGCCGCCCGTCCACCCCAGCACATAGGCGAGGCCGCCGGCCTGCGCCTCGGTGCCGCCGAACCCTTGAAGGTACAGCCCACCCGCCATGCTGATGAAGGAGGCCGCGCTCATCCAGTCGGCGGCGGCGGCCATTCCGTTGTACATGGCCGGGATGCCGCGCCCGGCAACGTAGTACTCCTGCGGATCGGTGGTGCGGCAATAAATGCCGATGCCCGCGTAGAGCATCAACGAGGAAAACAGGAAGATCGGTCCCAGCCAGGACCGGGCCAGACCGCTCTGCTCGGCCCAGGCCATCAGCGCCATGAACAACGCCAACCCGACGATGTAGGTGACCACCAGCCGATGCAGGCGCAGCTTGTACGCGGCGTAGGCGACCGGATCAGACATCAGGAGCAACCGCCGTGGGCGGCAGGCTGTCTTCGGGCGCAAGGCGCTTCATCACGGTCGCATAGACAGCCGCTATGCCGATGAAGACAAGCACCGCGCCCTGGGCCCCCATCCAATAGCTGAAATGCCAGCCCCACCACACGAACTGCAGATCGCGTGCGAAAAAACACATGACGAAGGACACAGTAGCCCAGGCCGCCAGCAAGCCCGCTTTGAGCGCGAGCACGCGCGGATCGTGCTGTTCCTGTGCCTGCGGCGTGCCCATCGGGTCATCATCGCATCGCGGCCCTGCGGTCGCCCTAGGTGTTACCCCGTCGCCTCAAACGCCGGCGAGACGCTGCCAGGTCGTGATCACGCTATCGGGATTCAGCGAGATCGAGGATATCCCCTCGTCGACCAGCCATTGCGCGAAGTCCGGGTGGTCGCTGGGGCCCTGGCCGCAGATGCCGACGTATTTGCCCTGCGCCTTGCATGCCGCGATGGCGCGCGACAGCAGGGCCTTGACCGCCGGGTCGCGTTCGTCGAAATCCGCTGCCAGCAGCTCCAACCCCGAGTCCCGGTCCAGGCCCAGGGTGAGCTGGGTCAGGTCGTTCGAGCCGATGGAAAACCCGTCGAAGAACGCCAGGAACTCGTCCGCGAGAATGGCGTTGCTGGGCACCTCGCACATCATGATGACCTTGAGCCGCGATTCGGCGCTGCCGTCTCCGCCCGAACCGCGCTCGAGGCCCTGCTCGGCCAGAAGCTTCGTCACACGCTCTGCCTGGCCGAGCGTGCGCACGAAAGGCACCATGACCTGCACGTTGGTCAGACCCATCTCGTTGCGTACACGGCGCAGCGCTTCGCACTCCATGGCGAACGCCTCCCTGAATTCCGAGCTGATGTAGCGCGCAGCGCCGCGGAACCCCAGCATCGGGTTCTCTTCCTCCGGTTCGTAGCGCGATCCGCCGATCAGCTTGCGGTACTCGTTGCTCTTGAAATCCGACAGCCGCACGATCACCGGCTTGGGCCAGAAGGCCGCGGCGATCGTCGCCACACCCTCGGCCACCTTGCCGACATAGAAGGCGCGCGGCGAGGCGTGGCCCCGCGCCACCGACTCCACCGCCTTCTTCAGGTCAGCGTCCACATTGGGATAGTCCAGGATGGCCTTGGGATGCACGCCGATGTTGTTGTTGATGATGAATTCCAGCCGTGCCAGGCCCACGCCGTGATTGGGCAACTGGCAGAAGTCGAATGCGAGCTGCGGATTGCCGATGTTCATGACGATCTTCACCGGGATCTCGGGCATGGCGCCGCGCTGCACCTCGGTCACCTCGGTTTCCAACAGGCCGTCATAGACGTAGCCGGTGTCGCCCTGCGCGCAGCTTACCGTCACCAGGGTGCCGTCCGTCAGCCGCTGTGTGGCATCGCCGCAACCCACCACGGCCGGTATGCCCAGCTCGCGGGCGATGATGGCCGCGTGGCAGGTGCGTCCACCCCGGTTGGTCACGATCGCGCTGGCCCGCTTCATCACCGGCTCCCAGTTGGGGTCCGTCATGTCGGTCACCAGCACGTCGCCGGCCTTGACCTTGTCCATCTCGCTGATGCTGTGGACCAGCCGGACCGGCCCGGTACCGATCTTCTGTCCGATGGCGCGCCCTTCGGCCAGTACATTGCTCCTGCCCTTGAGTTTGTAGCTGGTCTCGGCCTTGCCCTGTTGCTGGCTCTTCACCGTCTCCGGCCGGGCCTGCAGGATGTATATCTGGCCGTCCACGCCGTCCTTGCCCCACTCGATATCCATGGGGCGCTGGTAATGGCGCTCGATCAGCAGCGCATACCGGGCCAGCTGCTCCACTTCCGCATCGGTGAGGGAGTAGCGGTTGCGCTGCTCCAGCGGCACATCCACGGTCCTGACCAGCGGCACCTTCACAGCCCCGCCGCCAGCTCCCGTGCCGCCGGCAAAGACCATCTGAATCAGCTTGGAACCCAGGTTGCGCCGGATCACCGACTTCTTGCCGGCCTCGAGCATGGGCTTGTGCACATAGAATTCGTCCGGGTTCACCGCACCCTGCACCACGGTTTCGCCGAGGCCGTAGCTTGACGTGATGAACACCACGTCCTGGAAACCGGATTCCGTGTCGATGGTGAACATGACGCCCGCCGCGCCGAGATCGCTGCGCACCATCCGCTGCACCCCGGCGGACAAAGCCACGTCCGAATGGGCAAATCCCTTGTGCACCCGGTAACTGATCGCCCGGTCGTTGTACAGGGACGCAAACACTTCCTTCATCTTGTGCAGCACCGCCTCGATGCCGACCACGTTGAGAAAGGTCTCCTGCTGCCCGGCAAATGAGGCGTCGGGCAGGTCCTCGGCGGTTGCCGACGAGCGGACCGCGAAACTGGCCTGCTCGTTGCCTTCGCAAAGGGCCGCAAAGGACTGGCGAATCGCCTTCTCCAGCTCGGCCGGAAACGGCTGGGCTTCGAGCCAGCCGCGGATCTCCGCCCCGGCGGCGGCCAGCGCGCGCACGTCCTCGGTGTCGAGCGTCGTCAGCCGGGCGTTGATTCGCTGGGCCAGCCCGGCATGGGCCAGGAACTGGCGGAAGGCATGCGCCGTGGTGGCGAAGCCTGTCGGAACACGGACTCCGCCGGGCAGCTGGGAGATCATCTCGCCGAGGCTGGCGTTCTTGCCGCCTACTGCCTCGACGTCGCTCATTCTCAGGTTTTCAAAAGGAACGACCAGGGCGGTCGGGCTGAAAAGTGCGGACATGGGAAAACTCCAGAAGTTGAAACTGGCGCGGCGCGGCCGAGGCGCGCTCCTTCATGGCACATGGTGCGGCTTTGGATTTGTTCGAATGGGCCGGGGCGGTGCATGACGGGTGAATCGATAATTGGGGGTCATTGTAGGCGGGGCCGCGCGTTTCAGGGCCTTGCAGCAGAGCTGAAATCCTCCAGGCGCAACCCATGCACACCCGCACCGTTTTCTTCATCTCCGACGGCACCGGCATCACGGCGGAAACCTTCGGCAATGCCATCCTGGCCCAGTTCGAATTCAATCCCCGCCACGTGCGGCTGCCTTTCGTCGACAGCGTGGACAAGGCTCATCAGGTGGTGCGCCACGTCAACCACACGGCCGAGCTCGAGGGCAAGAAGCCGATCGTCTTCACCACCCTGGTGAACGTGGACATCATGCGGGTGCTCGAGGACGGCTGCAAAGGCATGCTGCTCGACATGTTCGGCACCTTCGTGCGGCCCCTGGAGATCGAGCTGGGCATGAAGTCCAGCCACCGGATCGGCCGTTTTTCGGACGTGAGCAAGAGCCAGGCCTATCACGACCGGATCGAGGCGATCAATTTCAGCCTGGCGCACGACGACGGCCAATCCACCCGCGATCTGGAAAAGGCCGATGTGATCCTGGTGGGGGTGAGCCGCAGCGGCAAGACGCCGACCTCGCTGTATCTGGCGATGCAGCACGGGCTGAAGGCGGCCAACTATCCGCTGATTCCGGAGGATTTCGCTCGCCAGCAACTGCCCGGCGCGCTGCTGGCGCACGGCAAGAAGATCTTCGGCCTGTCCATCCAGCCCGAACGGCTGGCCGAGATCCGCAACGAGCGGCGCCCCAATTCCCACTACGCGGCGTTGGAGAATTGCCGCCATGAGGTCGGCGAGGCCGAAGCGATGATGCGCCGCGCCGGGATCCGCTGGCTGAGCACCACGACCAAGTCGATCGAGGAGATCGCGACCACCATCCTGCAGGAGATCCGGCCGGAGCGGCTCGAGTACTGAAGGCGAATCCCTGTGGCGCGGCAATGCTCACCGCCCGCTCCGCTTGAGCTAGATCAACCGTGCCGCATGGACGCAAACTGCCCATCGGCTCACCGACGCATGATGCAAGACACCGATCCCAATTCCGATGAAACTGGCCCTTCTTTCTGACGTGCACGCCAATCTCCAGGCATTGCAGGCGTGCCTGGCCGATGCGCGCAGCCGCGGCGCGACGCAATACGCCTTCCTCGGCGATCAGGTGGGCTATGGCGGAGACCCGGCCGCCGTGCTCGACATCGTCATGGATCTGGCGCGCCAGGGTGCCTGGGTGTTGCGAGGCAATCACGACGACGCCGCGATCAACCCGACACTCACCGGCGATCGGGCCGACCTGGCCGGCGCGGCCGCGACGTTCGCGCTGTTGGCGCCGGCGCAGCGCAGCTTCCTGGCCGGCCTGCCACTGATACTCCGGCACGAATTCATGTGCCTGGTGCATGCTGGCGTGCGCGAACCGCAGCGCTGGGAATATGTGCAGGACAGCATGGGCGCAGCGGCGAGCCTGCACGCAGCCGAAGACAGCGGGGCGACCCATGTCTTCGGCGGCCACGTGCACGAGCAGCGTCTGTTCTTCTACGGCGCGGTCGGCAAGGTCATGCCGTTCGAACCGACGTCGGGGGTCGCAGTCCCGCTCTGGCGGCACCGCAGCTGGCTCGCCACGGTGGGCTCCGTCGGCCAGCCGCGTGACGGCCGCCCCGAGGCGATGTACGCCCTGTTCGACACCGGGTCGATGCAGATGACCTTCCTGCGCGTGCCCTACGACCACCAGGCCGCGGCACAGGCCATCCTGCAGGCCGGCCTGCCGGTCGAGAACGCCCAGCGCCTCGCGCAGGGCCTGTGAAAGCCAGTCCGTGAGTCTTCTGGAACCGGGCACGGAGATCGATGGCTTCCTGATCGGCCAGTGCCTGAATGCCGGCAGCATGGCCCACATCTACCTCGTGGAGTACGCCCGTCCCGGCCGCAACCCCGGGTTTCCCATGGTCATGAAGGTCCCGCGCATGGCCTCCGGGGATGGTGCCGAGACCATCGTCAGCTTCGAGGTCGAGCATCAGATGCTGCAGGTGCTCTCGGGCGGGCATGTGCCCCGCTTCGTCGCGGCGGGCGACATGGCGCGACTGCCGTATCTTGTCATGGAATACATCGAGGGCCAGACGCTGCAGCAACGGCTCGACCGCGCCGATCGCGAGGGCCATCGTCCCTGGGCCACCGAGATCGCACGGCTCGGTGCCGCGATGGCGGTGGCGGCGCACGGCCTGCACGAGCAGGATGCGGTGCACCTGGATCTCAAACCCGGAAATGTGCTGATCCGCCCCGATGGCAGCGCGGTGCTGATCGATTTCGGCCTGAGCTGGCATGCCCATTACCCGGACCTGCTGTCCGAGGAGCTGCGGCTGGCCGTGGGCTCGCCGCCGTGGATTGCCCCGGAGCAGGTGGTCGGCGTGCGCGGCGATCCGCGCAGCGATGTGTTCGCCATCGGGGTCATGCTGTACGAACTGGCCACCGGCGAGCTGCCCTTCGGCGACCCCCAGACCCGCGGCGGACTGCGCCAACGCCTTTGGATGGACCCCACGCCGCCCCGGCTGCTGGCGCCCGATACCCCACCCTGGTTGCAGGAGGTCATCCTGCGTTGCCTGGAGCCCGAAGCCGCGTCGCGCTATGCCTCGGCGGCGCACCTCGCGTTCGATCTGGCCAACCCTGACCAGGTCGAAGTGGGCGAACGGGGTCAGCGGATCCATCGCACTTCCTGGCTCGTCCATCTGAAGCTCTGGCTGAAGGCGGCCGGCATGCATTACCACCCCAGTCCGCTGCCCAGCACCCAGATCGACCAGGTGCCCATCGTCATGGTCGCCGTGCCGTGGAAGGACGCGAGCGACGCAACGCTCTATTCCCTGCGCCGCGCCACCGGCCGCTCGCTGGGCATCCGGCCGGGCGCGCGGCTCGCCTGCGTCACGGTCATCGGCATCAACGACACCGATGCCACCGACCGGCAGCGCAGCGAAGTGCAGGTTCATCGCCGGCAACTGGAAGTCCTGCGGCAATGGACACAGGGCCTGGAACTGCATGGCCATCAGGTTTCTTTTCACGTGCTGGAAGCATCCGACGTCGCCGATGCCCTGGTGCAATACGCGCGCGGCAACAACGTGAACCTGCTGATCCTGGGTGCCGCCACCCACGGCCTGATGATGCAGCGCCTGATTGCGACGGTCCCGATCCGGGTGGCGATGGAGGCGCCCTGCAGCGTCATGCTGGTCAAGCAGAAGCTGCCGTTCACGCAGCTGCATCACTCCGCAACCGCGCAGGACGCCGACGATCCTGATGAGCCCGAGCCCAGACCGCCAAAAGCGCGGTCTTCGCTCTACTCCGGACCTCTCGAGTAGCGCGCGCCCGAGCCGACCGTAAAGGCCCGTGCGAAACGGTGCGCGTGCTCATCGGCCAGGCTGAAATCCGCGGCGACCGGCACTCAAGCGCAGCAGCGGGGTCGACCGACCCGATCGCCCGGCGCTGGATTACGTGATGAAATGCCGCCGCGTCCCGGGCGAGGTGGGGGCGGTCCGCAGGCGGTGCGACACGCGGCCACCGTCAGTTTTGTCCTGGAATGACTGCTGTCAAGCCCGTCCCGGATCGACCAAATTGCGCCGGTTGTCTTGAACCAACCTAGAATGCGCCCATCTAACTGCCTCAAGGCAAAGGAGTGACGGCTATGAATGAACAGCTACGAACGATCGATTACGGACAGGCCCTGCCGGCCGTGGAGCAGCGCAACCGCGTGCTGCGCAACACCTACTGGCTGCTGGCCTTGAGCCTGGTGCCGACCGTGCTCGGCGCATGGCTGGGCGTCGCGACCGGGATGGTGCGCGGACTGGGCGGCGGGCTGGGATTGATCGTCTTCCTGGGAGGCGCGTTCGGCTTCATGTACGCGATTGAAAAGACCAAGAACTCCGCTGCCGGCGTGCCGGTGCTGCTGGCGTTCACCTTCTTCATGGGCTTGATGCTGTCGCGGATGATCGCCGTGGTCCTGGGACTCAAGAACGGGCCCAGCCTGATCATGACGGCTTTCGGCGGCACGGCCGGCGTGTTCTTCGTGATGGCGACGCTTTCCAGCGTGATCAAGCGCGATCTGTCCGGCTTGGGAAAATGGCTGTTCGCGGGCGCCGTGATCATCATGGTCGGCGCGATCATCAACGTGTTCGTCGGCTCCGGCATCGGCATGATGGTGATCAGCACGCTGGCAATCGGCGTATTCAGCCTGTTCATGCTGTTCGACCTCAAGCGCATCGTCGACGGCGGGGAAACCAACTACATCAGCGCCACGCTGGCGCTGTACCTGGACCTCTTCAACGTGTTCCAGAGCCTGCTGGCGCTGCTGGGCATCATGGACAGCGACTGAGGGGCAAGACCGCCCGAAGGCGATAACAACGGGGCCTGCGGGCCCCGTTTTATTGTTCGGATGACGGGTCGGGCGGCTCCAGATCGAAGAGCGCCAGGCTTTCGACGTGAGCCGTGTGCGGGAACATGTTGACAACCCCCGCGGCCGCGCAGCGATAGCCCGCCTGGTGCACCAGCAAGCCGGCGTCGCGCGCCAGGGTGGCGGGGTTGCAGCTGACATAGACGATGCGGCGGGGCGGCGTCCACCGGCCGCGCAGTTCGGTCTGCTGGTGCAGGTCGGCCAGGGCCTTCATGAGGGCAAAGGCGCCCTCTCGCGGCGGATCGACCAGCCAGCGGTCGGCCGTGCCGTCAGCCAGCAGTTGCTCCGGTGTCATGACGAACAGGTTGCGGGCTACGAACAGGGTGGGCGCCAACGCTGCCTCGTCCGATCCGCGGGTCCGGTTGCCCTCATAGTTCTCGCGGGAGCGCGCCACCAGCGCGTCGCTGCCTTCGATGCCCAGCACCGAACCAGCGCGGGTGGCGAGCGGCAGCGTGAAATTGCCCAGGCCGCAGAACCAGTCGATGACCCGCTCGTCACGCTGGACGGCGAGCAATTGCAGCGCGCACTGCACCAGCACGCGGTTGATGTGCGGATTCACCTGGGTGAAGTCAGTCGGCCGGAACGGCATCGTGATGCCGAATTCGGGCAGGCGATAGCTCAGATCGGGCCCGTCGGCATCCAGCAGCTGGACGGTCTCCGGGCCCTTGGGCTGCAACCACCACTGCACCCCGGGATGAGCCGCGGAAAACGCCCTCAGCTTCGCGACGTCGCCAAGGCTGAGCGGTTCCAGGTGGCGCAGGACCAGCGCCGTCACGTCGTCGCCGCATGCCAGTTCGATCTGCGGGCAGGTTTCGATCGCGTCCAGCGACCCGATCAACTCGCGCAGCGGGAGCAACAACGCGCTGACGTGCGGCGGCACCACGTGGCATTCGCGCATGTCGGCCACATAGCGGCTCTTGCGCTCGTGGAAGCCCACCAGCACCGTCCCCTTCTTGCGCACGTGCCGCACCGAGAAGCGGGCGCGCCACCGATAGCCCCATGTCGGCCCCTCGATCGGCCGCAGCACGGTGTCGGCCTTCACCTTGCCGAGATGCCAGAGGTTGTCTTCCAGGACGCGCTGTTTGATCGCCACCTGCGCTGCGACGTGCAGGTGCTGCATCTTGCAACCGCCGCACGCGCCTTCGTGCAGCCCGAAGTGGGGACAACGGGGTTGCACCCGCTGCGACGATTCACGGTGGATCTGCGTGAGCGTGGCCTGCTCCCAGTTGTTCTTGCGGCGATTCACGCGCGCCGAGACCAGCTCGAACGGCAGCGCACCTTCGATGAAGACCACCTTGCCGTCGGGCCGCCGCGCCACACCCTGCGCGTCGATATCCAGGGCGTCGACCGCCAGCCAGCCTTCCGGCAGGGTCACCGGCTTCTCTACTTCGTCTGTCATGCCTGAATTGTCTCAGGCGCACGAAGTCAGCCCCAGGCCGCCAGGTATTCCTGCCAGTGCGGCTCGGAAGGCGCCAGGTTGCCCAGGCTGGCCTTCACCAGCGCAATCTCCTGCTCGTGCTCCTGTTCCGTCAAGCCGCCGCGCATCTTCTGGAAGCGGCAGTACAGCAGGTAGGTGTTCATGACATCGGTTTCGCAATAGCGGCGGATGTCCTCCAGCTTCCCCTCGAGAAACGCGGCGTAGACCTGGGATCCGTCCATCCCCAGCTTGCCGGGAAAGCCGCAGAGCTTGGCCATGGCGTCGAGCGGTGCATTGTTCTTGGGCTGGTACATCGCCAGCAGGTCCATCAAGTCCAGGTGGCGCATGTGGTAGCGGCTGATGTAGTTGTTCCACTTGAATTCGCGGGCGTCGGCGCTGCCGTCCTCGCCCATGCACCAGTACGTGTCGGCCACCACGCCGTGGCGCAGGCCGCGGTAGTGCAGGACGGGCAGGTCGAATCCGCCGCCGTTCCAGCTCACCAGCTGCGGCACGTGTTTTTCGACGGCGTTGAAGAAAGTCTGGATGACCTTGCCTTCGCTGGCGTTGTCGCGGTCAACGAACGAATGGACGCGCAAGCCGTCGGCGTTGCGGAAGACGCAGCTGATCACCAGCACCCGCTGCAAGTGCAGTGGCATGAAGTCGGTCTGGCCTTTCTCCTGGCGGTCCCGCAACCAGCCCGCATAGACCTCTTGGTCGGTGCTGTCCGCCGGGCTGCCGCGAAGCAGGCGCAGGCCGGCCACATCCGGAATGGATTCGATGTCGAACACCAGGACGGGCCAACTCATTCGGCGACTGTATCAGGGGCGCACGGGCGTCCCGCCCGATGCCGCCTAGAACAGGGAGTCCTTGCCGATCCCGTTGCGGACCATGTGGCGCTTGAGCTTGTGCAGCGCCTCGTTCTGGATCTGCCTCACCCGCTCGCGCGTCAGTCCGAGGCGGTCGCTGAGCACCTCCAGCGTCTCGGGATCGCGATCGTGCAGGCCGAAGCGGCCTTCGAGCACTTCCTTCTCGCGCAACGACAAGGCATCGATCCAGTTGTTCAGGAGTTGCTCAACCTCGTGACTTTGGGTGATCCCGGTGGGGTCGATCGCCAAGTCGTCGGCCATCGAGTCGCCCAGGGTGTGCTCGTCATCCGAGCGGTCCATGACCGCGTCCAGGGACTTCGGCGTTTCCGCCATGGCGAGCAACTCGGCCACGTCCTGCACTTCGCGGCCCAGCAGGGCCGCCACATCCTCGACGCGAACGCCCTCGCCTTCGAAGCCGTGGCGGCTGGCGGCGAACCCGGGGTCGTTTTCCAGCGTGCGTCGCGCACGCAGCACCTGCTGCAGTTCACGCACGATGTGCACCGGCAAGCGGATGACGCGGCCCTGGTTCATCACGGCGCGCTCCACCGACTGGCGGATCCACCAGGTGGCATAAGTGGAAAAACGGAAACCGCGATCTGGCTCGAACTTGTCGATCGCGTGCATCAGCCCCAGATTGCCTTCCTCGATCAGGTCCGACAGCGGCACGCCGCGCCCCAGGTAGGCCTTGGCGATGCTGACGACCAGCCGCAGGTTGTGCTCGATCATCGACTGCCGGGCCTCGAAATCGCCCGCCCGGGCCCGCGTCGCGGTTTCGAATTCCTGTCCGGCGGTGAACAGTTCGGTGCGCCGCACCTCGCGCAGGTAGAGCGTCAGCGTGTCGCTCGATTCGCCCGCCACCTCCGCCGGGGCCTCGCGGGTCAGATGCTGATCGCTGTCGTCACCCCGTCCAGCGGATGCGGTCGGGTGGGCCTCGCCATGCCCGGCGCCGCGCCCTTTCGAACCCGGCGGGGAGGTCTTGTTGTGTTCGTTGTGTTTCACTGGCTTCTCGCTGGCAGGTACCGCACCGGATCCACTGGCTTGCCCTGCCGCCGGATCTCGAAATGCAGCTTGACGCGGTCGGCGTCACTGCTGCCCATCTCAGCAATCTTCTGGCCCTTGCGGACCGTCTGGTCCTCCTTGACCAACAGGGTCTGGTTGTGTGCGTACGCGGAGAGAAATGTATTGTTGTGCTTCAGGATGATCAGGTTGCCGTAGCCGCGCAAACCCGCGCCGGCATAGACCACCCGTCCATCGGCCGATGCCAGCACCGGGTCTCCGGGCTTGCCGGCGATATCCACGCCCTTGTTGCGCTGTTCGTCGAAGCCCGCCACGATCGCCCCTCCCGTCGCGGTCGGCCAGCCCCAGGGCACTTCCTCTTCGCCGGACGGCGCGGGCGCGGGAGTAACCGGCGGCACGCTCGCCACCAGGGGCGCAGGCGCGGGCGCGCGCCCAGCGCTGGCCGCCGAGGAAGGCGAGACCGGAACGGGCACGATCACGCTCGGGGCGACCGGCCGCGCAATGGCAACTTCGTTGGCGGCGGGGGCCTGCGGGGTGACACGCAGCACTTGGCCGACTTCGATGATGTTGGGATTCTCGATATTGTTCCAGCGCGCCACGTCGCGCCAGTTCTGGCCGCTGTCCAGCGCTATGCGGATCAGCGTGTCGCCGGGTCGCACGGTGTAGTAACCCGGCTTGTTCGCGATCTCGGGCAACGGCACGGGCTTGGCCGCATCTGCCGCCGGGACGGGCTGCGGCTGGCCGATCGGCACGGGACTGCGGTCTTCCACCGGCGCGGGCTTGCGCGGGCCGGAAGCGCATCCGCCCAATACACCGGCCGCCAGCACCACTGCCCACAGCAATCCCCGTCCACGCAACTCGAGCATCTGTGTGTTCCTTCAGGCGATGCCCGATTTTAGGGGGACAAAGTGAACCGGCTCGAGCACAGTCTGTTTCATTTCACGGGCTGTCTTCTCCATCACCAGCAAGGCCTGGCGTCCGCCAGGCATCAGCATCGGCGCAACGATGCGCCCGCCGACCGCCAGCTGTTCGATCCACGCCGGCGGCACCGCCTCGCCGCCGGCCGCGGCGATGATCCCGGCATAGGGCGCGCCCTTGGCGTACCCCGCCATCCCGTCGCCAAACAGGAGGTGGACGTTCGGCAATCGGAAGTGACGCAGATTGCCGCGCGCCCGTTCGTGCAGTCCGCGCAGGCGCTCGATGCTGTAAACCTCCGTTGCCACCCGGCTCAGCACCGCCGCCTGATAGCCGCAGCCGGTTCCGATCTCCAGCACGCGGCCGAGCCGGCCGTCCGGGCCCTTGGCCCCGCCCAGCAACAGCTCGATCATTCGTCCCACCACATTGGGCTTCGATATGGTCTGGCCCAGGCCGATCGGCAAACTGGTTTCCTCATAGGCCTGGTTGACCAACGCCGTGTCGACGAAGCGATGCCGCTCGACCGCGCCCATGGCGGCCATGACCTGCGCATCGGCTATGCCATGGGCCGCCAATCGTTGCACCATTCGCGCGCGCACCGCCTGCGAATCCAGCCCGATGCCGCCCGGCCGGCCGGAGCCGCTGCCCACCTGCACCTGCACCTGCACCGGCGCAGGCGTGTGGGTAACGGCGGGCGTGCAAGCCGCCGAGCCCTCGAGCCGCACCGGAAAGCCGGGTCGCCGGGACATTCAGCCGCCCGCCTCGCCCGAGGCTGGCCAGGCCGCCACCCCGGCCCACATGGACAGGCCGTCGTGATCGGTGAGGTCGACCTTCAGCGGGGTGATGGAAATATGGCCTTGGGCAGTGGCGTGAAAATCGGTTCCTTCCGCGCTGTCCTTGGCCGGTCCGGCGCCGCCGATCCAGTACATGGTCTCGCCGTGCGGACTGGTCTGCGATATCACCTTCTCGGCCGCATGGCGGCGCCCCAGCCGGCAGATCCGGAACGGCTTGAGATCACCCTCCGGCAAGTTCGGGATGTTGACATTGAGCAGCCAGGGTGCGTCCCACGTGATCGGGCCCGCCAGCACCCGCCGCACCAGTTCCCGGGCCTTGCGAGCCGCCGCATCGAGGTGCGCCCAACCCTTTTGCGTCTGGGAAAACGCAATCGCCGGGATGCCGAACAGATAGCCCTCCATCGCGGCACCCACCGTTCCGGAGTAGATCGTATCGTCACCCATGTTGGCGCCGTTGTTGATTCCGCTCACCACCAGGTCGGGCCGGTAGCCCAGCAAGCCGGTGAGCGCGACATGCACGCAATCGGCCGGCGTTCCGTTGACATAGCGAAAGCCGTTCGCCGCCTGGTGCACGTACAGCGGCGAATGCAATGTCAACGCATTCGACTTGGCGCTGTTGTTGTGCTCCGGCGCCACGACCTCGACGTCTCCGAGGTCCTGGATGGCCTCGTGCAGCGCCACGATTCCCGGCGCCTGGTAGCCGTCATCATTCGAGATCAGTATTTTCATGGGTGGGTGGATGCCGCGATTGTAGAGGCGCGGGCGGGCGCAGCAGAGACCAGCGCGGCTATTTCATGCGCCGTATCATTTCGGCTTTTGAATCGAAGGAATGCGATGCAAGCTTGGCTTTGCGAGAATCCGGTGGGCGTGGACGCGCTGCAATGGAAGGAAGTGCCGACGCCCCAGCCCAAGGCCGGCGAAGTGTTGATCGCGATCAAGGCGGCCAGCCTGAACTTTCCCGACCTGCTGATCGTCCAGAACAAGTACCAGATCAAGCCGCCGTTGCCGTTCGTTCCCGGGGCCGAGTACGCAGGCATCGTCGAAGCGGTGGGCGACGGTGTCGACCGGCTGAAGGTGGGCCAGAGCGTGGCCTGCCTGTCGGGCACTGGCGGCTTTGCCACCCACACCGTCGCTGCGGCCCAGCTTTGCGTTCCGCTGCCGCCGAGCTTTCCCCATGTCGACGGCGCCGCATTCATCATGACCTATGCGACGTCGCATCACGCTCTGGTGGACCGGGCGCAACTCAAGCCCGGCGAAACACTGCTGGTGCTCGGTGCTGCCGGGGGCGTCGGCACTTCGGCCATTCAGGTGGGCAAGGCCCTGGGGGCCCGCGTGATCGCTGCCGCCTCGTCGGACGAGAAGTGCGAGCTGTGCCGGACGATCGGCGCCGACGCGACGATCAACTACAGCCGCGAAAAACTGCGCGACGCCATCCAGGCCGCGACCGGCGGCAAGGGACCGGACGTCGTCTATGACCCGGTGGGCGGCGATCT
>JAANCK011687109.1_pt1 | contig 25785 bp, 21 predicted proteins | sample 7277841 | NCBI WGS metagenome assembly JAANCK01 (sample SAMN14222788, study PRJNA588281) | permafrost metagenome | isolation source: Arctic cryosol methane SIP | place: Canada:Nunavut | collected 2015-07 | reverse complement strand
TAAAATCGTTTCAGTCGGGGCGTAGCGCAGCCTGGTAGCGTACCTGCATGGGGTGCAGGTGGTCGGAGGTTCAAATCCTCTCGCCCCGACCAAAATTCAAAGGTGCATCGCCGTTCTGCCTGGACTTGACTGCCGCGTGCGCTCATCCGCTGCCGTTGCGCCGCCGGATTCGGGAACGGCCGCTTGCCATCACCGGGCGGGCCGCCGTGGCTGATGCAATTCTGGTTCTCAATGCGGGCTCCTCGAGCCTGAAATTCTCGGTCTTCCTCGATCGCCGCGGCGAGGAGCCGCAGCTCGCGCTGCGCGGGCAGATCGAGGGCATCCTCGGCACGGCGATGTTCAGCGCGCGCGATGCGAACGGCGCCGTGCTCGCCGAGCACGCACTTGGGGCCGCGGCGCCGCGCGGGCACGGGGGCGCGGCGAGCTTTCTGCTCGACTGGCTCGAGCAGCGGCCCGAGGGCCTGCAGCTCGCGGCGGCGGGCCATCGCGTCGTCCACGGCGGGCGCGAGTTTTCCGCGCCGGTGCGCGTGAGCGCCTCGGTGATGGCCGCGCTGGAGCAGCTGGTGCCGCTTGCGCCGCTGCACCAGCCGCACAATCTCGCCGCCATCCGGGCAGTGGCGGCACGCGCGCCGGGGCTGGCGCAGGTTGCCTGTTTCGATACTGCCTTTCACGCGGCGCAGCCGCCGCTGGCTCAGGCGTTTGCGCTGCCGCGGCGCCTGACCGACGCCGGACTGCGTCGCTACGGCTTCCACGGTTTGTCCTACGAATTCATCGAGCACCTGCTGCCCAGCGTCGACGCGCGTGCGTCCGCCGGGCGCACCGTCGTGGCGCACCTTGGCAATGGCGCAAGCATGTGCGCGTTGGCCGGCGGCCGGAGCGTCGCCAGCACCATGGGTTTTACCGCGCTTGACGGATTACCGATGGGAACGCGCTGCGGCGCGATAGAGCCCGGCGTTCTGCTGTACCTGATGGATCAGGAAGGCATGGATGCGCGCGGCCTGGAGCAGCTGCTCTATCACGAGTCGGGTCTGCTGGGTGTATCCGGCATATCCAGCGACATGCGCGCCCTGCTTGCCAGCGACGACGCGCACGCGGCCGAGGCGGTCGATCTGTTCGTCTACCGCATCGTGCGCGAGCTCGGCTCGCTTGCCGCCGCGCTCGGCGGATTGGATGCGCTGGTGTTCACCGCAGGCATAGGCGAGAACGCTCCCCCGGTCCGCGCGCGCGTCTGCCGCGCCGCGTCCTGGCTCGGCGTCGAGCTCGACGAAGCCGCAAATGTGCGCGGTGGTCCGCGCATCAGCCGCGAGGGCAGCCGTGCCTCCGCCTGGGTGCTTGCGACCAATGAGGAACTCATGATCGCCCTGCACACGCGCGCCGTGCTCTCGGCGCCGGCAGCGGAATAGCCGCGCTACGGCCCGAACGCGCCCGCTCGCCGGCCGCTTTGTAGAAACGGCGGTTTATGCAGCGTTGTCGGACAGCGTCGCGGCCAGCGCTTCTGCCGCGCGGCGCAAAGTCGGCAGATGCTGCAGCGCGCGCTCCAGCGGCATGCGCGCGACCGGCGCGTGCACAGCGACGGAGGCGCAGGTGCGGCCTTTCGCATCCGTTATGGGAACGGCCACGCACACCAGCCCGGTGAGGTACTCCTCGTCGTCCGTGCTGATTCTGTCGCGGCGGATGCGCTCCAGCACCTGCTCCAGGGACTTGCGCCCGATAAGCGTGTTCGCGGTATACGGTGTGAGCTGCAGTTGATCCAGCAACCTGTTTCTTTGCGCGCGCGGCAGCATGGCCAAAAACAGCTTGCCGCTCGCAGTGCAATGCAAGGGCACGTGCGAGCCGGGCTGCAGGTTGACGCGCAGCGGCGACGCAGTCTCGACGCGGTCAAGGTAGATCACTTCATCGCCGTCGAGCATGGTGAAGTTGCAGGTCTCGCCGACCTCATCCACCAGGCGATGCAGAATGGCGCGGCGCGCGCCGCGCAACGAGGAATGCATCAGCACGTCCGAGCCGAGGCGCGCGAGGCGCGGCCCCACGATGTAGCGCTTGCCGTCGGGCTCGTGCGCGATCAGGCCGGCGCGCTCCAATAGCGCTAGGATGCGGTGGGCGGTCGGTTTGGGCAGGGCCACTGCGGCCATCACTTCCGTGAGCGATATCGGGCGGTCTGCAGCGACCACGGATTCAATTACCGCGAAGGCCCGCAGGGTGGCTGAAGCAGAGTCTTGGGCTGGATGCATGGTGCAATTCTACAGAAAATGGAACAAAATGTCCTGTTTTTAGCAATATTTTGTTGACAGACCCCGGCATGGATGAATATATTCGGTGCTGGCTTGTTAAGATCGCATAAGCGAAAGGCCGTTGGCAACCAATTCAAGGGCGCGTGGGGCGGCTTATGCCCCCTTTTTCCATTCCGTTATTTCGAGCTTTTTATCAAGGACCTCGCCATGGGCAATGAAGCTGCAATACAACGCACTGTCGTTTCGGGCAAGACCCGCATGACGCCTTCGGAGGCGTTCGTCGAAACACTGGTGGCCAACGGCGTGACCGACGTGTTTGGCATAGTCGGCTCCGCCTACATGGATGCGCTGGATATCTTTCCGGCTGCCGGCATCCGCTTCATTCCGGTCGCGCACGAGCAGGGCGCGGGCCACATGGCGGACGGCTACGCGCGCGTGTCGGGCCGGCATGGCGTGTGCATCGGCCAGAACGGTCCCGGCATCACCAATTTTGTGACCTCGACCGCGGCCGCCTATTGGGCGCACAGCCCGGTGATCGTGGTGACGCCGGAGACCGGCAGCATGGGCATCGGGCTGGGTGGATTCCAGGAAACCGAACAGCTGCCGATCTTTTCCAAGATCACCAAATTCCAGGCGCATATCAATAATCCCAAGCGCATGGCCGAGCTGACTGCGCGCGCATTCGATCGCGCGCTGCTGGAAATGGGCCCGGCTCAGATCAACATTCCGCGCGATTATTTCTACGGCGACATTGAATGCGAAATTCCGCGTCCGATCCGCATCGAGCGCGGCGCCGGCGGCGAGCAGGCGCTCAACGAGGCGGCGACGCTGCTGGCGCAGGCCAAGTTTCCGGTGATTCTCGCCGGCGGCGGCGTCATCATGTCCGAAGGCATGGCCGAAGCGGTCAAGCTGGCCGAACTGCTGCATGCGCCGGTGGCCAATAGCTATTTGCACAACGATTCCTTCCCGGCATCGCATCCGCTCTGGGTCGGCCCGCTGGGCTATCAGGGTTCGAAGGCGGCGATGAAGCTGATCGCGCAGGCAGACGTGGTCGTCGCGCTGGGGACGCGCCTGGGGCCGTTCGGCACCCTGCCGCAGCACGGCCTGGACTACTGGCCGAAGAATGCGAAAATCATTCAGATCGATGCAGACGCAAAAATGCTCGGCCTGGTGAAGCCGATTTCCGTCGGCATCTGCGGCGATGCCAAAGCTGCTGCGGCTGCGCTGGCGGCGCGCCTCGCCGGCAAGTCCCTTGCGTGCCAGCAGAACAAGGCGGAGCGCGACGCCAAGATCAAGGCGGAGAAGCAGGCCTGGGAGAAAGAGCTCGACGGCTGGACCAACGAGCGCGATTCATGGTCGCTGGAAGTCGCGAAGGGCTCGAGCAAGATGCACCCGCGCCAGATGCTGCGCGAGTTGGAGAAGGCGATGCCGAAGGACGCGATGGTGTCCACCGACATCGGCAACATCTGCTCGGTATCGAACTCCTATCTGCGCTTCGAGCATGGGCGCAGCATGTTCGCCGCGATGAGTTTCGGCAACTGCGGCTACGCCTTCCCGACCATCATCGGCTGCAAGGTCGCCGCGCCCGGCCGGCCCGCCGTTGCCTATGTCGGTGACGGCGCCTGGGGCATCAGCTTCAACGAGCTGCTGACCTGCGCGCGCGAGAAGATCGGCGTCACGGTGGTGTTGTTCAACAACGGGCAGTGGGGCGCGGAGAAGAAGAATCACGTCGATTTCTATTCCAACCGCTACGTCGGCGTCAACCTCGACAATCCGAGTTTCGCCGGCATCGCGCGTTCCTTCGGCTGCGAAGGCGTCACGGTGGACAAGCTTGCCGACGTCGGCCCGGCGCTGCGCGCGGCATGCGCAGCACAGCAGCAGGGCAAGACCACGGTGCTGGAAATGATGGTGACCCAGGAACTGGGCGATCCGTTCCGCCGCGATGCGCTGTCGGTGCCGGTGCGCCATCTGGACAAGTACAAGGCCTATAGCGGCAAGTAGTACCGCGGCGTGATCTGCGTCGGCCCCGGCGGACCGACCGGCGCTTGCAGTGGCACCGTTGACGGCGATCGACCAGGCGAAACCCGTTCGCGTCGATCGCCGTTTTCATCTTCGGAGTTGCCAGAATGCACTACGACTACATAATCGTCGGCGCCGGCTCGGCCGGCTGCGTGCTGGCCGCGCGCCTGTCCGAGGACCCGAAGGTCACCGTACTGCTGCTCGAAGCAGGCGGGGCCGGCGGCGGCATGTGGGAATCTATTCCGCTCGGCGTGGGGAAGCTGCTCAACCAGGAACACCGGCTCTGGCGCGATGCCACCGAAGCTTCCGCGGGTACGCGCGGTCGATCTGTCGATTGGGTGAGCGGGCGCTGCCTCGGCGGCTCGAGTGCCGTCAACGGCATGCTGTTCGTGCGTGGACATCCGGCGATGTACGACAGGATGGCGCAGTCGGGCTGCAGCGGCTGGGACCATGCGCATTGCTTGCCGTATTTCCGCAAGCTGGAAGACTGCGGTTTCAGCGCGTCGCCCAATCGCGCCGCCGGCGGACCGATCGGCGTCTCGCTGGCCGAGCCCGACCCGATCTCCGATGCGTTTCTCGCCGCATGCGGCGAGTTCGGTTTCGCGCGGGTGTCCGATTACAACGATGCGCATGCGGATGGCGCGTCCTACCTGCAGTATTCGGTGCGCCGGGGGCTGCGCAGCAGCGCCAGGGACGCTTATCTGGGTCCCGCCCTGCGCCGTTCCAACCTGACTGTCCTGACCGATGCGCAGGTGCACCGTGTCTTGTTCCAGGGCCGCGCCGCGAGCGGCGTCGCCTATGCGCTTGGCGGGACGGAGCTCGAGGCGCACGCGGCGCGGGAAGTGATCCTGAGCGCTGGCGGGGTCCGCTCGCCGGCCTTGCTCGAGCGTTCCGGCATCGGCCGCAGGAGCCTGCTCGAGAGCTGCGGCATCGAACTGGTAGCCGATAGCGGCGAAGTCGGAGAAAACCTGCAGGACCATTTCATGCCCCGCATCTGCTTCGAGACCGGCGAGCAGGGCACGGTCAACCACTTCCTCAACAGCCGCCTGGCGCAGCTGCAGGAGGCGTTGAAGTTCCTCGTTTTTCGCACCGGGCGGTTTGCGGACCCCTCGCTCAAGGCGACCGCATATGTGCGCAGCGACCCCGCGCTTGAACTGCCCGACCTGCGGCTGCAGGTCGGGCTGATGAGTGCGGCGAGCAGGGTGCCGAGCGCCGCGGGAGGCGGCGGCACGCCGGCAGAGCGGGCCGGGCTGGATCCGTGCTCCTCGTTCCATATCGGCGTCTATGGCATCTACCCCGCATCCAGGGGCAGCACCCATATCCAGTCGGGCACCCCATCGCAGGCGCCGAAGGTGCAGCCCAATTATCTGGCGCATGCGTATGACCGGGATACCGTGGTGGCCGGCCTGCAGCTCATACGCTCGCTGGCGGATTCTGCGCCGCTGCGACGGCTTATTCTGCGCGAGATCCGGCCGGCAGCGTCGGCGGCCGGCGCGGAACAGTTGCTGGACTATGCGCGCGCCACGGGCCATACCTGCTGGCATCCGGTCGGCACCTGTCGCATGGGCGCGGACGACACCGCCGTGGTTGACCCTGAATGCCGGGTGAACCGTGTGGAGAAGTTGAGGGTGGTCGATGCCTCGGTATTCCCCTTCCTCACCAGCAGCAATACCAACGTGCCGGTGCTGATGCTGGCCGAGCGCATGGCCGACCTGATCAAGACGGCTGCCTGAGGCGACGCGGCCGCAGATCAATGAAACGCCGATGCGGTCCGCGTGCCGGCGCCTGCGAATATTGCCGCGACCGCCTCAGCGGATGCCGCTGAGTATCCAGACGCCGGCGGGTGCCGCCTGTGCGCGCGCGGCGCATGCCAGCGTCCCGATCTCTCCGGTGCAAAGATCGATCGAATCCTGCGCGCCTGCGCGCTCGGCCAGCTCGATGATCTTTATGCGCGGACCGCCGCTCACCAGCAGGTGGGTGGCATTGCCGCTGGAGAAGCGCACGCTGCGCAGCGTCGCATCCTGCTCGATTCGCTCGATCGCGACCAGCGCGGCGTCGCCGAGCACATGCGCCATCCCCGCGAACGCACGCAGCGCCGGGCGCGGATTGAACATCCGGTCGATGAAACCGTTGCGCGGGTGGTAACCGCGGTCGATGTCCATGAAGGTGTCGAACATCAGCATCACGCGATCGGACATGCGCCCGGCCAGCACCGCCTCGGCGGCCAATCGCGCGTTTTCCACATCGTCGTCGCGCGTCTTCGCCAGGCTCGCATCCGCGAGCTTGATCGCCCCCTGGACGGCGAGGCCCGACTGCTGCGCGAAGCGGTCCAGCCCGGGCACGGTTGCGAGCAGATCGACACCTCGGTCGAGCCTGACCACGACGCCGTCCAGTGCGTCGCGCGCGCCGGTTTGGGCGAGCAGCGCCGGCAGCGCATTGAGTTCGGCCGGCATCAAGCCGCTTTTGACGAAATGGCTGAACTGCGCGCCATCGAAGTGCGCGTCCTCGTGCATGCGCAGCTTTGCCCAGTAGACTGGCAGCTTCGTCGCGCGGCGCAGGGTCTGCAGGCGTTCGACGTCGCGCGCAAGGCGCTTGGCGCTGAGGTTGACCTCCATGGCGTCGACCAAGTCCGGCGCCGCCGCCAACGCATCGAGGAACGCCTCGCGCGGTATTCCGAGCGAGGCCGTGACGAAGCTGTGGCCGACACTGCGCAGGATCTGCATGCGCGAGTGCGTATAGGGATTGGTGAGGTCGTGGTCCGGAATTTTCAGCAGGCGCGCGCCCATTTCCCACAGCGCCATCACCGGGTAATCGTTGCGCGCGGGCTTGCGCCCGAACTCCTGCACGCCGCCGGTGGAGGGGATTTCCATCACCTCGGCCCAGGCGTGGCGCAACTCGACGCCGACCCGGTCGACGCTGGCGATCTTCACGTTCGTCGGCGGCACCGTCCTGCGCGGCTCGAAGCGCGCATCCGGTGCGAGGCTGCGGCCATCGGTGCGCACCAGCCGCATCACATGTCCCTGCTCGTGGACGTCGACGATGCAGTAGCCGAACTTGCCGGCGTCGCCGCGGCCGAACTCGTTTCCCGGCGCGACCCGGTAGAACTCGCTGTAGTCGTGGCGCAGGAACGCGGTCGAGGGCAGCATATAAAGCTCGGTGGCGCCGATGTGGTCGTACCAGAAGTTGTGCACGTGCCCGGCGAAGCACGCCTCGACATGGTGCCGGCGCACGAGTTCGAGTAGCCACGCGCGGCCGGGCTGATCGATATTGTCGTAGGTGCCGCGCTCGTCGGTCGCGTAGACGTACGGCGGATAATGGGTGAATAGAAAAAGGCGCTTCCCCGTGTGCGCCGCAAGTCCGGATTCGAGCCAGTCACGCTGCGCCTGCTCGCGCGGCAGTCCCGAATTGATCAGCAGCGCATTGATCACGATGCAGCGGATGGGGCCCTGGTCGAAGGCGAAATAGTCCTCGCCGAAAGTCCGGCGGTACAGTTCGATGTATTCGTCGCAGACGATATCCGCCGGCATCCAGTCGACCGACTTGTCGCCGATGTCGTGGTTGCCCGGCACGAGGTGCATCGGAACCCGCAGTATCCCGGCGATCGCCTTGTAGCGCGCGGCGGCCTCGGCGTAGGTGGGCAGCGAGGGCACCGGATGGACCATGTCGCCCAGATGGACGACAAACGCGGGGGCCGGATCGAGTCCGGCGATCTCGTGCATCACATGGCGCGCGCGGCCGTTGGCGAGCGCATTGGTGCGATACGGCGACGAGGAACGCTCCTCATGCTCGTTGACGTGGGTATCGGCGACCACGGCGAAAGAGAACAGTCGCCTGCCTGCTGCAAGGTGCTTCACGGCAATCGCCTTTTGAAAAAAGCTGCTGGATGCCTACATCTGCTCCCAGTACTCGGAAGGATCGACCTCGGCGTCGATCACGGTGAAGCGCCGGCTGGCCACCGCCTCGCGCAGCGCCTGATCGAAGGCGGCGATACTGTCCACGCGCACGCCCCTGGCGCCGAAGCCCTGCGCGATGATATCGAAGCGCGGCGATACGAAGTCGGTCGACGTATAGGGAAGGCCGCCGGCCTTGGGAGCCAGGTTCATCTTCGCCTGTTTCAGCTTGATCAGCGACAGGCTGGCATCGTTGAGCACCACCACTACGATCGGCAGCTTGCGCTCGGCGGCGACCGCGAGCTCGCCCTGGGTCATGAGCATGCAGCCGTCGCCCAGCATCGCCACCACCGGCTTGTGCGGGTGCACCAGCTGGGCGCCGATCGCCGCCGGCACCGCGTAGCCCATGCATCCCAGGCCGTTCGACTGCAGCAGCTGACCCGGCGTGTGACAGCGGATCACGTGGTTGGCGAGGATGCGGTGCGCACCGACGTCGACCGTCATGATCCAGTCCGCGGTCGCCTGTGCGCTGACTGCCGCGAACAAGGCGGCCGGGCTGATGCCTTTGGCCGGCGCGCGCGGGCGCACGGTGTGGGCGACGGCATCCTTGAGCTGCTGCAGGCGCGCTCGCCCCCAGGACGCTGCCTTGTCGACCTTCGCGCCAGGCGCAAGCTGCGCCAGCATGCGCGGCAGGTCGCCGTAGGCGCGCTCGCCCTCGGGGAATAGCCGGTGGTTGAGCGGACCCCAGTCCAGCGACAGCACGGACTGCGCCTCCGGCCAGGCGTCGAGCCAGGCGTCGCGCAACTCGATCGGGTCGAAGCCCGCCATGACGATGAGGTCGGCTTCACGCACCAGCTTCATGTTCTCGGCGTCGACCACCGGCGACAGGCCGACGCAGCCGAGGCACAGCGGGTGCTGCTCGGCGATCACTCCCTTCGCCTTGTAACTGCACAGGAATGGCAGTTGCCATGCTTCGGCGAACGCGGCGAGCGCCGCAGGCGCGTCTTTGAGCAGGGCGCCGCGGCCGATCAGCAGCAGCGGGCGCCTGGCCGAGGAGAGCATCTTGCCCAGGCGCGCGGCTTCTTCCGCTGCGAGTGCGGTTGCGGCGATGCGCGCCGGATGGTAATCCTCCTCGCTCGCCGCAGGGGAGCGGTTGTGGTCGGCGGGCACGTTGAGCAGCACCGGGCCGGCGGGATAGGCAAGGGCGATGTCCAGCGCTTTCGCCACCTGCTGCGCCGCGCGCCGCGGATTCAGCTGCTCGGCATACTTGGTCACCGGTCGCGCGAGCCCAACATGATCGAACACCTGGTGGTTGTAGATGCCCATGTTGGCCGTGGCCATTTCGCCCGAGAGCACCAGCAGGGCGGTGCGCTCCTGCATCGCGCCGGCGATGCCCGACATGGCGTTGGAGATGCCCGGCCCCAGCGCCGGAATCAGCGCCACCGGCGCGCCGCTGAGCTGGTACACCGCGTCCGCCATGAAGGCGCAGGAAGGCTCGGACTTTCCGAGCACGAACTCTATGCCTTGCGCTTCACACGCCCGCACCGTCTCGAGCACGTCGTTGCCGGGAATGCCAAACGCAAAGCGCGCGCCGAAATTGCGCAGCGTCCTGGCGACGGCGTCGGCGACTTTTTCAGGAGTGGGCGGATTCATGGATGTTGCGCTCATGTATCGTTTCGATGGGGCGGTCACGATTCACTTCAATTCGATACCCAGCGATTTGCCCAAACGGTCGTAGGTCTCGAATTGTTCCTTCACGTACTCCGCCGTCTGCTCGGGCGACAAAACGTGGGGTACCGAGCCGATTCTCTCTGTCGACTGAATCCACTGCGGATCTTTGGCCACTTTCTGCAGCACGCCGCCCCACTTCGCTACCAGTTCCTTGTCCATCCCGGGCGGGCCGTAGAGCGCACTCCAGCCGGTGATGCGCTCCAGGAAAGGGTAGCCGAGTTCGCGTGCAGTCGGAACTTCGGGGATTTCGCGATAACGTTCCGGCGTCGTGATCACCAGAATATGCGCCTGTCCGGACTTGTGGAAAGCTTGAATGGTCGCAAGGTTGGTGCACTGGAAATCCACCAGCCCGGCTGCGACCGCGGCGGACGCCTCACCGCCGCCTTTGTACGGAATCTGCACCGCAGCATCCTTGCCCAGCTTGAGTGCGTCGAACAGCATTTGCGGTCCCATCTCGTGTATGGTGCCCACGCCTGCGGTGCTGTAGTTCATCTTGCCCGGATTCTGTTTGATGCCTTCGATCAACGCCGCCAGAGTCTTGTAGGGCGAATTCGCCTTTACTGCGCAGACGTAGGGGTTGAGCTCGAGCAGGCCGAGGAAGGTGAAATCGCTCCACTTGTACGGCGTGCTCGGCTTCAGCGCCGGGAGTACCGCCTGCGATCCGACGCGCGCCAGCAGCAGGGTATCGCCGTCGGGTTTGGATTCCCTGACGAACTGCGAACCGATCGCGCCGCTGGCGCCCACCTTGTTGAGCACGATGACGGGCCGTCCGAGAATATTCGCGGCCGAGGCTGCGACATTGCGCGCCGCCAGGTCCGAATCGCCGCCGGCGCTGAACGGCGCCACCACCGTTATCGGCTTTGCTGACTGCGCCTGCGTCGCCGTGACGCCGAATAGCAGAGGAATAGTGCTTGCTGCCGCGAAGGCGCAGCGCTTGAGGGTACGGTTCATTTCACTCTCCTTTGTGTAACAGTCGGGCTAGATTCTTATAATGGGTGTTGGTCAGGCCGCTAGCCCGGAACCGGCCTGAATTTTGGAATGGCTGCATCTTCGCTGATATCGACGAAGTGCGCTTTCACGCGCATGCCGATGTGCGCCTGTTCCGGCGCGCAATCGGTGAGTTGGCCGTACATCCTCGCGCCCTCGTCCAGGTCGATGATGCAGTTGATCACGGGCAGGTCTTCCTTCCAGTCAGGGTAATTCATCATCACCGCGTAAGCGACAGTCAGCGAGTACACCGTGCCATAGGGCTTGGTCTCGACCCAGTTCAGATCGCGGTCGCCGCACTCGACGCACCAGGGCTTGGGATAGAAATTGAGCGTCCCGCAGGCGCCGCATTTTTGCATCATCAGCTTGTGTTGCTTGGCGCCGCTCCAGAACGGACGCGTCTGATCGGTAATCTGCGGCAGGGGTTTGCCTCTGGGTGTCTGTGTCATAACCTATGCCTCCGATCCGAATACCAGCGTGACGCAACTGCGATTGTTGCGCGCGTAGGTCATGCCGCCGAAGCCGGAGGCCGCGGCGATCGCCGCCCCCTTGACCTGGCGCTCTCCTGCTTCCCCGCGCAACTGCGTCACCGCTTCGATCAGGGGCATGAAGCCGCCGATGGCGCCGCCGGGCTGGCCGCCGGACAACTGTCCGCCGTCGGTGGAGATGGGGAAGTCGCCCTTGAACGTCAGGTCGTGCTCCTCCACGAATTTTCCGCCTTCGCCCTTCTTGCAGAAGCCGTAATCCTCCATCTGGATCAGTACCACCATCGGGTAGTCGTCGTAGGGTTCGAACACGTCGATGTCCTTGTGTTGCACGCCGGCCATCCTGAATGCCTGCGGCGCGCATTGCTCGAAGCCGGTGTAGGTGATGTCGGGCTGGTTGCGCGAGCCGTGGTAATAGTTGCTGACCTCGTCGAAGCCGAGCAGGTAGACCGGCTTGTTGGTGATTTCCTTCGCGGTCTCGACCGAAGTGACGATGTAAGCCAGGCCGCCGTTGACCATGGGCACGCAGTCGAACAAGCGCACCGGATCGCAGAGCATGCGCGAGCTCAGGTACTCTTCCAGAGTGAAGGGATTGCGGTAGATCGCGCCGGGATTGAGCGAGGCGTGGTAGCGCGTGGTCACGGCGATCTTGCCCAGGTGCTCAGGTTTGATCTGATGCTTGAATTGGTGCAGATAGCGCGCGTGCACCAGGCCGAACTGGGAGTTGGCGCCCATCACGCCGAACGGCCCCTGGAAATCCCAGAACACGCCGCGCGTGCGCTCCGGCGACAGCGGCAATCCCGGGGCGATCGACGGAATGGTCAGCGGCGTGTCCGCGCCCATGACCAGCACCCGGTCGACGATGCCCGCGCGTATCATGCCCGCGGCGCGAATCAGCAATGCGGCTGCCGAGGCGCCGCCCTGGTCGGCGCGCAGCAGGATTTTCGGGCTGATGCCCAGGCTTTCCGCGACGGCCGCCGACCAGTTTACCGTGTGGGCGGCCTCGGCATGGGCCACGCCCAGGCCCTGACCGTCGAAGTCGTTCTTCGCCATGCCGGCTTTCTTGAGCGCAAGGTCCGCTGCCCAGGCCAGGTACTCGTCGACGGTGAGGACGGGTTCGCCCGCTTTGACCCTGCTGTAAGGGGTTCTGCCGTAGCCTACGATTGCCACTTGCGCGCGCATAGCTCCGCCTCTCCACTGGTTAATCTCGAAATTCGCCTGATAGTCATTTGTCTTGGCCGGATTCAGTCGTCTAATACCATCAGCCAGTCGACCGCGACCGCGTCCTCGCGCGACAGCAGCACCGGATTGAGGTCCAGTTCGCGCAGGCGGTCGCCCGCCGCGGCGCCGAAGCAGGACACTGCTGAAATCATTTGCGCCAGCCGCCCGCGATGCACCGGCGGTTTGCCGCGCTGGCCGTCGAGCACGGCACGGCCCCTGAGCTCGTCGAGCATGCGCAGGGCCTCCGCTGCGCTCACCGGCGCCTTGCGGAAGGCGACGTCCTTCAATACCTCGATCAGCACGCCGCCAAGGCCCGCCATCACCACGATGCCGAATACCGGGTCGCGCTGCAGGCCGATGACGAACTCCACCTCACCCGCCGCCATCGCCTGCACCAGCACGCCGTCGATGCGCGCGTTCGTCTTGTATGTGCGTGCGCCGGCCATCAGCGCTGCGTAGGCGCTGCGCACGGCCGCGGCGTCCGCGAGGCCGAGCCTTACGCCGCCGGCTTCGGTCTTGTGCAGGATGTCCGGCGATTCGATTTTCAGCGCGACCGGATAGCCGAGCCGTTCTGCCGCGGTGACAGCTGCATCGGCAGACGCGGCGAGGGCATGCGGCGCAAGCTGCACGCCGGCCTGCTCGAGCAGGCGCGCGCCTTCGGCGCTGCCTGCAGGCCCGCGCATGGCGCCGAACGCCGGCGCAGCCAGTTGCAGCGCCGCGCGTCGTTCGGCGTTCGCGAGCCAGTTGCGCCGCGCTTCGGCGTAGCGAATCAGGCCGGCGACGGCATCGATCGCCGGTTCGGCCCCGCGCAGCACGGCGATGCCGCGTGCGCGCAAGGCGAGCAGCGCGGTCTCGGGCGCTGCGACCCAGCAGACCACGAAGGGCTTGTTCGTCTGCGCCTTGATCTGCTCGAAGATGCCGACCAGCATGTTCACCGCGGTTTCCATGAGCTGCAGCCAGACGATCGCTATATGCACGCCGGGATCGTCGAGCACTGCGATTACCGACTCGCGCAGGATGGCCGGTTTGGCGAGGAACTGGGCGGTCACATCCACCGGATTGCCGGTGGCGCCAAAGCCGGGTATCACCGGCCGCAGCCTGGCCTGCGTCGCCTCGCTCAGGGTCGGCACGCTGAGGCCCAATTCCTCGGCGCGGTCGGCCATGAGCACGCCGGCACCGCCGGACTGGGTGATCATGCCGACTCCCGTGCCTGCGGGTAACGCGCAGTACGCCAGCACTTCGGCCAGGTCGAGCATGTGCTCCTCGTTTCTTGCGCGCACCAGGCCGTATTGACGTGTGATGCCGTCGAATACCGCGTCCGTGCCGGCAAGCGAACCGGTGTGCGACGCGGCCGCGCGGGCACCAGCATCGGAGCGCCCGACTTTCGTCAGGACCAGAGGCTTGCCCATGGCGAGCGCCGCCTCGGCCAGCGCAAGCACGCCGGGTCCGTCCTTGAATCCTTCGATGTAGCCCGCGCCGACGCGGATGCGCTCGTCTGCGATCACCTCGGCCATCACTTCGGCGAAGGTGATATCGGCCTCGTTGCCGGTGTTGACGAAATAGCCCAGACCGAGGCCGCGCCGGCGCGCGAGCGCTGCAATGGCGGTGCCGAAGGCGCCCGACTGAGTGACAAAGCCGATCGGGCCGGCCGGCGTTTCGCCGCCTGCGTATTGGGAAAACGTCGCGACTACGTGCTCGAACGCGTTGATCAGGCCGAGGTTGTTCGGTCCGAGCATCCTCACGCCCGCCTCGCGTGCGGCCCGCAGCAACTCGGTTTCGAGTGCGCGCCCTGCGGCGCCGGTCTCGGAGAATCCGGAACTGAATACGACGGCTGTGGGAATATGAGCACGTCCGCAGGCGCGGATTGCGTCCGCAACCTGCGCCGCCGGCAGTGCGATGATGGCGAGGTCTACCGCTTCGGGCAGGGAGGCCGGATCCGCATAGCAGAGCAGCTTGCCGATCGCGCCGTATTTCGGGTTGATGGGAAAGATCCGGCCAGCATAACCTTTGTCGCACAGATACCTGAGTACGCGCCCGTTGAGCTTTCCCAGATCGGCAGACGCGCCCAGCATGGCGATCGCGCGCGGCGCGAGCAGCGCCTGCAGGGCACTGCGCTGCCCGGAAGTTTGCGCGTTTCTTTCCTGCGTAGGCATAGGCGCTAGCCCGCGAACGCGGCAATGCCGGTCTGCGCCCGGCCCAGGGTCAGCGCATGGATGTCGTGTGTGCCCTCCAGCGTATTGACGGTTTCCAGGTTCATCAGATGGCGGATCACGTGGTATTCGTCGGCGATGCCGTTGCCGCCGTGCATGTCGCGCGCCATGCGCGCGACCTCCAGCGCCTTGCCGGCGTTGTTGCGTTTGAGCAGCGCGACCATTTCCGGGGTCGCCTTGCCGGCATCGCGCAGGCGGCTGAGTTGCAGGGCGCCGAGCAGGCCCAGGGTGATCTCAGTCTGCATGTCCGCAAGTTTCTTCTGGATCAGCTGGTTTGCCGCAAGTGGACGGCCGAATTGATGGCGATCGATGACATACTGGCGCGCCGCGTGCCAGCAGAATTCGGCCGCTCCGATGGCGCCCCAGATGATGCCGAAACGCGCATTGTTGAGGCAGCCGAATGGCCCTTTGAGCCCGCACACGCCGGGCAGCACGTTGGCGTCTGGAACGAACACATCGTCCATGAATATCTGCCCGGTAGGCGATGCGCGCACCGAGAACTTGCCCTCGATCTTGGCCGTGGACAAGCCGTCCATGCCGCGCTCCAGGATGAATCCCAGTACCACGCCGCCGTCGTCCTTGGCCCAGACAATCAGGACGTCGGCGATCTGTGCATGCGTGATCCAGGTCTTGGTGCCGCTCAGCCGATAGCCGCCGTCGGCCCTGCGCGCCCGGCTTTTCATGCCGCCCGGGTCGGAGCCGTGATCGGGTTCGGTCAGGCCGAAGCAGCCGAGGAGTTCGCCTGCCGCCATCTGCGGCAGGAAGCGCCGGCGCTGGTCCTCGGTGCCGTAGGCGTAAATCGGCAGCATCGACAGCGTGCTCTGCACCCCAACCGCCGAGCGGTAGCTGGTGTCCACGCGCTCGAGCTCGCGCATGATCAGGCCGTAGGCGACATAGCTGACCCCGGCGCAGCCGTAGCCCTCGATCGTGGCCCCGAGAAAGCCCAGCTCCGCCATTTCCTTCATCACCGCGAGATCGAAGGTCTCGTTGCGGTTGGCCGCCACGATCCGCGGCATCAGTTTTTCCTGCGCGTACTGGCGCGCAGTGTCGCGGATCATCCGCTCCTCGCCGCTCAACTGATCCTCGATCAGCAGCGCGTCGTCCCAGCGGAATTCGCCGCCCGTCAGCGTAACGCTGCTCACTCCTCCTGCAGCCTGGGATAGGGGCATTTCGCTCTCTCCATCGATGGTCCGCTTACGCCGAAGAGTAGTTGCGCGCTTTACATACGTCTAATGGATTGTTGTGATGTAGATTATTCTGTTTGTGAATATAAAGCCGGGAGGGGCCGGTTCATGCTCCTAAGAACCCGCTGCAACATGAAATTTTGCAACGCCCGATATAGGGGAGTATGAGGGGAGGTCCCCCAAGGGGACTTTCCCGTCAAGCGGGATCAAGACCTTCGGGGCGTATCCCTTCATTTTGAAACGAACTCTACAGCCGCTGGCACAAGTCGTGGAAGGAATTGCGGAACCATTGGTGGCCGGGGTCCGCGTCCAGGCGCTTGCTCCACACCAGGTAAATCGGGATGCCGGGGAAGTCGATCGGCGGCTTGAGCACCTTCAGACGGAAATGCTCGGCATACACGCGCGCCATGCGCAAGGGCAGCGTGCAGATGAAGTCGGTGGTGCGCACGATCATGGGCATGCTGAGGAAATGCGGCACCTGCAGTGCGATCTCCCGCGTCAGCCCGCGCTTTTTCAGTTCGCGGTCGACGACTGGCCCCCTGGGCGAGCGCGGCTCGATCACGACGTGGGCCAGGCTCACGTACTGCTCCAGGCTGAGACTGTCTCCCACCAGCGGATGTTCCTGCCGGACCATCGATACCAGGGTTTCCTCCATCAGCGGCCGCAGCTTGAAATCCTCGTCCTGCGGCCGGTGGTATTCCATGGCCATGTCGATGGCGCCGCGCTTCATTTCCGCCAGCAGCGCGCTGCCCGACTCCGGCCGTATGCGCACGCGCACGCCGGGCGCGACCCGGTTCAGCCATTCCATAAAGCGGGGCATGACCACCGCCTCGCCGTAGTCCTCGACCGCCACGGTGAAGGTGCGCTTGGACGAGGCGTAGTCGAAGGCGCTGTCCAGACGCAGGCTGTTCTGCATCAGGTCCAGCGCCTGCCGGATGGGCTCGGCCATGAGCCGGGCCCGCGGCGTCGACTCCATGCCGCGGCCGCTGCGCACGAACAGCGGATCGTCGAGGGTTTCGCGCAGCCGCGCCAGCGCGTTGCTCATCGCCGGCTGGCTCATGCCGAGCTTTTTCGCCGCGCGCGTGAGATTACCCTCCACCGCAATCGCATCGAATACGGCCAGCAGGTTCAGATCTATGCTGCGCAGCTTCATCGGCTGAAGGTGCTCCACGGGGCCGCCCAGCGCCGCCTCCCGCGCAGCGGCGGGCGTGACGGCATCTAGTCGACCCTCACATTGGCTGACTTGACCACGCGCGCCCAGCGTTGAACTTCCGCCTGGGTATGCGCTGCGAACTGCTCCTGCGTTCCGCCAACGAGGGTCCAGCCTGAGCTGGTCATGCGCTCGCGGATTTCCGGGGTCTGCAGCGCCGCATTGAAGGCGTTGTTCAGTTTCATCACCAGTTCGTGCGGCAATCCGGCCGGTGCGTAGATGCCGTACCAGGAACTGACATCGAAACCCGGTACACCGGCTTCAGCCAGCGTGGGCAGCTCGGGCAGGGAGGGCGAGCGCTGCGCGGCAGTCACTGCCAGTCCGCGCAGCTTGCCCGCCTTGATGTGCGTCAGCGGCAGCGGGATGTTGTCGAACATAATGTCGATGCGGCCGGCAATCAGGTCCATCAGCGCCGGCGCGCTGCCCTTGTAGGGTATGTGCTGCATCTGGACGCCGGTAACCTGCTTGAACATTTCGCCGGTGAGGTGGGCCGAGGAACCGTTGCCGGGGGAACCGAAATTGAGCCTGCCCGGGTTGGCCTTGGCGTAATCGATGAACTCGCGTATCGATTTCACCGGCGTCGCCGGGTTCACCACGGCGACGTTGGTCATCGTGGCGAGAAGTATGATGGGAGTGAAGTCCTTGACCGGGTCATAGGGCATTTTGGCATAGACGCTGGCGTTGATCGCATGCGTGCCTATGGTGCCGATCACCAGCGTATAGCCGTCGGCGGGCGACTTGGCGACATAGTCGCTGCCGATGTTGCCGCCCGCACCCGGGCGATTTTCCATTACCAGCGGCTGTCCCATCGCCTGGCTCACCTTCTCCAGCGTCGGGCGCCAATGATCCATGTTGCCGCCGGCTGCATACGGCACGACAACCTTGATCGGTTTGGATGGATAAGTCTCCGCGGCAGCGGACAGGCTGTACGCGAGCGACACCAGCATCAGCGCTGCGCGCAAGATTCGAATCATGTTCTCTCTCCTTGATTGTGGGACGGCTTGCTTCTTGCGCGAATTTGGAAACACGCTAGCCGGTTGAGCGCGGCGCAGACCCCGTTTCTTCTGCGGAAGCATGGTGTCGCGCCGCAGTGTAGCCTGTGTTCGCGCCGGCCTCAACTGAACGGCGCTGCCGCAGCGGCGTAGTGCGCCGCGCCGGCGAGGCCCACATCGCTGTTCAGGATCACATGCACCGGCATCGACTCGAGCAGCGCGCGCATGCGCCCTTTCGCCCTTAGCGCGTCGAGGAAAGCGCTTCCGCGCAGGCGCTCGATGATGCGCGGCGCGATCCCGCCGCCGACATAAATACCCCCGCGCGCCATCAGCTTGAGTCCGAGGTTGCCGGCCTCCGCACCGTAAATCGAGATGAACAGTTCCAGCGCAAGCTCGCAGCGCTGCGACCGGCGCTCGAGCGCGGCGCGCACGATCGGCGCCGGGTGCGCCTGCTGATACAGCGTCTCAGTGAGCGCCGGGTCCTCCTCGCCGCGCCCGCTTTGATGCAGGAACTGATACAGCTCGAACAGCCCGGAACCCGACAGCACGCGTTCATAGCTGACGCGTTCGAATTTGCGCAGCAGAAAGTGCAGGAGTTCGACCTCGGTCTCATTGCGCGGCGCGAAATCGGCGTGCCCGCCCTCGCATGCGAACGGCCGGTGCGCGCGCCCGTCGAAATAGCAGCCGGCTTCGCCCAGCCCGGTGCCGGCGGCAATGATGGCGCGATTGCCCCTCGCGTCGGCGGCGCCCGGGGACAGCGTTGCCACATCGTCAGGCCCAAGCTGCTGCAGGCCATGGCCGATCGCTTCCAGGTCGTTGATGAGTTCGACCGAACGCAGCCCGAGTTGCGTCGCGAGCCGCGCGGCATCCACCGTCCAGGCGAGATTGGTGGTTGCAACCTTGCCATCCTTTACCGGTCCGGCGATGGCCAGGCAGGCGCGATCTACGCGCTGCGGGTGCGCCGCGGCGAACTGGCGCACGATTGCGTCCAGGCTGTCGTATTCCAGGCTTGGGTAGCTCATGGTGGCAAGCGCGCGCATTCGCTGCCCGCCAGACTCGAACAAGCCAAGCCGCGTATTGGTGCCGCCAATGTCGCCGGCGAGAATCATGAAAGCTGCTCCGTTTCTCACGTCTTATTGTACAGGCGCACGCTTGCGGCGCGGCCGGAGCAAACTGGCACTTTCTAGCAACAGGCCTAAGGGGTAAACTAGTCGCTCCTTTCGAAGAAAGTCCGCGCCCGATAGACGCGCGACATGTTCAGTTTATGCAATGGTCGCCCTGGCGCAAGCCGCAGAATCTGGTCATCGCAGCAGCGGTCGCGGCCCTGCTGGGCATGAGCTGGCTGGCGTTCGACCTGAGCGCCCGCGTCGCAACAAGCAACGATGCTATCAGCGCGCTTGCCGACGCGGAGGGCGAGGGCGCGGCGCCGGCGGAGGCGGCGCGCGCGGTGCGGTCGAAGGCGCAGCGGCGGCAAGCGCTGCACCGGCTCCGTGCACAGCTGGATGAAGACCTGCTCCAGCTGAAATTCGCGATTGGCGGCGCCATGGCGGGAAACATGCTGCTGCTGCTGTTCGTCGTGCTCGATCATCGTGAGCCGATGCGCGCAGCGCCTGCGCAGCCTGCGGCGCGGCGTCGCGACCAACCAGGCGCCGCCGGACCGGCGCTGTTCGAGGACATGAGCAAGCTGCTGCAGTCGGCGAGCGACTACGCCGACGCCTACCAAGTGGTGCAGCGCTGCGCCACGGAAGTATTCGCCGGCTGCAGCGGTGCGCTCTACATCGCGCAGGAACCCGCCGGCCAATTCGAGCTCAGCGCGCAGTGGGGACAAAGCTCGGACCGCAGCAGCAGTTTCGCCCCCGCCGATTGCTGGGCGATACGCCGCGGCGAAGCCTATCTGGCGGCGGGTCCCGCGGACATGGCGTGTGCGCACATGCGCCAGCCGCCGTTGGCGCCCAGCCTGTGCGTTCCGGTCATGGGCCAGGGTGCGGCGCTAGGCGTGCTGCTGGTCGAGGATCACGCGCAATCCGGGGTGCTCGAGTCCATGCGCGCTGCGGCCAAGCATTTCGCCGGCCAGATCGGCCTCGCGCTGGCCAACATGAAGTTGCGGGAAACCCTGCGCAACCTGTCGGTGCGCGATACCGATACCGGCCTGTTCAACCGCCGCTATATGGAAGAATCGCTGAAGCGCGAGATCGCTACGGCGCAGCGCAAGAGCCGGCCGCTCGCAGTGGCGATCTGCGAGCTGAATCAGTTCGAGCGCTTCAAAGCCGGCTTCGGCGGTGACGCCGGCGACTTTGCCCTGCGCGAGATTGCCCAGCTGATCAACAAGCAGATACGTTCGAGCGATATCGCCTGCCGCTACGGCAAGGGCCAAATCGCACTGGTTTTTCCCGAAGCGCCGCTCGAGGGCGTGGTCATGCGCACCAACCAGCTGCGCGAGGCGGTTTTTGCGCTGGATCTGGAACATTTCGGCCGCCGGCTGGACAAACTGTCGGTCTCGTTCGGCGTCGCGCTGTTTCCGCAGCACGGCAAGACCTCGGCCGAGTTGCTGCGCCAGGCAGAAGCCGCCCTTGCCGGGGCGAAGGAATTCGGAAACAACCGGGTACAGATTGCCGGAGCAGGTGCGAAACAGGCATAGTCGCGCGCGGGCCGCCGTTGCAGCGTGCGTGGCGGCTGGCGCGGCGCGTCAGAACAATAACTGGGAGAAGGCCTTGGAAAGAAATGAGTGGGAAATCGCCTGGAGCAATTTCCTGCGCGTCGATGTTCCCGAGATGGACGAGGAGCACCAGCAGTTCATCGCGCGCGTGAACGAGCTGAACCAGGCGATACTCGAGTCCGAAGACAAGGCGAAGGTGGCGCGCGCGATGCAGCTGATGCTGAGCGAAGCGGCGCGCCATTTCGAGCACGAAGAGAAACTACTTGCGCGCTGGGAGTATCCGAACGCGGCCGCCCACGCCGGCAGGCATGCCGAGCTGGCGGCGCAGTTTGCGCGCGTGACCCGGGAATTCGAGGCGGCCGATCTCAGTTTCGTCCGGGCGGCCAAAGGACTGCGCATCAAGCAGTTGCTGGTGGAGCACTTGCTCGGGGAGGACATGCAATACCGCGATTTTCTGCGTAGCAGGGCTAGGGGGCATTAGGCGAAAAAAAGCCGGTGGCGCTGTTTAAACGCCACCGGCTCGAAGACGGGATTCCAAAGGAGGAGGAGGAGAAACCCCGCACACAAATAGTACAACAACCGATGCTGCGTTGCAACAGGTTTTTTCCTCCAGCCAAGCTGCATTACCTTGTTTTATCATCTGATTTTCTGATGTTCGTGATCACATAATCCGTTATGGTGCATCGCGTCAATATGTTATATATGCGGCCGGAGGCGGGGTTTGACGCGGAAAACATCAAATCAATGATTATCAGACCACTGACAGTATTCGAGCGCGAGGCCGTCAGAAGTTTCTACCTCGCCCTTTCCCAGGAAGACCGGCGCAAGCGTTTCTGCTGTTCACTCTCGGACGACGTCATTTCAAATTATGTCGAGCGGCTGAATTTCACCCGCGACACGGTACTGGGCGCATTTGACGAGCGTGCGCGGCTGATTGGCCTGGCCGAACTGATACGCGGCGCCGAAGCAAGCGAAATGGCATTTTCGGTGCGGCCCGACAAGCGTGGTCAAAAAATCGGCACCACGCTGATCGATCGGCTGATGACGCGCGCGCGCATGTGCGGCATAAAGAAAGTGTTCGTAATGTTCCTGTCGGACAACACGCCTATGCGGCGCATGGCCGCGCGTGCCGGGATGGCGCTCAGTTCGTTCGACGGTGAAGCGCACGCCGAGCGGGAGCTACAAGCGCCGTGCGCCGAGGAACTGGCGCAATGGTTTCTGGAGGAGAGCTTCTCACACGGCGGCTATTTCGGCACCCTCAATTTCGCCCGCTGGGGCGCGCTGGTAGCGCGATCCGGCGGCGCGCCGGCACAGCCGTCCGTGGTTCCCGTCACCGCGACCTGATTCACTCCGCAACACAGGCATTCAACCGTGCGGGCAATCCGCGCGGATGTTGCGCGCTGTCAAGCCGGCGGAACTGCGGCGCTCCGATACTATCAAACGCTTGTTGCCCTTGAACGCATTGGGAGGAACAGACCATGGCCCTGACCAAGATCCAGATTGCCAAACTGGAGCGCGCGCTCGACCAGCAATACAGGTCGTTGATCGAGGAGGTGCGCGACGCGCTGGAGAAAAGCGAAAATCAGCAGTACGTGGAGCTGATCGACAGGGCGCCGGCGGACACCGCGGACCAGGCGACCGGGGACGCGCTGGCCGACCTGAATCTCGCGATCATCGACCGGCATGTACAGGAGCTGCGCGACATCGAGGCCAGCAGAGCGCGTGTGGCGCATGGCGCTTATGGCAGCTGTGCCGATTGCGGCGCGGACATCGCCTACGAGCGGCTGCTCGCCTACCCCACGGCGAAACGCTGCATCGGCTGCCAGCAGAGGCACGAAAAAACCTACGCACATCAGGGTAACCGGAAGCTCTAAGCAGCTTGTTCCACAACAGGAATGTGATCCTTCCGCGCGCCGGGTCGGCGCGTGCCGTGTTGCCGGGCGTATATGGTAATCTTGCGCCGCTTGACATAGCATGAACGCAAGAAACCAACCGCGCCCGGAGCCTAAATGCCCCCCGTGATTACCTGCGTCGAAGATCTGCGCCTGCTGGCGAAAAAGCGCGTGCCGCGCATGTTCTACGATTATGCGGATTCCGGTTCGTGGACCGAGGAGACTTATCGCGCCAACGAAAGCGATTTTGCCCGGATCAAGCTGCGCCAGCGCGTGGCGGTGAACATGGAACACCGCAGCCTGAAGAGCACCATGGCGGGCCAGGAACTCGCGATGCCGGTGGCGCTGGCGCCGGTCGGGCTGGTGGGCATGCAGCACGCCGACGGCGAGATACTGGCGGCGCGCGCGGCGGAGAAATTCGGCGTTCCGTTTACGCTCTCGACCATGAGCATCTGCTCGATCGAGGATGTGGCCGACAGCGTGAGCAAGCCGTTCTGGTTCCAGCTCTACGTGATGCGCGACCGTGATTTCATCAAGAGCCTGATCGACCGCGCCAAGGCGGCCGGGTGCTCGGCGCTGGTGCTCACCCTGGACCTGCAGATCATGGGGCAGCGCCACAAGGACATCATCAACGGCTTGTCCGCGCCGCCCAAGATCACCCTGCGAAATATGCTCAACATGAGCACCAAACCGCGCTGGGGCCTGGGCATGCTCGGGACCAGCCGGCGCACCTTTCGAAATGTAGTGGGCCACGCGACGACCGCGGGCGACCTGAGCTCGCTGTCGGAGTGGAGCGCGAGCCAGCTTGACCCGACCCTGAACTGGGACGACGTGCAGTGGATCAAGGAGCGCTGGGGCGGCAAGCTGATACTCAAGGGCATCATGGATCCCGAGGACGCCGAGATCGCCGTGCGCTCCGGCGCGGACGCGCTCATCGTTTCCAATCACGGCGGGCGCCAGCTCGACGGCGCGCCCTCGTCGATAGCCGCGCTGCCGGCGATCGCGCAGGCAGTGGGCGACAGGATGGAGGTGCTGATGGACGGCGGCATACGTTCCGGGCAGGACGTGATCAAAGCGCTGGCGCTAGGCGCGAAGGGCGTGTTCATCGGCCGCGCCTTCGTCTATGGAGTTGGTGCGATGGGCGAGGCGGGCGTGACCAAGTGCCTGGAGCTGATCCGCAAGGAACTCGATGTCACCATGGCATTCTGCGGCCTGCGCGACGTGAAGCAGGTGGATCGGACCATCCTGGTGCCGGGGACCTACTGAGCGCGCCGCGGCCCGGCGGCGCGCCGCGCATGCGTACAAGACCACCCATGCGTACAAGATAGTGTCCCGTCCTTTATAATCCGGGGCACATGCGCATACTACTCAGCAACGACGACGGCTATTTTTCCCCCGGAATCACCCGTCTTGCGGAAGCCCTCGCCAGCATCGCCGATGTCACAGTGGTCGCCCCCGAGCGCGATCGCAGCGGCGCGTCCAACTCGCTTACCCTGGACCGCCCGCTCACGGTCAAGCGCGCGGCCAACGGATTCATGTTCGTCAACGGCACGCCGACCGATTGCGTGCATTTGGCAGTGACCGGCCTGCTCGATGAGCTTCCCGACATGGTGGTGTCGGGCATCAATCTCGGCGCCAACATGGGCGACGACACCATTTATTCGGGAACGGTTGCAGCGGCGACCGAAGGATTTCTGCTTGGTATTCCCTCGCTTGCGGTATCGCTGGCGAGCAAGTCGGGCAGGCATTTCGACACTGCGGCGCGGGTGACGCTGGAGATGGTCGAGCGCCTGCGGCGCGTGCCGATGTCCGGGCCGGTGCTGCTGAACCTCAATATTCCCGACCTGGCCTACGAAGGGTTGCGCGGGCAGGAAGTCACGCGTCTGGGGAAGCGCCACAAGGCCGAACCGGTGGTCAAGGAAATGAATCCGCGCCAGGAAACGGTCTATTGGGTGGGCCCGGCGGGCGGCGCGCAGGACGCGGGCGAGGGCACCGATTTCTACGCCGTGGCGGCGCAGCGCGTGTCGGTGACCCCGCTGCAGGTCGATCTCACCCACGTGCAGCAGATTCCGCTGCTGCGCGACTGGCTGAAGCAATGAACCGCCACGTCGATCCGCAGGTGCAGGGCATAGGCATGACTTCGCAGCGCACGCGCGCGCGCATGCTCGAGCGCCTGCGCAAGGACGGCATCACCGACGAAGCGGTGCTCGCGGCCCTGGGGGCGGTGCCGCGCCACGTGTTCGTCGAAGAAGCCCTGGCGAGCCGGGCCTACGATGACGACGCGCTGCCGATCGGCTTCTCCCAGACCATTTCCCAGCCCTATGTGGTTGCGCTGATGATCCAGGCGCTGCGTGCCGGGCGCGAACTGGGCAAGGTGCTCGAGATCGGCACCGGCTGCGGCTACCAGGCGGCGGTGCTGGCACAGCTGGCGACCGAAGTGTATTCGATCGAGCGCATCGCGCCGCTGCTGGCCAAGGCGCGCGCGAATCTGCGCGGCCTGCGCCTGTCCAAGCTGCGGCTGAAGCACGCCGACGGCAATCTCGGACTGCCGGAGGCGGCGCCCTTCGATTCCATCATTCTCTCCGCTGCCGCACGCCAGCTGCCGCAGGCCCTGCTGCAGCAGCTCGCGCCGGGCGGCAGGATGATATTGCCGCTGGGCAGCGCCACGCAGGTGTTGCGGCTGGTGGAGCGCAATCGCAGCGGCTACAGCGAAACCACGCTGAATGCGGTGCGCTTCGTGCCGATGCTGATGGGGGTGGAATGAAGCGCGCCGCGTCCCTGCTGTGCCTGGCGGTGCTGACGGCGGCCTTGCTTGCCGGCTGCGGCAACCAGCCGGTGCAGGCGCCGGTGCTGGAGCGCGCACCGGCAGTTGCAACCAGGCCGGCCCCGGCGCAGGCCGAGAGTGCCGACACCTATACCGTTCGCCGCGGCGACACCATGTTCAGCATCGCCCTCGACCACGGCCTCGATTACAAGGATTTGGCCTCCTGGAACAACATCGACGATGCGAGCCGCATACGCCCGGGCCAGCAACTGCGGATCAAGCCGCCGGCGGGTGCGCAGGCGGGGCCGGTGAC
>JAANCK010425981.1_pt1 | contig 25828 bp, 24 predicted proteins | sample 7277841 | NCBI WGS metagenome assembly JAANCK01 (sample SAMN14222788, study PRJNA588281) | permafrost metagenome | isolation source: Arctic cryosol methane SIP | place: Canada:Nunavut | collected 2015-07 | reverse complement strand
GGATTTTTTTGTTGTAACATGTCCCTCCGTTCGAAGGACGGCTCCAGCCGGCAGCACGCAGCCCGCCGCCGATTTTTCGCAATCCAATCTTTTTGCTGGGAATAGAACATGTCAAAAGCAATCCGGATACAAAAGCAGGGCGGCCCCGAAGTCATGCAATGGGAAGAGGTCGAGGTGGGCGAACCCGGGAAGGGGCAGGCGCGCGTGCGCCACCACGCCTGCGGACTGAACTACATCGACGTCTATCACCGCTCTGGCCTGTACCCGCTGCAGCTGCCCAGCGGCATCGGCCTGGAGGCCGCCGGCGTGGTCGAGGCGGTGGGCGAGGGCGTCACCAATGTCAAGAAGGGCGACCGCGTTGCCTATGCGGCACCGCCGATCGGCGCCTATGCCGAAGTACGCCTGATGACGGCCGACCGGCTGGTGAATCTGCCCGACGGCCTGTCGTTCGAACAGGGCGCGGCGATGATGCTTCAGGGAATGACGGCGCAATATCTGCTCAAGCGCACCTACAAGGTTCAGCCGGGCGACACCATCCTCATCCATGCGGCGGCCGGCGGCGTGGGACTGATCGTTTGCCAGTGGGCAAAAGCGCTGGGCGCCACGGTGATCGGCACCGTCGGTTCGGACGAGAAGGCGGCACTGGCGAAATCGCACGGCTGCGATCACGCCATCGTCTATACGCGCGAGAATTTCGCCGAGCGGGTGAAGCAGATTACCGGCGGCGCACTGCTGCCCGTGGTGTACGACTCGATCGGCAAGGATACCTTCGTCGGCTCGCTCGACTGCCTGCGCCCGCTGGGAATGATGGTGAGCTTTGGCAACGCCTCCGGCCCGACGCCGGCGTTCGATTCGGGCATGCTCGCCTCGCGCGGCTCGCTGTTTTTCACGCGGCCCAGCCTGATGCATTACACCGCCAAACGCGAGGATCTGGTGGCGTCGGCCAAGGACCTGTTCGACATCGTGTTGTCGGGCAAGGTGAAGATCGAAGTGCGCCAGCGCTATGCGCTGAAGGATGCGGTGCAGGCACACCGCGACCTGGAAGCGCGCAAAACCACCGGTTCGACCCTGCTGATCCCCTAGGCGCGCGGCATTCCGCTTGCTGCGGCCCGGCGCGCCGTATCGGCACACGCGCGGCCGGCAGTCGGTCGGGGACCGGGCGCATTTCGGGCTACAATCGCGGCGTGAGTACAGGCACCATAGCCTCGCCGGATTTGAGCGAACGCGCCAGCGAAGTCTGGCTGCGGCAGTGCTTCGCCTCCGGCCGTGCAGTGGCGCCGATAGCAAGCGGTGATGGCCATCTGTGGCGCCCGGCCGAGCAGCTGCGCGCGGCGGCGGTATTGGTGCCGCTGGTGCGGCGCGGCGCCGGGCTCACCATCCTGCTCACGCAGCGCACCGACCACCTGTACGACCACGCCGGCCAGATCAGCTTTCCAGGCGGGCGCGCAGAAGCGCACGACGCGTCCCCGGCGGCCACGGCGCTGCGCGAGACCTTCGAGGAAATCGGCCTGCCGCATGCGCTGGTCGAAGTGCTGGGGGAACTGCCGGAATACACCACGGTGACCGGCTATCGCGTCATCCCCGTGGTCGGACTGGTAAGCGAGCCGCCCGCGCTCAAACTCGACGCATTCGAGGTGGCCGAGGCGTTCGAAGTGCCGCTGGCGTTCTTCCTGGATCCGGCAAACCACCAGCGCAATACCCTGCAGTACCAGGGCCGCACCCGGCATTATTACGCCATGCCGTTTGAGCAGCGCTATATCTGGGGCGCGACCGCGGGGATGCTGATGAACCTCTACGCGCTGCTGAGCGCGTAGCGGCGCGGAGGTCCATGCGCCGCGCGGGCGGCAGTTTCCCGCGCTGGAGGTCCTTTCATTTCGAAACGGGCTTCTTCTTCCGCTTCGCTTTCACCGGCGCGCGTGCACGCGCCACCGCGCGCTGATACAGCCTGGCGAAATTCTCCAGCGAATGGATATGGGCGTATATCTTGCCCATCAACCCGCCGCTTACCAGAGCCTTGTGCTTTTCCGGTTTGAGCGCTTCGAGCTTGTGTTCGTCGATGCGGTACATGCCCTGCAATCTCAGTCCAGGCGCTTCGCCCTGCATCACCTGGAAGGTAAAAGGGGAAAGCAGGTCCAGTTCGCCGAGCGCGGCGCACATGCGGGCAGTCGCTTCCAGGTCGTTCTGGTACTCCTGCAGCAGGCGCTGCGCCGCCAGCCATTGCGGGCTCGGTTCGCCGCCGGCGTCGAACAGCGGCGTGCCGCGGCGGTCCAGGCGGCCGCTTTCAACGCAAACGAGTTTCTCAGCTTGCTCGCCGTCCTGGGTGCGCAGCGCCGCAATGCAGAACGGGTAACGCCGCACAAAGGCCGGGAGATATGCCGTGCTATCCCAGGCGCCGGATGCATCGACGAACAGGTTCTGCCCATCGGCCAGGCCGAGCACGGCGACCGGCGAATAGCTGGCGCCCGCATCGGCGCTCGCGAACACGATCGGGTAGTCGCGCGCAGCCGCGCTGAATTCGGCGATGGAAAGCGCCAGTGCATTGATCGAGCGACAGAACTCCGGCGTCGCCCCAAGGGCGGGCAGCGCGACTCTGTGGTCCTTCTGCAGCGGCACGACCTCGCCGTAGCCGAACGGGGGGGTGATTTGCCGGGTCACTTGCTTTCTGGTCGCCATGGCCGTCCTTGTGCCGCGTTCAAGGCGGCGGAGTGCGTATAATATCCCGCTGAGCGGGAACGCCGCCTCGGGGAATATTTGCCCGCCCTATTGCCGACTCCTGGAATTCCGCTTTCCCTATGAGCCTCATCTCGCTGATCGTCGCACTGCTGCTCGAACAATGGCGGCCGCTCGCCGATCGAAAGCAGCTGGTGTCCCGGGCCGAGCGTTTTGCCGATTTCCTGCAGCAGCACTTCAATGCGGGGGAGCGCGCGCACGGAATCATCGCCTGGGTGCTCGGCGTGGTGCCGGCGATGCTGCTGGCCTTGCTGGTCTATTACCTGCTGTACCGCCTGACGCCGCTGCTGGCGCTGGCCTTCAATGTGCTCATCCTTTATGTGACCATGGGCTTTCGCCAGGTCGGCCACTATTTTACCGATATCCATTGGGCGCTCAAGAGCGGCGATGTCGACCGGGCGCGCGCGATCCTGGGCCAGTGGCGCGGCGCAAGTTGCGAGCGGCTGACCGCGGAAGAGGTTGCCCGTCTTACCATCGAGGAAGCCCTCGTGGCCTCGTATCAGCATGTATTCGCCGTGGTGTTCTGGTTCGTGCTGCTGCCCGGCCCGGTCGGGGCGATTCTATACCGCATGTCCTCGTTCCTGCACCGGCGCTGGGCCGAGCGCGGTGACAATGAACTGGCCGCGTTCGGAGACTTCGCCGGCCAGGTATTCCGTCTGCTGGACTGGGTGCCGGCGCGACTGACCGGAATTGCGTTCGCGGTGGTCGGCGATTTCGAGGACGCGGCTTACTGCTGGCGCACGCAGGCGGAAAAGTGGCCCGATCCTTCGCTCGGCGTGGTGCTCGCCAGCGGCGCGGGCGCCATGGGCGTGCGCCTGGGCATGCCTTTCCTGTCGGAGCTGAGTCCGGTCGACCGGCCTGAGCTGGGCGTGGGCGATGAGGCCGATGTCGGATTTCTGGACAGCACCATCGGGCTGGTTTGGCGCGCGCTGGTCGTAATCCTGTTCATATTGCTGCTTGTGGCAATTGCGCGGGCGCTCAGCTAGCAGCGCGGGTGAGGGCGCGGAGCAGCCCGCGCGGTCCTTCGGCGCGCGCGCTGGTCGCAATCCTGTTCATATTGCTGCTCGTGGCGATTGCGCGGGCGCTGAGTTAGCCAGAGAACGGTCAGGGTCGCGATGCACCGCAGCGCCAGCAGGCGCTGAACTGTCCTTCGATGGCTTCGCCGCAATCGGGGCATTGCCAGGACGGCGCGGGAACGGCGGGGCGGTTGAAATCGATCAGGATGCGCCGCGCCTTGTCAAAGTCGCGTTCGTCCAGCAGCCACAGCTCCGGCGCGCACTCGGTGAACGGGATTTCTCCGGCGAGCCGGCTGAGCAGTTCATTCCTGATCCGGCAGCGGATGCCCTCGGCTTCGAGCAGGTTCTTCAGGTGATGGACCTCGAGCAGCTTGAGCGAGCTGTAGAGCAGGCGCACGGCTATTTCCGACCGGTTTCTGCGCGGCTGATGCGGCGGAACATTTCCAGCCGGCGCGGGTGGATCGCGCCGGTCTCGGCCGCCTGCGCCAGTGCGCAGTCGGGCTCGCTCTGGTGGCGGCAATTCTGAAAGCGGCATTGTCCGAGAAAGCCCTCGAATTCGACGAAGCCCGACTCGATGTCCTGCAGCGAAAGGTGATGCAGCCCGAATTCCTGCAGCCCCGGGCAATCGATCAGGGTGCTGTCGGCGTCCAGCCGGTGCATGCGCGCCTGGGTGGTGGTATGGCGGCCGGAGGCGAGGAAGGCGGAGATTTCCCGGGTGGCGACCTGCGCGTCCGGCAGGAGCGCATTGATGATGGTCGATTTGCCCATGCCCGACTGTCCTACCAGTACAGTAGCCTGGTGCGCGAGCGCCGGCCGCAGCGCATCGGCGCCCTGCAGCGCCGACAGCTGGATCACGCGATAACCAGCCTGGACGTAAGGGTCGAGGCGCGCCAGCGCCGTCCTGGCGGCCTCCTCCAGGTCGCACTTGTTGAGCAGGATCAGGGAGCGCATGCGCTGATGCTCGGCCGCGACCAGGCAGCGGTTGATCAGTTCTTCGCTGAAGCTCGGTTCCGCGGCGACCACGATGGCAAGCTGGGTGACGTTGGCGGCGATGAGTTTTTCGCGGTGCGCGGCGGAGCGCGAGAACAGCGTGGAGCGCGCATCCACCGCGTCGATCACGCCCTGCTCGTCACCGCTCAGGGCAAAGCGGACGCGGTCGCCGCAGGCGACGCTGCTCTGCTTGCCGCGCGGAAAACAGGTATAGCGGCGGCCGTCGGCGGTTTCGACCAGATAATGGCGGCCATAAGCGGCTACCACCTGGCCGGCGAGCGTCAGATGCGGCAAAGCGCCTCGATCTTGGCCGCGCAGATGAAATCGTTTTCGGAAATGCCGCCGACGGAGTGGGTGCTGTAGGCCACGCTGCAGCGGTCGTAGCCTGCGAGGAGCTCGGGATGGTGATCTTCGCGCTGCGCGATCCAGGCGACGGCATTCACGAATGCGATGGTGGCGGCGTAATTCGCAAAGGAAAAAGTTTTGCGGATTGCGCCGTCGGCGTATTCCCAGCCCGGCAGCTGCGCCAGGCCGGCCTCGATTTGCGCCTGACTCAGGGGCGGCGTTCCGGCGGGCAGGGGTCGGCACATCCCCTGTTCAAGATTCCGCGTGATCATGCCGGCTGCGCCCCGGTCTGCAGCCGCGCGCCTTGCAGCCGGGCGATGCGCGCGAGCGCGGGCGGATGCGAATCGTAGAATGCCGAGTACAGCGGGTCGGGTGTGAGCGTCGCGGCATTGTCCTTGTACAGTTTCACCAGCGCATGGATCAGGTCTGCGGGAATCGCATGGCGCGCGGCATAGGCGTCGGCCTCGAATTCGTGCCTGCGCGAAAGCAGGCTGGTGAGCGGGTGCAGCAGGAAGGTGAACACCGGCACCACCAGGAAAAACAGCAGCAGCGCGAGCGCCGTCGAGTGCGCCTGCACATTGAGCCCGGCATAGAACCAGTCGTGTTTCATCGCATAGCCCAGCATCCACAGGAACACCAGGCTCATCGCGAACATGGCCGCCATGCGCTTCCATACATGATGGTGTATGAAATGCCCCAGCTCGTGCGCCAGCACCGCTTCGATTTCCGCCGGGGCCAGGCGCGCGATCAGCGTGTCGAACAGCACGATGCGCTTGGCCGCGCCAAAGCCGGTGAAATAGGCGTTGCCATGGCTGGAGCGGCGCGAACTGTCCATGACGTACAGACCCTGCGAGCGGAAACCGCACTTGGCCAGCAGCGCCTCGATGCGGGACTTCAGCGCGGCGTCCTCGAGCGGCGTGAATTTGTTGAACAGTGGCGCAATCAGGGTGGGATAGACGGTGAGCACCAGCAGGTTGAACGCGATCCAGGTGAGCCAGACATACAGCCACCACGACTCGCCCATGCGCTGCATCAGCCAGAGCACGCACGCGAGCAGCGGCAGGCCCAGCGCCGCGCCGAGCAGCGTCTGCTTGGCCAGATCGGCGAAAAACAGGCGCAGGGTCATCCGGTTGAAACCGAAGCGCGCTTCCACGACGAAGGTGCGGTACAGCGACAGCGGCAGGTCGATCAGCCCCGAAATTAGCGCGACGCTGACGATGAGGGCGATGCTGTGCGCGTAACTGCCGGCATCGAAGGCGCGCAGCCAGGCTTCGTGCAGCGTCTGCAGCCCGCCGCCCAGCGTGAGTGCGAGCAGGAACAGCGCGCCGATGCCGAGGTCGATCATGCCCAGGCGTGTCTTGTCGGCGCTGTAATCGGCAGCTTTCTGGTGCGCGGCCAGGCCGATGTGCTCGGAGAAGTTTTCCGGGACGCGGTCGCGGCAGCGCGCGATGTGCCGGATGTGGCGCCGGGCGAGCCACGCGCGCAGGCCCAGCGTGAGCGCGAGCGCGGCAAGAAAAACGGCGGTGAAAGTCTGCATCTGGCTGAAATATGACACAATAAAGCCCTTCGATCAATCGACGGTGGAAACGCCGGAAACATGCCTCAAGATCAGAACAATCTCGCCTGGTTGGACATGGAAATGACCGGACTTGATCCCGACCGCGACAGAATCATCGAGATGGCGATCGTGATCACCGACTCCCAGCTGAACACCGTTGCCGAGTCGCCGGTACTGGTTCTGCATCAGGCGGACAGCGTGCTCGCGGGCATGGATGACTGGAACAAGTCCACGCACGCGCGCTCCGGCCTGATCGACAAGGTCAAGGCTTCGACCTTGGCGGAAGCCGAGGCTGAACAGCGATATCTGGACTTTCTCGTTCAGTACCTGCCTTCCAAGGCGTCACCGATCTGCGGCAATTCCATCTGCCAGGATCGCCGCTTTCTGGCGCGGCACATGCCGCGGCTGGAGGCCTATTTCCACTACCGCAACCTCGACGTGAGCACGCTGAAGGAACTGGTGAAGCGCTGGAAGCCGGAACTGGCCAAGGGCCTGACCAAACACGGCAAGCACGAGGCCCTCGCAGACATCTACGAGTCGATCGAAGAACTCAAGTACTACCGCGAGCACTTCATCCGGCTTTGATGGCCGGACCCGTCCGGTGTTATAGCGGCACCACCTTGCCCGGGTTCATCAGGTTTTCAGGGTCGAACAGGCGCTTGAGCTCGCGCATCACATCGACCGCCTCGCCCAGTTCCTCGCGCAGCCAGCCCTGCTTTCCGAGGCCGATGCCGTGCTCCCCGGTGCAGGTGCCCTCCATGGCGAGCGCGCGCTGCACCAGTCGCTTGTTGAAGGATTTCGCCAGATCCAGTTCCTCCGGTTTGTCCGGATCGACCAGGAAGATCAGGTGGAAATTGCCGTCGCCCACATGCCCGAGCAGCGGCACCGGGCACAAATAGTCCGCCACGTCCTTCATGGTTTCGGATACGCACTCCGCCAGCCGCGAAATCGGCACGCATACATCGGTCGAAATGCCGCGGCTGCCCGGCCTGAGCTGCAGGCAGGCGAAATAGGCGTTGTGGCGCGCCTCCCACAGCCTGGTGCGGTCCTCGGCCCTGGTCGCCCACTGGAAATCCATGCCGCCGTTCTCGCGCGCGATTTCCTGCACCATCTCGGCCTGCTCCACCACGCTCGCCTGCGTGCCGTGGAATTCGAAGAACAGCGTCGGCGCGACGCGATAATCGGTCTTGCTGTAGTTGTTGATGCAGCCGATCGCGGTCGCATCGACGATCTCGCAGCGCGCCACCGGCACGCCGGCCTGTATCGTCTGGATCACCGTCCTGGTGCAGCCGTCGACCGAGTCGAAGGCGCACACCGCCGCCGACATCGCCTCCTGCACCGCGTACAGTTTCACCGTGATCTCGGTGATGATGCCCAGCGTCCCTTCGGAACCGACGAACAGGCGCGTCAGATCGTAGCCCGCCGCGGATTTTTTCGCCCGCCGCGCGGTCCTGATGATGCGGCCGTCGGCGAGCACCAGCGTGAGCGAGATCACGTTTTCGCGCATGGTGCCGTAGCGCACCGCGTTGGTTCCGGAGGCGCGCGTGGCGGTCATGCCGCCGATGGTCGCATCGGCGCCGGGGTCGATCGGAAAGAACAGCCCGGTATGGCGGATATGCTCGTTCAGCTGCTTGCGCGTGACGCCGGCCTGCACTACCGCATCGAGGTCCGCTTCGTGCACCGCGAGCACCTTGTTCATCTGGCTCAGATCCAGGCACACGCCGCCGTTCACGGCGAGGATGTGGCCCTCGAGCGAAGTGCCGACGCCATACGGAATCATCGGTACGCCGTGGCGGCGGCAGATGTTGACCACGTCGCGCACCTCTTCCGTCGTCTGCGGGAATACCACGGCGTCGGGCGCCGCATAGGGGAAGTAGGATTCGTCCTTGCCGTGCTGGTCGCGGATGCCGCGTGCGGTGGTGGCGCGCTCGCCCAGCAATGCCTTGAGTTCATTGACCAATGTGGCGTTGAGTTCGCGCGGCTGGTTCATGGGGGCACCCCCGATGATGGGATGCCCGATTATAAGAGCAGTCGGGGCGGCCGGGCAAAGCAATTCAGCCTGCGCGGCCGCTTCCCGGCGCGGCGCGCGGCGCGCATTCGCCGGCGCCGGCCGAGGCAGGCGCAGCGGGGCGTTGCCACCTTGCCGGGATCGGGGTAGATTCGCCACCACCGCGGCGGCCCGGCCGTCAGTCGGCACTATCCCGTTTCAACCCCGCAAAGGAACGACATGACCGAATTCGACGCCGCCGCGCTCGACGCACAAACGCAGTACAAGCTGCTGATCGGGAGCATCACGCCGCGGCCGATCGCGCTGGTGACCACACTCGGCAGCAAGGGGCCGAACGCCGCGCCGTTCAGCTTCTTCAACGGCGTCGGCTCCGACCCGGCCATGCTCATGTTCGCGGTCGGCGATACCTCAGGCCACGCCAAGGACACCGTGGCGAACATCCGCGAGATTCCGGAGTTCGTGGTGCACATCGTGAGCGACGCGATCAAGGAGAAAATGAACGTGTGCGCGATCGAATATCCGCTCGGCGTAAACGAAATCGAGGAAGCGGGATTCACCGCGCTCGCATCGAAGAAGGTGCGCCCGCCGCGTATCGCCGAGTCGCCGATCGCATTCGAGTGCCGCCTGCTGCAGATGATCGAGCTCGGCCGCGTGCCTTACCATGTGGTAATCGGCGAGGTCGTGTACTTCCACTACCATGAGGGCATCGTCGATGAGCGCTTTCACGTCGATGTCGGCAGGGTCAACCCGATCGGCCGCCTTGCCGGCCGGGGTGGCTATACCCGCATTACCGACCGCTTCGAAATGCCGCGGCTCAAACTGGGCGGCGGTGTGATCGAGGGCTGATGCATCGCGCCGCCGGGCACAGTATCTCGATCCGGACGCCGGGATTACAATAATCGCATGGATACGGACAGCGAAACCGCCGACGCCGGCCTGGCGCAGGTGCGCGAATTGAAGAAGACTGCGTTCGCGCTGCGCGAGCAGCTGGAGCGCGCGCGCGGCGACACCGAAGACGCGGTGCGCCAGGCAATGTCCGGCGCAAACGCGGAGCTCGCACAGCTCAAGGCCACGGTGGTTGCGCTGCGCGATGAACTGCAGGAATGGCCGCTGCGGCGCGACGAGGCGGCGCGGCTGGCACAGGCGGCGAATCTGGAGGAGATCAAGCAGCTCAGGGTGAATGTGGCGGCGCTGCGCGATACGCTCGAGGCGGCGCGCCTGGCGCAGGAAGCGGCGGTGCGCCAGGCGATCATTGCGGCGCAGGACGAGATTGCGCAGCTGCGCGCGACCGCGGCGGCGCTGCGCGACGCGCTGGAGCAGGCGGGGTTTGCGAAACAAGCCGAAATCGCGGCCGCGCGGGCGCAGGATCACGCCGAGCTGCTGCAGCTTCAGGCAACGGTGCGCGCGCTGCGCGAGCAGTTGCAGGCGGCGCCGCTCGGGAAAAAGCAGCGGGAGCCATGAACCAACCCAAACCGGATACTGAAATCACGCGCCTGCGCGCGGCGCGCCGGCCAGCCAGGAAAAGCGCCAGCCCGGCGGTGCGCGGGCGGCTGAAGCTGGTCGAACTCCTGCTCGAGGTTTCGCGCCGGATGGCGGCGCACGACACGCTCGACGAGGTGCTGCGCACGCTGGTCGAGATGACCACGGCGGAACTCGACGCCGAGCGTGGCACGCTGTTCCTCAACGACGCGGAGACCAACGAGCTGTATTCGCGCGTGGCGCAGGGCAATATCAAGCACGAGATCCGCATCCTCAATTCGAGCGGCATCGCCGGCTACGTGTTCACCTCCGGCGAATCGGTATTGATCAAGGACGCGTATTCCGACCCGCGCTTCAACCGCTCCGTCGACGAGCAGACCGGTTTCGTCACGCGCAACATCCTGTGCACGCCGATCCGCACGGTAAAGGGTGAAATCATCGGCGTGGCGCAGACCCTGAACAAGAGGCGGGGCGACTTCTCCAAGCGCGACCTGGCGGTGCTCGAGGCGATGACCACGCAGGGCACGCTGGCGCTGCAGGGCGCGGTGTTCATCGAGCGCATGAAGGCGGTGCGCAAGCAGGAAATGGAGTTCGTCGATGTGGTGTCGGAGATGACCGCCGACATCAAGCTCGGCTCGCTGCTGCAAAAGGTGATGGGCGAGGCGACGCGCATGCTCAACGCCGAGCGCTCCACGCTGTTCCTCAACGACGAAAAGACCGGGGAGCTGTGGTCCGAGGTGGGGCAGGGGCTGGAATCGGTGCAGATCCGGCTGCCCAACCATCTGGGCATCGCAGGGGCGGTGTTTACCAGCAGCAAGGCGATCAACATACCCTACGCCTACGCCGACCTGCGCTTCAATCCGGCGTTCGACAAGAAGACGGGTTTCTTCACGCGCTCGATCCTGTGCGTGCCGATCGTCAACAAGCACGGCAAGACCATCGGCGTCACGCAGGTGCTGAACAAGCACGGCGGGCCGTTCACCGGCGAGGACGAGTCGCGGCTGCGCGCTTTTACCGCGCAGATTTCGATCGCGCTCGAGAACGCCAAGCTGTTCGCCGACGTGCACAACATGAAGAACTACAACGAGGCGATGCTGGAGTCGATGTCCAACGCCGTCCTTACGCTGGACGACGGCGGCAGGATCGCAACCTGCAACGCCGCCGGGCTGAAGATACTCAAAGTGCGGCCGGAGAACATCCTGCAGCTGCCGGTGGCGGAGTTCTTCGCCGGCGATAACGCCTGGGTGCTGGAGCGGCTGAAGCAGGTGGACGAATCCGGCGCCGCCGACATGCTCATGGATGCGGAGCTCACGGTCGAGGGCGAGAAGGTCTCTGCCAACGTCACCATCCTGCCGCTGTCGGGCATGGACAAGAAGCACCTGGGCTCGATGCTGCTGATCGAGGACATCAGCAGCGAGAAGCGCATGAAGTCGACCATGTCGCGTTACATGGACCCGGGCATCGCCGACCGGCTGGTGGCGAGCGGCGCCGATCTGCTCGGCGGCCAGAGCGTTCCGGCGACGGTGCTGTTCTCGGACATCCGCGGCTTCACCACGATCACCGAACAGCTCGGTGCACAGGGCACGGTGGCGCTGCTGAACGAATACTTCACCCTCATGGTCGACTGCATCCAGCACGAGGCCGGCATGCTCGACAAGTTCATCGGCGACGCCATCATGGCGGCGTTCGGCATACCGATCGCGCACGAGGACGACGCGGACCGGGCGGTGCGCGCTGCGATCGCCATGCTGCGCGAGCTCAAGAACTGGAACGCACAGCGCGTTGCCGAGGGCAAGATGCCGGTGGACATGGGCGTCGGCCTGAACACCGACATGGTGGTGTCGGGCAACATCGGCTCGAAGAAGCGCATGGATTTCACCATTATCGGCGACGGCGTGAACCTCGCCTCGCGCCTGGAGTCGGCGTGCAAGCAGTACGGCTCCCACATCCTGGTGAGCGAGTTTACCTACGCCAAGTTGCGCGGCACCTACCGCACGCGCGAAATGGACCTGGTGGTGGTGAAGGGCAAGACCCAGCCGGTCGCGATCTACGAAATTCTCGACTACCACACCGAGGAGACCTATCCGCAGCTGGTCGACGCGCTGGGCTGCTTCCGCGACGGGCTCGCGAAATACCGGCAGCGCAGGTGGAACGATGCGGTGAAGCAGTTTTCGCAGGTGCTGGAGATGAACCCGGCGGACAAGGCTGCGAGGCTCTATATCGAGCGCAGCCGCCACCTGGCCGAACAGCCGCCCGGCGACGACTGGAACGGCGCGTGGGTGATGGAGAGCAAGTAGGGGCCGACGGTGGGGTGAGCGGCGGGCGCCTGTGGAGCGTGCACCAGGAAGGCTTGCGCGGCATGAAGCGCGCCTTCGGCATCGAGGCTTGATTGCCTTAAGGGCTGCTCTGCGGTAGATTCCGATAGTCAGCAACAAGGAGAAATTCATGAATTCCCGGTTCAAGGCACTGTCGGGATGCGCGGTCGTGGCGGCGGCGCTTGCGGCGGCCGGATGCGCGCCCTCGGGCGCGAGTTACAGCAAGGATGTGCAGCCGATATTGGCGAAGAACTGCTCCGAATGCCACGCGCCCGGCAAGGAGGGATTTGTCGCGAGCGGGCTGGACACCACCAGTTATGAAAGCCTGATGCGGGGCGGCAAGTTCGGGCCGCTGATCAAGCCGGGCGATGCCTTGTCGAGTACGCTCAACGTGCTGGTGGAAGGGCGCGCGCACGCGTCGATCCGCATGCCGCACGGCCGGGCGAAGCTGCCGGACAAGGACATCGAGACGCTCAAGACCTGGGTGAACGAGGGCGCGAAGAACAACTAGGAGGCCATTTCAGCGTTACCGAAATGGCCCCGATTTAGGGGAGCATGAGGGGATGTCCCCCAAGGGGACTTTCTTCGGGCGTATCCCCTCATTTCGAAACGAACCCTGATCGGCGGATCAGCCCAGGGCGCCGGCGGCCCGCAGCGCGTCGATTTCCCGCGCGTCCATCCCGAGCATGTCGCCCAGCACCGCGGCGGTGTGCTCGCCCAGTGCCGGCGCGGGCGAGCGTATCGCGCCCGGCGTCGCGGACAGGCGCACCGGCACACCGACGACGCGCAGCTTCCCCGCGCGCGGATGGTCGATTTCGGCGATGGAGCCGCGCGCCTTGACCTGCGCATGCTCGACCACCTGCGCCAGGTTGTTGATCGCGCCCACCGGAATCCCGTTCTTGCTCAACAGCGCTTCCCACTCCTCGTAACTGCGGCTGAGGAAGACTTGCTGAAGCTTTTCGATCAGCGCCGCGCGGTTGCGGTTGCGATCGCCGTTGCTGCAAAAGCGCGGGTCGTCGGCGAGTTCGGCGCAGCCGATCACCGGGCAGAAGGTCTTCCACAGTTTTTCGCTGCCCACCGCCAGCGCCAGGTCGCGCGTTTTGGTCTGGAACGTCTGGTAAGGCAGCAGCGCCTTGTAGGCTGTTCCCATCGGCGCGGGGACTTCGCCGGTGGCGCAGTGGTTTGCAATCATGGTGCCGAGCAGCGCGAGCTGGCCTTCCATCATCGATACGTCTATCGCCTGCCCGATCCCGCTCTTTTCCTTGGCGCGCAGCGCGAGCAGGATGCCGAACGCGGCGTTCATCCCGGCGGTGAGGTCGGCGATGGAGACGCCGGCGCGCGCGCCGTGCCCGCCGGCCTCGCCGGTGACGCTGATCATGCCGCTCTCGGCCTGCAGTATCAGGTCCAGCGCCGGTCGGTCGCGGTAGGGGCCGTCCTGGCCGAAGCCTGAAATCGAGCAGTAGATGATGCCGGGGTTGCGCTTGCGCGCCGTTTCATAGTCCAGCCCCAGGCGCGCGAGCGCGCCGGCGCGGTAGTTCTCCAGCACCACGTCGCAGCGCTCGACCAGGCGCAGGAAAGTCTCCTTGCCCTCGGGGTTCTTCAGGTCGAGCACCATGCCCTGCTTGTTGCGGTGCAGGCTGACGAAGTAATCGGTCTCCCCGCCCGGCAGGGGTGTGCCCCAGGCGCGCGCGATGTCGCCCAGGCCGGGCGGTTCGATCTTGATCACCTGCGCGCCGTAATCGGCGAGCATGGTGGAACAGAACGGCCCGGCGAGCGCGTGGCTCAGGTCGAGCACCTTGACACCTTCCAGCGGGAATTGCATTGCGGTTCCGGTGAGATTGCGACAGGGCGCATTTTCTCATAGGAGGGCGGAGTTAAGCGCCCGTTTTGGTTCGATCTCGAATTTGCAGCCGCAGAAATGAAGAAGGCCGTCTGTATCAGACGGCCTTCTTTTCTTGCCAACTGCCGAGCGTCCGGGCTATCCCCGGAACCTGCCTGTCAGGGCGCTGTCCGGGAACCGTCAGCTCGGTACGATCAGGGAACGATCGTGACCGTATAGATCGCGTAGAAGTGCGCGAAATCGCGCCCGGTCGCGTCCTTCGCCCAGAGGTGCACGCCGTTGAAGCGGTCGGTGGCAACATACTTGCCAGTACTGTCGCAGTGCGTGTCGCCGCTTCCGCCGCTGCTGCAGGTAATCGTGCCGGTGCGGGCGGTGGACTTGACCCCCAACTTGTCGTTGAACGGGGATCGCGTCGTGGCTCCGGTCGGCAGGTAATTTCCGTATACCTGGATGCTGGTCGGTTCCAGCGCACCTGTCGGCACTACCCAGTCAAACTTGAGCTGCGCCGGGTCGGCCGGGTTTGCGGCGACATAGGTCCCCGCAGCAGTGGTAGTTACCGTCTGCTCCGACTTAACGCTGGCGTAGAACTCGTCGACCATGTTTGCCAGCGGCTGCGCTTTCAGCTCGGCGATGGTCATCGCGCGCGCGCGGGTTGTGAAGTACTGCGTCGCGTCGATCACCGTTGGAGCGCTCTTCAGATAATAATCGAATTTCCACTTGGCTTGCGCCGGGATCGCAAGGATTGCCGCGGAATCAAACCGATCCGGGGAGAAGAAGACGCCGGTATCGGCCAGGGCCGGATCGCCAGTGTTGCCGGTGTCGAGATATTGTCTTGCCAGACGCAGGAAGCTGGTGCCGGAAATCGTGGAATCGGATTTCACCAGGGGAAAATAGTTCGAACCCGAACTCGGCATCAAAACCAAGGTCTTACCCGAGGGCGAGGTGACGACGACTTTGGCGACGTCCGCAACGTCGGCCGTGGCGTTGACGGTCAGGTTGTAGCCAGTGCTGTAATAGTCTGCGGCCGGCTGATTGATGAAGTTGCGCAACTGCTGATAGGCGTTCACATCACCATTGTATTTGTACTGGTTGCCGATCAGCTTGAGCTTGCCGCCTTCAGTTCTGACCACGGCGGTAGAGTAGGTCACGGCGTCCAGGCTGCTCAATGAACGAAACGCGATCACCAGATCGCCGTTGGCGCGGGTGAAGTCATAGCTACCGTTGTCGAATCTGATCCCCTTGGTGTCTGGTAGGTTGATCCCGCTGAAAATGCTGGACCAGGCGCCTGCTGCGCTGACGATCGCGCCGCCGCTCTTGAAGTTGGCGGGGTCGTCGCCGGAGAAAATTGTTCTGCATGCAGGCGCGACGATGTCGGCGGCAGTCTTACCGCCGGAGGCGATGCGATCGGCAAGCGGCACGGCATAGCAAGCCTGTATGCGCTGTAGCAGGTCGGCGATCAGGGCGGCGTTGCCGCTGGCGACCAAGTCGGTGGCCACCACTGTCGGGAGTGTCGCTGCGGGCGCCGTGACGCCGGTACCGCCACTGAATGCGATTACCACGGGCTGCTCGCCCTCGGCTTGTTTTTGCTTCACCGACACTTCGATGTTGACGGTCTTGTCGCTCGAGGGCGTGATGCTGATCGACAGGGAATCGAGCATCTTGTCCGCGCCGGTGCCGGCGGTAACGGCCACCTGGATATTGCCGTTCAAGGGATTGGTGCTGTCGCCGACCGCATCCATCAGCGGCTGGATCAGTTTGACGACCTCGGCGACGCTGGCGGTGATCTTCGCCAGGTCGAGCAGCGTCGGGTCGGCCAGGAACTCAGCGGCCAGCTTGGTCGGGTCGCCCGAGCTCGACAGGCGCGAGGCGATCAGGTTGGTGACCGGAGTGACATTGGCCGTGCTGTCCTTGGCTTCGGCGACGACGCTGACCAGGCTGATGTCAGCGCGGACCGCCTGCACTACGAAGGGCGGCTTGGCGGTGAGCGGCAAAATAATGGAGTAGCTGCCGTCTGCGGCGGTGACGATCGCGGGATCGCCGGCGGCGGGGTAGGTCTTGCCGTCGCTGCCGGTGATGGTGATGGTCGCCCCATCCAGGGCTGCGCCGGTGGCAGCGGTGCCTGCGACGGTGAAGGTGGTGGGTGCGACTACAACAGGTGCGGCGGCGGGAGCGGTGCTATCACTGCCGCAGCCAGCCAACACCCCGACCAGCAATAGGCTAGCCGCAATCTTCGATATCAACGAATAATTCAATTGTTACTCCCTCAGTTTTAGTTTTGCGTAATTGATTTGGCGCAGCACGGACACTACCTGGACATCAGGCAGAACGCGTCAGCAAAATGGATGAACGCGGCAACTCAATGATCATCAACCGGCCCAGCGACCCATTTGCGGCGCGGAACCGCTTGGGCGCGACTATGTGGCCAGGGTTCCTTGCGGGCAATACCCAGAATTGGGCACGCGGCGAGCGCGCGCGGAAATCGTGCACATTTAGCTGGATTTGGCTGCGGCTGATGTGATAGCTTCGGCCATCTCATTATTTGGATTTTGGCGCTAAGGCCGGAATGTCCATGAATCGATCGCCGACCATGCCTCTGTCCGTGGCGATCGTCGAGGACGAGGACGACACGCGTGCCTGGCTGGCCGCCTCTGTCGTGGCGCATACGGAATTGCACCTGGCCGCCGAGTACGCCTCGGGGCGTGAAGCCTTGGCCGGGCTGGCGCAGGCGGCGCCGGACGTGCTGCTGGTCGATCTGGGCCTGCAGGACATGTCCGGGCTCGAGGTCATCCGCTTTGTCGCTGCCCGCTATTCGGACTGCAACATCCTGGTGGTCAGCATCTTCGGCGACGAAGAGCACGTGCTGCCCGCGCTCGAAGCTGGGGCGCGCGGCTTTCTGCTCAAGGGCGCCCTGACACGCGATATCACGCTCGACATTCGCGAACTGAGCAACGGCGGCTCACCGCTGTCGCCGATCATTGCGCGCCAGGTGTTGAAGCGCCTGCGACCTGCGCCGGATACGGGCGCCGGCGTGGCCAGTGACACCTCAGACGGATTGACCTCGCGCGAGGTCGAGATACTGCGCATGATCGCGCGCGGGTTCTCCTATGCCGAAACTGCCGAGCTGCTGGGGATTTCGGTGCAGACGGTGCATACACACCTCAAGCGCATTTATCGCAAGCTCGCAGTCCACTCGAAGACCGAGGCGGTGTTCGAGGCCGATCAACGCAATTTGCTCTAGAAATCTGCTCCAAGATGAGCGAGACAGCGCTTGATCCAGGGAAACATGAGGCGATGTGTCCGCTGGCCCCACCGCCAAGCCTGATCAAAGCGGTTGCTTGCGCATGACCCAAACGATGCGTCGCCTCGCGGTCGCCTTGGCCCTGCTGTCCGCAATTGCTGCCGCCAGCGGCGCAACGCCCGCGCTGCGGCCCATGTCCATCGAGCGCGCCGAGTTTGTGCTGAGCGACGCCCAGCACCCGCCCGCGGACAGTGCGCCATGGCAGCCAATCGCGCTGCCCGACAACTGGCATGTCAGCCGTCCGGGGTTCAGCGGTGCGCTGTGGTACCGGCTTCACTTCTTTGTGGCGTCGGAAATCGTGCGCACGCACACGCTGTATTTGCCGCGCAACAGCGCTGCCGAGTTTGACTTCTACGTCAACGGCAATCTGGCCGGGATCAGCCGCGGCTATGGGGACCCGCGCCTGACCGAGCTGCAGCGGCCGATCCTGCTTACGGTGGCGTCGGCCTTGCTGCGCCCCGGTGACAACGTCCTACAGATTCGCGCAGTCGGCAGTTCCGAGCACCGCAACGGTCTGTCGCGCTTGACCATCGGACCGGGCTTGCTGGTGCGCTCGCACTATTACGAGCCGCGCTTCGACCTGCAAATTACCAGCATCGCGATGTTCGGCGCGGCCCTGCTGGTGGCCGGCCTGCTTGCCTTGTCCGTGTGGTGGGCCGAACGCCGCGAGCCGGAACTGTTGTGGTTCGGCGTGACCGCGCTCGCCTGGGCGGTATCGGCCTATTTGCTGGTGTGGCCGCCGAGCGTCGACAATCCTCAGGTCCGGCAATTGTTGTTGTTCACGATGCAGCACCTCTACGTGGTACCGCTGACGGTGCTGTGCCTGCGTATAGGTAGCGCACGCTATCGCCGGCTGGAGACGGCGCTGTGGTGCGCCTTTGCTGCGACCTGCGTCGCGGCGGGGCTATTGAGCTTCGCCCGCTACCCGGTGCTCGCGCAGTCGGTGTCGGTGGCGAAGCTCTGCCTGACCATCGCGGCGCTTGCCTGGCTGGTTCGCGTCGGCATCCGCGAGCACCGCTGGCCGCTTTACTCCCTCGGTCTTGCGCTGGTGATGGTCATCGTGCTCTCCGGCTACGACTGGGCGCGCTGGATGGGGTATGCCGATTTCGACAATCTGTGGCTTCAACATTTTGCGATGCCGTTCCTGATCCTCGCACTGGGCGCAACCGGGCTGGAGCGGCACCTGACGATGTCGCGCGCACTGGAGAGCTCGAAACGGGAACTGGAGCAGCGCGTGGCCGAGAAAGTGGGCGAAGTCGAGCAGACCTACCGGCAAATGCAGGACGTCCTGCACGAGCAGGCGGTACTGCGCGAGCGTCAGCGCATCATGGCCGACATGCATGACGGGCTCGGATCTTCGCTGATCGGGCTGTTGAGCCAGGTGCACGGCCGCAGTACGGATCTGCCCCAGATCGAGCAGCGTCTCAACGACATGCTGACCGACCTCAGGGCTATCGTCGATTCGCTGCAGCCGGTCGAGGGCGACCTGGGGGTGGTGCTGGGGAACATTCGCTATCGCATGTCCAAGGTGATCGAGGACTCGGGCGTGAGGTTCAATTGGCGCGTAGAAGCCCTGCCACCGCTTGCGGATCTGACGCCGGACAAGGTGCTCTCGATCCAGCGGATCGTGCTGGAGGCGCTAAGCAATGCGCTGGGTCATGCCATGGCTTCCAGCGTGACGGTGTCGGCAAGTCTGGCGCAGCAGCGCCACGCAATCGTCATCGTCGTCGCCGACGATGGCGTCGGTTTCGATCCGGCGGCCACGAAGCGCGGGCACGGCCTGCGCAATATGCGCAGCCGCGCGCAGCGCATCGGTGCCAGGATCGATGTCGATTCCGCGCCCGGCCGCGGCGCGCGCGTGACCCTGGAACTTCCTGGTGTGGAAGATCCGCCGCACGCGTTCGAGCTGCCCGAACGCCGGCGCGAATCGCCGGCGGTGGTGATAAAATAAAATCCATCGCATCGGGCTTACACATGCGTGTGGCAACGCACCCGGGTCCATGCGGTCGCCGCGGCGGCGTTCGCCTCAGATAGTCCGAGCGTTAATTCAATGCACCTGCACCTCGATCCCGTCGGCGGCATCGCCGGCGACATGTTCATCGCCGCACTGCTTGATGCGTTTCCGCGGCTCGCTCCGGGGCTCGACGCCGCGCTTGGAAAGCTAGGCCTGCCAGCCGGGGCAAGCTGTGCCGTACTCCCGCACCATGACGGCGTTCTGAGCGGACGGCGCTTCGAACTCAGCCTTCCCGAGGGCGGCGCGCCCGCGCAGCATCGGCACGCGCATGTCGGCCTCGCGGCAATCCGCACCGCGATCGCCGCGATGGGCCTGGACGCGACAGTCGCCGCTCGCGCCTCGGCCATCTTCGCGGTGCTGGCCGAGGCCGAAGCCGCGGTGCACGGCGTCAGCGTAGACGAAGTCGAATTTCACGAAGTCGGCGCGCTGGATTCCATCGCGGACATAGTCGGAGCGGCCTGGATCATCGAGGCGCTCGCACCCGCGACCTGGTCGGTCGGCGCGCTGCCGCTGGGTTCGGGGCGCGTGCACAGTGCGCACGGCCTGCTGCCGGTGCCGGCGCCTGCCGTGGTCAAACTGCTGCAAGGCTTCGCCTTCTTCGACGATGGATTGCCCGGAGAGCGCGTCACGCCGACCGGCGCCGCAATACTGCGCCAGCTCGACTGCGCCTCGGCCATGGCGCCGGGGGGCGCGCGGCTCGCAGCCTCCGGCATGGGATTCGGCGCGCGCACGCTGCCCGGGATCGCGAATGTTTTGCGCCTGCTCGCGTTCGAGGCCATGGTTGCGCCGGACGCAGATGAAGTCGCGCTGCTCGCTTTCGAAGTCGATGACCAGACGCCCGAGGATCTTGCGCTCGGCCTGGACCGGCTGCGCGCCTGCGACGGCGTGCTCGATGTGTTGCAGAGCCCGGTGTTCGGCAAGAAGGGCCGCATGGCGGCGCAGGTGCAGCTGCTGGCCGAACCACAGCATCTTGCGGCCGCCATTGCTGCCTGTTTCGTCGAGACTACGACGCTGGGTGTGCGTCACCAGCTGATTGCGCGCAGCGTGCTCGCGCGCAGTGAGACCACGGTCGGCGCGGCCGGCGCGCAGCTGCGGGTCAAGATCGCGCGGCGCCCCGGCGGCGCTTCGAGCGCAAAAGCCGAAAGCGAGGACCTGCGCGGCGCCGGCGGGCGCAGCGAGCGCGAAACGCTGCGCCGCGACAGCGAAGCCGCGGCGCTGAAGCGGGAAACCGGACATGCAAAATGACACCACCCCGGGCACGCTGCGCGAAGTCCTGCCTGGCGCAGCACCATGAGCGTGCCTGAGGTGCGCCCGGACATCGCCCGGCGCGAGCGCATCGGGCTGGACGAGGCGATTTTTTGCGCCGGCAAGAGCGTCGGCCAGATCGAAGCCATCCTGCACGAGGCGCGCGCGCGCGGCGCCGGCCTGCTGCTCACGCGCCTTTCGCCGGAGCAGCTGACCGCCCTTTCCGCCGATGCGCGCGCAGCGCTCGACTACGACGCGCTGTCGCGCAGCGCGTTCTTCGATGCGCCGCACACGCACGCGGGCACCGGTGCACGGCACGCGCAGGTCGCCATCCTTTCCGCGGGCACGTCGGATTTGCCCGCAGCGCGCGAAGCGCAGCGCACACTTGCCTGGCACGGCGAGCCGGCCGCGGAATTCCACGACATCGGCGTTGCCGGGCTGTGGCGCCTGACCGACAGGCTCGATGAAATCCGCCGCCACCCGGTGCTGATCGTTGCGGCGGGCATGGATGCGGCGCTGGCGAGCGTGGTCGGCGGGCTGGTGCGCGGCTGTGTGATCGGACTGCCGACCTCGGTCGGCTACGGCGTCGCCAGCGGCGGGCGCGTCGCGCTCGACGCGATGCTGGCAAGCTGCGCGCCGGGCCTGGCGGTGGTCAACATCGACAACGGCTACGGCGCCGCCTGCATCGCGCTGCGCATGCTGCGCGCGTGTGCGCCAACCGGCTGAGCCAGCGAACGGGGAGAACGCGCCATGCACATCGATCTCAGATACGGCAAGGGAAACTATCGCCTCGAGCTCGATCCGGGCTGGGACGTGAGCGTCATCAGGAAGCCCGCGATGCCGCTGCTCGCGGATCCGGCAGGCGCGCTGCGCGCGGCGCTCGCCGCACCGGTGGGCGCGCGGCCGCTGGCGGAGGAAGCGCGCGGCGCGACGAGCGCGTGCATCCTGGTGTGCGACATCACGCGCCCGGTGCCTAACGGCTTGTTCCTGCCGCTGCTGGTGCGCGAACTGCTGCAGGCGGGCGTGCCCGCCGCCGGCATCACCATCCTCGTCGCAACCGGCCTGCACCGGCCCAACGAAGGCGATGAGCTGGCCGAGCTGGTCGGCGACCCCTGGGTGATGCAGACGGTGAAGGTGGAGAATCACTACGCGCGCAATGACGCCGATCACGTCGACCTGGGCGCGACCGCGCGCGGCACGCCGGTGAAGCTGGACCGGCGCTTCGTCGAGGCCGATGTGCGCATCGCCACCGGCCTGGTTGAGCCGCATTTCATGGCGGGCTATTCGGGCGGGCGCAAGGTGATCGCGCCCGGCGTCGCGCACAGGGACACCATCACCACCTTCCACAGCGCGCGCTTCATGGCGCATCCGCGCGCCGCCAACTGCGTGCTCGAAGGCAATCCCCTGCACGAGGAGCAGCTCGAGATCATGCGCATGCTCGGGGGCGCGCTGGCGCTGAACACGGTCATCGACGAGCATCGGCAGCTGTCCTTCGTCAATTTCGGCGAGGTGGTCGAGAGCCATCTGCTCGCGGTGGAGTTCATCCGCCGCTACGCGGTGGTGCCGATCGGGCGCAAGTTCGCCACCGTCGTCACCAGCGCCGCCGGCTATCCGCTGGACAAGACCTATTACCAGACGGTCAAGGGCATGGTCGCGCCGATCGACATCCTCGCCCCCGGCGGCGATCTGCTGATCGTGTCCGAGTGCGCCGAAGGCATGGGCTCGGCCGAGTACGTCGAAGCGCAACAGCGCCTGCTCGGCCTGGGCGTCGACGGTTTCATGGCCGACATCAGCGCCAAGCGCCATGCCGACGTCGACGAGTGGCAGACGCAGATGCAGCTGAAGCCGATGCGCGCCGGGACGGTGCATCTATACAGCGAAAGCCTGGCCGCAGAAGCATGGGGCCTCACCGGGGTGCAAAAGATGGATTCGGTGCCCGCAGCCATACGCGAGAGCGTGCGCCGCAGCGGCGACGCGCATATCGCGGTGATTCCCGAGGGGCCTTACGTCGTGCCGGAGTTCCACCCGAACGCTTGAGTCCCGGCGTACGGCGCGGGCGCTGGCCGGCGATATTCAGCAGCAGGACTGGTGACGCTCGCGGCAAATCGCGAGCACCTCGTCCGGGTCGCGCCGCCACCAGTTATTGGCCGAGAAGATTTCCACTTCGTGAAAACCGCGGTAGCCGGCGGCCTCGACCCAGGAGCGGATGAGGGGAATGTCGATCACGCCATCGCCCATCATGCCGCGATCGAGCAGCAGGTCGCCGGTCGGCACCAGCCAGTCGCAGATATGGAAAGCCAGCAGGCGCTTGTCGCCGGCGCGCTCGATTTCGGCTTTCAGCCGCGGATCCCACCAGACATGATAGACATCCACCGCCAGCCCCAGGCCTTCGCCCAGCTCGTTGCATAGATCGTTGGCCTGGGCCAGGGTGTTGACGCAGGCGCGGTCGGCGGCATACATCGGGTGCAGGGCCTCGATCGCGAGCGGCACGCCGCAGGCGCGCGCGTGATCGAGTACCGCGCCGATGCCGTCGCGCACCTGCTCGCGCGCCCCGGCGATGTCCTTCGATCCGGGCGGTATGCCGCCGACGACCAGCACCAGGCAACGCGCTTCCAGGATGGCGGCGTCCTCGATCGCGCGCAGATTGTCTTCGATCGCCGCCTGGCGGCCGCGCCGGTCTGTGGCCGGGAACATGCCGCCGCGGCACAGGCCGGTGACCGTGAGGCCGTGCGAGCGCATCATTTTCGCCGCTTCCTTTGCGCCGAGCTCGGCCAGCTTGTCGCGCCAGGGCGAGATGCCGCGGATGCCGTGGCGCGCGCAGCCTTCGATCATCTGGCGCAGGCTCCATTTCTCGCGCACCGTCGCGGTGTTCAGCGACAGCAGCTCCGGATCGGGCGACTGGTGCATGCGCTTCAGCTTATGCCGTGCACTGCAAGCAGGGACTTCATGCGCGCGCAGGCGAGCTCCGGGTCGCGCAGCAGCCCTGCGCCATCGGCAAGCCGGAACAGCTCGGCCAGATGCAGGATGGAGCGCGCGCTCTGCTGTCCGCCGACCATGACGAAATGGTCCTGATGGCCGTTGAGCCAGCTCATGCACACCACGCCGGTCTTGTAGTAGCGCGTCGGCGCGCCGAAAATGTGGCGCGACAGCGGCACCGTCGGCGCGAGTATTTCGTGGAACAGCCTGCGATCGTCTTTCGCCAGCGCGGTCAGCGCGGCTGATGCCGCCGGCGCGATCGCATCGAATATCCCCAGCAGCGCGTCGGAATGACCCGCGCCATCGCCCTCGATCAGCTCGGCGTAGTTGAAGTCATCGCCGGTGTACATGCGCACGCCCGGAGGCAGGCGCCGGCGCATGGCGATTTCCTTGCCCTTGTCGAGCAGCGATATCTTCACGCCGTCGACTTTGGCGGCATTGCGGGCAATTACCTCCAGCGCGACCTCCATCGCCAGGTGGTGGTCCGCGTGGCCCCAGTAGCCGGCCAGCGCCGGATCGAACATTTCCCCCAGCCAGTGGATGATCACCGGCTGCTTTACCTGGCCGAGAATGCGCGCGTACACCCGGTGATAGTCCTCAGACGATCTGGCCGCGCGCGCAAGCGCCCGGCTGGCCATGAGTATGATGCGTCCGCCCAGCGCTTCGATCGCCGCGATCTGCTCCTCGTAGGCGCCGATCACCGCGTCCACGCTCGCGGCCGCGTCGGCGGCGAGATGGTCGGTGCCCGCGCCGCTCGCAAGCAGCGCGCCGCTGAAGTCGCGGCTCGCGTCGATCGAACGGCGGATCAGCTCGAGCGAAGTCGGCCAGTCCAGACCCATGCCGCGCTGCGCCGTGTCCATGGCCTCGGCCACGCCCAGCCCCAGGCCCCACAGCGTGCGGCGGTAGGCGATGGTCGCATCCCAGTCGATGGCGCAGCCCTGCCACGGATCGACCGGCGCCAGCGGATCGGCGACGACGTGGGCGGCGGAATAGGCGACGCGGCTGAACGCGCCGGCAGCTTTGCGCGGAAAATTGCGCGGCACGGAAAGCTTGTAGTGTTCCAGCCGTCCGCCCGCCGATGGCAGCTTGATGCCCAGGCTCAGTTTTTCGGGAGCATTCAACATGCGCCTCACGCTTCGAGTTTCGGCACGTCGACCCAGCGCCGCTCGGCCCAGCTCTTGAGCGCGCAGTCCACCAGCTGCACCCCTTTCGCGCCTTCGAGCAGGTTCCATTTGAACGGCGTGCCCTCGTACAGATGGCGGATGAACAGTTCCCACTCGGCCTTGAACGCATTGTCGTAGGCGACGTTGCTCGGCACCTCCTGCCAAGTGCCGAAGAAATCGATGCTCTGCGGCACGTCGGGATTCCATACCGGCTTGGGCGTGTTCACACGCGCCTGGCTGAAGCAGCGCTGCAGGCCGGCCACCGCCGAGCCGTGCGTGCCGTCGACCTGGAACGTCACCAGGTCGTCGCGGCGCACGCGCACGTCCCAGGAGCTGTTGATGTGCGCGATCACGCCGCCCTCGAGCTCGAAGGTCGCATAGGCGGCGTCATCGGCGCTGGCCCGGTACTTGCGGCCTGCCTCGTCCCAGCGCTCGGGAATGTGCGTCGCACCCAGGCAACTGACGCTCTTCACCTCGCCGAACAGGTTGTCGAGCACATAACGCCAGTGGCACAGCATGTCGAGGATGATGCCGCCGCCGTCTTCCTTGCGGTAATTCCAGCTCGGGCGCTGCGCCGCCTGCCAGTCGCCCTCGAATACCCAGTAGCCGAACTCGCCGCGCAGCGACAGTATCCTGCCGAAGAAGCCGGCATCGCGCAGCATCTTCAGCTTCAGCAGGCCGGGTAGCCACAGCTTGTCCTGCACCACGCCGTGCCTGATGCCGGCTTTCTTCGCCGCGCGATAGAGGTCGAGCGCTTCGGCCAGCCCTGTCGCCACCGGCTTCTCGCAATAGATGTCCTTGCCCGCGGCGATCGCCTGTTTGAGGATGGCCGCGGGCAAGGACATCTATTG
>JAANCK010220541.1_pt1 | contig 25865 bp, 31 predicted proteins | sample 7277841 | NCBI WGS metagenome assembly JAANCK01 (sample SAMN14222788, study PRJNA588281) | permafrost metagenome | isolation source: Arctic cryosol methane SIP | place: Canada:Nunavut | collected 2015-07 | reverse complement strand
GTCCAATACGTCGCGCGACTTCGTCGCACAGGGCGCGGCCAATCTCGCGGGCAGCGTCTTCGGCGCGTTGCCGACCGGTGGATCCCTTTCGCGCACCGGCGTTGCGGTGTCGGCGGGTGCGCAGACGCGCTGGGCCGGCATCGTCGCCCTGATGGAACAAGCCTCGATGGACAAGCCCCGACTGGCCCGGATCGCCGATCGCCTCGCCTCGCCCTTCCTGGTGGCAGTGCTGCTGGCCGCGGCGCTGGCCTGCCTGTGGTGGTGGCCGACCGATCCGGCGCGGGCCCTCGGTGTGGCTGTCGCCGTGCTCATCGTCACCTGCCCGTGCGCTTTGTCGCTGGCCACGCCCGCTGCCACGCTGGCAGCCGCCGGCGCGCTGGCGCGCAACGGCGTCCTGGTGCGCCGGCTGCAGGCGCTGGAAACCTGTGCCTCGGTGGACACCGTGGTGTTCGACAAGACCGGGACGCTGACCGAGGGCCGGATGGCCGTGGTAGCGACCCGGTTGCGTCCGGGGGTCGATGGCGCCTGGGCCTTGTCATTGGCAGCGGCCCTCGCGCGCCAGTCGCTGCATCCGGCCTCCCGGGCCATCGCGGCCGCGGCGCCGGATGGAGGTCCGGCAGCGTCCGGCATTGTCGAGGTCGCCGGGCGCGGGATGCGCGGACGGGTGGACGCCGCGCAAGGCCTGCCCGCCCAAGAGGTGAGGCTGGGATCGGCCTCGTTTTGCCAAGCGCCGGCTCAGTCCGGCGAATCGGCCGGGCCACAAGTCCATCTCGCCGACCAGCAGGGCTGGCTGGCCAGCTTCGACCTGGACGAGGCACTCCGGCAGGACGCCGTGCCCGCGATGGCAGCCCTGCGGACCCTGGGACTGCACCTGCAACTCCTTTCCGGCGACCGGGGCCGCGGCGTCGAGCGCCTGGCCCGCCGCGCGGGCATCGAGCAGTCGCGCGGCGACTGCTCGCCCGGGGACAAGCTGCGACATGTGCGCGAGGCGCAGCAGCAGGGACATCGCGTGGCGATGGTGGGCGATGGCATGAACGACGGGCCGGTGCTGGCCCGCGCCGACGTGTCGATCGCGATGGGCGAGGCCGTGCCCCTCGCACAGGCCCGGTCCGACTTTGTCATCCTGGGCGGCCAGTTGCAGGCGGTCGCTTCGCTGTGGACACAAGCGCGTCGGACCCGCGAGGTGGTGCGCCAGAACCTGGCCTGGGCCGCAGTCTACAACGCGGTCTGCGTACCGCTGGCGGTGGCCGGCGCGATGCCGCCCTGGCTGGCGGGTCTGGGCATGGCGGCCAGTTCGCTGCTGGTGGTGGCCAACTCGGCGCGCCTGTCCCGCATTCCGGCATCTTCCGACGCGCCGGTCGGCGCGTCGGTCCAGCCAACATCCGCCGCCGTGCCCGCGGCTTGAGCGCGCACAGGCCTTACCCGATCGTTCCAATGGACATTCTTTTCATCCTCATCCCGCTTTCCGTCGGCCTGGCGTTACTCATTCTGGGCGCGCTCGGCTGGGCGGTCTGGCGCGGCCAGTTCGAGGGCGTCGACGCCGAAGCCGAGCGCATTCTCCGGTCGGATTGACCTTGGTCAACAGTGTCCCTTCGTGGCGCCGGGAAACTGGGAGGGTTCCGATAACAGGTGCTTCAATGAACGACAACACAGCCGACAAGGCGCTGTACAACGACACGGTGGTCCGCCAATTTTCCCTGATGGCCGTGGTCTGGGGCGTGGTCGGCATGTTGGTGGGCGTGATCATCGCCGCCCAGCTGGCCTGGCCGGAATTGAACTTCGGCATTCCCTGGCTCAGTTATGGGCGCCTGCGGCCGCTGCACACCAACGCGGTGATCTTCGCCTTCGGCGGCTGCGCGCTGTTCGGCACCAGCTACTACGTGGTCCAGCGCACCTGCCATGTCCGCCTGTTCGCCGACAAGCTGGCGTCATTCACCTTCTGGGGCTGGCAGGCGGTCATCGTTGCCGCGGCGATCAGCCTGCCGATGGGCTACACGTCGGGCAAGGAGTACGCCGAGCTCGAATGGCCGATCGACATCCTGATCACGCTGGTCTGGGTTTCGTACGCGGTGGTGTTCTTCGGCACCATCGGCATGCGCAAGGTGCGCCACATCTACGTGGCCAACTGGTTCTACGGCGCCTTCATCCTCGCCGTGGCCATCCTGCACCTGGTCAACAGCGCCGCCGTTCCGGCCGGCTGGATGAAGTCGTACTCGGCCTACGCCGGCGTGCAGGACGCGATGATCCAGTGGTGGTACGGGCATAACGCGGTGGGCTTCTTCCTCACCGCGGGCTTCCTGGGAATGATGTATTACTTCATCCCCAAGCAGGCGGAGCGGCCGGTGTACAGCTATCGCCTGTCGATCGTGCACTTCTGGGCGCTGATCTTCACCTACATGTGGGCCGGCCCGCACCACTTGCACTACACGGCGCTGCCCGACTGGACGCAATCGGTGGGCATGGTGTTCTCCCTGATCCTGCTGGCGCCAAGCTGGGGCGGCATGATCAACGGCGTCATGACGCTGTCGGGCGCCTGGTACAAGCTGCGCGACGACCCGGTGCTGCGCTTCCTGATCGTCTCGCTGTCGTTCTACGGCATGAGCACGTTCGAAGGCCCGATGATGTCGATCAAGACCGTCAATGCACTGTCGCACTACACCGACTGGACCATCGGCCATGTGCACTCGGGCGCGCTGGGCTGGGTCGGCCTGATCACCATGGGCTCGCTCTACTACCTGGTGCCGCGCCTCTACGGGCAGAAGAAGATGTACTCGGTGCCGGCCATCGAGCTGCATTTCTGGATCGCGACCATCGGTATCGTGCTGTACATCGCCGCGATGTGGATCGCCGGCGTGATGCAGGGCCTGATGTGGCGTGCCATCAACAACGACGGCACCCTGACCTACACATTCGTCGAATCGGTCAAGGCCACCTATCCCTTCTACGTGATCCGGGTGCTCGGCGGGCTGCTGTACCTGTCGGGCATGCTGATCATGGCCTGGAACACCTGGATGACCGTGTCGCGGGGCCGCTCCGTGCGCGTGCCGGTGGCCATTCCCGCCGCCGCCTGACGGAGCAAGACTCATGGACAACCACCCCACCGCACCCGGCTTCTCGCACGAGAAGGTCGAAACCAACAACTTCCTGATGATCGTGCTGATCCTGCTGGTGGTCGCCGTCGGCGGCCTGGTCGAGATCGTGCCGCTGTTCTTCCAGAAGACCACCACGCAACCGATCGAGGGACTCAAGCCCTACACGGCACTGCAGGTTGCAGGGCGCGACATCTACCTGCGCGAGGGCTGCTACAACTGCCACTCGCAGATGATCCGGCCGTTCCGCGCCGAGACCCTGCGCTACGGCCACTATTCGGTGGCCGGCGAATTCGTCTATGACCACCCCTTCCAGTGGGGCAGCAAGCGCACCGGCCCCGACCTGCAGCGGGTGGGCGGCAAGTACAGCGACGAGTGGCATCGCATCCACCTGAACAACCCGCGCGACCTGGTGCCCGAATCCAACATGCCGGCCTATTCATGGCTCGACAAGAGCGCCGTCGACGAGACCAGCATCGCGGCCCACATGAGGGCGCTGCGCACTGTGGGGGTGCCCTACACAGACGCCGAGATCGCCGCGGCCCCCGCCGATGTCAAGGGCAAGACCGAACTGGACGCCCTGATCGCGTACCTGCAAAGCCTGGGCCGCGCGCTGAAATCATAAGAACAGGGACCCCATCGCATGGACATCACCTTCCTACGCATCGCAGTCACCTTGCTGTGCTTCGCCACTTTCCTCGGAATCGCTTACTGGGCTTTCGCCGCGCGCAATCGCGAGCGCTTCGACGAGGCGGCCCGCATCCCCTTCGACCACGACTGAGCCGGAGAGCCCCATGAGCGACTTCAACGACAATTTCTGGTCTGTCTACGTGGCGGGCCTGACCCTGGTCAGCATCCTGGCCTGCCTGCTGCTGCTGTGGATCACGGCCCGCAAGAAGGTCGTGCCGCAGGCCGACAACACCACCGGCCATGTCTGGGATGGTGATCTGCGTGAAATGAACAACCCCATGCCGCGGTGGTGGATGTGGCTGTTCGTGATTACCATCGTATTCGGGCTGCTGTACCTGGCCGCCTATCCCGGACTGGGGAGCCATCCCGGCCAGCTGAACTGGACGATGCACGGCCAATACGAGCAGGAATTGGAGAAGGCCAACAAGGAGCTGGGGCCGCTGTATGCGCAGTTCGCGGCGAAGAAGACCGAGGAACTGGCCGGCGACGGCAACGCCATGGCCATCGGCGAACGGCTCTTCATGAACAATTGCGCCCAGTGCCACGGCTCGGACGCGCGCGGCAGCAAGGGCTTCCCCAATCTCACCGACCAGGACTGGCTGCACGGCGGCACGCCCGAGAAGATCGAGGAAACCATCAAGGGCGGGCGGCGCGGCCAGATGCCGCCGATGGCCGCGGCGGTGGGCACGCCGGACGATGTGAAGAACGTGGCCAATTACGTGTTGAGCCTGTCCAACAGTCCGCACGATTCGGTGCGCGCCCAGTTGGGCAAGCCCAAGTTCACGGCCTGTGCGGCCTGCCACGGCATCGACGGCAAGGGCAACCAGGCCATCGGCGCGCCGAACCTGACCGACGACATCTGGCTGCATGGCTGGGGCGAGCAGGCCGTGATCGCGATGGTGAACAACGGCAAGATCAACGAGATGCCGGCCCAACACGGCAAGCTGACCGACGCCCAGATCCATGTACTGGCCGCCTATATCTGGGGCCTGTCCAACAAACCCGCGCCTGCCAAACCATGAGGATGTCTCCGTGCAGTTGCCTGCCGTTCGCAAGGTAATTCCGATCGCCCCGGACGCATCGCAGCCGGCGGAAGGCGCCGGTTCCCTGTACGAAGCCCAGAAGAAGATCTACCCGCGCGAGGCGAAGGGTGTCTTCGCCCGCTGGCGCTGGATCTTCGTTTTCCTGACCCAGCTGGTCTTCTACGGCCTGCCCTGGCTCGAATGGGGACAGCGCCAGGCGGTGCTGTTCGACCTGGGCGCGCGCCGCTTCTACCTGTTCGGGTACGTTCTCTACCCGCAGGACTTCATCTACCTCACGGCGCTGCTGGTGATCAGCGCGCTGTCGCTCTTTCTGTTCACGGCGGTGGCCGGGCGGTTGTGGTGCGGATTTTCCTGCCCGCAGACGGTGTACACCGAGATCTTCATGTGGATCGAGCGCAAGGTGGAGGGCGACCGGGTGGCGCGCATGCGCCTGGATGCCGCTTCGATGTCGCCCGGCAAGCTCGCCCGGAAGTGGCTGAAGCACCTCATCTGGCTGGCGGTGGCGTTGTGGACCGGCTTCACGTTCGTGGGCTATTTCTCATCGGTGCGCGAACTGGGCGCCGACCTGCTGGCCGGCAGCATGGGTTCGTGGGAAGTGTTCTGGGTCCTGTTCTACGGCCTGGCGACCTACGGCAACGCGGGCTTCCTGCGCGAGCAGGTGTGCAAGTACATGTGCCCCTACGCGCGGTTCCAGAGCGCCATGTTCGATCGCGACACGCTGATCGTGAGCTACGACGCGGCGCGGGGCGAACCCCGCGGCTCGCGTTCGCGCAAGGCCGATCCAGCCGCGTTGTCGCTGGGCTCGTGCGTGGACTGCAACCTGTGCGTGCATGTCTGTCCCACCGGCATCGACATCCGTCAGGGCCTGCAATACGAGTGCATCGGGTGCGCAGCCTGCGTGGACGTGTGCGACGGCGTGATGGAGAAGATGGCCTATCCGAAGGGACTGATTCGCTTCACCACGCAGAACGCCATGGTGCAAGGCTGGACGCGGCATGAAATGTGGCGGCGCGTGCTGCGGCCGCGGGTGCTGGTCTATGGGGCCGTCCTGGCGGCCCTGTGCGCGGTGCTGGTGGCCAGCCTGGTGGTGCGCACGCCGCTGAAGGTGGACGTGGTGCGCGATCGCGCGGCCCTGTCGCGCATCGTTGCCGGCGGCAAGCTGGAGAACGTCTATCGCCTGCAGATCATGAACGCGACCGAGGAACCCCAGCGCTATCGCCTGTCCGCCGACGGACTGGAAGGCCTGGTGCTGGCATCGGAAGGCGAAGTCGCGGTGGGACCGGCCGAGTCGCGCTGGGTCGCGGTGCGGTTGCAGATTCCGTACGGCTCGGCCCAGCCCGGCTCCCATCCCATTCATTTCAACATCGGCACCATGACCGGCGACGCCCATGTCAGCGAAAAGTCGGTCTTCCTGGTGCCTCGCTGAGAATCGACGATGAAAACGCCAACGCCCCCCAGCCAGCCGTGGTGGAAATACGGACACGTGTGGCTGGTGATCGCCGGCCCCGCGGTCGTGGTGGTCGCCGCCCTGGTGACGGCGTGGATCGCGATCAGCCATCCCGATCCGGTCCTGGCCGAGGACTATTACCAGCGGGGCGTGGAGATCAACCGAACCCTGGCGAAGAGCAAGGCGCAGATGCCGGCCTTGCAGGGCCGCAATCACGCTGCAACGCCTGCCACCTCGCCCTGAACCCCAACCAGCGCCCCACGGAAGGAAAAACGCCATGCGGAACCTGAAACTCATGCGGGTCGCCTGGCCGGCGTTCCTGGCAGCCTGCGTGCTCGAACTGGTGGTGTTCGCCATGGTGGACCCGCACGACCTGCACTGGGCCGGCCAGCCCGTGGCCTTGTCCCGCCAGAGCATCTACACGGTGAGCTTCTTCGCGTTCTGGGCCATCAGCATCGGTTCGAACGCGCTCACTGCGTTGCTTGCGATGTCGCCGGCCGAAGTGAACCTGTGCCCGGTGCCGGAATCACAGCGGCCCACGGGTTGCCGGTAACGGGCCCCGGCGCCCGACGCCCCCGCCTCAAGGCTTGCGCAGCGTCAATACGGCCGCCATGCCGTCGTGATCCCCGGTCGTCAGATCGGGGTGGTCCACCAACGCATTGCCGAGGTCGACGAATCCGGTGCGGCAAAAGCCCGAATGGGCGTCCAGTGCGTCCGCGAACTTGTCTCGTCCCCTGTTGAACGAGACATACTGGTGTTTGGGCGTCGACAGCGGTGCCACCTTTTCGCGGCTCACCGCCCCCACGAAGATATATCGGCCGGCATGCCGGTACGGTCCGAACAATCGCCCGTGGTTGTTATCCAGCTCGAATGGCGCATCGGAGAAGGCGTGGGCAGGCGTCTCCGGGAACTGGGGCTGTAATTGCTGGCCGATCCACGCCCAGTAGCCGCCGGAATGGCCGGATCGGCTCGGGAATCCAGACTCGGTCGCGGCCTTCAGGAAGTTAGCCCTGGCCTCGTCGGGGCTGGCGGAATGCGGATCGATGATGATCATGTTGATCGGCTCGCGAAGTTGCCGACTTCGCCAGCTCTCGCCCAGCCAATGCGCGGGTGCGAGATCCGGTCCAATCATCCATTTCCCGATCGAAGGCAATCCCTGGACTTCGGCGATTGCGGTGCTGTCGGGCCTGAAGCCCTGAGTGCCGGCTGATGCGCATGCCAGCGCCAGGATCACAAGGATGAGGCGGCGTTTCAAGTGCGGTGCGCCGCTGCGTTGCGAATGAACTGACTCAGGGTTTGGCGACTGCTTCTTCGGAGCGGATCACCAGCACCGGCACCGGCGCCATGCGGATCACCTGTTCGGCGCCGCTGCCCAGCAGCATGCGGCCTACGCCGCGGCGGCCGTGGGTGCCGACCACGATCAGGTCGGCGTTCCAGCGAGTGGCCTCGTCCGACACGACCTCCGGCAGCCGCTCGCCGAAATTGTCGTAGAGCGCGCTCTCGCATTCAACGCCGGCCGACTGCACGATGGCCGTGCCGTCCGCCAGCACCTTGTTGCCAGTCTCGCGCATGATCTTGATGAGGTCGCCGGAATAGCCGCCGAACTGGTCGTAGCCGGTCAGGTAGGCGAGTTCCTCCACCACGTGGACCAGGCGGATGCGGCCCTGGCTTTCGGTGGCGAGCTGCAGGGCGGCGACCAGCGCCTTGTTGGAGGTCTGGCTGCCGTCGATGGGAACGATGATGCGGCGGTACATGAGATGTCCTTGCTTCAGCGCCGGGCCGGGAAGAAGTGCGCGAGCAGCGGAGCGCCCAGCGATGCGGCCAATGCGCCAAGACTCACGATGCGCAGCCAGCGCTTGCGCCCGAGCAGCTGACTCACCACCAGGCCCATGGCGGCCCAGGCCAATTCCTTGCGCAGGCTCCGCACGACCAGCGTCACGCCTTCGCGTGCAAAGCCGATCTCTTCCACCAGCGCGGCACGACGATGTGCGATGGCTTCGAAACGGCTCTTCATGGCTGCTCGCCCAGCTGTTGGCCGTCCTTTTCCAGCTGCGCCAGCGTCGCGGCGAGAAACCGCGGCTTGTCGCGCACTGCGGCCACCAGGCGCCACGCCATGAGCACGCCGGCCAGCGTGAAAAAGCCGGTGACGCCCAGGACGGCCGCCATTCGCGCACCGTCCCAGAAAAGGACGACGACACTCGCGGCTGCTGCCGACAGTGCCAGGGCGAGCATGAGCGCGGTGACCAGCGCCCCGGCCAATAGCAAGCCGACCCGCAGCAGTTCCTCTTCGATATCGAGCGAAGCCAACTCGAGCCGCTGGCGAGCCAACAACAGCGAGCCGGCTCCCAGCCGCGCCAGGTTCCGCGCCAGCGCCACGGGCTACCTGCGTGCGATCAGCAGGCCGATCAGCAGGCCCACGGCGGCGCCAACGCCGATCGACTCCCACGGATGCTGACGCACATAGCCGTCGGTGACACTGCCTGCTCGTTTCGCGCCGTCCACCACGGCGCCTTCCAGGCGCGCGAATTCCTCGCGCGCGGTCTTGAGGCTTTCCTCGAGGCGCTCGCGCGCTTCGCCGTAGCCCTGGCCCGCGTCGCGCACGGCATGACGCAGCAAATGCTCAGCGTCGGTGACCACGGCCTTGAAGTCCTTCGCCAGTCGCTGCTGGCCTTCCTTGAGGGTCCGGGATGCGTCGTTCATGGTGTCGCTCCTGAATATGAAATTCAGTCTAGCTCGCGACTTCGGGGCCGCGTTGACCTTGGTCAATGCAACCGGGCTATCGATGCCCTAACTTGTCCTTCTCCACCTGCCAACTTTGCTCAATACGAGTTCCCTCGCTATCCACCCATGATCCGCCTGTTCAACGACCGAATCGCTGCAGGCACTGCGTTGGCCAGCCGGTTGCTGGGATACGCTGGCCGCGACGACGTCGTGGTGCTCGGTTTGCCGCGCGGCGGCGTGCCGGTGGCGTGGGAAGTGGCACGGGTGCTGGGTTGCCCGCTCGAACTGCTGCTGGTGCGCAAATTGGGCGGGCCCGACCGTGCCGCCGGTGTCGGCGGAGCCATCGCCGGGGGCGGCGCACTGCAGGTCGATCCGCAGCTGGTCGCCAGCAAGCAGGTGAGCCCGCAGCAGCTCGACCAGATCGTCGCCACCGAAAGCCTGGACCTGATCCGGCGCCACGCGCTCTATTGTGGCAATCGCGAGCTGGTTTCGCTCGAAGGTCGCACCGTGGTCGTGGTGGACGACGGGGTGGTGACCGGCCAGACCATGCGCGCCGCGCTGAAGGCGCTGCGAAGTGCCAAGCCGGCCTGGATCGTCGTGGCTGTCCCGGTTGCCCCACCGGAGGCGCAGGAACTGATCGGCACCGCGGCGGATGAGTTTGTCTGCCTGGCCAACCCCGAGGATTTCCAGAGCGTCGGCCAGTACTACCGCGAGTTCGCCCAGACCAGCGACGCGGAGATTCGGGGGTTGGTGGCCCGAGCCGCCCCGGAGGCGCGCAATTGAAGTGCATGTGCTCACGAAGTCGCGCCGGCACGTCATGGTCCTGGCCGCACGCGAGAACTTGAAGGACAAAATGTTGAAGCGTCTATTGATCGCCTGTCTGCTCGTCGTTCTGTGCGGTTGCACGGGTCTGCTGCCCAAGGGCAGCAGCGACACGCCGGTGCGTTTCGAGAACTTTGAACAGGCGAAGGCCGCGGCCGAGCGCATCGTCGGCCGGCAGACCACGGTCGAGGAGCTCAAGGCCCTGGGCTTCGACCCCGTCACGCGGCCCAACGTGACGTTGATTCCTTATCCGGAAATCGTCGCCAAGCTGGCCCCTTATCCCGGAGTGCCGGTCGAACAGCTCGATTCGGGCATCCAGCAGTGCATCCGCGAGCAGTCCGCCTGCCGCGGCTACCAGTTCCATTTCGAGCGCCAGGACCGCAAGCGCGAGGGGAACTTCCTCCTGGACTTCCTGAACTTCAAGCGTGACACGTATATCACCGGCTGGTGGTTCGACGCGCTCATCGTGGTGAGCGATGGCCTCGTGCTGTTCCGAAATTACGGGGGGCAGGCCGCTACCGACCGGGTGGAAAAGCAGTCCAATCCGCTGGGGCCGTTGCAGCCGTCCGGCGAGGCCGCAGGCGTGTATCTGCTTCACTAGTACTTTGATACTCAGTTGGTCTGGGTTAAATTGGGGGACTTTCCAGTGAATGACATACTGACACGTGCCCCTTTCTCTTTTCCGCAGTCTCGAAGCCACACTGGGCAGCGACCCCCATAACGCCGCAGCGCTCCTGGCGGGGGTCCTGGACTCGGCGATGGATGCCATCGTCACGGTGGATGAACGGCATGAAATCGTCCTTTACAACCGCGCAGCCGAAAAGATTTTCGGCTGGCCCCGTGACGACATCCTGGGCCAGCCCCTGGACAAGCTGATTCCGGAGCGTTTCCGGCCCACCCATGGCGACCAGATCCGGCGGTTCGGCAGCGCCGGGGTCACTTCGCGACGCATGGGCGCCCTCAACGTGGTCTACGGCCTGCGCTCCGATGGCACCGAGTTTCCGATGGATGCCTCGATCTCCCAACTCGAAACTCCGAAGGGCAAGCTGTTCACTGTCATCCTGCGCGACGTCAGCGAGCGGCTGCACTCCGAACACGAGCAGGCACGCCTGGCGGCGCGCCTGGCTGGGTTGCTGGACTCGGCCATGGACGCCATCATCACCGTGGACGAAGCGCAGCGGATCGTCCTGTACAACCAGGCCGCCGAGAGGATCTTCGGCCGGCCCAGCGAGCAGGCGCTGGGCCAGAAGCTGGACCAGCTGATGCCCGAGCGCTATCGCGCCGGCCACGACAGCCACATCGGGCATTTCTCGGCCACCGGCACCACTTCGCGGCGCATGGGCGACGGCACCGTGCTGTACGGGTTGCGTGCCAACGGCCAAGAATTTCCGATGGAAGCCTCGATCTCGCAGCTGGCCACCGGCGAGGGCAAGCTGTTCACGGTGATCCTGCGCGACATCACCGAACGGATGCAGGCGCAGGAGGAATTGAGCACCTTCGCGGCCGAGGCCCAGACCATCCGCGAGGGCGAGAAGAGCCGGGTCGCGCGCGAGTTGCACGACGAGCTGGCGCAGTCGTTGACGGCCTTGAAGATGGATACCATCTGGCTGCGTGACAACGCCCGCGGCCAGCCCGATGCAGCCGTGTCGAAGCTGTCCGCCATGGTGGGCATGCTGGACACCACGGTGGCTGCGACGCGCCGGATCGCCGCCGATCTTCGACCCTTGCTGCTGGACGATCTGGGTCTGGGGCCGGCAATCGAGTGGCTGGCCAACAGCTTCACCCAACGCACCGGTGTGCCATGCGAAGTCGACGTGGACGAGGAGCTCGACCTGCAGGAACCCTACGCGACCGCGGTGTTTCGCATCGTCCAGGAGTCGCTGGCCAACGTGGGCAAGCATGCGCACGCGACTGCGGTGAACGTGCTGGTGGCCCGCACGCCGCGCGCGGTGGTGCTCGAGGTGTCGGACGACGGCCGGGGCTTCGCGACCGACGCGCCGCGCAAGCGCCACTCGCTGGGGCTGATGGGCCTGCGCGAGCGCGCGCAGCTTCTCAAGGGCAGCGCCAGCATCGAAAGCGAGCCCGGCAGGGGCACCCGCGTGCAGGTGCGCATCCCGGTCCATGAAGGCGGGCTCGCGCCATGATCCGAATCGTGATCGCCGACGACCATGCCATCGTGCGCGAAGGCCTCAAGCGGATCGTTTCCGAAGCCAAGGATCTGCAGGTGGTCGCTGAAGCCGCCGACGGCACGGAAGTCATGCAGCGGGTGCGCGAATTCGATTTCGATCTGCTGGTGCTCGACCTGTCGATGCCGGGGCGCAGCGGCATGGAGCTGATCAAGCTGGTGCGCTCGGAAAAGCCCAAATTGCGCATCCTCGTGCTCAGCATGCACCAGGAGCTGCAATACGCGGTGCGTGCCATCAAGTCGGGCGCCAGCGGCTACCTGACCAAGGAAAGCGCGCCGGCGCAGCTCGAGCAGGCGATCCGCAAGATCGCTGGTGGGGGCGCCTATGTCTCGGCGGAGGTCGCCGAGCAACTCGCGCTCGGGGCCATGCCCGGCAGCGAAGGTCATCCGCACGAGACCTTGTCGGACCGCGAGTTCGAAGTCTTCCGGCTGCTGGCGGCCGGGGTGTCGGTGACCGACATCGCGACGCGGCTGACGCTTTCGGTGAAGACCGTCAGCACCCACAAGGCGAACCTGATGCAGAAGATGGGGCTGCACAACACCAGCGAGCTGATCCGCTACGCGATCAAGCATGGCGTATCGGACTCGACCGACGACTTTTAGGGAACTGGCTCCCGCTATTGACGCGCGTCAACGCGCTCCGGCCTTGCGCAACCTAACGTTGTTGCATCGCAACCGTGAAGGAGCGGGCCATGAAGGAATCCCTGACACAACTGCTGGTCCACCTGGACGGGTCGCCGCGGGCAGCCCGGCGCCTGGCGGTGGCGCGCGCTATCGCCCAGACCCACGGCGCGGCGGTCACGGCCCTGTATGCGGTCACGCCTGCGCTGCTGGTGGTACCGTTCGCGCCCGAGGCCGGGGCGAGCGTGGCCGAGGCTCTCGGCCAGATTGACGAAGAGCGGCGCACGCAGGCACGCCGCATCTTCGATCGCTCGATTGCCAGTCCCGGTGTCCGTGCCGAGTGGGCCGAGGTGCAGGACTATCCCATCGTGCCGGCCTTTGCGCGCCAGGCGCTCTACGCGGACCTGCTGGTGCTGGGCCAGCATGATCCTTCCGATCAGGAGGCGGTCGGCGTGCCGTTCGATTTCGCCCAAACCGTGATGGCCACCAGCGGCAAACCGGCCTTGATCCTGCCCTATGCCGATCTGGGGTCCACCCTCGGGCAGACCATCGTCATCGCCTGGAAGCCCACGCGCGAAGCAGCCCGCGCCGTGAGCGCCGCGGTTCCGTTGATGCAGCGCGCGCGCCGCGTCCATGTGCTGTCGTGGGGCAGGGAAGATGATGACGTCGCGGGGGCCCGACTGGATCTCGATGGCTACCTCAAACTGCGCGGTGTCGAGCCGACCTGGCACCGCGAGGGCGACGAGCCCGACTTCATGGGCGACCTGCTGTTGTCGCGCGCCTTCGACCTGGACGCCGACCTGATGGTGATGGGCTGCTACGGCCACAGCCGTGCGCGCGAATGGGTGCTGGGCGGCACTTCGCGCACCGTGCTGCAGTCGATGACCTTGCCGGTCCTGATGGCGCACTGAAACGAAGCGCATTCGTATCCCGGAGACATTGACGAGGGTCAACGCCGGGGCCGCGGGCCAACGGTATGGTGATGGGATTCCAACCTGTTTCGATTCCTCATGAAACCCGACTGGACCCTGATCGCCAATGCGACGCGGGCGCGGCTGTTACAGCAGGAGCGCGGTGCGCCCATGATGATTCTCGAGAGCTTCATCCATCCCCGCGGGCGCGGCAAGCTGGATGCGAGCGATGGCGAGCACATCGAATTCGCCCGCGAGCTGGCGCACCTGCTTGAGCAGGAGGCTCAGCTGGACCATTTCCGTTCGCTGACGATCTTCGCCTCCAGCCCCTTCCTGGGCGAGATCCGAGCCGAACTGGGCAAGGCGACGCAGCGCCGTCTCACGGGCACCCATGACCTGGATCTCACCCGCTTCGGCCCGAGCGAGCTGGAAGAGCGGATCGCGCACGAACTGGTGCCGCACGGCGACCTGATTCACTGAGCGCCAATGAGAAGCCCGCCGCCGTTTGCACGGGAGGCGGGCTGCGGAGACCCCGACAAGCCATGAGAAACAGCTTACCGGTCTGATGTCGTCTCCATCCATCCCGGCGTATCAGGACGCCGGAACCTGGCGTCGGAAGCTCAAGCCCCTCAGCCTGCGCCGGACGTTTTGAAATCGCCTGGCACGCTCCAACTCTGAGGGCGAACCGCCGCTTTTTCCTTGACCTGTGTCAGGGCGTTGCCAATCGGTCGCACGCGCGCCGCAGCCGCTGGGTCGCTTCGTCCGCCACTTCCCGCACCTGGGCATTGCCCGTGAGCTGGACCATCATCTGCGGATCGATGAAGGCAACGTCGATCCGGCCGTCCACTTCCTCGCGCACCACCACGTTGCAGGGCAGCAGCAAGCCGATGTCCGGCTCCGCCGTGAGCGCCTTGTGCGCCAGCGGCGGATTGCAGGCGCCGAGGATGCGATAGGGTCGCATCGCCGCGCCGAGCTTTTCCTTCATTGCCGCCTGGATGTTGATGTCGCTGAGGACGCCGAAGCCTTCCTGCTTCAGGGCATCGATGACGCGCGGCAGCGCCTCTTCGAACGTCGTGTGCAGGGTGGCGTGAAAGCCGTATTGGGAATTCATGGAGAGCCTCCGGTTGAACCGCTGGGGTAAATATAAGCAGCGGTTAATTTAGCAGAGATCGGGCGCTCCCGCTGCCGGGCCCAGCCGGGGCTACCGGTCGGACATCGGCAGCGCGGCATCGGGGGCTACGCTCATTTGGCGGGCGCCAGCTCGACGGCTGGAGCAAGGACCGGATGCGGCGCCCGCTGCTGCACCAGCCGCCGCACTTGCTGGGCGATGTGCTCGGCGGTGATGCCGAAATGCGCGTACAAGTCCCTGGCGGGCGCCGACTCGCCGAAGCTCGTCATTCCGATCACCGCGCCTTCGCGTCCCACGTACTTGTGCCAAAAATCGGGCTGAGCGGCTTCCACCGCCACCGCCGGCAGTCGCAGCGGCAACACCTGCTCCCGGTAGCCGGCAGGCTGCCGATCGAAGCGTGCGGTGCAGGGCATCGACAGCACGCGGGTGGCGATACCCTCGACGGCCAGTTGCGCCTGGGCCGCTAGCGCCAGCGCGACTTCCGACCCGGTCGCCAGGATCACCGCCTGCGCGCCCGCCATGTCGGACAGCACATAGCCGCCGCGGCGGATCCGCTCCGCCAGCGCCGGATCGAACGCCACGCGCGGCAGATTCTGCCGTGACAGGCACAGCGCCGAGGGGCCGTCGTCGCGCTCCACGGCGCAGGCCCAGGCCACTGCGGTTTCAAGGCTGTCGCAAGGTCGCCAGACGTCGAGGTTCGGAATCAGGCGCAGCGAGGGGATGTGTTCGATGCTCTGGTGCGTGGGCCCGTCCTCACCGAGGCCGATCGAATCGTGCGTAAGCACATGGATGACGCGCAGCTTCATCAGCGCCGCCATCCGGATCGCATTGCGGCTGTAGTCGCTGAAGGTCAGGAAAGTGCCACCGTACGGGATGTGGCCGCGGTGCAATGCCATTCCGTTCATCACGGCGGCCATGGCGAATTCGCGAACGCCATAGGACAGGTGGTTGCCCCAGCGCTCGCGGCCGGCTTTCACGCTGCCCTTGAAGTTGGTGAGATTCGAAGAAGTGAGGTCGGCCGACCCGCCGAACAGCTCGGGCAACAGCGGCGCCAGTGCGTCGAGCGCGAGCTGGCTGGCTTTGCGCGTGGCGATCGGCTCCGCCCGAGTGGCGCATTGGTCCAATAGTGCAGCGACGCCCTTGGAGAAATGCGCGGGCAATTGCCCCTGGGTGCGACGCTCGTATTCCGCGGCCTGGTCCGGGAACAACGCCCGGTAGGCCTCGAAGCGCGCGCGCCAGTTCCGCTCGGCTGACGCGCCGCGTTCGCGCGCATCCCATGCGGCCGCCAGCTCCGCCGGCACTTCGAAGGGTGCCGCCGTCCAGCCCAGCGCGCGTCGCGTGGCCTCGACCTCTTGCGTTCCCAGGGCGGCGCCGTGGACATCGTGGCTGCCACTCTTGTTGGGCGAACCCTTGCCGATGGTGGTCTTGCAGCAGATCAGCGTCGGGCCGCCTGCATCGCGCGAGGCGAGAGCGCGCGCGGCGAGCAGGGCGGCTTCGATCTGCGCCGGGTCGTGGCCATCGACCGCGATGACATTCCAGCCATAGGCCTCGAAGCGCTTGGCGGTGTGGTCGGTGAACCAGCACGCCACATCGCCGTCGATCGAGATGCCGTTGTCGTCGTACAGCGCGATCAGCTTGGACAGGCGCAACGTGCCGGCCAGCGAGCAGGCCTCGTGGCTGATGCCTTCCATCAGGCAGCCGTCGCCCAGGAACACATAGGTGAAGTGGTCGACGATGTCGTGGCGCCTGCCCTGGTGCTCGCGGTTGAATTCCTGCGCCAGCAGTTTCTCCGCCAGCGCCATGCCCACGGCATTGGCCAGGCCCTGGCCGAGCGGGCCGGTGGTGGTCTCCACACCGGGGGTCACGCCAACCTCGGGATGGCCCGGTGTCCTGCTGTGCAGGCGCCGGAAGGCCTTCAACTCGTCGATCGGCAGGTCGTAACCGGTGAGATGCAGCAGCGCGTACAACAACATCGAGGCATGGCCGTTGGATAGCACGAAGCGGTCCCGGTCCGGCCACTGCGGATTGGCCGGGTTGTGCCGCAGGTGCCGGTGCCAAAGCACCTGGGCCATGTCGGCCATGCCCATCGGCGCGCCGGGATGGCCCGAATTGGCGCGCTCCACCGCGTCGACGGCCAGCATGCGCAGTGCGTCGGCCATGCGGCGCTCCAGATCGGGAGAAGAGGGGGTGCGCATGTCCTGCTGCCTCATGCCTTGCCGATCGCGCGCTGGCGACGCTCCATCATCCGCCACACGAAGGGCGTGAAGATCAATTGCATCGCCAGCTCCATCTTGCCGCCCGGCACCACGATGGTGTTGGCGCGCGACATGAACGAGTCGTGGATCATGTTCAGCAGGTACTGGAAGTCGATGCCCTTGGGCTTGGCGAAGCGGATCACCACGAAGCTTTCGTCCGGCGCCGGAATCTCGCGGGCGATGAACGGGTTGGAGGTGTCCACGCAGGGCACCCGCTGGAAGTTCACGTGGGTGTGGGTGAACTGCGGGCAGATGTAGTGCACGTAGTCCGGCATCCGCCGCAGGATGGTGTCGGTGACGGCCTCGGTGGAGTAGCCGCGCTTGGACTTGTCGCGCCACAGTTTCTGGATCCATTCCAGGTTGATCACCGGCACCACGCCGATCAGCAGGTCGGGATACTTCGCGATGTTGACCTCGGGCGTGACCACCGCGCCGTGCAGCCCCTCGTAGAACAGCAGTTCGGTGCTGTCCGGCACTTCTTCCCACGGAGTAAAGGTACCCGGCGATTGCCGGTAAGGCGCGGCCTCTTCGTTGTCGTGCAGGTAGCGGCGGCGGCGGCCCGATCCGGTTTCGGCGTAGCTGCGAAACAGCTGCTCGAGTTCGGGAAACAGGTTGTTCTCGGGGCCGAAGTGGCTGAAGTTGCGGTTGCCGCCGCGCTCGGCCTCGGCCTGGCGCAGCTTCATCTCCTCGCGGTTGTAGCGGTGGAAGCTGTCGCCCTCGATGATGGCGGCGTTGACACCCTCGCGGCGGAAGATGTTTTCAAAGGTGCGGGTCACCGAGGTGGTGCCCGCCCCGGACGAGCCGGTGATTGCGATGATGGGATGCCGTTCCGACATGCTGGCCTTTCGATATGAAAACTTGTTGTCAGGCCCGGAACAGGCTGCGTTCGGCGAACAGCGGGGCCTCGAATTCGCGGGCGACGGGCTCGGCGTGGTAGCGCTCGATGCGCTCGACCTCGTTGCGCGAGCCGAAAACCAGGGGGATGCGCTGGTGCAGCGAGTCGGGCTGGACCTCCAGCACGTTCTGGCGGCCGGTGCTGACGCGGCCGCCCGCCTGCTCGATGATGAAACCGATCGGGTTGGCCTCGTACAGCAGGCGCAGGCGCCCGGGCCGGGCCGCGTCCTTGCTGTCGCGCGGGTAGAGAAAGACGCCGCCGCGCATCAGGATGCGATGGGCTTCGGCCACCATCGAGGCGATCCAGCGCATGTTGAAGTCCTTGTCGCGCGGGCCTTCGCGGCCGGCCAGGCATTCGTCGACATAGCGCTTCACGGGCGCTTCCCAGAAGCGGCTGTTGGACGCGTTGATGGCGAACTCGCGGGTGTCGCACGGCACCTGAATGTCGGGGTGCGTCAACATGAATTCGCCCAGGCCCGGGTCGAGCGTGAAGCCGGCGACGCCGTTGCCCACCGTGAGGATCAACATGGTGGCCGGGCCGTAGATGGCGTAGCCGGCCGCCACCTGGCGGTCCCCGCTTTGCAGGAAGTCGGTTTCGCGCAGTTCGCGCCCGGGCTGCTGCGCCCCTTCGGGCGCGCGCAGCACCGAGAAGATGCTGCCGACCGAGACGTTCACGTCGATGTTGCTGGAGCCGTCGAGCGGATCGAACACCAGCAGGTACTTGCCGCGCGGGTACTGTTGCGGGATCGGATAGGGCTGCTCCATTTCCTCGGAGGCCATCCCGGCCAGCTGGCCGCCCCATTCGTTCTGGCGCAGGAACACCTCGTTGCTCAGGACGTCCAGCCGCATCTGGGCTTCGCCCTGGACATTGATCGCATCCGCGGCCCCGTCGCGCTGGCGTCCCAGCACGCCGCCCAGTTCGCCCCAGGCGACGGCCTGAGCGATGGCCTTGCAGGCCAGGGCCACGTCCAGGATCAAGGCATTGAAGTCGCCGCTGGCCTGCGGAAATCGCCGGCGCTGGTCGATCAGGTACTGGGTCAGGGTGGGGCGTTGCGACAGGATCATCGGTGTCTTTCTTGCGGGAGCGTCGGCGCTCAGTCCAGCGGGGCGCAAGCCTGCTCGCGCAGCCTCGCGATGACGGTGCGGTAGCCACCGTCCGGATCGGGTGAACCGAACACGGCGCTGCCGGCCACGAAGGTGTCGGCGCCGGCACGGGCGATGCGGGCGATGTTGTCGGCCTTGACGCCGCCGTCGACTTCCAGACGGATGGGCTGGCCGCCACGGTCTGCATGCGTGTTGATTCGCTGCCGGGCTTCGCGCAGCTTGGGCAACGTGGCCTCGATGAACTGCTGGCCGCCGAAGCCCGGGTTGACGCCCATGAGCAAGATCATGTCCACCTTGTCCATGACGTGGGATGCCCAGTCCAGCGGCGTGGCGGGGTTGAATACCAGGCCGGACTGGCAGCCATGCTCGCGGATCAGCGAGAGCGTGCGGTCGACGTGGCGCGACGCTTCGGGATGGAAGGTAATGATGGCGGCGCCGGCCTTGGCGAACAGCGGCACCAGCGCATCCACCGGCTCGACCATCAGGTGCACGTCGATCGGCAACCGGGTGCAGCGTCGCACCGCTTCGCACACCATCGGCCCCATCGTCAGGTTGGGCACGTAGTGGTTGTCCATGACGTCGAAGTGCACCAGGTCGGCGCCGGCCGCCTCGATCGCCCTCACTTCCTCGCCCAGCCGGGAAAAGTCGGCTGACAGCAGCGAGGGTGCGATCTGAAAATCGCTGCGGTTCATGCCAGTGCTCCGGACCGCGCATCGGCGTTGCAAGACCAGTCCTGGAGATCGTTCACGGTGACGCCGGCCAGATCGGGCAGCACGCGCAGCGCACCGCCGAAATCATGGTGCGCCGTGAAATGCGTGGGGGTGATCACGGTGGCGATGCCGGCGCCCGTCGCGGCGCGCAGGCCGTTGGCGGAATCCTCGAAGGCCAGACAGTCGCGGCCGCGCAGCTTCATCGCCTGCAGCACCTGTCGGTAAACCTGGGGATCGGGTTTCTTGACCGGTGCGCTGGAGGCGTCGGCGATCACCGAGAAGCTCAATCGCCAGTGCGGCCCGATGGCCTTGCGCAGGAGCGTCGCAATATTGACCGGCGAGGTGGTGGTGGCGATGGCAAGGCCCAAGCCGCGTGTCCGCGCTTCTTCCATCAGTTCCAGCACGCCGGGCCGCAGATGCACGCCGCCGCTGTTGACCATGGTTTCGTAAGCGGCGGTCTTGAGGTCGTGCAGCCGCTGCACCGTTTCGCCGACTGCGGTGCCGCTCACGTCCACCATTTCGCCGCGGGTCGCGCGCCAGTAATGGAGGATGCGCTCCTTGCCGCCCGAAATCTCGAGCAACTGCGTGTACTGCGCTTCGTCCCAGCGCCAGTCCAGCCCCGCCTCGGCGAAGGCATGGTTGAACGCCGCAAGGTGGGCGCGCTCGGTGTCGGCGATGGTGCCGTCGACGTCGAAGATCAGGGCTTGCATACGCGAAGGGGTCATTGAAGGCTCGCGTCGTTCTGGAACACCCGGCTGGCCAGGATGTCCTGCGGCTCGATGGTGGTGAGGTCCTGGGCCGTCAGCTCGCGGTCGCGGTCCGCGAACAGGCGGCTGGCCTGGCGCAAGCGAGCGCGGTCCAGCGCGTTGCGCACGCTGCGCGCATTGGCGAAATGCGGCTGGGCGATTCGCAGCGCCAGGTAGCGCTCGAGCGCCTGGACGCCGCCGTCGCCCAGATGGTAATTCTGCGAAGCCAGCATCTTGGAGGCGATCGCTTGCAGCTCCTCGGCGGAATAATCGGGGAACTCCAGGTGGTGCGCGATGCGCGAACTCATGCCCGGATTGCTCTGGAAGAACGTGTTCATGCGATCCTGGTAGCCCGCCAGGATCACGACCAGGTCGTCGCGCTGGTTTTCCATCACCTGCAGCAGGATCTCGATGGCTTCCTGGCCGTAATCGCGTTCGTTCTCCGGGCGGTAGAGGTAATACGCCTCGTCGATGAAGAGCACGCCGCCCATGGCCTTCTTCAGCACCTCGCGGGTCTTGGGCGCGGTGTGCCCGATGTACTGGCCCACCAGGTCGTCGCGCGTCACCGCAACCAGATGGCCTTTGCGCACGTAGCCCAGGCGGTGCAGGATTTGGGCCATTCGCATCGCCACCGTGGTCTTTCCGGTGCCGGGGTTGCCGGTGAAGCACATGTGCAGGCTGGGCGCCTGGGCGGTGAGCCCCAGGTTCAGCCGCAGCTTGTCGATCACCAGCAGCGCCGCGATGTCGCGGATGCGCGCTTTCACCGGCGCCAGTCCCACCAGGTCGCGGTCCAGCTCTTCCAGCACGCTTTCGACCTGGGAGTCGACCAGAACCTGGCCCACCGAACGTGCGAGCCGCTCCGGCGCGGGTTCGGCGACGGCCGGGGCGGGCTGGATCATGTGCAGGGGCAAGGCCATGTCGGGTTTGGCGGGACTCAGTAGCGCTCGAGTTCCGGCTTGGCGTTGGCGTAGCCGCGCGTGCTGTAGCGGATCGAGCGGCCATTGACTTCCTGGCGCTCCAGCGCGAAGCCGGGCTCGTTCTCGGGGCGGTTCACGAGGAAGCTCATCGCGATCGACTCGACGCCGCGGGTCGAATCGAACGCCATCAGCCGGACGTAGTGGCGCGGAAAGGCCTTGCGGCACTGGTTCAGCTCGGCCAGGATGCCGGCCGCGTCCTTCAGGTCGAACATCGGCATCCCGAACATTTCCCAATAGGTGTTACGCGGATGCGGATCGTCGGTGTACTCCACGCTCCAGGCGTAGCCCTTGTCGAGCCCGTACTCGATCTGCTTCGAGATCTCGGCGTCCGTGAGGTCGGGCAGGAAACTGAACTGGCCCTGGGTCAGGCGGCCGGTGGGGTTGCTCATCATGGTGGGGACTCCTCTTTGCTTTACGCGACGGCCGGCGTGGCGACGTAGTCGCTGCTGTCAGTGGACTGGTAGTTGAAGGTGACGTCACCCCAGGTGTCGAGCGCCGCGCGCAGCGGCGCGCACCACTGCGCGGCTTTGCGCAGCACCTCAGGCCCCTCCAGCAGCAGGTCGACGCCTTCGTTGCGCGCCTTCACCATGGCTTCCAGCGCGACGCGATTGGCGACGGCACCGGCCTGGATGCCCTGCGGGTGGCCGATGGTGCCGCCGCCGAACTGCAGGATCACGTCGTCGCCGAACAGGTCGATCAGCTGGTGCATCTGGCCGGCGTGGATGCCGCCCGAGGCAACCGGCATCACCTTCTTGGTGTCGGCCCAGTCCATGTCGAAATAGAGGCCGCGCGGCAGGTCGGTCTTGGTGTGGCTGTCGCGGCAGACGTTGTAATAGCCCTGCACCGTGAGCGGATCGCCCTCCAGCTTGCCGACGGCGGTGCCGGCGTGCAGGTGGTCGCAGCCGGCCAGGCGCAGCCATTTGGCGATCACGCGGAAGCTCACCCCATGGTTCTTCTGGCGGGTGTAGGTGCCGTGGCCGGCGCGGTGCATGTGCATCAACATGTCGTTGCGGCGGCACCATTCGGCCATCGACTGGATGGCGGTCCAGCCCACCACCAGGTCCACCATGACCACGATCGAGCCCAGCTCCTTGGCCAGCTCGGCCCGCTCGTACATCGCTTCCATCGTGCCGGCGGTCACGTTCAGGTAGGAGCCCTTGACTTCGCCGGTGACGGCCTGGGCCTTGTTCACCGCCTCCATCACGTACAGAAAGCGGTCGCGCCAGTGCATGAAGGGTTGCGAGTTGATGTTCTCGTCGTCCTTCATGAAGTCCAGGCCGCCCTTCAGCCCCTCGTAGATCACGCGGCCGTAATTGCGCGCCGACAGCCCCAGCTTCGGCTTGGTGGTGGCGCCCAGCAGCGGACGGCCGAACTTGTCCAGCCGCTCGCGCTCGACCACCAGGCCGGTGGGCGGCCCCTTGAAGGTCTTGACATAGGCCACCGGGATGCGGATGTCTTCCAGGCGCGCGGCCTTGAGCGGCTTGAACGAGAACACGTTGCCGATCAGGCTGGCCGTCATGTTGGCGATCGAGCCTTCCTCGAACAGGATCAGGTCGTAGGCGACGTACGCGAAATACTGCCCCGGGTTGTTCGGCACCGGCTCGACCCGGTAGGCCTTGGCCCGGTAGCTGTCGCAGGCGGTGAGCCGGTCGGTCCACACCACGGTCCAGGTGGCAGTCGACGATTCCCCGGCCACTGCCGCTGCCGCTTCCTCCGGCTCTACCCCTTCCTGCGGCGTGATGCGGAAGAGACACAGGATGTCGGTGTCCTTGGGCTCGTAGTCGGGCATCCAGTAGCCCATCTGCCGGTACTTGAGGACGCCTGCGCTGTAGCGCTTCTTGGCGTCGGTGATCTGGGTGTCGCCCATCGCTTTGCTCCTGGTTTGCTTGCGGAATGGGGTTGACTATAAGAACCTGCTTAAATAAGGTAAATTCACTTATTATTTTGTTAGGGTTAAGCTATCACTTAATGAAGAATGCCACCTTCCGCCAATTGCGCGTGTTCAGCGAGGTCGCACGGCACCTGAGCTTCAGCAAGGCCGCGCAGGCGCTGCACCTCACGCCGCCGGCGGTGACCATGCAAGTGAAGGAACTGGAAGGGCACGTCGGGCTGCCGTTGTTCGAGCGCAGTGGGCGCGCCGTGTCGCTCACCACGCCGGGCGAGTACATGCTGGTGTACGCGCGGCGGATGCTCGCCACCTTGAAGGACGCGGAGGACGCGGCGGCGCGGTTGCAACAGGTCGAGGCCGGCACCCTGACCATTGGCATGGTCAGCACGGCGAAATATTTTTTGCCGCGCCTGCTGGCGGAGTTCCGGCGCGAACACACGGGCGTGGAGATCCGGCTGGCCGAAGGCAACCGCGAACAACTGGTGAAGTTGTTGCAGGCCAACGAGGTCGACGTCGCCGTGATGGGGCGCCCGCCCCGGGAACTGGCGACGCGGACCGAGCCGTTCGCCGCCCACCCGCATGTCTTCGTCGCGCCGGTGGACCATCCATTGGTGCGGGCCAGCGGGCCGCACTCCGCCGAGTCGCTGCGGCCGTTCGAATTCATCGTGCGCGAGCAGGGCTCCGGAACCCGGGCGGCGCTGGAGAAGTTCCTGGAGCAGGCGCACCTGGAGCCGCGCGTCATCATGGAGATGGGCAGCAACGAGACCATCAAGCAGGCCGTGATCGCCGGCATGGGCCTGAGCTTTCTGTCGCTGCACACCGTGCAACTGGAACTGGACAATGGCTTGCTGGCGCTGCTGGACGTCGACGGCAGCCCGGTCGTGCGCGCCTGGAACGTGGTGCATACGCTGTCGAAGGTCTTGTCGCCGGCGGCAGAGGCCTTCCGCTATTTCGTGCTGGAACGCGGCGAGGCCTACCTGGCGCAGCACTTCGCGGCGCACCTGCGACTACTGCATCCGGCCTGACGCCGCGCAGCCCTCGCCGCGCGCTCAGGGCTTGATGTAAGCGTAGTGCTCGCGCGACTGCAATTGGGCGATCCGCACGACACCGGATGGCGTGAAATCGGCGTCCATGATGAACTGATCTTTCTTGAGGTTGCGGTTGCGCAGGGTCAGTTCGCACACCTCGAACCGCACGCCGCGGGCCTTCAGCGCGCTGACCAGCGACGCATAGTCGATGTCGGGATTCTTCCTGTCCTTGGCGCCTTCCATCAGGAAGTCGATCCCTTCCGCATGGGCCACGACGATGATCTTGGTGTCGGGTGCCACGTCCAGGTGATTGCGGACATTGCGCAGGGCCTTGGTGGCCTGCGTTTCGGCGTTGTCGATGTGATAGACGACCTTGTCCTGCGCCAGCGCCACGCTGCACAGCAGAAAGCTGCCCAGGAGCCAGGCCAGGAATTTGAGGGTGCGGTTCACGGGTGTTCCTTCAGGTCGATGGTGGAGGTGGCCGGCCGCGCAGGGCCAGCCACCGCTTACGTCATTACATCACCATTGACGAATATATGAACTCAGGGTTTGCCTGGGAGCCGCCGTCACCTGCAATTGTTGTGCAGCTTCCACTTGTCGGCGTGGCCCATCGCGATGGCGAAGTCGGGGACCCGGCAGCGCTCCTCCTCCGCCGCCGTGGCCGGTGCAGTGACCGAGGCCACCGCGCCTTGGGCGGCAACCGTCGGGGGCGGCTCGCCCGCCACCCAGGGGGCCGCGCCATAGACCGCGGCAACGAACAGTCCGACCACGGCGAAATGCGCCAGCCCCAGCTTATGTCGGGCCGGCAGCTCGCGCGGATCGCAGACCCCGCCCGGGCACAGCCGGGCCTGTTCGCGGTTGAACAGGTTGTAGACCTTGCAACCGATGCAGATGCCGAGCGCCGACTCGAAGAACAGCAGGACGAGGCAGGCCGCGCAGACCAGGATGTTGGCGGGGCCCACCACCTGCCGGACCACGACCAGGTAGAACATGGTGAGGGCCAGCGCGAATCCGATGCCCCAGGCGAAGCGCTTCTGCGGCGCACCGGTGTACTCCGGCATTTGGCGCCGCACCATGAACTGGCCGACGATCAGGCTGGGCGCGAACTTCGGATTGACGAAGATGCGGATGACGAAGTCGATTAGGAAGGCGACGACGAACACACGGGTCGGCTGGAAATTGCCGGCGAGCCAGGCGTTCATGAACGACACGATGGCGAAGAAGAACAGGATGCCGGCCGCCGCGCGCACTGCTCGCTCGTTCAGCACCGGGATTTCATAGCCGTCGACGGCTTCGCCGAACTGGAACAGGCGGGTCATGGTGTGGGAAATGTTGATCAAGGAGCGGCCCGGCGATTGAGCCTCGCCGGGCCGCTCCTGGGGTCCGGGCCCGTGCATCGGGACGCGGAATCGGGAATATCAACGTGCCGGACCGCGCGGGCCGCGCGGGCCACCCGCGAACTGCCCGTAACCCATGAGCGTCCGCTGCTCGGGTGTCAAGGCCGCGTACAGGTCTCGCAGCGCGGCACTGGACGCAGCGCGGGCGGCATCACGCTGGGCCATCAGCGCGAGGCGTTGTGACGCGAAATCGGGATTGGCGGTGCCC
>JAANCK010046722.1_pt1 | contig 25917 bp, 22 predicted proteins | sample 7277841 | NCBI WGS metagenome assembly JAANCK01 (sample SAMN14222788, study PRJNA588281) | permafrost metagenome | isolation source: Arctic cryosol methane SIP | place: Canada:Nunavut | collected 2015-07 | reverse complement strand
CTCGGTTTTCGATGCGGGCGCACCGCCCGCTGGCTCGAGTTGTTCGCTGGTGCGGCCGAAACGGCGCTCGCGCCGCTGATAGGACGCGATCGCCTGATCCAGCGCTGCCGCGTTGAAGTCGGGCCAAAGCGTATCGGTGAAATAGAATTCGCTGTAGGCAAGCTGCCACAGAAGGAAATTGCTGATGCGCTGCTCGCCGACGGTGCGGATGAACAAATCCGGTTCGGGCGCATAGCCCATGGCGAGGCAGCTCGCGAGCTGTTCTTCGGTAAACGCGCCGCGCTGTTCGGGGCTGGATTCGATCAGGCGCTGCATCGCCTGCAGCAGGTCCCAGCGCCCGCCGTAGTTCGCGGCGATGCTGAGCGTCATTTTCTGGTTGTCCCGGGTCAGCCGCTCCGCGCGCTCGACCAGATCGGCGATTTTCTTGCCAAAAGGCGCCAGGTCGCCCACTACGCGCAGGCGTATGCCGTTGCGGTGCAGTTTTTCCGCTTCCCGCTCCAGCGCCATGACGAAAAGCCCCTTCAGCATCGATATCTCTTCGGCCGGCCGGCGCCAGTTCTCGGAGCTGAAGGCGAACAGAGTCAGGTATTCAACGCCGCGCGCTACGCAGGCTTTGACCACTTCACGCACGATCTCCACGCCGCGCTTGTGTCCGGCCGCGCGCGGCAGCATGCGCTGCTTGGCCCAGCGGCCATTGCCGTCCATGATGATCGCGATATGGCGCGGAACCGCCGGTACCTGGGGTATATCGAGGGTCGAACTGGAAAACGGGGGCATGAAGGGCTCGGTCCGAATGGCGCGCGGGGTCAGACGGCCATCAGGTCGGTTTCTTTGGCCGCGAGCAGTTTATCGATTTCGGCGATGAACTTGTCGGTGAGCTTCTGGACTTCATCCTGCGCGCGGCGCTCGTCGTCTTCGGATACCTCTTTCTGCTTGAGCAGCTCTTTCAGGTGATGATTGGCGTCACGCCGCAGATTTCTCACTGCGATCTTGGCGTTCTCGCCTTCGCCCTTGACCACCTTGATCAGTTCGCGCCGGCGCTCCTCGGTCAATGCCGGCATTGGCACGCGGATCAGGTCTCCCTGCATCGCCGGATTCAGTCCCAGATCGGATTCGCGGATCGCTTTTTCGATCACGCTGCCCATTTTCTTTTCCCACGGCGAAATGCCGATGGTGCGCGCATCGATCAGGGTCAGGTTGGCGACCTGGTTGAGCGGCATCTGCGTGCCGTAGTAGTCGACCGTGATGTGGTCGAGGATGCCGGTATGCGCACGTCCCGTGCGCACTTTGCCCAGGTCTGTTTTCAGCGCATCGAGCGACTTCTGCATCTTCTGCTCGGCGGTTTTTTTTACATCAGCGATCATGCTCACACCCCCTGCTCAACTATGCACCAAAGTTCCCTCGTCTTCGCCCATCACCACGCGCTTCAGCGCGCCGGGCTTGAAGATGCTGAACACGTTGATCGGCAGCTTCTGGTCGCGGCACAGGGTCAGTGCGGTCGCATCCATCACCTTCAGATTCTGGCTGATCGCCTCGTCGAAACTGAGCCTGGCATAGCGCCGGGCTTGCGGATCGGTCTTGGGATCGGAGCTGTAGACGCCGTCCACCTTGGTCGCCTTCAGTACGATATCACAGCCCATCTCGGTTCCGCGCAGCGCCGCCGCCGTATCGGTGGTGAAAAACGGGTTGCCGGTGCCGGCGGCGAAGATCACGATCTTTCCCTCTTCGAGATAGCGCATGGCCTTGCCGCGAATGTAGGGTTCGACAACCTGCTCGATGTTAAGCGCGGATTGCACCCGGCCGTTGAGGCCGCCGCGGCGCATTGCGTCCTGCAGCGCAAGCGCATTCATGACCGTTGCCAGCATGCCCATGTAGTCCGCAGTGGCGCGGTCCATCCCGGCGGCAGCCGGCGCCACGCCGCGAAAGATGTTGCCGCCGCCGATGACTACCGCAATCTCCAGGCCCATTGCCGCGACCGCCGCGATCTCGGCGACGATGCGGTCTATGGTTGCGCGGTTGATGCCGTACGCATCCTCCCCCATCAGGGCCTCGCCCGAGAGCTTGAGCAGGATGCGCTTGTAGGCGGGCGCTGCAGGCACGGCGTTCAACCCGCCGCGGCCTTTGCCTGGGCCGCGACCTCTGCGGCAAAATCGCTCGACTTCTTCTCTATTCCCTCGCCAACGACGAAAAAGCGGTAGCTGAGCAGCGTGGCCTTTCTCGCAGCGAGCATTTTCTCCACCGTGAGCTTGTCGTCCTTGATGTAAGTCTGTCCGAGCAGCGTGATTTCCCCGAGAAACTTGTTCAGCCCGCCTTCGACCATCTTCTCGGCGATGTTCGCCGGCTTGCCCGATTCCTTGGCACGCGCGACCAGTACATCGCGCTCGCGCGCCACCGCTTCCGGCGCGACCTGGTCGCGCGACAGGAACTGCGGCCGGGCGAACGCAATGTGCATGGCCAGATCCTTGCCGACTTCATCGTCGCCTTCGAATTCGACCAGCACGCCGATTTTGACCCCGTGCAGGTAGCGCGCCAGCTTGGCTGCGGTGTGCACCCGGTGAAAGCGGCGGATGCTCAGGTTTTCGCCGATCTTCTGCACCAGTGCCTGGCGCTTTGCCTCGACCGTGGCATCTCCGAGCGGCAAGGCCGAAAGCGCTGCGACATCGGCGGGATTGCGTTCGGCAACCAGCTGCGCCAGCGCCGCGGCGAACTCCAGAAAATCGGAGTTCTTGGCGACGAAATCGGTTTCGCAATTGATCTCGACCAGGGAAGCGGACTTGCCGTCCGCGCCAAGGTAGGCGCCAATCACGCCTTCGGCGGCCACGCGGCCGGCTGCCTTATTCGCCTTGGCGCCGCTCTTGACGCGCAACAGGTCCTCGGCCGCCTTCAGGTCGCCGTTGGTGTCGACCAGGGCTTTCTTGCATTCCATCATGCCCAGGCCCGTGGTTTCGCGCAGCTCCTTTACCAGGGCCGCGGTGATTTCTGCCATTTATTTGCTCCTCATAGTTCAAAAAAAGGGGCTTGCGCCCCTTTTGCACGACAACGGCGCTGCGCCTCAGTCGGCCGATTCTTCCTGCGCTTCCAGTTCCACGAATTCGTCGGCGCCGGCACCGGACACGATCTCCTGCAGCGACACGTCGCGGCCCTCGAGGATTGCGTCGGCCACGCCGCGTGCATACAGGCGGATCGCTCGGCTGGAATCGTCGTTGCCGGGAATCACGTGGGTAATGCCCTCGGGCGAGTGGTTGGTGTCGACCACGCCGATGATCGGTATGCCCAGCTTGTTGGCCTCGACCACTGCCCCCTTCTGGTAGCCTACATCGATGATGAACAGCGCGTCGGGCACGCCGGTGAGGTCCTTGATGCCGCCCAGGCTGCGCTCGAACTTGACCAGTTCGCGCTGGATGCCGAGCGCCTCTTTCTTCGCCAGTTTTTCCAGGCTGCCGTCCTGCACCATGGCCTCCATGTCCTTCAAGCGCTTGATCGACTGCTTGACGGTCTTGAAGTTGGTGAGCATGCCGCCCAGCCAGCGGTGGTCGACATAGGGCGCGCCGCAGCGTATCGCCTCTTCCTTGATGATTTCACGCGCCTGGCGCTTGGTGCCAACGAACAGAATGGTGCCCTTGTTGGCGGACATTTTTTTCACGTATTTCATCGCCTCCTGGTACATCACCATGGTTTTTTCCAGGTTAACGATGTGGATCTTGTTGCGATGGCCGAAAATGAAAGGGGCCATCTTCGGGTTCCAGAAGCGGGTCTGGTGGCCGAAGTGCACCCCGGCTTCCAGCATTTGACGCATGGTCGTGGACATTCAAACTTCTCCGTTTAGGGTTAGTCATAACCACCCGGCTCGTCATAACCCGGCAAAGGGCACCCTAAGAGCAGGCGGATAAAATTTAGCCAAGAATTTTGGCTAGCTTGCAAGTGTATCATGAAGGGTGAGCTTTGTTCAAGAAATCCATGACTAAACAGCAGATTAAACTTCGCCGGCGGCACCGGCACGGAACCTGCCGACAGGCGCAGCCGCCGTGCCGGTGCGTTAGGCTTGGCTTCCCTTGGACGGGGCTATCCTTTATCCTTCCCACCCTTTGACCTTCCCATCCTGTGAGCCCAGTTCCTAGATGAGCATCCACATCAAGACCGCAGAAGAAATCGAAAAAATGCGCATCGCCGGACGCCTCGCGGCCGAAGTGCTCGATTTCATCGGCCCCCATGTCAAATCCGGGATCACGACCGGCGAAATCGACAGCCTTTGCCACGACTACATGGTCAAGGTGCAGAAAACGGTGCCGGCGCCGCTGAACTATGCACCGCCGGGCTACCAGCCCTATCCAAAATCCATCTGCACCTCGATCAACCACCAGGTCTGCCATGGCATTCCCGGCGAGCGGCAGCTGAAACACGGGGATATCGTCAACATCGACATCACCGTGATCAAGGACGGCTATCACGGCGACACCAGCCGCATGTTCTGCGTCGGTGAACCTGCAATCCAGGCGCGCCGGCTGTGCGAAACCACCTACGAATGCATGTGGTTGGGCATCCTCGCGGTCGCGCCCGGCGCGCGCCTGGGCGACATCGGGGCCGCGATCCAAAAACATGCGGAGGAGCACGGCTACAGCGTCGTGCGCGAATTCTGCGGCCATGGCATCGGCAGGAATTTCCACGAGGAGCCGCAGGTACTGCATTATGGGCGTCCCGGCACCGGCGTAACGCTGCAGCCCGGCATGATCTTCACCATCGAACCCATGATCAACGCGGGCAAACCGGCGATTCGCGAGCTGTCCGACGGCTGGACCATCGTGACCAAGGACCACAGCCTGTCTGCGCAGTGGGAACATACCGTGCTCGTTACCGAGACCGGGCATGAGGTGCTGACGCTGTCCGACGGCGCGCCGGCGCAACCGGTACCGAAGGTCCCCCGCCTGTGACCCCCGGCGCGCAGCTCGCGGATCCGGCGCGGCGTCCCGCTGCCAGTTTGCGCGAACAGCTGCAGGAGGGGCGGCGCGAGCTGCATCGGCGTTACGTCGCCGAGGGCAATGCGACGCAGGTGCTGCGCCATCACCGGCTGCTCATCGACCGGACGCTCAGAAGCATCTGGAAGCAGGCGGCGCTGCCGAACTCGCTCGCGCTCGCCGCCGTCGGCGGCTACGGCCGCGGCGAGCTGTTTCCCTATTCCGACGTCGACCTGCTGGTCCTGCTGCCGCACGAGCCGGACGCAGAACTCAAAGCCAAGCTCGAAGCCCTGATCGGCGGCCTCTGGGATGCGGGCGTCGAGCCCGGCCACAGCGTGCGCACCATAGACGAATGCCTGTCTGAATCCGCAAAGGACATCACGGTGCAGACCAGCCTGCTCGAAGCCAGGTGGCTCGCCGGCAGCCGCAGCCTGTTTGCCGCATTCACCGGCGCCATGCGCGCGCAGCTCGATCCGCAGGCGTTTCTCCAGTCCAAGCGCCTGGAGCAGGAGCAGCGCTATGGCAAATTCCAGGAAAGCCCGTACAGCCTGGAGCCCAACCTGAAAGAGGCGCCGGGCGGACTGCGTGACCTGCAGGCGATTCTGTGGATCAGCCGCTCTGCGGGTCTGGGCGACAACTGGATGCAGCTCGCCGCGCGCGATCTGATTACAACAGCGGAAGCGCGGCAGCTCGCCGGCTATCAGAAGTTTCTGAGCGAACTGCGCGTGCGCCTGCACTACATTGCCGGCCGGCGCGAAGACCGGCTGCTGTTCGACTATCAGAGCGCCCTGGCCGTGCAGTTCGGCTATGCCGACACGCCGGGCAAGCGTGCGAGCGAGCAGCTGATGCAGCGCTATTACCGCACCGCCAAGGCAATCACCCAGCTCAATACGCTGCTGCTGCAGAATATTGCGGTGCAGTTGCTGTCGCGCGAGCACAGCGAGCCCGAAATCCTCAACGAACGCTTCCAGGCGGCGCATGAACTGCTGGATGCGCGCGACCCCGAGCTGTTCGAGCGCCAGCCTGGCGCCATCCTCGAAAGCTTCCTGCTGCTGCAGCAGCACTCCGAGCTCAAGGGCATGAGCGCGCCCACGCTGCGCGCGCTGTGGCGCGCCCGCAGCCGAATCGATGCGCGCTTTCGCCGCGATCCGGCCAATCGCGCGCTGTTCCTGCAGATCCTGCAGCAGCCGCGCGGCATCGTGCACGAGATTCGGCGCATGAACCAGTACTCCATCCTCGGCCGCTACCTGCCCGCGTTCGGCCGGATCGTGGGGCAGATGCAGTACGACCTGTTTCACGCCTACACTGTCGACCAGCACATACTCACCGTGATTCGCAACCTGCGCCGCTTCACCATGGTCGAATTCGCCCACGAGTATCCGCAGTGCAGCCGCCTGATGGCCGGATTCGAGCGCCACTGGCTGCTGTACGTCGCGGCGCTGTTCCATGACATCGCCAAGGGCCGCGGCGGCGACCACTCCACGCTCGGCATGCGCGATGCGCGCAGCTTTTGCCGCGCGCACGGCCTCTCGCGCGAGGACACCGATCTGGTTGCGTTCCTGGTCGAGCACCACCTCAGCATGTCGGCGGTGGCGCAAAAGCAGGATCTGTCCGACCCGGAGGTCATCAGCGCCTTCGCCGCTACGGCAAAAACCGAGCGCCGCCTGACCGCGCTGTACCTGCTCACCGTGGCCGATGTGCGCGGCACCAGCCCCAAGGTGTGGAACGCATGGAAAGGCAAGCTGCTAGAAGACCTGTTCCTGCTCGCCCGAAGGCTACTGCGCGGCGACAGCATCGGCTTCGAGAAGGACATCCAGGCGAAGCAGGACGACGCGCTGCGCCTGCTGCGTTTGTACGCGCTGTCGGACGAGGTCAAGGACCGGCTGTGGAGCCAGCTCGACGTGGCCTATTTCCTGCGCCACGACGCGCAGGACATCGCCTGGCAGACGCGCACGCTGCACTACCGCGTCGATGCCGACCGCCCGGTGGTGAAAGCGCGCCTGTCGCCGATCGGCGAAGGACTCCAGGTGATGATCTATACGCGCGACCAGCGCGACCTGTTTGCGCGCATCTGCGGCTATTTCGAGCAGATCAACTACAGCATCGCCGACGCGCGCATCCATACCACGCGCCACGGCTATGCGCTGGACACCTTCCTGCTGCTCGGCCCGGGCAACAATCCGCACTACCGCGACATGATCAACCTGATCGAGACCGATCTTGCGGACCGGCTCCAGCGGCAGACGCCGCTGCAGCCGCCGACGCGCGGGCGGGTATCGCGCCAGCTCAGGCATTTTCCGATCACGCCCGAGGTCGCCATCCGGCCGGACGAGCGCGGCGCCAGTTACGCGCTGTCGATCATTGCCGGCGACCGCCCCGGCCTGCTTTACGCGATAGCACTGGTGCTGGGGAAATATGGCATCAACCTGATCACGGCCAAGATCGTGACCCTGGGCGAGCGCGCCGAAGACGTATTCCTCGTATCCGGCGCGGCACTCGCCAACCCGAAGACCGTGCTGAAGCTCGAAAGCGAGCTGCTCGAGGCCCTGACGCACCAATAAGCGGCAGCAGCCCGCGCCGGCACGCCGGCGCGCGGCTTATTCGTCGAGGACTTCCTCGCCCGGGAACAACGCCTGGATGAAACCGAATTTGCTGAAATCGCGGATGCGCATCGGGTAAAGGATGCCCGCCAGATGGTCGCATTCGTGCTGCACCACGCGCGCGTGGAAGCCGTCGACGCTGCGGTCGATGCGCTGGCCCTTCTCGTCGTAGCCCTGGTAGCGAAGGCGCACATAACGCGGCACCATGCCGCGCAGTCCTGGCACCGACAGGCAGCCTTCCCAGTCCTCCTCCAGCTCGTCCGAGAGCGGGCTTAGCTGCGGGTTGATGAGCACCGTGTCCGGAACTTCCTCGACATCGGGATAACGCGGATTCCGCGCCACGCCGAATATTACGACCTGCAGACCGACGCCGATCTGCGGCGCCGCCAGCCCTGCGCCGTTCAGATGTGCCATGGTATCGCGCATATCGGCCAGCAGCGCCTGCAGCTCCGGCGTGTCGAAGCGCTCCACCGGCCGCGCCTGCTGCAGCAGGAACGGGTCGCCCATCTTGAGCACCTCGCGAATCATGCCACCACCAGCTGTTCGATGATGCGGCGCACGCGCGCGAGCGCAGCCTGCAACACCTGCTCGATGTCGTCGAGGCGGATCGCATGCACGCTGGTGCCGCGGCCGGCGGCCCAGTTCGCGACCACGGCGATGGCGGCGTAATCGAGGCCGGCTTCGCGCGCCAGCGCTGCTTCCGGCATGCCGGTCATGCCGACGACGTCGGCGCCGTCGCGCTCCAGGCGGTCGATCTCGGCGGCGGTTTCAAGCCGCGGGCCCTGGCACGCGGCATAAACTGCGTCGTCGGCAATCGCTTCGCCGCTCGCGCGTGCCGCGTCGATGATGCGGCGGCGCAAATTGGCGGAGTACGGTTCGGTGAAGTCGATGTGCGTGACCGGACTGTCCCCGCCATCGTAATAGGTGTTCTTGCGCCCCCAGGTGTAGTCGATGATCTGGTGCGGCACCGCGATGGCCCCGGCTTGCATATCCGCGCGTATTCCTCCCACCGACGCGACCGAAACCACGCCTTCGACCTTCTGCTCCGCGAGCGCCCAGATGTTGGCGCGATAGTTCACCTCGTGCGGCGGAATCGTGTGGCCGTAGCCGTGGCGCGCGAGAAACACGACGTCCACGCCGCAGATGCGGCCAAAGGTCAATGCGCCCGAGGGTTCACCATAGGGCGTGCGCACCGCCAGGCGGCGCGTGACGTCGAGATTCGACAGCTGGGTCAGGCCGCTGCCGCCAATGATGGCTAACATGGGAACAAAGACAGGGATGAAAACCCGGGCACGGCAACGGCGCCGATGTTATCACGGCGCGCCGCGCACGCAACCCGGGACCTCGCTCCGCGCGCGCTCATGCTTCGCCATCCTCGCGCAAGGCATAAATTGCCGGCAGATTGCGCCAGGCGCCGTGCGCGTCCATGCCGCAGCCGAACACATAGCGGTCCGGCAGCGACAGGCCGATAAAATCAGCGCACAGGGGTTTGGCCGCGGCTTTCTTCTTGTCCGTAAGCACGGCGCAATAGAATGCGCGCGCGCCCAGGCCGAGCACGCGCTCGCGTATCGCGCGCATGGTCTCGCCCGCGTCGAGAATGTCGTCCAGTACCAGCACGACCCGGCCGGAAACCCCGCCCTTGGGGCCGACTTTCCATACCACCTCGCCGCCGCTGGTGGCATCGCCGTAGCGCGAGGCATGGATATAATCGAAATCCAGCGGAAAATTCAGCAGCGGCAGGATGCGCCCGGTAAACACCACCGCCCCACCCATCACCGACAGCACCAGGGGATACTGGTCCTTCAGCTTTGCCGTGATTTCCGCGGCGACGCGCTCGATGGCGGCATCCACCGCGGCCGCGCTGTGGATCAAATCGGCCGATTCCAGTATCCGCCAGGCGCGCGCGCTTTGATCCATTTGCTCAGTGCCTGCCCCGCCTAGAGCGACTTCAGGTACGCGCTAAACGCGGCGCCGGTCTCGGGATGCTTTTTGCCATACTCCACCGTGGCCTTGAGATAACCCAGCTTGGAGCCGCAATCGTAGCGCTTGCCCTGAAAGCGATAGGCCAGTACTTTCTCCTCCCGCATCAGCGCGACGATGCCGTCGGTCAGCTGGATCTCGCCGCCCGCCCCCGCCTGCACACCGGCAAGGTGGTGGAAGATGCGCGGGTTCAGGATATAGCGGCCGACGACGGCGAGCGTGGACGGCGCATCCTTCGGCAGCGGCTTCTCGATCATGGCGCTGACCACGCCCGGCTCGCTGCCATCGGTCTTCACGATGCCGTATTGGCGCGTATTTTCGCGCGGCACTTCCTCCACCCCGAGCACGGAACACTGGTGCTGCTCGTACACCTTTACCATCTGGCTGATGACCGGCGGCGCGGCGTCGATGAGGTCGTCGGCCAGGATGATCGCGAACGGCTCGTCGTAGACCACCGGCTCTGCGCACAGCACGGCGTGGCCCAGACCCAGCGGCTCCGGTTGGCGGATGTAGATGCAGTTGATGCGCGAGGGAACGACGGTCTGCACCAGTTCGAGCAGTTCCAGCTTGCCGCGCGCGGCCAGTTCAGCTTCCACCTCGTAGGCCTTGTCGAAATGGTCTTCGATGGTGCGCTTGTTGCGCCCGGTGATGAAGATCATGTCGGTGATGCCCGCCTCCACCGCTTCCTCGACCGCATACTGGATCAGCGGCTTGTCCACCACCGGCATCATTTCCTTCGGGCTGGCCTTGGTCGCTGGCAGAAAGCGGCTGCCCATGCCTGCCACCGGAAATACACATTTGCGTACGCGCTTCATTGTCTGTCCTCAAAAACCGTAACAAGAGCTATCTTGTTACGGGCCTGTCTTGGGGAGCACGAGGGGAGTATCCCCTCGTCTTGTTACAAACCTTCAAGCAATTGCAGCAATCCGGCCTCATCCAGCACGGTGACGCCCAGCTGCTCCGCCTTGGCGAGCTTGCTTCCGGCCTCCGCGCCTGCCACCACGTAATCGGTCTTGCCGGACACCGATCCGGCGACTTTGCCGCCCTGCGCTTCGATCAGTTCCTTTGCCTGCTCGCGGCTCATGCCCGGCAGCGTCCCGGTCAGCACGAACACCTTTCCCGCCAGACGCGCTGCGTTTGCCGCCGCGCCGGGCGGCCCCTCCTGCCAATGCACGCCGCAGGCGCGCATCTGCTCGATCACCTCCCGATTGTGCGCTTCGGCACAGAATTGCGCGATCGAAAGCGCAACCACCGGACCGATGTCGGGCACCAGCTGCAGCATTTCTGCGTCAGCCTGCATCAGGCGATCCAGACTGCCGAAGTAGCGCGCCAATTCCTTCGCCGTCGCCTCCCCGACGTTGCGTATCCCCAGGGCGTAGATGAATCGCGCCAGCGTGGTGCTCTTGGAGCGTTCGATCGCGTCGAGCACATTTTGCGCCGATTTTTGCGCCATGCGCTCAAGGCCCGCCAGCGCCACGAAGCCCATGCGATACAGGTCCGCCGCAGTCTTGACGATATCGTTGTCGACCAGCTGGTCGACCAGTTTTTCCCCCAGGCCTTCGATATCCATCGCGCGGCGCGAAGCGAAATGCAACAGCGCCTGCTTGCGCTGCGCCGGGCAGATCAAGCCGCCGGAGCAGCGCGCCACTGCCTCGTCCGGCAGCCTGAGCACGGCGGAGCCGCATACCGGGCAGGTCGCAGGCATGCTGAATTCGGCGGCGTTCCGGGGGCGCAGGTCCTTGAGCACGGTCACCACTTCCGGGATGACATCCCCCGCACGGCGCACCACCACGGTGTCGCCGATGCGCACATCCTTGCGCCGCAGTTCGTCTTCGTTGTGCAGCGTCGCGTTGGTGACGGTTACGCCGCCGACAAACACCGGCGCCAGGCGCGCCACCGGGGTGAGCGCGCCGGTGCGCCCCACCTGCACCTCGATCGCGAGGACCTCGGTGTTCGCCTCTTCGGCCGGAAACTTGTGCGCGATGGCGAAGCGCGGTGCGCGCGCAACGAATCCCAGGCGCTGCTGCGCCGCCACGCTGTTGACTTTGTAGACCACGCCGTCGATCTGGTAGGCGAGCGCGGCGCGGCGCTCGCCCAGCTGCCGGTAATAGTCCAGCAGGCCCTGCAGGCCGCGCACCACCTTGCGCTCCGGGCAGACCGGCAGGCCCAGTTGCTGTAGCCAGTCCTCCAGCGCACTGTGCGTGGCTGGCGCAGCGGCGCCTTCGATGGCGCCGGCGGCGTAGACGTAGAATCGCAGCGCCCTGGATGCAGTAATGCGTGAATCGAGCTGGCGCAGGCTGCCCGCAGCGGCATTGCGCGGATTGACGAATTCCTTTTCTTCGTTGGCGCGCTGGCGCGCGTTCAACGCATCGAAATCGCGCCGGTACATCAGCACTTCGCCGCGGACCTCCAGCAATTGCGGCGGAGCCTTGCCCCGCAGGCGCAGCGGGATGCTCTTCACCGTGCGCAGGTTGGGCGTTACATCCTCGCCGGTATAGCCGTCGCCGCGCGTGGCGCCCCGGGTGAATCGCCCCTGCTCGTAGACGAGGCTGATCGCGAGGCCGTCGAACTTGGGCTCGGCCAGGTATTCGATCGTATCGAGTTCCACACCCTCGCGCACGCGCCGGTCGAACGCGCTCACCTCCTCCTCGGAAAAAGCGTTGCTGAGCGAAAGCATGGGGGTACGGTGGGCGAACGGTTCGAACTGCGGCAGTGGCGTCGCGCCGACGCGCTGCGTCGGCGAATCGGGGCTGGCCAGTTCCGGATGATCGCTCTCGAGCTGCTGCAGTTCACGCAACAGCCGGTCGTACTCGGCATCGCTTGCCAGCGGCTGATCGAGCACGTAGTACAGGTAGTTATGGCGCTCCAGCTCCGCGCGCAGCGCCTGCACCCGCGCCAGTGGGGCTTTGGCTGCGGCCATCAGGAGAACAGGCGCAGCGCCAGCGGACTGCCCGCCGGTATCCCCTGTTGCTCCATGCTCGCATAGAGGACCTGCAGCTGGCTGCGTATCCTGCCCAGCGCGGCATCGTCCAGCGGCCGGCGATTGTCGTCGACGATCCCGGCCGACAGCGTTTCGGCCATGGCGCGCGCAAAGCGGACAAAGCGGTCGAAGGTGGCAAGGCTGCCGGGCGCCCTGGCAACGTCGAATAAGAGGGTGAGGCCCCGGGTCGCGATCGTCTTCATGCCCTCCGCGGAGAATGCCGGCGCCTCGCTGTTGGACAGGGCATAGAGTTCCAGCCCGGCCTCGTCACGGCAACAGAATCTGCCGTCGCGCTCGAGCGAAAACCCGTTCGCTTCGGCGAAAGCGCGGATCTTGGTGCCCTGGAAGCTGCCGCTGCGCGCAACCAGGTTGAGTCCGATCTGCACGTCGACCTCGGCGCAAAGGGTATCCAGCTGCTGCGCCCGCGCCAGTGCAGCCGCGCGCTCGGCCAAAGTACATTCTGCGCCGATGGCGCCAGCCACTGACTGCGCCATGGCGCTGAAATCCGACAAGTCCTGCTCGTTCGCCGCTCCCTTGCGGTCGGCAAGCTGCATCGCCGCGCGCAGCCTTTGGTACGCGCCAGCCGCGGCCAGCGGTTCCCAGCCGGACGTCTGCGGGTTATAGCCGTCCCAGCTGACCGCCTTGCCCGGTCCGGCAGGGCCGTCGACGATCGCTGCGGAGACGGCGTCGCCGCCGACCGCTTTCTGTGCTTCAAGCGTTGCGACAAAGTCGATGCCCGAATCGGACATCGCCGCGGGTGCGGCGGATTCGCCCGGCATCCCCGACAGCGTGGGTTCAATGCGTTCGCGCGAGGCGCGCGGTCCCGGGGCTGCAGCCTTCCCGCCCAGCAGCACATCGTCGTGGGGGGAACCGAAGGCCTCCTCCGACTGGCGTTTGAGCCGCGCTTCCTGCAGCTTGTTGTAGGCCAGCACCCCGATCACCACCAGGGCGCCTATACCCAACAGGCCGAGCTGCAGTTCACTCATATGCGCCGCCACCTGAGTAGAGTGTGGATCACGCCGCCAGCTCCTCCTTCATCCGCAATGCTTCCTCGATGTCGACGGCAACCACGCGCGACACCCCGGATTCCTGCATCGTCACGCCCACCAGCTGGGCCGCCATTTCCATGGTGATCTTGTTGTGGCTGATGTAGAGGAACTGGGTGTCGGCCGACATGCGCTTCACCAGATCGCAGAAGCGCTCGGTATTGGGATCGTCCAGCGGCGCATCGACCTCGTCGAGTAGGCAGAACGGCGCCGGATTCAGCTGGAACATGGAAAACACCAGCGCCAGCGCGGTGAGCGCTTTTTCGCCCCCCGACAGCAGGTGGATGGTGGAGGTCTTCTTCCCCGGCGGCTGGGCGATGACCTGCACGCCTGCATCCAGGATTTCGTCGCCGGTCATGAGCAGGCGCGCCTCGCCGCCACCAAACAAGCTGGGGAACATCTGCCCGAAATGCCCGTTCACGGTATCGAAGGTCTGCTGCAACATTTCGCGTGTTTCGCGATCGATGCGGCGGATCGCGGCCTCCAGCGTTTCCAGCGCCATGCCGAGGTCGGCCGCCTGCGCATCGAGGAAGCTCTTGCGCTCGCGGCTGGCCTGCAGTTCCTCCAGCGCAGCCATGTTGACTGCACCCAGGTCGCTGATGGCCTGCGCCAGGCGGTTGATTTCGGTCTGCAGCGCGTTGGGCCGCATGCCTTTTTCCAGGGCAGCGACAAGCGCCTCTTCGTCGGCCCCGGCCTCGGTCAGCTGACCGGCAAACTGATCCCGGTTGAGCCGCGCCGCCTGTTCCTTCAGGCGCAGTTCGTTGATGCGGTTTCGCAGCGGCTCCAGCTTCTGCTCGCAGGCCAGGCGCTCCTCTTCGATGCTGCGCAGCCCCAGGCTCAGTTCTTCCTGGCGTGTGCGCGCGGCGGCCAGCGCCTGTTCGCGCTGGACCCTCTGCTCCAACCGGACTTGCAGCTGCTGCCGCAAATCCTCGTCCTGCTGCCCTGCCAGCTCTGTTCGGAGCTGCTCCAGCTGCCGCGCCGCCCCTTCAGATTGCTCCAGTATTACATGAATAGAAGTTTGTATTTCATTGATTTTAGAAGAGCATTCTTTTTCATAAAATACCGATTGCTGGGCTTCGTGCTCGGCGCGCTGCAGCGCTTCTCTCTGTGCATTCAGCGCCTCCTCGGCCAGCTTGTGGGCCTGCTCCGCGGCCTGAACCTGAACTGCAACCGCGTCCATGACTTGCCGATGATCGGCCAGGCTGGCCTCGGCCGTCGTCCGCCTGGCGCCTTCTGCTTCCTGCTGGCGCGAAATCTCGTCCAATTCCTGCTGAATCTGCCGGCTGCGTTCCTGGAATCGCTCCATGCCCTGCGACAGCCTGAGGCTTTCCATCTGCTGCTCGTGCACCTGCTGCTTCAGCAGCGCCGCTTCCTGCCGCATGCTGGCCAGGCGCTGGTTGTGACCCCCGAGCGCCGCTTCGACCACGTGCTGTTCGGTACGGGCCTGGCGCAATGCGTCTTCGCGCTGACCCAGCTGCGCGCTCAGATCCTCGATTTCGCGCTGGCGCGCGAGTATGCCGGTGTCCGCTGGATCAGGCGCGTGGAAGCTGACGGCGCAGCGCGAGAACTGGTGCCCTTCGCGGTTTACCAGGATCGTTCCCGGCGGCAATGCCTGCCGTTGTTCGAGGCCGGGTGTGCTTTCAACCGCATAGACCCCGTGCAGCCAGTCGTGCATCACCACGCGCACGGCTTCGTCCTGGATCTGCAGCAGCGAGGCCAGCGGCCGCATGCCTTCCAGCGCCGCGTCCTGCATCGGCGCCGCCGCCGCAAACGCGCTCAATTTCGCCGGCGGCACGTCTTCCAGCAGGCGTTGCAGCGACTCCGGCTGCCCTACTTCCAGCGCGTGCAGTTTCTCGCGCAGCACCGCCTCGATCGCCGTCTCCCATCCTGCCTCGACCCGCACCCGCTGCCACAGGCGCGGCAGCGCCTGCAGCCGGTGCTTGATCAGCCATTCGTGGATCTGCGCATTGCTTTCGACCTGATCCTGCACTTGCTTCAGGGTTGCCAGGCGCGATTCGAGACCCGCCTGCTCGCGCAACTGTGCGTCCAGCTTCTCCTGCGCCGCACGGCGCGCGCTTTCCAGATCCGGCAGCTGTTCGAGCTGCGCCGCCAGCTGCGCGTCCTTGCGCGCAAGTTCTCCGGCAAGCTCCGCTATGCGGCGCTGCTGCTCGTCGATTTCGGCCGCATCCGGTCTGGCCAGGCCTTCGTGTTCCGCGAGCAGGCGCTCCTGCCGCAGTACCAGGCCCTGCAGGGTCCGGTCTGAATGGTCGATATGCGTCTGCTCGATCTTCAGCGCCTGCTCGGTCTGGGCCAGGGCGGCGCGCTCGGCCGCAAGCCCTGATTGCGCCGCGTGAAACGCCTGATCGGCCTCGGGCAACCTGGTCGATTCCGCCGCCACCTGCGCCTGTGCCTGCTGCAGCCGCTGTCCGGCGCCTCCCCGGCGCTCCTGCCACATCGCCAGTGCAGCGCTCAGCTCGCTCGCCTGCTGCTGCCAATGCCCGGTTTGCGCGCTAAGTTGCGCGATCTGGTTTTCCAGCCGGACACGGCTTTCGCTGATGTAGCGGATTTCCGTTTCCAGGCGCTGCACCTCGGTATTCGCAGCATAGAGTTCGCCCTGCGCGCTGCTGAGCACGTCGCCAGCCGCGTAATGCTCGCTGCGCACCAGCTCCAGGCGTTTTTCGATTTCACGCAGGCGTGCGGTTTCCGCTTCCAGCTCGTTTGCCGAGCGCTCGACGTCGCGCGCGTGGCGCTGCGCCTCGTTGTCGGCTTCGATCTTGCGCAGCAGCCACAGCAGCTGCTGCTTGTGCTGCATGTCGCCCTGCAACTCCTTGTACTGCAGCGCCACCTGCGCCTACTGGTCCAGTTTTTCGATCTGGACCGCCAGTTCTTCGCGAATGTCCGCTACCCGCGCCAGGTTCTCGCGTGTGTCGTGCAGCCGGTGCTCGGTTTCGCGGCGGCGCTCCTTGTATTTGGAAATGCCTGCGGCCTCCTCCAGGAATACGCGCAGGTCTTCGGGCTTGGCCTCGATGATGCGCGCGATCATCCCCTGTTCGATGATCGCATACGCGCGCGGCCCCAGGCCGGTGCCCATGAATATGTCCTGGATGTCGCGCCGGCGCACATGGCTGTTGTTGATGTAATAGAGTGATTCGCCCTCGCGCGTCAGCACGCGCTTCACCGCGATTTCGGCGTACTGCGACCATTGGCCGGCCGCCTTGCCCAGGCTGTTGTCGAAGGTCAGCTCGACGCTCGCGCGCGCCACCGGTTTGCGCAGTGCCGAGCCGTTGAATATGACGTCCTGCATCGAATCGCCGCGCAGGGCGGAGGCGCGCGACTCGCCCAGCACCCAGCGCACTGCGTCGATCACATTGGATTTGCCGCAGCCGTTCGGACCGACGATGCCGACGAGCTGCCCGGGAACGGCGATGGTGGTCGGATCGACGAAGGATTTGAATCCGACCAGCTTGAGTTGAGTTAGGCGCACTGGATTGTTCTATTCAGAAAACCGGTTTTCAACCGGATTTATTCGGAGTTATAGGCAGCCGATATAATACCATCTTAACTTTGATTTCCGAGCCTCGCATGAGCACCAAACCCGGCTGCAAGCCGAGCACCTTCGACAATCCGAGCCCTGCGCGCGACTACCTGATCCACATGGAGATTCCGGAATTTACCTGCCTGTGCCCGCTGACCGGCCAGCCAGATTTTGCGCGGCTGGTGCTGGACTACATACCGGAGCGCAAGTGCCTGGAACTCAAAAGCCTCAAGCTGTATGTCTGGTCCTACCGCGATCAGGGCGCGTTCCATGAAGCGGTCACCAATCGCATCCTCGACGACCTCGCCGGCGCGACGCGCCCGCGCTTCATGCGCTTGACCGCGAAATTCCATGTGCGCGGCGGAATCTTCACCACGGTGGTGGCCGAGCATCGCAAGAAGGGCTGGAGTCCCAAGCCTGCGGTGGATCTTCAGACTTTCACGCCGTCGTCGAGTACCAACGCGTAGCGGCTGGCAATCTGGCTGCCGCTGATGGAAAATACAGCCTGTACTGCGCGGTGCCCTGGCGCGCGCAGTTAAAGGGAGAACAACCATGTCTGCGATGAAACGCCTGTTCCAGTTGATGGCGGAGAAAAAGGCGTCCGACATCTTCCTGTCGGTCGGCTCGCCCATCAACATCAAGATCAGCGGCACAGCGATGCCAATCAACCAGCAGCTGATGGATGCGAGCAGCATCACCAACCTGCTGTACGAAGTGCTCAACGACAGGCAGAAAAAAGAGTTCGAGGACACGCTCGAGCTGAACACCGCCTTTCCCATGCCCGGAATCGGCAGCTTTCGCATCAGCGCTTTTCGCCAGAAAACCACGCCTGCGGTAGTGGTGCGCTACATCCCCGGCGAGGTGCCGAATATCGACACCCTGCGCGTGCCGCAGGTGCTAAAGGACGGGATCATGGAGAAGCGCGGCTTGATATTGATGGTGGGCGCGACCGGCTCGGGCAAATCGACCACGCTTGCGGCCATGCTCGATCTGCGCAATGCCACCAAATCCGGCCATATCCTGACGCTGGAAGATCCGGTGGAATTCATCTTCACCAATAGGAAATGCATCGTCAACCAGCGCGAAGTCGGCACCGACACCCTGGATTTCAGGGTTGCGCTGAAAAACGCGCTGCGCCAGGCGCCGGACTGCATCCTGATCGGCGAAATTCGCGACAAGGACACCATGGCAGCGGCGATCGCCTACGCCCAATCCGGCCATTTGTGCCTGGCAACGCTGCATGCCAACAACAGCTACCACGCGATGAACCGCATCATCAGCTTCTATCCGCTGGAAAACCGCCCCGCCCTGCTGCAGGACCTGGCTGCGACGCTCAAATCGGTGATTTCGCAGCGGCTGATCAAGAACCTGAAAGGCGGGCGTTCGGCCGCGGTGGAGGTCCTGCTCAACACGCGTTACACCGCCGAGCTGATCGACAAGGGCGAAATCAGCGAAATCAAGGATGCGATGGAAAAGAGCATGACGCCCGGCTCGCAGACCTTCGAGCAGGCGCTGTTCAAGATGTATAAGGACGGCCTGATCAGCAAGGAGGAAGCGCTGGGCAACGCCGATTCCGCCACCAACCTGATGTGGCTGATGAACCAATCCGAGGGTGACGGGGGCGCGGCTACTGCGGCTGCGGCCGGGCAGAAGAAGCCCGAGGCGGCTGCGGATTTTGAAAAAACCGGCTCCTTCAGCGAATTCAAAGTCGTGATCGACGAGCAGACCGAATAGTGGGCGCGAGGGTATGCTGTACGGCTGCGGCGCAAGCGGCTTGAAGTCCCCCCTCGCCGCCTTTGTCTGCGCGCGCGATGCGCTTGCGCCCAACTGCCGGCGGGTGCGGGCTCACCTGCCGCTGCCGATCTGAACCCGCAACGCGACCGTCCGGTGAAGCTGCGCACCGTGCTGCGCGAGGCGGTCACGCAGTTCAGGCGCGCCGGCCTCGCCTTCGGCCACGGCACGCACAACGCCCGCGACGAGGCCGTATATCTCATATTGCATACGCTGAAACTGCCGCTGGACGAACTCGATCCGGTGCTCGAGCGTCAGTTGAGCGCCGGGGAAGTCGAGGCGGTGCGGAGCATTTTGCGACGGCGCGTGCGCGAGCGCATGCCGGCCGCCTACCTCACCCATGAGGCCTGGCTCGGTGAATTCCGCTTCTACGTCGACGAACGCGCCATCGTGCCGCGTTCCTTCATCGCCGAATTGCTGCGCAGCAAATTTGCGCCCTGGGTCGCGGATGCGCGCAAGCTGCGCAGCGTGCTCGACCTGTGCACCGGCTCGGGCTGTCTTGCGGTGCTCGCCGCGCACGCCTTTGCCGATGCGCGCATAGACGCCGCCGATCTGTCTGCCGAAGCCTTGCAGGTGGCGCGCAGGAACGTGAAGGACTATGCCTTGGGCCGGCGCGTGCGGCTGATACGGACCGACTTGTTCGATCGACTGGCCGGGCGGCGCTACGACCTGATTTTGTCCAATCCGCCCTATGTCAATGCCGCCGCCATGCGCGCGCTGCCGCGCGAATACCGGCGCGAGCCGCGCCTCGCCCTGGCCGGCGGACGCGACGGACTGGTGCTGGTGCGGCGCATGCTGGCGCAGGCGTCCGCACATCTGCACCCGCAGGGCTTGCTCGTGGTCGAGATCGGGCACAATCGCGCCGCGCTGGAAAAAGCCTATCCGCGCTTGCCCTTCATCTGGCCGGAAACCAGCGCCGGCGAAGATTACGTATTCCTGTTGCAGCGAGAGGATTTGCCGTGACGACGCTGAATAATCTGCTCACGATTGAATGCCTGCCTGACGATTGGCGCGAGGCCGCACTGGTCGGCCGCGCCTGGCTGCCGGGCGCGGGCGGCCCCTCGCCCGTTGCGCTGCGCGCCAACGGCGAAGTGGTCGACCTCGCCGGGATCGAGCCGACCATGAGCCAGCTGCTGGCGCGCGCCGACCGCGTCGCCCTCGCCCGCGGCGCGCCGGGAAAAGTCGTGTGCTCGGTCGAGGCGCTGCTGGCGAACAGCGGCGACGGCAAACGCGCCGACACAGCTTCGCTGCTCGCGCCCAACGACCTGCAGGCGATCAAGGCGAGCGGCGTCACCTTCGTGCAAAGCCTGCTCGAACGCGTGATCGAGGAACAGGCGCGCGGCGATACCGCCAAGGCCGAAGCGATACGCGCGCAGGTGATGCGCATCATGGGTGATAATCTGGCCGCGGTGAAACCGGGTTCCCCCGAGGCCGGTGAAATCAAGCGCGTGCTGGTGGCGCAGGGGGCCTGGTCGCAGTATCTGGAAGTCGGCATTGGTCCGGATGCGGAAATCTTCACCAAATCGCAGGTCATGTCGGCGGTTGGCCTGGGCGCGGAAATCGGCCTGCACCCGAAATCGACCTGGAACAACCCGGAACCGGAAATCGTGCTCGCCGTCACCGCCACGGGCGAGACCATCGGCGCGAGCCTGGGCAACGATGTCAATCTGCGCGACTTCGAAGGCCGCAGTGCGCTGCTCCTGGGCAAGTCCAAGGACAATAACGCATCGTGCGCGATCGGCCCGTTTATCCGACTGTTCGACGACAAATTCGGCATCGACGACGTGCGCCAGGCCGAACTCGCTCTCGAAATCGCCGGGACGGATGGCTTCGTGCTAGAGGGAGTGAGTCCGATGAGCAAGATCAGCCGCGATCCGCTGGACATCGTCACCCACGCCTGGGGGCCATACCACCAGTACCCGGACGGCTTCATGCTGTTCCTCGGCACCATGTTCGCGCCGGTCAAGGACCGCGGCGCGCCCGGCATGGGATTCACCCACAAACTGGGCGATCTGGTCAGCATTTCGACGCCGAAACTGGGCCGCCTGGTGAACCGGGTCACGTCTTCGGATCGGGCGGCGCCCTGGACGTTCGGCATCAGCGCCTTGATGCGAAATCTCGCGGCGCGCGGCCTTATTCGCTAGCGCGCTCGGGATTCAGTCAGCTGGCCGGATGTGTTCCGGCCAAGCGTCGACGCGGGGTCGGCATGGGCGGTGCATGCCAGCGGCCCCTGTGCCCGGACCCTGCGCCTAGAGTTTGGAGAAATCCAGGGTTGCGAAATAATCGTCCAGGGTTTCCGCGCGCCGGATCGGTACGACAGAGCGGTCTTCCCGCAGCAGCAACTCGGCGGAGCGCAGCTTGCCGTTGTATTGAAAGCCCATGGCGTAGCCGTGAGCGCCGGCGTCGTGGATGGCGAGCAGGTCGCCGGCCTTGATCCCGGGGAGCTTCCTGTCGATCGCGAACTTGTCGTTGTTCTCGCACAGCGAACCCACCACGTCGTAAGTATGGTCCTCGGGTGCTGTTTCTTTTCCGAGCACCGTTATGTGGTGGTAGGCACCGTACATGCCGGGCCGCATCAAGTTGGACATGCAGGCATCGACGCCGATGTATTGCTTGTAGGTGCTCTTGTGATGGATCGCCTCGGTGACGAGATAGCCGTAGGGTCCGGTGATGCAGCGGCCGTTTTCCATGAAAATCTTCAGCGGATGCAAACCGGCCGGCACCACGATCTCCTGATAGGCCTGCTGTATCTCCCGCCCGACCAGGTCGAGGTCGACTGCTTTGTCGCCGGGGCGGTAAGGAATGCCGATGCCGCCGCCGAGGTTGACGAACTCGATCCTCACGCCTGGATCGCGCGCAAGCTCCACGGCCAGTTGAAACAGCATCTTCGCCGTTTCCACGAAGAATTCGGGATTCAGCTCGTTTGAGGCCACCATGGTGTGCAAGCCGAAGCGGCGCACCCCCTTGGCCTTCAATTGCCGGTAGCCTTCCGTTAGCTGCTCGCGGGTGAAGCCGTACTTCGCTTCTTCCGGCTTGCCGATGATGGCATTCCCCTCGCGCAGCGGACCCGGGTTGTAGCGCAGGCAAATCGCCTCGGGCAAGCCCACGTGCTGCTCCAGATATGGGATGTGCGTGATGTCGTCCAGGTTGATGATCGCGCCCAACTCCTTCGCCCGGCGGTATTCTTTCGCCGGCGTCTCGTTCGACGTGAACATGATGTCTTCGCCGGTGATCCCAACGCGCTGGCACAGTTCCAGTTCCGCCTGGCTCGAACAATCCCCGCCCAGACTTTCCTGCTTCAGGATCTTGAGCAAGTGCGGATTCGGAGTGGCCTTGACGGCGAAATACTCCTTGAACGCGCACCAGGCGAAGGCCTGGTTCAGCCGGCGGGCGCTCGCACGGATCGCAGCTTCGTCGTAAATGTAAAACGGCGTCGGATAATTGCGAGCGATCTCGCGAATCTTCCGTTCGTCAAAGGGGAGTGGCTTGTCGGTCATGATGGCGTATGTTTGGGGTATTTTTCTGTGGAAGTCCAGCTGCGGGGCGGTGAGTGTACCTCGCGATGCCAAAGGGTGGCAATCCACCCTCGTCCGCTAACGCGACACTGGCACCAGATTGGCTGATCTTTGGGCGCAGCAGCGCGGCCGCGCGCTGCGGGCCGAACTCCGCCGAAGCAGTCGTGCGCGGCCGGCATCGGCCGCCTGACCGGATCAGGGCAGAACCTCGAGCAGACCCTCCAGATCGGGGCGGTCGTAGGTGGGCGCGAACGCTGGATCGAGCACGACTTCATGGTTGCGATTGGACCAGTAACAGGGCAAGCCCGCGGCCACGGCCCCCAGCGCATCGTTCGCTCCGCCTGCCACGTGCAGAATGGCGTGGCGCGCGATGCCGAGCGTGCGCCTTGGCAGCGCGTAGACGTCCGGATGCGGCTTGTCGGCGCCGGCTTCCTCCGACGAGCAGATGTGGTCGATGCGCACAGGCAGCCGCTTGGCAAGGGCCGTGAGCATCACTTTGTCGCCGTTGGAAAGAATGGCCAGCGCGTAGCCGCGTACCTTAAGTGCCTCGAGCACGGCCGGCACCTCGGGCCAGGGTGTCAGCCGATCCCAGGCCATGACCAGTTCCCGGCGCTGCTCCTCGGTGAGCGCGAGCTTGTAGCGCCACTCGACATAGCCCAGAGCCTGGCGCGTCGCCTCACGGAAGCTAATGCGCCCGAGGCTGAGTGAGTTGGAAAGGGCCGCACGCTCCATCTGCTTGGAGCGCCAGAGTTGGAAGGCAGCTGTGGCATCCGTCTCTGCCAGACCGCTTGTCTCGCGCAGCCTGCCGCTGAGGCTGCCGGCGATATCGAAAAGGGCGGAGTAGGCGTCGAAGCTGACGAGGGCGTAGCGGGTCATCGGCTCAACTGCTCTTCTTGGCGCGGGCTGCAGCGTCGACTGCCGCGATGCGGCCCCCGACGAAGCACTCTGCGAGGTTGCCCCCCGATAGATAGAGGTGACCGAAGACGCTGCCAAGCTCGCCGGCCTCGTAGAGCCCGTCGATAACTTCGCCATAGGGGTTGAGGATGCGATTGCGCGCATCGTGCACCGGGCCGCCCTGGGTATTGCCTACCATCGGCCAGAGCTCGGTGGCGTAGTAGGGAGGCGTCTTGATGGGGACCAGGGATTTCGGCATGCGGCCGAAATCGGTGTCGGCCTCCTTCTCGCAGAAGCTGTTCCAGCGCGCGACCGTCTCCTCGAGACCGTCAGGCTCACAGCCAATGATGCGGGCGAGCTCGGCCAGCGTGTCGGCGCGCTTCAGGATGCCGTTCTCGATCTCCTGGCTGTTGTCCGCGCTCCAGACATAGGAGACGTCCGGGTCGTTGTAAGTCGCGATCCCGAGCTGTCCGCGGTCGAGTCCCGCCTGATCGAGGAGCAGCCAGGAAGGAATGCGCAGGTACTGCTGCGTGGTCGGATCGTAGGGCTCCATGTCGCGATGGCCGGTGTCCTGCACGTAGGGCGGATACTCGTTCATGTAGCGCCGGCCGCGCTGGTCGACGACGATCCAGGGCATGGAATGGTCGGCCTGGACACGGAAAAATGCAGGCATCTCGAAGTCGCTCGCGTCCTGCCCCGGGATCCAATCCGGCAAGCGCGCGAGGCGGATGGCGAAGGGGTAGCCCTGGTAACGCATGCCGTAGCTGCCGTGGTAGTGCCACATGTGCCAGAGGTCGGCGCCGACGTCCTGGGCCATGCGTATGCCGTCACCGGTATTGAGCCGATACGCCTGAGGGAGGACCGGTTTGGCTTGCCAGTATTGGGCCTTCATCGCTTCGCAGCCTTCGAAGCCGCCGGTCGCGAGGATGACGCCGCCAAGGGCGCGAACGCGACGGCTGCCATCCTTGTCGTCGAGCACAATGCCGTCGACCCGGTTGCCGTCGGCCTTGATGAGGCGTGTGGCGCGGCAACCGAAGCGGACCATGATGTCGCGCTTGCGCACGTTGCGATCGACAACAGTGAACATGCGCGTGCCGCCTCTGAGGCCGCGGGCATTTGGATAGGCTTGCAGAATGTCGTGGCCCGGGATCTCGGCAATCGAGAGGAAGCCGAAAGTCTGGTGCCCGGGAAAGGGATAGTTGCCCGGCATCCAGGCGACTATCGTCTCGGCGCCGGCCGCCTCCGCCAGTCCTTCGATCCACGGCGTAATCGAGGCCATGCCCTCGGCCAGCGCCCGCAATGTCTCTCGCGGCGCCGTGTCGGCATTGGTCGCCTCGAGATAGCTCAGCGCCGCGCCCGCATCCCGGGCGACCCGGATGCCGCCGGCCGAGCAGATCGAGGTGCCGCCGGGATCGCCGTTCTTCTCGACCAGCAGCACCCGGGCGCCGCGATCATTCGCTTCGATGGCGGCTGCGCCGCCCGCAAAGCCGTAGCCGACCACTACGACGTCGAAGGTCTCGTCCCAAGCCGCCTGCGAAGCACTCATCCATCCTTCCTTTCCCTTTTCTTGTCCGGGCATCCTATCGGGACAGCCTGGAGAGGGCAAGCGGCCGGACCAATGCACCAGTCGTCGTGCACAATGAAATCGACACGAGATTAGGCGATCTTTGGGCGAAGCATGGCGGCACGCTGCAGCCGGACTCTGCCGAAGCGACAGACCTGTTCATCTTCGACGTTAGCGACGATTCCAGAGGCGTCCGCTACGGCTGCCTGTCCTGCGCCCTGCCCACGCCATTCACGGTGCCGGCGTAGACGTTGTCCTGCGAACCCAGGTAGCCGGGGTGAGCCGTCTCGATTACCCCGCACGCGAGATCGTCGTCGCGCTTGCTCCCCAACGCGGCAAGCGGCATGCGTTTTGCAACAACACGCCTTAGGGAGCGGCGCGTGAATAATCTGTGCGCGGGCGCAGCTACGATGTTGGCAGAGTTTTAGTGCACTGGATGCCGATCCAGGACTGTATGCGTGCTGGCGCACGGAACCTCCGGGCCGACAACACTACAGTTGGAACCACCGTGCAGCGAATCGCTTGTAATACGCTGCAGACCATAGACCAGAACACGCGGGAGGAAATATGCAACTAGGCGATCAGCAGGCCAGTCGCAACGTCGAGGATCGACGTGGCATCGGCATGGTCGGCGGCGGGCTGGGCGTGGGCGGTGTCGTTATCGTGCTCATCGCTTATTTCTTAGGTTTCGATCCCAGCACTTTGATGAGCGTGGCGGAGCAGGTTGCCCCGCAGCAGGAAACGCGCGCGGCGCCCAAGGGCGCGCCTGCGGACGAGATGGGGCAGTTCGTCGCCAAGGTGCTCGGCAGCACCGAGGCTGTGTGGGGAAAGATTTTCCAACAATCGAACGCCCAGTACCGCCCGCCGACGCTGGTGCTCTACGACGGGCAGGTGCGCTCGGCCTGCGGCAGGGGGCAATCGGCCATGGGCCCCTTCTACTGCAACGTCGACGAGAAGCTCTATCTTGACCTCGCGTTCTTCCGCGACCTGCAAGCGCGTTTTCGCGCCCCGGGCGATTTCGCCCAGGCCTACGTGATCGCCCACGAGGTAGGCCACCACG
>JAANCK010139428.1_pt1 | contig 26140 bp, 22 predicted proteins | sample 7277841 | NCBI WGS metagenome assembly JAANCK01 (sample SAMN14222788, study PRJNA588281) | permafrost metagenome | isolation source: Arctic cryosol methane SIP | place: Canada:Nunavut | collected 2015-07 | reverse complement strand
GCGCCGTGCCGGCCCTTGCCAGCTTGCCCACCCGCACCCCCAGCAGGCGCAGGCGCCTGCTCAGGTCCACCCGCTTGAGGCATTGGCCGGCGGCCTGCCGGATCGTGGCGGCATCCGCTGTGCAATGAGCCAGCGTCTGGTCTCGAGTGGCGATCTGGAAGTCGTCGTAGCGCAACTTGATGCCGATGGTCCTGCCGACATAGCCCTTGTGCTGCAGGTCGCCGGCCACCTTCAAGCACAGGTCGGTGAACACGGCGCCCAGTTCGGCGCGATCGCGCACCGGGTGCAGGTCGCGCTCGAAGGTCGTCTCGCGGCTCATCGAGACCGGCTCGCTTTGCGTGACCACCGGCCGATCGTCGCGGCCCCAGGATGCTTCGTGCAGCCAGGCGCCGGTGGCTGCGCCGAAATTGTCGATCAGCCAGTCGTGCGGCTGCGAAGCGATGTCGCCGATCGTGTGCAGATGCAGCTTGGCCAGCTTGATTTCGGTCTTGGGGCCGATGCCGTTGATCTTGCGCACCGGCAGAGGCCAGACGCGGGTCTGCACATCCGCTTCATGGACGATGGAAATCCCGTTGGGCTTGTCGAACTCGCTGGCCATCTTGGCCAGCAGCTTGTTGGGGGCGACCCCGATCGAACAGGTCAGCGCGGTCTTCTCGAAAATTGCCCGCTGGATCAGGCGCGCCAGGACCCGGCCGCCCGCGCGCTGCCCGCCCGGCACGTCGGTGAAATCGATGTACACCTCGTCCACGCCCCGGTCCTCCATCACCGGAGCGATTTCGGCGATGGTGCTCTTGAACAGCCGTGAATATCTGCGCACCTCGTCGAAATCCACCGGCAGCACGATGGCCTGCGGACACAGCTTGGCGGCCTTCATCATGCCCAGGGCCGAACCGACACCGAACTGGCGGGCCGGATAGGTGGCGGTGGTGATCACCCCGCGGCCAACGTAGTCGCGCAGCAGCGGGAACGCCGATGGCGGGATTTCGCTCAAGGGCAAACCGGCATGCCGTTGCAGCACCAGTTCGTCGGCCGTCCGCCGGCCGCCGCCGATGACCACCGGCAGGCCCCGCAACTGGGGATAGCGCAGCAGTTCGACCGACGCGAAAAAAGCGTCCATGTCGAGGTGGGCGATGCGGCGCATGACAGTCACCCCGGGATTGTGCTTGGGTTGCGGCCGGGTCCTCCCAACGATAAGGAAGACCACCTGGCGCTCTGCAGCCAAATCCATAGAATCCGCGCTTTGGCTGAACCGGCCGGGCCCCTGGCCCCGATTGGAGCATTGCAATGACACGAGGCTATCCGGGAGCGCGCCAGTTCAGCGCCATGCTGCGAGGCGGCAAACGAGGAAGGTCCGCGCTTGACCTCATGCTGCGGCTCAACACTCTTGCGACTCTCATCCCTTGCATCTTCCTGGTTGCCTGCGCGGGGGTCGGCGCGCCGCCCACGGCGCAGGACGCTCGGCAACAGGTGATGGCCGTCGAGCGCGCCTTCGCAAAGACCATGGCCGACCGGGACGCCCGAGCCTTCGCAGGCTTCGTTTCGGAAGAGGCGGTCTTTTTCTCCGGGCCCGCCCCATTGCGCGGCAAGCAGAAGATCGTGGAGTGGTGGGACCGCTATTACCGGGGCCCCGACGCGCCGTTTTCATGGGACCCGGCCGAGGTCGAGATTCTGGCGTCGGGAACCCTCGCCCTCAGTTCCGGGCCGGTGCGCGACCCACAGGGCAAGCTGATTGGCCGGTTCACGTCGATCTGGCGCCTCGAGGCCGGGGGCCAGTGGCGGGTGGTCTTCGACCGGGGAAGTCCGGCCTGCGACTGTCCGGCGCCCTGACCCGCCGCAGCCGGCCTCAGTGGGGTCCCGGCAGCAGGATGCTCCTGTCCACGGTCCGGATGTCGGTGCGGCCGCAGAAGGCCATCGACAGGTCCAGCTCTTTCTGGATGATCTCCAGGGCTTTGGTGACGCCTTGCTCCCCCATGGCTCCCAGCCCGTAGACGAAGGCCCGCCCGATATAGGTCCCCTTGGCGCCCAGCGCGATGGCCTTGAGCACGTGCTGTCCCGAGCGGATGCCGCCGTCCATGTGCACTTCGATGCGGCTGCCCACCGTCTCGACGATTTCCGGCAGCGCGGAGATGGACGAGGGTGCGCCATCGAGCTGGCGGCCGCCGTGGTTGGAGACGATCAGCGCGTCCGCGCCGCTTTCCACGGCCAGCCGCGCATCCTCGGGGTCCTGGATGCCCTTGAGGATCAGCTTGCCGCCCCAGCGCTTCTTGATCCATTCGACGTCGTTCCAGGACAAGGACGGATCGAACTGCTTGGAGGTCCACTCCGACAGCGAACCCATGTTCTCGACGCCCTTGACGTGGCCGACGATGTTGCGGAATTCGCGCCGTTGCGTGCCGAGCATCCCCAGGCCCCAGCGCGGCTTGGTCATCATGTTCAGGATGTTGGGCAGGGTGAGCTTGGGCGGCGCCGACAGGCCGTTCTTGATGTCCTTGTGGCGCTGGCCCAGGATCTGCAGGTCGAGCGTCAGCATCAGGGCCGAGCAGCGCGCCGCCTTGGCCCGATCGATCAGCCGCTCGATGAAGTCGCGGTCCTTCATCACGTACAGCTGGAACCAGAACGGGTGGTTGCCGGTGGCCTGCGCCACGTCCTCGATCGAGCAGATGCTCATGGTGGACAGCGTGAACGGGATGCCGAACTTCTTCGCCGCCAGCGCCGTGAGGATTTCGCCGTCCGCATGCTGCATGCCCGTCAGGCCGACCGGCGCGATTGCCACGGGCATGGCCACTTCCTGGCCGATCATCGTGGTGCGGGTGCTGCGGTTTTCCAGGTTCACCGCGACCCGCTGGCGCAGCAGGATCCGGTCGAAATCGGCTTCGTTGGCCCGATAGGTGCTTTCGGTCCACGAGCCGCAGTCGGCGTAGTCGTAGAACATGCGCGGCACGCGCCTTTTCGCCAGCAGGCGAAGGTCCTCGATGTTGGTGATGATGGGCATGGTCTCGTTTCCTTCGTTATGGACGGCTCACTGGCCGCTGATCTTCTGGTCGCGGATCACCTCGCCCCAGGCCGTCGATTCCGACTGGAGGTCGGCCGCCACGGTGCCGGCCGGCATGTAGGCCGGCACGGCGCCCAGCTGCGCTGCCGCCAGGGCGAGATCGGGCGCTGCCATCACCGTTCGGGTGGCCTCGCTGAGCTTGTCGACGATCGTCGGTGGCGTTCCGGCGGGCAGCAGCAGGAACAGGCGCGGAACGGCATTGAAACCCGGCAGCACCTCGCTCATCGGATGAATGTCTTCCGCCCCCGGGAGATGGGCCGGGTTCATCAGCGCCAGTACCCGCAACTTGCCGCCCTTGGCCTGCGCGATGGCAGCGCTCACGCTCACAACGCCGATCGGCACCGCGCCGCCGATGACGTCCGGCACGATCTGGGCGGCGCCGCGGTACGGGATGTGCACCACGAAGGTCCCGGTGCGGTGCTTGAGCATTTCGAAACCCAGGTGCTGCACCGTGCCGACACCGGAAGTGGCGAACGAATACTGAGCCGGGTTGGCCTTGAGCAGGTCCACGAACTCCTGGGGTGTGTGGGCCGGGAAGTCGTTGCCGACGATGATGGCCAGCGGCATCATGAAGACGGCGGCCACCGGCGTGAAGCTCTTGATGGGATCGAATGTCATCCTGGGCTGCAGGTACTGCGCGATCAGGAGCGAGCTGTCCGCCAGCATCATGGTGTAGCCGTCGGGTGGCGCCTTGGCTGTGACGTCCCCGGCGATCAGCCCGGCCGCGCCCGCGCGGTTGTCGACCACCACCTGTTGGCCCAGCAAGGACCCCAGCCGCGGCGCCAGCATGCGCGCCATGGCATCGACACCGCCGCCCGCCGAAAAGCCCACCAGCATCCGGATCGGCCGGCTCGGATAGGCGGCCTGGGCCAACACGGTGCCGGGTAATGCCGCAGCGAGGCCGCCCATCAGGACGGTGCGCCGGTCAACTCTTCCGAGGCTTGTCATCGATGTCTCCGCTTGTTTGAATCAGGACGCTATGTTGCGCCTATGGCGGGGCAGGCCTACGTTTCAGGAGAGCCGTGCCCGGTGCCGCGCGACTTGAGCGCGCACCTGCGTCGGCGCGGTGCCACCCAGGATGTCGCGCGCGTCGAGCGAGCCGCGCAGCGACAGCACGCCATAGACGTCCTGGCCAATGGCTGGATTGAATTGCTGCAGCGTGGCCAGCGGCAACGCGGCGAGATCGACGCCGCTCGCGATGGCTGCCTTGACCGCACGGGCGACGGTCTCGTGGGCATCGCGGAACGGCACGCCTTTCTTCGCCAGGTAGTCGGCCAGGTCGGTGGCCGTGGCATGGCCCTTGAGCGCGGCCTGTTCCATGGCCTCGGGGCGTACCGTGATCCCGCCGGCCATCTCGGCAAAGATGCGCAGCGTGTCCTTCAGCGTGTCCACGGTGTCGAACAGCGGTTCCTTGTCTTCCTGGTTGTCCTTGTTGTAGGCCAGCGGCTGGCCCTTCATCAGCGTGATCAGCCCCATCAGGTGGCCGACCACCCGGCCGGTCTTGCCGCGCGCCAGTTCTGGAACGTCCGGGTTCTTCTTCTGCGGCATGATCGACGAGCCGGTGGTGAACCGGTCGGCGATCGCGATGAATGCGAAGTTCTGGCTCATCCACAGCACCAGTTCCTCGGATAAGCGGCTGATGTGGACCATGGCCAGTGCCGCCGCCGCGGTGAACTCGATCGCGAAATCGCGGTCGCTCACCGCGTCGATCGAGTTCTGGCACACACCTTCCATGCCGAGCGAGCGCGCCACGCTTTCCCGGTCCAGCCGATAGCTGGTTCCGGCCAGCGCCGCCGCGCCCAGCGGCAGCCGGTTGACACGCCGCCGCACTTCCACCAGCCGTTCGGCGTCCCGGCTGAACATCTCCACATAGGCCAGCATGTGATGGCCGAAACTCACCGGCTGCGCGACCTGCAGGTGGGTGAACCCGGGCAGGATCACTTCGACATTGCGGTCGGCCAGGTCGACCAGTGCCAGCTGCAACTGGGACAAAAGCTCCAGGATCAGGTCGATCTCGCCGCGCAGCCACAGCCTGACGTCGGTTGCGACCTGGTCGTTGCGGCTGCGCCCGGTGTGCAGCCGCTTGCCTGCGTCGCCCGCCAGCTGGATGAGGCGGGCCTCGATGTTCAGGTGCACGTCTTCCAGTTCCAGCTTCCATTGGAACTGCCCGGACTCGATCTCCTGCGCAATGGCGCCCAGGCCGGCCTCGATCGCCTGCAGGTCCGCGGCGGCAATGACGCCCTGGCCTGCCAGCATCCTGGCATGGGCCAGCGATCCTTCGATGTCGGCGCGCCACATGCGCTTGTCAAAGAAGACGCTGGCGGTGTAGCGTTGCACCAACTCGCTCATGGGCTCGGAGAACAGTGCCGACCAGCCTTGGGATTTCTTATCGAGTTGGTTCATAGAAGGGGCGGCGCAGGGACTTACTGGTTCGCCCTGGGGGTGAATACGCAAGGATCACCAATAATCGGGCCGAAGGCAAACGATCTTTGATGAAAGATTCGCAAATTTTATCGGCGTTCCAGGACCTGCCTGGGCACGCGGCCCCGGCGGGGCCGCCGCCGCGGGTGCTGGTGTTCGACGCCTGCCACGTCGGCGTGGTGCTGCGGGCCGTCCTGTTCGTGGAAATCGTGATGTCAGTGGGCGCCATGTTCGGCGCTGTGGGCGTCATGGACTGGCTGTTGCGCGTGGCGGTGCTTAGCGGCGCTGCCTTGCCGGGCACTTTGTTGTGGCTGATCGTCGCCTGCAGCCTCAAGATTTTCCTGGCCCGGCTGCTGCCCTGGGCCCAGCAACTCGCAGGCATGGCGCTGGGGGCGGCCGCCGCGCTCTACGGCGCCGGTTTGCTGGCTTTGGTGGGCTTTGTCGACGCCGTCCCCTGGGTCGCCTCGAGTTTTACCGGCGCTCTCCTGGCCGCGGCGCTGGTGGCCGCTCTGGTGCTGCGGGCCAAGGGCCGCATGCCGGCCGACACCGCGGCCCGACTGTCCGAACTGCAGGCCCGGATCCGGCCGCACTTCCTGTTCAACACCCTCAACAGCGCGGTGGCCCTGGTGCGAGAGGACCCGGCTCGCGCCGAAGCACTCCTGGAGGACCTGAGCGACCTGTTCCGCCATGCCCTGGTCGATCTGGGGGAGTCCGTGACCCTGGCCGAGGAGGTGGCACTGGCACGGCGCTACCTGGCCATCGAACAGGTGCGATTCGGGCCGCGGCTCCAGGTCGAGTGGGCGGTGGATGCCTCCGCCGGCGCGGCGCGGGTCCCGCCATTGATGCTGCAGCCCCTGGTCGAAAATGCCGTCAAGCATGGGGTGGAGCCCAGCATCCGCGGCGCACAGGTCAAGATCAGCACCCAGCGACGCGGCGACACCGTGGTGATCAAGGTGACCAACACAGTGCCGGCTGGCCAGGGCCCCACCGGGCAGGGTGTGGCGCAGGCCAACGTGCGCGACCGCCTGCGGCTGCTGCACGACGTGCGGGGCCATTTCCAGGCCGCCCTGAAGGACGGCGTGTACCAGGTGCGCATGGAGGTGCCGGCATGAACGGGACAAATCGGCCATGAGCTTGCAGGTGCTGGTGGTTGACGACGAAGCGCTCGCCCGCTCGCGGCTGCGCACGCTGCTGGTCGAATGCACCGCACCGCCGGCCACAGTCGGCGGCGAGGCCGCCAACGCCGCCCAGGCCATGGAAATGCTGCTGCGCAGGAAGTTCGATGCGGTGTTGCTGGACATCCATATGCCCGGCGCGGATGGGCTGGTCCTGGCGCAAGCCCTGCGGTCGATGGCGCAGCCGCCGGCTGTGGTCTTTGTCACCGCTTATGCCGAACATGCGGTGGAAGCATTCGAACTGGAGGCGGTCGATTACCTGACCAAGCCGGTGCGCCTTGAGCGCTTGCAGGCTGCCCTGCAGAAAGTCGAGCGCCTGGTGCAGTCCCGGCTGGCCGGTCCGCCCGATGAATCCGCGCCCATGCTGCTGATCCAGGATCGGGGCCGCACCGAGCGGGTGCCGCTGGTCGAGGTCCTGTATTTCAAGGCCGAACTGAAGTACCTTACCGTGCGAACCGCGGCCAGAAGCTATATCCTCGATGCCTCGCTCAGCGAGCTGGAAGAGCGCCATGCGGCGCAGTTCCTGCGCATTCACCGGAATGCACTGGTGGCGCGGCACGCGATGCGAGCCCTGGAAAAATACGACGACCCGGAAGAGGGGGATGGCTGGGCGGTGCGGCTGCACGGCATCGACGAGGTGCTGGCGGTGTCGCGCCGTCAGCTCGGTGCGGTGCGTGAGGCGCTCGCGGCCTGACGGGCAGGACGGCATCGGTCCCGGAAGTACACAAGAGGCGCCATGGACGAACAAGCCAATCAGGACCAGCCGGTCGAGCCGTCACTGGCAGCCGATCCCGAGGATCCCACGCATGTGCTCCTGCGTGTGCCCGTGAAACTGCGCAGCATGGCGCTGGTGGTGCTCACCACACTGGCGTTGCTGGCCACATTGCGCTGGGCCAGCGCGTTTTTCATTCCGCTGATGCTGGGTTACATGTTCAGCTACGCGCTGACGCCGCTGGTCGACGCGCTGCAGCGGCTGCACGTTCCGCGTTGGGTCAGCGCAGGTGTGCTGATCCTGGGGATCATCGGCGGGATCGGGTTGACGGCCTATTCGTTCAGCGACGACGCCAACCAGCTGATCGAGTCGCTGCCTGAGGCGGCCAAGAAGTTGCGCGATTCGATACACGACAGCAAGGGCCGGCCGGAAAAAAATCCGTTGGGGACGGTGCAGAAAGCGGCGGCCCAGCTCGAGCAGGCGGCCCAGGAGGCGGGCACCCCCAGCCCGACTGCTCGCGGCGTCCAGCGCGTCCAGATCGAAAAGCCGCGCTTCGACATCCAGGATCACCTCTGGAACAGCACGCTGGGCCTGGCCAGCCTGATCGGGCAGGCGACGATCGTCGTCTTCCTCACCTACTTCCTGCTGGTATCGGGCGATACCTTCCGCCGCAAGATGGTCAAGCTGACGGGTCCCAGCCTGTCCAAAAAGAAGATCACGGTGCAGGCGCTGGACGAAATCACCCAGCAGGTCCAGCGCTACCTGCTGGTTCAGCTGCTGTCGAGTGTCGTCGTCGGCGTGGTCACCGCACTGGCGTTCTGGGCACTGGGCCTGAAGCACGCGGCGGTGTGGGGCATCGCGGCCGCGATCCTGAACCTGATTCCCTACATCGGCTCGGCGGTGATTGCGGGTGCCGTCGCACTGGTCGCTTTCGTGCAGTTCGGTGAATTGAAAACGGCGCTGGTAGTTGCCGGCGTCTCGCTGGCGATCCACACCCTGCAGGGCAACCTGATCGTTCCGTGGCTGACCAGCAAGACCAGCCGCATGAATCCGGTGGCGGTGTTCATCGGCGTGCTGGCCTGGGGCTGGCTCTGGGGTGTCTGGGGCCTGCTGCTGGGGATTCCCATCCTCATGGCCGTCAAGGCCGTCTGCGACCGGGTCGAGGACCTGAAGCCGGTGGGCGAACTGCTGGGAAACTGAGCCGGGCGGTTTCGCAACGCGCCCCGCGCGGCCGCTAACCGGTATTCCTCAGGCCCGCCGCGATCCCGTTGATCGAGATATGGATGCCCCGACGGGCCCGGTCGTCGAGCAGGCCCTGGCGGTGCCGCCGCACCAGCTCCACCTGCAAGTGGTGCAAGGGGTCGATGTAGGGAAAGCGGTGGCGGATCGAGCGCTGCAGCGCCGGATTGGTCGCGAGCCGCTGCTTTTCTCCGGTCACCAGTTGCAGCGCTTCCACGGTAAGGTGCCATTCCGCTTCGATGGCAGCGAAGATGCGCCGGCGCAGCCGCTTGTCAGCCACCAACTCGGCATAGCGTGATGCCAGGGCCAGGTCGCTCTTGGCCAACACCATGTCGACGTTGGACAGCAAGACGCGGAAGAACGGCCATTGCCGGTACATCTTGCGCAACAGCGCCAGCCGCTCGGGGTTCACGACCCGGGCCGTTGCACCGCCGGCATCGGTGGGATGCATGAAGTCGTGCACGGCGGCGCCGAACCCATACCAGCCGGGCAGGGTCAGGCGGCACTGGCCCCAGCTGAAGCTCCAGGGAATGGCGCGCAGGTCCTCGATGCGCTGGGTCGACTTGCGCGACGCCGGTCGCGACCCGATGTTGAGTTCGGTGATTTCCCGGATCGGGGTGGAGCCGAAGAAGTACTCGGTGAAGCCCGGCGTGTCGTAGACCAGGGCGCGGTAGGCCGCCATGCTGGTGCCCGACAGGATTTCCGCCGCCGCCAGGAACGCCTTGGGCGCCGACTTGGTCGACTGCAAGAGCGTCGCTTCGAGCGTGGCAGCGACCAGTGTTTCCAGGTTGCGCCGTCCGATTTCCGGGTTGGCGTATTTCGATCCGATCACTTCGCCTTGCTCGGTCAGGCGGATCTGGCCGCGCACTGTGCCCGGCGGCTGCGCCAGGATGGCCTGGTAACTCGGGCCCCCGCCGCGGCCCACGGTGCCACCGCGCCCATGGAACATCCGCAACCGAATCGGACAGGAGGCGGCCAGTTCGTCGAACAGCGCGACCAGGGCGATCTCGGCCCGGTACAGCTCCCAGTTGCTGGTGAAGATGCCGCCGTCCTTGTTGCTGTCGCTGTAGCCCAGCATGATGTCCTGCTCGCCGCCGGAGCGCTGCACCAGTCGGGCCACGCCGGGCATGCCGTAGAACTCGCGCATGACCGGCGCGGCATTGCGCAAGTCGGCGATGGTTTCGAACAGCGGTACCACGATCAGGTCGGCCGTGGCCTTGTCGTCGATGGTTCCGGTGACAAGGCCCGTTTCCTTTTGCAGCAGCAGCACTTCCAGCAGGTCGCTCGCCGCTTCGGTGTGGCTGATGATGTAGTGCCGGATCGCCTGGGCGCCGAAGCGCTCGCGCATTCGCCTCGCGCTTTCGAAAACGGCCAGCTCGGCCCGTGTGTGCGGCGAGTAGGCGGTGCCGATGACGCGCAGCGGCCGGGCATCGGCCAGCAGCGCCATCAGCAGCGCGCAGCGGGCCGGCTCCGGCAGGCGGTCGTAATGAGGCTCGATGCGGGCCACGGCCAGCAGCTCGGCGATCACCGCTTCGTGCTGGTCCGAACTTTGCCGCAGGTCCACCGTGGCCAGATGGAAGCCGAACACTTCGACTGCGCGGATCAACGGATGCAGGCGCTGGTCCGCCAGGTCCGCGCCGTGGTGGGCCAACAGCGACGCCTCGATGGTGCGCAGGTCGGCCAGCAGCTCCTCGGCTCGCAAATACGGGTTCTGCGGTGCCACCGCATGGCGAGCCGCATCGCCGCCGGTGAGTTCCTTGAGCGTGGCCGCCAGCCGCGCGTACATGCCGGTGAGCGCCCGCCGGTAGGGCTCATCGAGCCGATGTTCGTTGGTGTCCGGCGAGCGCGCGGCCAGCTCGCTCATCGCAGGCGTGATGCCGACCAGCATCGCCGACAGCGACAGTTCCGCGCCGAGGTAGTGGATCTCGGTGAGGTAGTGACGCAGCGCCACCTCGCATTGGCGCCGCAGGGCGTATTCCAGGGTCGGCGCGCCGACGTTGGGATTGCCGTCGCGGTCGCCGCCGATCCACTGTCCCATGCGCAGGAAGCTGGCCACCGGATACTCGCCCAGCTCGCGCTCCAGGTCGGCGTAGATCTTCGGGATCTCGCGCAGGAAAGTGGTCTCGTAGTAGCTCAGCGCGTTCTCGATTTCGTCCGCGACCGTCAGCTTGGTGAACCGCAGCAGTCGGGTTTGCCACAGCTGCTGCACACGGGCGCGGATCTGCGCCTCATTGGCGGCCAGCTCGCGCGGGGCCAATGCGTCTTTGGGCAGCGCGCGCATCAGGATCTCGTCGCGCCCGGTGAGCAGGTTGGCGATGTCGCGCTCGGCGTCCAGGATGCTCTTGCGCTGCACCTCGGTCGGATGGGCCGTCAGCACCGGGGAAAGGTGGCTTTGCGCCAGGGTCTGGGAAACCACCTTGGCGGCGATACCGGCCCAGCGCAGTCGCGCCAGCGCGACCTCGATGCTGCCCTCCTGGGTGTCGCCGGCGCGCTCGTGGACGGCGCGGCGCCGGATGTGATGGCGGTCTTCGGCCAGGTTGGCCAGGTGGCTGAAGTAGGTGAAGGCGCGGATCACGCTCACCGTTTGCTCGCCGCTGAGCGATTTCAACAGGGTCTTCAGTGCCCTGTCCGCCTCGTGGTCGGCGTCCCGGCGAAAGGCCACCGAGAGCTTGCGGATGCGCTCGATCAACTCGAATGCCGGCACGCCCTCCTGCTCGCGGATCACGTCGCCCAGGATGCGACCCAGCAACCGGATGTCTTCGACCAGCGGCCGTTCGTTCTCCCGGGCGCGGCGAGACGGCGAGGCTGACGGATGCGGTGGGGTCGGCGGCATGGCTTGGGGTCCTCGGTCGGCCTCAATTTTCTGCAGCGTGCATGCTAGCATCGACCTCTCCAACGCGAAGGACAGTACGCAGTGAGCAAGCTAGTGATCGCCACCCGCGAAAGCCGCCTCGCCCTCTGGCAGGCCGAACATGTGAAGGCCTTGCTCGAGCAGCGCGGGCACCAGGTGAGCCTGTTGGGCATGACCACCCGCGGCGACCAGATCCTGGACCGCAGCCTGAGCAAGGTCGGCGGCAAGGGACTCTTCGTCAAGGAACTCGAGGTGGCGCTACAGCAGGGCGACGCCGACATCGCGGTGCATTCCCTGAAGGACTTGCCGATGGACATGCCCGAAGGCTTCGCGCTGTCGTGCGTGATGGAGCGGGAGGACCCGCGCGATGCCTTGGTCTCCAACCGCTACCCCGGCCTGGCCGAATTGCCGCAGGGGGCGGTGGTGGGCACTTCCAGCCTGCGCCGCGTGGTGCTGTTGCGGGCATTGCGGCCGGACCTGAAGATCGAGCCGCTGCGCGGCAACCTGGACACCCGCTTGCGCAAGCTCGACGACGGTAACTATGACGGCATCGTGCTCGCCGCCGCCGGCCTCAAGCGCCTGGGCCTGGGCCAACGCATCCGCCAGATCTTCGAGCCAGAGCAGATGCTCCCGGCTGCCGGGCAGGGCGCGCTGGGCATCGAAACGCGAGCGGAGCGCAGCGACCTGGCTGAGGTCCTGGCGCCCTTGGCGCACCAGAGCACCTGGCTCGCGGTGGCGGCCGAGCGCGCAGTGAGCCGGGCCATGGGCGGAAGCTGTTCGATGCCGCTGGCCGCGTTCGCCACGTTTTCGGGCGAGCACCTTCGACTGCGCGCGGCCTGGGGCGACCCGGACGGCGCCGCGGTGCTGGTGCGAGCCCAAATGGCCACCGCGGCCGCCGACCTCGACCAGGCGGCCAAGCTGGGCACCGAGGTGGCCGCGCACCTGCGCGCGGGCGGCGCCCACTGACAGGCGTCGCGCCATGCGCGTGTTCATCACCCGGCCCGAAAACGAGGCGCGGCGTTGGGTTGCCGAGTTGCGGCAACGTGGCATCGATGCACTGTCGTTTCCCCTGATCGCGATCCTGCCGGCGGCGCGCACCGAGCCGTTGCGCCAATCATGGGGCTCGCTGGCCGGCTACCGGGCGGTGATGTTCGTGAGCGGCAATGCAGTGCGGCACTTCTTCAGTCAGCGTCCGGTCGGGATGGCCTGGCCTCCGCAAACCCGGGCCTGGACCACTGGCGGCGGAACCTCCGGCGCCCTGCTCGAGGCCGGCATTGCCGGATCTCTGGTCGACTCCCCGCCGCCGCAGTCCGCCCAATTCGATTCGGAAGCGCTGTGGCAGCAAGTGGCAAAGCAGGTGACTGCCGGCGATGCGGTGCTGATCGTGCGCGGCGGCGACGCGTCAGGCCAGCCAGCCGGACGTGACTGGCTGGCCGACCAGCTGGCGGCTGCTGGCGCGCGGGTGGACACGATCGTCGCGTATGTACGCGGCATTCCCGAACTCGACGCAAGCCAGGTGGCGTCCGCGCGGGGCGGCGCGACCGATGGCGTTTGGTTGCTCAGCAGCTCGCAGGCCGTTGCCCACTTGCAGAGTCTTTTGCCGTCCCAGGATTGGCATGCCGCCCGCGCCGTGGCCACGCATCCGCGCATCGCGCATGCGGCGCGCCGCGCCGGGTTCGGTGTTGTTTGCGAGTCACGACCCTCCGTGGAGGCCGTGGTGGCGGCCCTAGAATCGTTTGGATGAGTTCCGAGCCTACGAGCCAGTCCCTGGTCGGCAACGCGGTTGAGGCGCTGGATGTCGCCGTCGACGCACCTGCGGCCACGGTAGCGCCGTCCGCCGGTGTCGTGGTGGCGCGGGGCCTGCTCTATCTTTTTCTGGCGATTTGCGCGCTCTCTCTGGGCGCGAGCTTTCTGCTTTGGCAAAAGCTGTCGAACATCCAGGAGCAGCTGGCGCGCCAAAGCGCCGATGCCGGCACCAATGCGATCGAGGCGCGCGCGCTGGCACGACAGGCGCAGGACCTGGCCCGCGAAACCGCCGCGCGCCAGGCATTGACCGAAACGCGGCTTGGCGAAGTGGCGCTGCAACGCAGCGCTCTGGAAGAGCTGATGCAAAGCCTCTCCCGTTCGCGCGACGAAAACCTGCTGGTCGACATCGAGTCGGCCTTGCGGCTGGCCCAGCAGCAAGCCCAGCTCACCAGCAGCGCCGAGCCCTTGCTGGCGGCGTTGCGCGCCGCCGACCAGCGACTTGAGCGTTCCGGGCAGCCACGCCTGTCGCGGGTGCGGGCGGCGATTGCGCGCGACATCGGCCGCATCACGGGGTCCAGCGTCTCGGACGTCCCGGGCCTGTTGGTCAAGCTCGACGAACTCGCCCGCATGGTGGACGACCTGCCCCTGGCCAATGCGGTCGGCAATTCCGGCCCGGCTACGGTCGCACGCAAGCAGCCGCCAACGCCGGTTCAGTGGTGGGAGCGCGCCTGGATCGACATTCTCGAAGAGGCCCGCAACCTGGCGCGCGTCAGCCGGATCGATCAGCCCGAGGCCGCGCTGCTGGCGCCCGAACAGGCGTTCTTTCTGCGCGAAAACCTGAAGCTGCGGCTGATGAATGCCCGACTGGGATTGTTGTCGCGGCAGACCGATTCGGCCCGTGCCGATCTGACGGCCGCGGCCGCGGGGTTGCGCAAGTATTTCGACCAGAATTCGCGGCGCGCCCAGGCCGCAGCGAGCCTGCTGCTGCAAGTCCAGTCGCAACTGCGCACGGTGGAATTGCCGCGCATCGACGAAACGCTCGCCGTGGTGGCCACGGCCGCGGCTGGAAAATAGCCATGCCGGTGTCGCAAACCTGCTCGATATCCCACCGGCAGCGGAGGCCCTGAGATGCGCGCCGCACTCTGGCTTCTGGCGCTGTTCGGCGTGGCGGTCGCGATCGCCCTGTTCGCCGGCAACAACCAGGGCACTGTCACCCTGTTCTGGCCGCCCTACCGGGTCGATCTGTCGCTCAACCTGGTGCTGGTGCTGCTGTTCCTGGCCTTCATGTTCCTGCATGCCGCCCTGGCGGCGCTGTCGGCACTGTTCGACCTGCCGCGCCAGGCCTTGCGCTGGCGCTCGCAGCAAAAGGAAAGGGCGGTGCACGCATCGCTGCTGGATTCGATGTCGCACTTGCTGGCGGGCCGCTTCATTCGCGGGCGCAAGTCGGCCGAGATCGCGCTCAGCCAGGAAAAGTCCTTGAATGCCGGTGGGCAGCGCCTGGCCAACGCGGCCCAGGTGCGCGCGCTGGCCCATCTCCTGGCCGCCGAAAGCGCGCAGGCCCTGCAGGACCGGGTGGCGCGCGAGGAGCATCTGCAGCGGGCGCTCGAACACGGCGCCGCGCGCGACGCCCAGGAAACGCACGAGGGTGCGCTGATGCGCGCCGCCCGCTGGGCGCTCGACGATCGCGAACCCGATGCTGCGATGGCGTGGTTGCGCCAATTGCCGCAAGGGGCCGCGCGCCGGACCGTGGCGCTGCGGATGAAGCTGAAGGCGGCTCGGCTGGCGCAGGAGCCGACCGAAGCGCTCGAGACCGCGCGCTTGCTGGCCAAGCACCGAGCTTTCTCGCCCGGCGCCGGGCAGAGCATCGTGCGCGGCCTGGCCATCGACCAGCTCAACGGGTCGCATGATCTCGCGCAGTTGCAGCGGGCCTGGAATTCGCTCGAGCCTGCGGAGCGCCTGATGCCGGAGCTGGCGATTCACGCGGCGCAGCGTCTGATGGCGCTGGCGGGTGACGCACAGCTCGCGCGCGAATGGCTGTTGCCGGTGTGGGAGCAGCAGGCGCTGCTCGCAGCCGGCTTGAAAGTCAAGCTGGTGCGCGCCCTCGAGGCTGGCCTGGACAGCCTGGACGGCGCCTGGCTGGCCCGGATCGAGCAGGCCTACAAAGACAACCCGCGCGACGCCACCCTGCAATACGTGGCGGGGATGGCCTGCATGAAGCGGCAGCTCTGGGGCAAGGCCCAGCAGCTCATGAGTCAGGCGACTGTCGGCCTGCAGGACGTGACGCTGCGTCGCGATGCATGGCGCGCTTTGGCGGTGCTGGCCGAGGAGCGCGGCGACTCCAGCGCCGCCGAGCAGGCCTGGAAACGCGCGGCCATCGACTAGCCGCGCGCGCCTTCAACTCATTGAAGCGGGAAGGCTGGCCTGGTCGAACGGCAGGCGCAGGTCGCGCAAGTCGCGTTTGGTTTCCACCAGCACCAACGGGCCCTCGACGACGACGAGCGCCGGCGGCCGCTCGCGCGGAATCCGCATCGGTTGGGTCTCAGCCGCAATCGCGGCCTGGACGGCGGCAATCTTCTGCGCGTCGGAGTTGACCCATTGCAGCCCCGATCCCTCGGCCACCTGGGCCAGTTCGGCCACGGGCAACTCGAACGCATGCACCTTGGGCAGGCCGGGCGCGCGCACTGTCGGTACAGGTGCCGAAGCGGCCTGCGGTTGGGCCTCCGGGACAGACGCTGCGTCTTCGCTCACGAAGCCGGTGGGATAACGGGGACGCTGCGCCTGAACATCGTCGCCGTCCAGTGCCGGCACACCGTGCGCATCCGGCGCACCAGGCGCACCAGGCGCACCAGGCGCAGTTGCGCCGGCACCCGGCGATTCATCCCGCGGCTGGCGGTCGCCGCGTTCGCGGCGGTCGCGTCCATAACGATCGCGCGAGCGGCGCTCGCGGCGGTCGTCGCCCTCGGGGCCGGTTCGGGGCGCATCCTGGTGAGTGTGGGACTCCAGCACCGCATCGGTGCTGGGCGCCTGCTGCGCTCCCATGTCGGCCACCATCCCGACCGAACCGGCAGCGCCGGCCATTGCGTCGGCCTCGGCGTTCTCGCCGGCACTGGCTTCGCGCGGCTCCCCCGGCCCGTGGCGTTCGCCCCGGTCCCGGCGGCCGTCACCGCGTTCGCCGCGCTCGCGCCGGCCTTCGCCGCGCTCACTGCGCGGGCCGCGATCCGGCCGCTGCTCGCCGGTTGCGCTCTCGTTAGCCGGCTGGAAATCGGCGGCCACGCCTTCGGGGGTCGCGCGATCCATGTCCCTGCGTTCGCGCGGGCCCTGGCGCTCGCCCCGGCCTTCCTCGGCTCCGCGCTGCTCGCCGCGCTGTTCGGGGCGATCGCCACGCGGCCGGTCGCCGCGCTGCCGGCGTGGATCGCCTTCGCGCCGCGGTTCGCTCTCGCGCCGACCGCCTTCTGGCGGCCGCGGTTGTCCTTCGCTGCCTTCAGCGGCGACGCGCTCGCGCCGCGGTTCGCCATCGCGGCCACGGGCCTCGTCGCGGCGGCCGCCGCGGCGGTCGCCCCGGCCGTCACCACGTCCGCCACGGCGACCATCGCCACGGCCATCGCCGCGACCCTCGGTCCGGGCCTCGGTCCGGCCTTCACGCCGTTCTTCCCTGGCTGCGGGCGCCGTCGGTGCGGCCGCCGCCACCGGCGCTGCCGGCGTCACGCCGAACAGCGACTTGATCCACGACATGAAGCCGGTATCGGCCGGCACCGCAGCGACCGCGGGCGGCGCAACCGGTGCCCTGGCCTGGGGCGCGGTCTTGACCGGCTCGGGCCTGGGCTTGGGCTCGGCGATTGGCGCCGGCACGTCGGGCAGCACGCCCTTGATCACCGGTTCCTGCTTGTTGCTGCGCTCGTGTGTGCGGCGCGTCACGGTGGTCGGATCCTCGAATTCCTCGGCCATGTGGTAGCTGGCCTGGAGGTTGTCCAGTCGCGGGTCGTCGTGTTTCAGGCGTTCGAGCCGGTAGTTGGGTGTTTCCAGCGTCTTGTTGGGCACCATGATCACGTTGAGGCGCTGCTTGAGCTCGATCTTGGCGATCTCGGTGCGCTTCTCGTTGAGCAGGAAGGATGCGACCTCCACCGGCACCTGGACATGGACGGCGGCGGTGCCGTCCTTCATCGACTCTTCCTGGATGATGCGCAGAATCTGCAGGGCCGAGCTCTCGGTATCGCGGATGTGGCCGTGGCCGCCGCAGCGCGGGCAGGGAATCGAGGCGCCTTCGGACAGGGCCGGGCGCAGACGCTGGCGGCTCATTTCCATCAGGCCGAACTTGCTGATGGTGCCGAACTGAACCCGGGCCCGGTCTTGCCGCAACGCATCGCGCAGCCGGCTTTCCACCTCCCGCCGGTTCTTCGACTCCTCCATGTCGATGAAGTCGATCACGATCAGGCCGCCGAGGTCGCGCAGGCGCATCTGGCGGGCCACCTCGTCCGCGGCTTCCAGGTTGGTGCGGGTCGCGGTTTCCTCGATGTCGCCGCCCTTGATGGCCCGGGCCGAGTTGACGTCGATCGAGACCAGCGCCTCGGTGTGATCGATCACCACCACGCCGCCGCTGGGCAGCTTGACCTCTCGGGCGTAGGCCGATTCGATCTGGTGCTCGATCTGGAAGCGGGAGAACAGCGGCGCGTCGTCGCGATAGCGCTTGACGCGCGGCGCATGCTCCGGCATCACATGGGCCATAAACTGCTGGGCCTGCTCGTAGATGTCGTCGGTGTCGATCAGGATGTCGCCGACGTCGTTGTTGAAGTAGTCGCGGATGGCGCGGATGACCAGCGACGACTCCTGGTAGATCAGGAAGGCGCCCTTGCCGCCCTTGGCGGCGCCGTCGATGGCGTTCCACAGCTTGAGCAGGTAGTTCAGGTCCCACTGCAACTCGGGGGCGGTGCGCCCGATGCCGGCGGTGCGCGCGATGATGGACATGCCGTTGGGATACTCCAACTGGTCCATCGCTTCCTTGAGCTCGGCCCGGTCATCGCCCTCGATGCGGCGGCTGACGCCGCCGCCGCGCGGGTTGTTGGGCATCAGCACCACGTAGCGGCCGGCCAGCGAAACGAAGGTGGTCAACGCCGCGCCCTTGTTGCCGCGCTCTTCCTTTTCCACCTGGACCAGCAGTTCCTGGCCTTCCCGGATCGCTTCGTTGATGCGGGCCTGCGACGCGGACACGCCCTGGGCGAAATAGCTTTTCGAGATTTCCTTGAACGGCAGGAAGCCGTGGCGGTCTTCGCCGTAATCGACGAAGCAGGCTTCCAGCGACGGCTCGACGCGCGTCACGACCGCCTTGTAGATATTGCCCTTGCGCTGTTCGCGCCCTTCGATTTCGATTTCATAGTCGAGGAGTTTCTGTCCATCGACGATCGCCAGCCGGCGTTCTTCCGCCTGTGTGGCGTTGATCAGCATGCGCTTCATAGCGTCACCTTCTTTTCAGTCTGTCCAGGACCGAACTGATCGCTCACGCAATCGCGATCGGTCCCGCGAAGTCGAATGACTTCAAACGACCCATGACGGGTCAACGATGCCGGGCAGACGCTTCGAAACGGATGGAATTGCCGGGGATGCGAACGGCGGCCGAGTGCTAACTCAGCAGGCGTGGCAAGGGCGCGTGGAGGGTGGCGAAGAACCGGCCGCCGGGAAGGCGGCGCTGCGGAGCTGCAGGGATTGCAGCGTATCGAGCCCGCGGGTGGCGGGCTTGCGGCGACGCATAGCCGTCAGTCGGGGCTGTGAGCCACCGCCAGAAGGCCAAGAGCATCGCCATCAACACAGGAGTTCTCGCTTTAGTCCGACCGCAAGCGCAAGTCTCGCGGGTTGGTATTCCGTATCAGTGTTTCAAAGTGCCGGCTTGACCGGCGCCTGGGCGGGCCATCGCCAGCATCTGGCTGGCAATCTGCACGCGGGCGTCGGTGGCATCGACCTTCCAGCGTGGCCGGCGGCGATGCGTGGACTAAACTCCAAGGCAAATCAACCACTTACAGCGTTACGCTAGTGAAACAGATTATAGGGGGCACGGCGCTCCCTGCAAGCGCGAGGGCCAAAACGGTGACGGTTGACGCCGAATCGGCTGGGCAGCGCCTCGACAACTTTTTGATTCGGCAGCTCAAGGGTGTGCCCAAGACCCATGTCTACCGGATCATCCGCAGCGGCGAGGTCCGTCTGAACAAGGGCCGGGCGCAGGCCGATACCCGGGTGGCGGCCGGCGACTTGCTCCGCCTGCCCCCATTGCGTACCTCCGAGCGGGCCGCCGAACGGCGCGAGGCCCCGGCGCCGCCCCGGCAGTTTCCGGTTCTGTTCGAAGATGAGCATCTGGTGGCGATCGACAAGCCAGCCGGGGTGGCGGTGCACGGCGGCAGCGGGGTGAGTTTCGGCGTAATCGAGCAAATGCGGCGGGCCCGCCCCGAAGCGAAATTCCTGGAACTGGTGCACCGGCTGGACCGAGAAACTTCCGGAATCCTCTTGCTGGCCAAGAAGCGCTCCGCGCTGACCCGGTTGCAGGATCAGTTCCGCGATCGAGAGACGGGCAAGACCTACCTGGCCCTGGTGAAGGGCGCTTGGCCGGCGAACAAGAAAGTGATCGACCAGCCATTGCACAAGTACCTGCAGGCGGACGGCGAGCGGCGGGTCAAGGTCGTCGCGCAAGACGACCCTGACGGAATGCGATCGGTCACGTTGGTCAAGGTAGCGCAGCATATCGCCGGGCCCGGGGGCGTGAAGAAGTCGCCGGGAGAGGGCGGGTTCTCACTGCTGGAAGTGACGATCAAGACCGGCCGCACCCACCAGATCCGGGTACACCTGGCTTCTCAGGGCCATCCCATCGCGGGAGACGACAAATACGGCGATTTCGAGCTCAACAAAGCGCTGCAGAAGCAAGGCCTCAAGCGCATGTTCCTGCATGCCTGGCGGTTACAGTTCCAGCATCCGGCGACTGGGGAGAAGATCGAACTGCTCACCGCGCTGCCGCCGGATTTGAAGAAATTTTCCGAACATGCCGTTCCCGCGCCCTCGCCAATTTGACCTGATCGCATTCGACTGGGACGGCACCCTGTTCGACTCAACGGCCATCATCGCTCGGTGCATCCAGCGGGCGGTGGTCGACGTTGGTGGTGCCATGCCCACGGACAAGGCGGCGGCCTATGTGATCGGCATGGGCCTGGCGCAGGCGCTGGCGCACGCCGCCCCAGACGTCCCGCAGCACAAATATCCCGAACTCGGAGCCCGCTACCGGCACCATTACCTGGCCCAGCAAAACGAGCTGAGCCTGTTCGACGGTGTCCTGCCGATGCTTGATGAACTCAAGGCGCAGCACCACTGGCTGGCCGTCGCCACCGGAAAATCGCGGCGCGGGCTGAACGACGTTTTGAACATCGTGCAACTCAAAGGCGTGTTCGACGGCTCCCGCACTGCCGACGAGACGGCCGGCAAGCCTCATCCACTGATGTTGCAGGAGTTGATGCGGGAGTTTGGAACCGCGCCCGATCGCACGCTGATGATCGGCGATACCACGCACGACCTGCAGATGGCAGTGAACGCGGGTTGCGCGGCGGTTGGCGTCGGCTATGGCGCGCACGAGCCGGCCGATTTCGGCGGCCTGAACCCGTTGTTCGTGGCTGACTCGGTGCCCGCCCTGCACGACTGGCTGCTGCGCAACGCGTGAAACTCGATGAATGAGGAGTGCTTGCTGTGCAACTCGGCCGATCTGGTCGACGGTGGCACCGCCGTGCCTTTCGACGTGGTCTTCGCCGGCCAGGCTTGCCGTGCTTTCGCGATCCGTTACGAGGGCCAGGTCCATGCGTACCTGAATCGGTGCGCCCATGTGGCCATGGAGATGGACTGGCAGCCCGACCGCTTCTTTGACGACAGCGGCCGCTGGCTGTTGTGCAGCACCCATGGCGCGGTGTATCAGCCCGACACCGGCACTTGCGCCGCCGGTCCCTGCCGCGGTGGCCTGGTGAAAATCGCCCTGACCGAACGGGACGGGGTGGTGCGCTGGCATACTGGCCCCAACCTTCAACCCGTCGAGTTCCCGAAATGACCGAGTCGTCCCCGCCCGATTTCCCCGAACCCGAATCCCGGCCCGCCGTCGCAGCAAGACCGGCCGCAAGGCCCGCGGCCGGTACGCCCGGCTGGGAGCGGGCCACGTTCGAAAATCTGATGTTCGCGACCTTGGAGGAGCAACGAACGGCGCGGCGCTGGCGCAGTTTCATCCGGCTGGCGTGGCTGGCTTTCTTCGTGGTCTTGTTGTGGGCGGTGATGCACCGCGGTGCGCCCAGCACCGACAAGAGCACGCCGCACACCGCGGTGATCGAGATCAAGGGCGAGATCAGTTCCGACAGCGATGCGAGCGCGGAGAACGTGGTCTCCTCGATGCGGGGCGCGTTCGAGGACGAGGGCGCCCAGGCGGTGGTGCTGCTGATCAACTCGCCCGGCGGCAGCCCGGTGCAAGCCGGGATCATCAACGACGAAATCAGGCGACTGCGGGCCAAGTACAACAAGCCGGTTTACGCGGTTGTCGAAGAATCCTGCGCCTCGGCCGCCTACTACATCGCCGCCGCCACCGACAAGATCTTCGTCGACAAGGCGAGCATCGTGGGCAGCATCGGGGTCCTGATGGACGGGTTCGGATTCACGGGCCTGATGGACAAGTTGGGCGTGGAGCGCCGGCTGATGACGGCGGGCGAGAACAAGGGCTTCCTCGATCCATTCAGCCCGCAGACAGAGAAGCAGCGCCAGTACGCACAGGCGATGCTCGATCAGGTTCATAACCAGTTCATCGCAGCGGTGAAGGCCGGGCGCGGCAAACGCCTGAAGGAAACGCCGGAGCTGTTCAGCGGCCTGTTCTGGACCGGGCAACAGGCGATCGAAATGGGCCTGGCCGACCAACTCGGCAACCTGGATTTCGTGGCCCGCGAAATCGTCAAGGCCGAGGAACTGGTTGATTACACCCGACGCGAGAATGTCGCCGAGCGCCTGGCCAAGAAATTCGGCGCCGCCATGGGCGAGGGCGCCGTGCACGCGCTCAAGGCGATCCCGGCGTTGCGGTAGGGCGGGGGTGGCGCGGCGGCTTCAACGACCGATGGCGAATACCGCCGGAGTGTCGTTGCGCACCGGCACTGAATGCTGGCGCCAGTCGGCAATCCGCAGCGTGCGGGCGGCGGCGCCCGACATCGTGAGGCCGCTCCCCATTGCCAGCCGCGTCGCGGGCTGCAACTGTTTCAACAAGGCCTCCCACAAGGCAACGTTGCGGTAGGGGGTCTCGATGAACAGCTGGGTCTGTCCGCGCTGCAGCGCGAGCGACTCGAGCTCGCGGATCCGTTGCACGCGCTGCGCGGGATCCTGGGGCAGGTAGCCGACGAAGGCGAAGTTCTGGCCGTTCAGGCCGCTGGCCGCCAGCGTCAGCAACAGCGAGGCCGGTCCGACCAGGGGGACGACCGGGACGCCAAGATCGTGCGCGGCGCGAACGACCGACGAGCCGGGGTCGGCGATCGCCGGCATGCCCGCCTCGCTGACCAATCCAACATCGTGCCCTTGCAGTGCTGGGGCCAGCAGCGACCTGGCGTCGAAATCGCCGTCGTGGTCGCCTTTCTTGTGGACATGCCGCGGCAGTTCGACGATGGCCTGCTCGCGCAGCGGCAGCGCCAGCGGTTGCAGTTCGGCTATACGCTTGAGAAACGAGCGCGCCGACTTGGCGTTTTCGCAGATCCAGTGGGTCAGGCCCGCCGCGACCTCGAGGGTGCCGGGGGGCATCACCTGGCCCAGCGGCACCGTTTCGGCACAGCCGAAATCGAGCGGCGCCGGGACGAGATAAAGCCGGCCCGGCGCCTGCGCGGCCATCAAAGGACCTTCACGCCGGCCGCGCGCAGCATCCGGCAGGTGCGGATCAGCGGCAGGCCCACCAGCGCCGTGGGGTCGTCGCTGTCGATCGATTCGAGCAAAGCGATGCCCAAGCCTTCGCTGCGCGCACTGCCCGCGCAATCGTAGGGCTGCTCGGCGCGCAGGTATGCTTCTATCTCCGCTTCCGGCAACTGGCGGAAACGGACCTTGACCGGTGCCAGGTCGAGTTGCTCGAAACCAGAGGCGGCGCAGACCACCGCCACCGCGGTATGGAACACCACGGTGCGGCCGCGCATCAGCCGCAGCTGATCCGTTGCCTTGGCGTGCGTGCCGGGCTTCCCCAGCGGCTCGCCAGCGAGATCGGCAACCTGATCCGACCCGATGACCACGGCCTCGGGAAAGCGGGCAGCAACCGCCCAGGCCTTGGCCAGGGCCAGCCGGCGCGCCAGCTCCTGCGGGGGTTCGCCGGGTTGTGCGGTCTCATCCACTTCCGGGGCAGCCACCTCGAACTGCAGTTTCAGGCGCGACAGCAATTGCGCACGGTAGCGCGAGGTAGAGCCGAGCACGACCAAACGCGGCAAAGGGTCGAAAACTGGCTGTGACATGGCCCGATTCTCTTACACTGAGCGCATGCCCAAAGAGTTCGTTGCACGCCGGCTCGATGTGAAGCGTTGCGCCGAAGAGGGCGCAACGCTGGGCGGGCGCGAACCGGTGGAAAAGCACGAGCGGCTGATGGCCGAAACGCAGGGTCGCGGCGCGGGATCGGAGGTGGTCTGGTCGGCCACCGGGGAAATGCGCAATCCCGGCCATGTCCAACCGGAGATCTGGCTGCATCTGCGCGCGCAGACCGAGCTGCCGCTCACCTGCCAAAGGTGCCTGGGGGCTGTCAGTGTCAAGCTGGCCGTCGACCGGCCCTTCCGGTTCGTTCCCGACGAGGAAACGGCGGCGGCGCAGGACGATGACGCCCAGGAGGACGTGCTGGCGCTGAGCCGCAGTTTCGACCTGATGGAGCTGATCGAAGACGAGTTGCTGATGGAAATGCCGCTGGCGCCACGCCATGACGTCTGTCCGGTCCCGGTCCAGTTGTCGGCAGCGGACCCCGACTTCGATGACGGCTCTGCCCCGGGCGAGCACCCCTTCGCCCTGCTGGGTAAGCTCAAGATTGGCAAGCCAACGGCCAAGTAGCCGGCATTGGGCTATAATTTAAGGCTTCGCGCCGGCGCCACTAGGGCCAGGCAGCGCCCCCTCGTCACCGCCTTGCCGACCGGCAGGGCCTTTGCATCCAGGAGCCCATCATGGCCGTTCAGCAGAACAAGAAATCGCCCTCCAAGCGCGGCATGCACCGAGCGCACAATGCGCTAGTCGTGCCCGGTATTGCGGTGGAGCCCACGACCGGCGAAACCCACCTGCGTCACCATATCAGCCCGACCGGCTTCTATCGCGGCCGCAAGGTGCTGAAAACCAAGAACGAAGCCTGACCCATTGATCGGCATGCAAGGCCCGGCTGCGCGCGCAGTGCGGGCCTTTCTTTTGTTGGGGCCGCCCGGCTGCGCCAACCGGCGCGCAATCGGACGGCCCGCCAAAAGGTCCTACATTTGAGCGCATGACTACTCTGGCTGTTGACTGCATGGGAGGGGACCATGGTCCCCGGGTCACGCTGGAGGCCTGCCGGCGCTTCCTGGGCCACCAGGCCGATGCGCAGCTGTTGCTGGTCGGTGCCGCCGATGCGCTCCAGGGCTTTCACCATTCACGGGCCCGCGTCATCGCCGCGTCCGAGGTCGTGGCCATGGACGACTCCGTGGAAGTGGCATTGCGCAGGAAGAAGGATTCCTCGATGCGCGTGGCGATCCAGCAGGTCAAGAACGGCGACGCCGAGGCCGCCGTTTCCGCCGGCAACACCGGCGCGCTGATGGCCTTGGCCCGCTACCTGCTCAAGACCCTGGACGGCATCGACCGCCCCGCGATCGCCTCGCCCCTGCCCAATGCCAAGGGCGGCGCCACCACGGTGCTGGATCTCGGCGCCAACGTCGACTGCTCCGAGCAGCACTTGCTGCAGTTCGCCGTGATGGGTTCGGCCCTGGTTTCGGCACTGACCCACGTGGAAGCGCCTTCGGTGGGCCTCTTGAATATCGGCGAAGAGATCATCAAGGGCAGCGACGTGATCAAGAAGGCCGGCGAGCTGCTGCGCGCCGCGGCCGAGTCCGGCGACCTCAATTTCTATGGCAACGTCGAGGGCAACGACGTCTTCAAGGGCACGACCGACATCGTCGTGTGCGACGGCTTCGTCGGCAATGTGCTGCTCAAGACCGGAGAAGGCGTGGCCTCGATGATCGGAGGCTTCCTGCGCGAGGAATTCTCGCGCAACGTCTTCGCCCGGATCGCTGCCGTTGCGGTGTACCCTCTGCTGTCGGCGTTCAAGAACCGAGTGGATTACCGCAAGTACAACGGCGCGGCCTTGCTGGGGCTGCGAGGCCTGGTGTTCAAGAGCCATGGCTCCGCCGAGGAATTCGCGTGCGAGCAGGCGCTCAACCGCGCGTATGATGCGGCCCGGAACAACCTGCTCGAGCGAGTGCAGGCCCGCATCGCCCACGCCAAGCCCCTGTTGCCGGGATTCGCGAACGATGTGCGGCCCGCCGAAACCTGCTCATCTTCATGACCCAATACTCGCGCATCACCGGGACCGGCAGCTACCTGCCGCCGCGCCGCGTCACCAATGCGGACCTGGCGGCCGAGCTGGCTGCCCAGGGCATCGAAACGTCCGACCAGTGGATCGTCGAGCGCACCGGAATTCAGGCGCGCCACTTCGCTGCGGCCGGCGTTACGGCCAGCGACCTGGGCGCCCAGGCTGCCCGCCAGGCGATGGAGGCGGCCGGCGCCACTGCCCAGGACATCGACTTGATCATTGTCGCCACGTCGACGCCGGACATGGTCTTTCCATCGGCCGCCTGCATCCTGCAGCACAAGCTGGGGATCGCCGGCTGTCCGGCATTCGACGTGCAGGCGGTGTGCAGCGGCTTCGTCTATGCGCTCACCATCGCCGATGCCATGATCAAGACCGGTTCCGTCCGCAAGGCTCTGGT